>ENA-OQAA01000395-OQAA01000395.1-human-gut-metagenome-genome-assembly--contig:-NODE-395-length-30729-cov-3.948467_pt1 | contig 30729 bp, 31 predicted proteins | sample MGYA00242489_ERZ504515 | MGnify/ENA primary metagenome ERZ504515 (study PRJEB26092, sample SAMD00036237) | human gut metagenome | host: Homo sapiens | study: EMG produced TPA metagenomics assembly of... | reverse complement strand
TGAATAACTTTTATTTCAAAAGTTCCTGATAGCTGTTCAGTACCCGCTTAATGTTATCACTGCCTGGTTTTTTGACGCCGCCCTGTCCTCCCTGCTCATAGCAGAAAATAAATTCTCTGTAGCCTTATAACCACATTTTTTCGCAAATCTGGAAAGGGAGGCCTCTGACACATACAGCCTTTTTGATACGCTTTTGGAAGATAAATCCATCTTTTCCTCATTGTGAATAAAAAAATCCGCAATATTCTTCTCAAGAGGTGTGAAATTACCATAAATTGCCTCAATCTGAGGAATAATATTCTTTTCGTATGGTTCCATACAGCCTCCTTATCCAGACCTTAATGTCTTCCTTTAAAATGATAAAATGCCCCAAGCATTCCTGCCTGATTCTGATTTTCAGCAAATGCAAGACGTGTGTGTTTCGCTACGGAAGGAATAAGATATTTGTCCAGCCCCTTCCTTAACAAATCTTTTAAATATTCCTTCTGCGCCATAATGCCGCCGCCTAATACCACAACTTCCGGGTTTACCACATAGCAGATATTGGCAATTCCCATTCCCAGAATCTCGCACATTTCTTCAATGGCTCTGATGCAGTCCCTGTCACCTTGTTTTGCTTGTGCAAACACATACTTCCCATCTATAGAATCCGGACTCAGATTCTTATACTCTGCTGTTTTCTTCACCAGAATACTGCTGGCTCCTAAATCCTGAAACTCTCCTCCCGGAAGATGCATATAGCCAACCTCACAGCCACTTCCTGAAAAGCCATGGAACACCTTTCCATCTATAATAATAGAGCCGCCGATTCCGGTTCCAATGGTAAGGCAAACACTGATTTTGCTTCCCTTAGATGCCCCTGCAAAGCATTCCGCAAGCCCTGCACAGTTTACATCATTTTCCACCTCACAGGGGATACCATAACATTTTTCCAGTTCAGCCTTAATCTCGGTTCCCGTATAATCAGGAATTAAAGGGGACGCATAGGTAATTTTCCCTTTTTCACAGTCTACCATTCCCGCTGTAGAAATACAAATACCCTCCGGATGATATTCTGTCTTATATGTTTCTATAATACGTTTTGCCTTTTCCATGATACCAGGCCCGCCATACTGCTGCGCTTCTGTAGGCATTTCCCCTGTTGTAAGAAACACCCCGTCTTCCTGAATCACACCATACTTTATGGAAGTCCCGCCAATATCAATACAGATATATTGTTTCATTCTGCATCTCCTTCATATTCTGATTATTTCTGAATTTTAATCTTAAAAATAGCTTTTTTAATTTTTACCGGTTTTTCTACCTGTACTGCTGTTCTGTGTGCATCCTTTGGATAACAGAGAAGAAAATCACCTTCTGTTAAAATCACATGACTGTTTTTCTCTCCCTCTAAAGGCAGGAAATCATCCTTTTCCACAAATTCCTTCTGCTCCATATTGTCAATGAAATTCACATCAATCTGTTCTGGACCTCTTAACATAAAATGTAAATCCAGATACTGACGGTGTGCTTCCCAGAAGCGGTTTTCCGGTGTTGTTGTTTCATATTCTACAATATTTACAAATAAATTGTCACCATCTATTTCATGACTTCCTGTTTCATATGCCAGCAAATCATGATTTTTCGCATATTCAAAACATTTTAATACATCTTCTTCTAAATATCCATAATCCTTTAAGTCTCTAATATTTCCAAATACCATGTCTGTTTCTCCTTTTTTTTGACATAATCAGCTGGGCTAACTGTGAAGAAAGACCAGGCTGATACTGTGCTGTTACTTAATTTTTATAAATTGTTGTGAATGGAGCAGGCTTGGAATTATCTCCTTTTACCTTTCTCCAGATAATACTTGCAGGAATACCTACTACCAGTGATACTGCAATAGAAATAATGGAGTATGACCAGATAGATACTTCACTTGCAGGTACAAAATATTTAATATAAATCATAACTGCAGAAGCTGCAATGAAAGCCATTGTAGCGCCAAAAGTGTTTGCAACCTTGGTAAATGCGCCCAGAATAAAGGTTCCGATAAGAATACCAAGTACCAGGCCCATAAATCCGTTGAACCATTCATAAGCAGATTTCACACCGCCGTTTGCCAGAACCATGGCAACCACAATAGAGAAAATACCTACAATCAGAGATACATACTGACCAATCTTAGTCTGTTTTTCAAAACTTAACTGTTTCTTAGACAGACGTTCCTGGATATCCAGTGTCCAACTGGAAGCTACAGAGTTCAAGCCTGTAGAAAGTGTGGACTGTGCTGCAGCGTAAATGGCTGCCAGAAGCAGACCTGTAATACCTACCGGAAGCTCAAATGCAATCCAGGATGCAAAAATTTGATCCTGCTGTGCTGCCGGTGGAAGCGGATTTCCCTGTACATTGTAGAACACATGTAAGCCAGTTCCGATTAAATAGAATACAGTTGCAATGAAGATAGATAATGCTCCATTGGCAAGCATCATTTTGTTTAATTTCTTAGTATCTGTAGTAGTAGTGAAACGCTGTACAATATCCTGGCTGGATACGTAAGAGCCCATGGTATTGAAACCTGCACCTACAATTAACAGAAATACACTGTCTTTTAAGATGTTTGCATCAAAAATCGGCTGATTCTCTGCAGGAACTTGTGATTTGCTGTAACTCATGGAAAATTGCTCCAATACCGCCATCAATGTGTGACAACAGGAAGAACAAACCAAAAGTTACGCCAATCAGAAGTACAGAGCCCTGGATAAAGTCTGTCCAAAGTACAGATTTCAATCCACCTGTATAAGAATAGATAATTGCAATAACACCCATGATAATAATCAGAATGTTTACATTAATTCCCATAAGGTTGGACAGTACCATACATGGCAGGTACATAATAATAGACATACGTCCAATCTGGTATACAATAAACATTACAGCTCCAAGAACACGAAGTCCCTTGCTGTTAAAACGCAGTTCCAGATAATGATAAGCAGTATCAATATCCAGTTTGCTGTAAATCGGCAGGAAGAAACGAATTGTAATCGGAATCGCAAGCAGCATACCAAGCTGTGCAAACCACATAATCCAGGTTCCTGCGTATGAATTTCCTGCCAGAGACAGGAAGGAAATCGGGCTTAACAGTGTTGCAAAAATGGATACAGAAGTAACCCACCACGGCACTGTACCGTCTCCTTTAAAATATTCTTTTCCCTTCATTTCCTTCTTTGCGAAATGAAGTCCGGCAAACAAGACGGCTGCCAGATAAACAATTAAAATAACTAAGTCAATGACAGTAAATCCCTGCATGAATTTTCTCCCTCTTCATTCTTTCGTGTTCAGTATTTTACAGATATTTGGCTTTTGCTTCTTTTACCATATCTGCAGCTTCTTTTGCAATAGCTTTGTCTGCTTCCTGCAGATTTTCTAACGGAAGACGAACACCACCTAAATCCAGGTTTTCATTAATACGCAGAATTTCTTTTGCTACTGCATACATATTTGCATGGCTGGAACACATTTTGTAGATGATTTCGTTAATGTCATACTGTAATTCTGTTGCTTTTTCTCTTTCACCTGCTGCAATCAGGTAATTTAATTTCAGGAACAGTTCAGGCATAACACCATAAGTTCCGCCGATACCGCCATCAGCGCCAATAGCACGCCCTGCTACAAATTGTTCATCCGGTCCGTTAAATACAACAAACTCACCTTTTGCTGCTTTTCCTGCCGCCTTAAACATCTGAATATCCTGTGTAGGCATAGAAGAATTCTTTACTGCTACCACTCTTGGATTCCTCATCATTTCTGCAAACAGGCTCATAGTAAGAGCTGTACCTGCAAGCTGTGGAATGTTATAAATAACAAAATCAGTATTTGGAGCAGCTTCACTGATTGTATTCCAGTAAGCAGCGATAGAGTATTCCGGTAAACGGAAATAAATCGGAGGAATAGAAGCAATGGCATCAACGCCTACGCTTTCAGAATGTTTTGCCAGTTCCACACTATCCTTTGTGTTGTTGCATGCAACATGGTTAATAACTGTTAATTTGCCTTTTGCAACTGCCATTACATTTTCAATGATAACTTACGTTCTTCAACGCCCTGGTAAATACATTCTCCTGAAGAACCATTTACATAAACACCTTTCACACCTTTGTCAATGAAATGCTGTGTTAATGCGCGCACACGTTCTGGGCTTACATTTCCTTCATTATCATAGCATGCATAAAAAGCCGGAATAATTCCTTTGTACTTGTCTAAATTTCCCATAACCTTTTCCTCCTTGACGTTTCGTCTTTAAACTTTAACTTAAATTTCTGCTTTCGCCATTTCCTCTGTGAAAGACTTTGTAATTAACTGCGGACGGGTGATAATAGAACCTACCACTACACTGTAGCATCCAAGTTCTACTACACGTCTTGCTTTCTCAGGGGTGTTAATATTTCCTTCTGCGATTACATGATGTTTTACGTTTTTCAGAATTGTACGGATAATTTCAAAATCATTTTCCTCAATTCTGTCTCCCTTGCTGTGATCTGTATACCCCACAAGAGTTGTTCCTATAAAGTCAAAACCAAGCTCGTCTGCATGAAGTGCTTCTTCTACGGTAGAGCAATCCGCCATCAATAACTGATCTGGGTATTTTTTACGAATTTCGTGGTAAAATTCATCCAGTGTTACACCGCCGGGACGTAATTCAATGGTAGCATCAATGGCAATAATCTCTGGCTTTACTTCCATTAATTCGTCCACTTCCTTCATAGTCGGAGTGATATACACTTTACTGTCATCGTAATCCCTTTTTACAATACCAATCACCGGAAGTTCTACGTTCTTCTTAATCTCCTCAATGTCTTCTCTGGTGTTGGCACGAATTCCCATAGCGCCGCCTTCCTTTGCCGCTCTTGCCATTCTTCCCATAATAAAAGAGGAATGAAGTGGCTCATGAGGAAGTGCCTGACAGGATACGATTAAGTGCCCCTTAAGCTGCTCTAATTTCTGTTCCATAATACTCTCTGCTCTCCTTTCTGCTTGCGCTTTTCTGCCAATCAGTATATCACTCATGAAAGATTTTTCAATAGTTTTGAATTTAAAGAAAGTTCTTTCACATCATTCGGCATTTTCTATAATTTTACTTTTTATTTTTTGTTCATTTTTTAAAATTATGCACAAGGATTGAAAGTTCTTTCTCTTTAAAATCTATAGATTGAATTAATTTCTTTCTGGAACTATAATAAAGACAGAAAGTTTATCTCATAACTAACAGAACCTGATAGAGAAGGAGTATTCTACTATGATTATTAAAAACGGCCTGGTATTCCAGGAAGACGGAACCTTTGAAAAAAAAAGATTTGTACATTGAAAACGGCAAAATCGTTGCCTCAAAAGCAGAAGTTTCTGATACAACAGAAATTGATGCCAGCAATCTCAAAGTCCTGCCGGGACTGGTAGATGTCCACAGCCACGGCGCCTTTGGTCATGACTTTTGTGATGCTGACCCGGAAGGATTAAAAATCACACTGAAATACGAAAAAGAACATGGCATCACTTCCTACTGTCCAACTTCCATGACCCTTGCCAAGGAAAAACTGCTGGATATTTTCGCAACTGCAACCCAGGTGAAAGAAAGCCCGGAGCTTGCCCGGATTATTGGTGTAAACATGGAAGGTCCTCTCATTGACATTCAGAAAAAAGGCGCACAGGCCGGCGAATATATTCGCGTACCAGATGCTTCTTTCTTCCGCAAATGCAATGAGGCCTCCGGCAACCAGATAAAACTTGTAACCCTGGCTCCAAATGTGGACAAGGCTTTTGATTTTATTGAAGAAGTAAAAGATGAAGTTGTGATTTCTATAGGCCATACCACAGCCAACTATGATTGTGCCAAGAAAGCTATGGACTTAGGCGCAAAACATGTCACACATCTTTACAACGCCATGCCTCCTTTTGCTCACAGAGACCCCGGCGTTGTAGGCGCTGCCTGTGATACTCCGGACTGCATGGTAGAGCTTATCTGCGATGGCTACCATATTCATCCTGCAACAGTCCGCACCACTTTTAAAATGTTCGGTGACGAAAGAGTTGTGCTTATCAGCGACTCCATGATGGCAACCGGTATGCCAAATGGAAAATACGAACTGGGCGGACAGGAAGTAACCATGAAAGACCGCTTTGCAGCTCTTTCCGATGGTACGATTGCCGGCTCTGCCACAAATCTTTTTGACTGCATGAAAAAAGCTATGGAATTCGGTATTCCAGAAGCAACCGCTATCTTTGCAGCCACCAGAAATCCAGCCAAGAGCATTGGTGTGTATGATAAGGTAGGTTCCCTTACACCGGGAAAATTCGCTGATGTGCTACTGGTGAATGAAAATTATGAGCTCATAAAAGTATTATAATAAATATAAATCTCAAGATAGCGAAAGCCCTGAAGATTGCAGCTTCAGGGCTTTCTATTTAAATTAAAATTATGAAGAGGGCTTAATCATGTGACCGCAATATTATGGTTCTACTGCTACTTTTATCACGCATTTTTTTAATCTGCGGTCATCTCCTGCTGCTGCACCTGGAAGATGTGGCTCATTTCGCCATGCATACAATAAATCTTCCCTGACCCATAATCATACGGGCACATTTTTCTGCTGTGCAGCTTCCGAAATCCTTTTCTGGTGAAAATGGTTCTTTTTCATGGAATCCGTCTAATCCTATAAAAATTAATTCTTTTCCTTCAATATCAATCTGAATATCCATATATTTTTTATGGATTTCGAAACTTAACTCTTTCTCATCTTTTGCCTGCGCTTCCATAACATTTGCAAATACTTTGTCACCTAGAATTTCTGTTTTTCCAAGGGGAAGATTATTTAACTCCGTTTTTTCCAAAAAATCTATAGCAACATCCAAATTAGAAGAGATTCCACGATAGCGTGATATGTTTCTTATTTCATCATATATCATAATTATTTCCCTATAATCTCACTTAATTTTACTTTTCTGTCTTCGTATCTTGATTTTGTGCAAGCATCGGCTGTAGCAATCGCTGCCCTTGCAGCTTCACCTGTTAATAATGGTCTAAATTCATCATCTACTTCATTTCCGTGCATAATTCCATTGAAATATCTCATTTCATTCTTCATGATGCTATGCAGCCACATTGGTGGTTTTTTACCCGGTTTTCCGTACATAATAGCACCATCCATCTCTGTACCATGATAAATTCTGGTACGATCATCATCTTCTTCCTGAGATTCATGTACTAAGAAATGTTCTTCTTTACCGTCAACTTTTAAAGTACCTCCACAGTCGCACATGTCAATACGAATAGCACCTTTTGTTCCCTGAATTAATACGTATGTTCTGGCCAATGAAATGCAGAACCCCACTCAAGAACAGCGTAACGGTTATCAGAAAATTCCATATTTACAAACAACATATCATCTTCATCACCAAATTCATCACCCTGATGTGCTACATTTCCGCCTGTCATGGTCACTGTTTCCGGTGTTCCTCCCATAAGAAACTGTACACAGTCTAATTCATGGATATGATGATACAGGTGACCGCCTGATTTTTCACGGATTTTTTTCCATGATATAGATGGCTGTGCTTCTTCCCAGCCATTCCTTGCGGAATGACAATATAAAACTTTTCCAATCACGCCATCATTGATTAATTTTTTAGCATGACGAACACCATTAAAGAAATTCATTACATGGCCTGCCATAAAAGTCACACCATGCTCCTGACATGATTTTACCATTTCATCACAATCTTCATAACTTAAAGCAATAGGTTTTTCACAAAAAACATTGACTCCGTGTTCTGCTGCCTTTACAACCGGCTCTTTATGAAGATAATTCGGAGTTGCTACAATTACAGCATCTACATCTTCTCTGCTATAAAGTGTATCTAAATCAGTTTCCACATCGCATCCAAGCTCTTTTGCTACGGTTTCTCCATTTTCCGGGTCAAGAACTGCTACAATTCTTGCTCCCTCTTCTTCTTTCATAATACGTCCTAATTCAGCTCCAAAATAACCTGTTCCTACAATTGCGTATCCTATTGTTTTCATATCACTTATAACCTCCTGCGTTTTTCTTAAACTATTTTACTGCTCCATCTGTCATTCCTCCGGCAATCTTATTCTGAATAAACATAAAAAAGATTACAGAAGGTATTACTACTAATGCTGACGCTGCCATCATATCTCCCCAATTCAGAATCTCTGAACCCTGAAGAGATTTTAATGCTACTGATACTGTCATTTTGTCCGTACTGTTAATTAAAATCAAAGAATATAGGAATTCATTCCATGCATTAATAAATGTATAGATAGCTGTTGCTACAATACCTGGCATAACTAAAGGCAGAACAATCTTTGTAAAAGTCTGAAACTTATTTGCTCCATCTACTCTCGCCGCTTCTTCTATACCAAGAGGTACTGTCTTGAAAAATCCTACTAACATCCACACTGCATAAGGAACACTAAAAGAAAGATATACAATAATCAAACCTATTCTTGTATTCATTAATCCTGCTTTTGCCATAACTAAAGAATATGGGATTGCTAACAGGATTGGTGGAAACATGTAAGTTGCCACTAATACTTTTGACATAAGTGCTCCCATTTTAGGGAAAAATCTTACAATTCCATAAGCCGCCATAGATGAAATCACAATAGCAATTAAAGTCGTGAACAATGCAATTATCACACTATTTCCAATATTTCCTGCAAAATGCAAATCGTTAATAACATGACTGAAATTTTCTAATGTAAATTTTTCCGGCAGAAACTTGGTCGGATTTGCAGTTAAATCTCCTGAAGATTTTACAGAGCAAAGTAAAATCCAAACCAAAGGAAAACAAGCAATTGCAGACAGTATGATAAGATATATATGACATAAGCCATTGCCGATTTTTTCTTTTCTGTTTACCATCACTTATCCTCCTTTTCCCATTTTCCAATAATTGCAAAGTAAACTATACATACCAGTAATAAGAATGCTAACAAAAGCATGGTTACTGCTGATGATTTTCCTAACATTTTTGTTCCCCAGCCCATGTTATAAGCATAAATCGGAACTGTAGTAGTTGCGTTTGCAGGTCCGCCACCTGTCAAAAGATAAATCATATCAAAGTTATTAAATACCCAGATAGTACGCAATACTACTAACAATCCCACTACAATTTTAATATGAGGAACTGTAATGTGCCAAAACTGCTGAAGCTTTGAGGCACCATCTATTTGTGCGGCTTCATACTGATCCTGAGGTATTGTTTGTAACGCTGAAAGAACATTTACCATAATCATAGGTGCACCGAACCAGACATTAATAAATATCAATGTCAAAAACACCAAACTATTATCACTTAGAAACTGGGGAAGTTCGCTGCAGATACCTAATTGCACAAGAATATTTGGTAAAAATCCTGATACACCATTTAAAATCCATTTCCATGAGAGTGCAATAACAATAGATGGAAATGCCCATGGAATAATCATTAAAGTTCGATAAACACCTTTTCCTACTTTTACACGGTTAATTGCTAATGCCGATGTAAATCCAATTATGAGCTGTCCTGCTAATGAACATATTGTCCATACAATAGATGTTAAAAATGCTTTAAAAAAATTAGGATCTGATAACACTGCCTGATAATTAGCCAACCCGACAAAATCATAAGATGGTCTGATTAAATGTTTTGTTGTCATACTATAATATAAACTGGAAAAAATAGGATATATTAAAAGTACACCAACAATGATCAAAGCAGGAAGGACAAAAACCCAGCGCGCATAATCCGCTTTTGCTTTTCTTTTCACTGTTTACTGCCGCCTTTCTTTTCTAAATCCCACCAAGCCCCGAAGGGCTCGGACGGGATTTCATTTATTTTTATTGAACGGTACTAAATATTTCATTCAATTTATCTTCTGCTTCCTTTGCAGCCTTTTCTACATCTGTTCCATTTGTAATAATATCCTGGAACATACTTTCAATAATTCCCTGAGAAGTTAAAAGTCCTGCCTGAACGCTTGGTCCTTTTTCAAATCCAATAGCGGTTCCTTCATTCATTGCTTTTGTAATAACGTCTACTGCATTAGAGAATTTCTGCACTGTTGGGTTCGCCTGGTATTCAGGTGTATCGGAAATTCCTTCAATAGAAGCAGCATGCCAACTGGTGTTGCTTCAAGGAATTTTATGTAAGTTTCCTTCTCATATAATTTTTTCATAAATGCCTTACAGATTTCCGGATGCTCTGAGTTCTGCCATACTACCATAGGAATATTAGATGTTTCAGCACCATAATCCGGATCATCTGCATTTATCTTCGGAAGGGGAGCGCAATCAATTTGATCAACCAAATCCGGTGAGTTTGTTTCCACTCCTCCAATCTGGAAACCTGAGTTAAAGTCAAATGCTGTTTTTCCTTGATAGAATAAAGTCGCCTGATCTAAAACTGCATAGTTTACGGAATCTTTTGGAGAACAGTTTTCATAAATATCTAACCAGTAATTAATTCCATCAATCGCCAAATCACTTGTTAAATCCGCTTTTAAATCATCGGTCAAAAGGCTTCCTCCGCCACTTCTTACATAGAAATTCAGGAAACGTGTTCCCATTAAATCATTGGAACCGCAAGGGAATGAACAGCCATATACTCCGTCTTTCGTAAGTTTTTTTGCCGCTTCTGCAAATTCATCCCATGTCTTTGGTACTTCCAGCCCTGCTTCTTGCAATAAATCTTTTCTGTACCACATAACCTGAGCATGAGAATAAAGTGGAATGGAATAACATTCTCCATCTTTTTCTCCTTCATCCAAAGCAGTTTCTGCAAATTTATCACGTCCGATATCATCAATCAAATCATCAAGAGGCGCTAATGCTTCTGCATCCATCATCTCAACTACATGTCCCGGAAGTGCGGTACTCATGTCTGGTACATTTCCCGAAGCCAGACCTGTTGTCCACTTTGTGTAAAAGTCTCCCCAGGAAAAGGTTTCGATTGTAATGTTTACCTCTGGATTATCTTTCATAAATTGATCTGCGGTTTCCTGAATAACTTCCAATCTTGGTCCCTGTGTAAAGGAATGCCAAAAAGTAATATCACCTTTTAATTCTCCGTCTGCGTTCACAGAACTCTTTTCCTCTGTACTTTTCTTTCCTGAGTCACCTCCGCATCCTGCAAAAGACCCTAATGTTAAAATTCCTGCTAACAATAATGCAAGCTTCTTTTTCATAGTCTTACTCCTTTCCTTCATACTGTTTCGTCATTTCTCACAATACATTCCACTTTTCCGCCCTTGCTTTGTGGCTTTTATTTTCTATATTCTGATTTTACATTTTTTCTTTATACAATGCCACTGAATAATCATTTATTAATAGCATAAAACAACTCTTTTTCTTCCATATCTGTGTATTCTCTGTTTTTACACAAAAAATCTCTTTTCTCATTGCTTAGAAAAGAGATTTTTGGCTATTTTGTATGTTTTTACCTTACATTCCTTTTTGCAACTATATATTCTGTATGATATTCCTCACTTTATAGGATTAATCGGCACTATTCCTTTGATATTTTTCGATATTGATTTGGCGTAACACCAAAATGTTTTTTAAAAACACGAATAAAAAAATTGACGTCTTCATATCCCACGCTATAGGCAATATCACTGATGCTTTCCGAAGACAGCAGCAATCTTCTCCCTGCTACAGTCATACGCATATCTCTGAGATATTCTCCCGGACTTTTTCCTGTCTGTTCCTTGAAAAGTTTCCGAAACCTTGTTTCTCCAAGTCCTGCCATATCACATAACCTTGCAGTTGTATAGTTTTCCGTTGGGTGTAATACCATAAAATCTACAACATGTCTGATTCTCTGGTCCATTTGCTCTATCTTAATGTCTCCTTCCCCTGTTACTTCCCGCTCTATCTGACCTTCACATTTTCCTTCTCTTCCAATAATTTTCCCAATCAGTAATTCCAGATATCCCCGGACTAAAAATATACGTTCTGCACCTTCAGAATGTATTGCCTGATAAATTTTGTCAAAATACTCCTTCTCACCTTTATCATCCAAAACCTCCGGCATTTGATAATAATCTCTTAGGAAATCTCCGCCTTCATATGAAACAGACATATTAAACCGTATGCTTGTAAATGAAAAAGTATTTCCCAGAGCATGACAAGATAATACACATCCTCTTGGCAGATAAATTATCTGATTTTTTTCCACCACAACCTCTTTTCCATCAATAATAAAAATAGCCTTCCCCACTGTAATATAACGCAGCATACTGTAAGGAATCTTTGTTTCTGGCATATACCAGGCTTTGCCAAAAGAATATTTATCTATATACAGAAAATTAATTCTTACACCTTCTATATAGGTTTTCTCTGTTGTCACTTCATTTTTGCTCACCATATCACCCCCATATATTTCTTTCTAAATTCTGAAATTTTCTATTTTTCTCCATGTTTTTATTATAACCTTGTCTGTGAAATTTGTGAATCTTTTCCATTGCAAAAGGTGATTTTGTCACAGACACAGTCCCCTTCTTTTTGTATACTACAGATAAAGCTAGAAAAAATAAAGAACAGACATAGATGATTAAACTACAGGAGGTTTTCCTATGAGATTAAAAGATAAAGTTGCTATTATTACAGGAGGCAGCCGCGGTATTGGCTTTGCAACTGCGGAGGCATTTTTAAGAGAAGGCGCTGTTGTTATCCTCACTGCCAGCACCCAGGAATCTGCGGACACTGCTGTGAAAAAACTGAAAGAAAAACATCCGGATTCTACCATAGCCGGTATTAGTCCTAACCTGGCAGATTTGGAATCTGTACGTTCTTCTTTCCGTGAAACCACTTCTAAATATGGCTGTGTTGATATTTTAGTGAACAATGCCGGACTTTCTGAACGTACTCCGTTTATGGAATACAAGGAGGAAGATTTTGACCGCATTATGGACTTAAACGTAAAAGGTGTTTTTAATTGTACCAGAGCAGCTTCTGAATGTATGATTGCCCGTGGTGATGGTGTGATTCTCAACACCTCCTCCATGGTAAGTATTTACGGTCAGGCCAGCGGTCTTGCTTATCCTGTTTCTAAATTTGCAGTAAACGGTCTTACTGTTTCTCTTGCAAGAGAGCTGGGACCGAAAGGCATCCGTGTAAACGCAGTTGCACCTGGTATTACAGAAACAGATATGATGAAATCAGTTCCAAAAGAGGTTATTGATCCCCTTATTAATCAGATTCCTCTTCGCCGCCTTGGTCAGCCGGAGGATATTGCCAATGCTTTTGTATTCCTTGCTTCTGACGAAGCTTCCTACATTACCGGAGTTGTTTTAAGCGTAGACGGTATGGCAAGATCCTGAAGATGAAAAAAAGAAAAACATCCGCACCTCCTCATATTCGTCAGTATGCCGGATGTTTTTCTTTTTGTTTTATCAGTTCTTCTTTTTGTTTTCTGGTCAGTTTTTTTATTTCACATTCTCGCCGCATGGCCTCTTCTCTGGTTTGAAATTGTTCAAAATAAACCAATTCTACAGGGCGTCGCGCTCTGGTATATTTTGCTCCTTTCCCTGCATTGTGACAGGCCACCCGCTTGTCCAAATCTGTGGTCCACCCTGTATACAGACTACCATCTTTGCATTTTAACATATATGTGTACTTTAAATTTTTTTGTTCCATGTTTGTAATTCCTGCCGTTCTATGTACGGACGCTCCGTCTGCTTTCCTAAGCGAAACAAAACGCCCTCTATATGAAGCCGCCGATACCAAACGTATTTCATCCAGCCGAAAACCGTATGTCATGCCTTTCCTGGAAGGAACATCTGTTTTCCGGAATCCACGTTTTTAGATTGTAAGATTTTCGGCTGCTGATTTTCTGTTGTTTAATTTATTATACTCTTACAATCTGAATTTGTGAATCTTTTCTATGGCAAATACTGCATGGGATCTAATGGTGTCCCGTCCTTTGTTAATGCAAAGTACAGATTCGTGCCTTCTTTGGTGTAATATTTTGTTGGTTCATTTACATATCCCAGTACACTGCCTGCTGATACATATTCCTCTGCCTGAAATGGCACATCTTTTAACTGTCCATATACTGCCTGGTATCCATTTCCCATATCCAGTGTTACTGTTGTTCCAGTCTCCTCATTTTCCACTATGGAAAGGACTTTCCCATTAGCTACTGCTGTCACCGGCGCTCCGGCTTCTGCTGAAATTGCCACAGCCGGATTTAATTTGTATACATTCAGTGTTGGAAAATATACGGTATTTTCCATATTATAGTCAAGAACAACCTGTCCGTTTACCGGCCACTGCATAAGGGAACTTTCTGTAAAATTCAAATCTACTGTTTGAGAAATCACCGGCTGGTTCTGTGTTGATGCAGAAGCGCTTTCTGCCGCTTGTTCCTCTGCCTGTTCTATTACTGGTTCTGTAGTCTCTTCCGGCGTTTCCGGTTCTTCTAACGTAGTTTCTGTTTCTCTGGTTCCTTCTACTTCCGAAGTATTGGCATCTTCTGTTTCTTCTCTTTCTTCTGTCTTTATTGCCTGGTCAACAGAATCCTCTTCATTCTCCTTAACAAGTTCTTTCTCGTTTGGTGTGCTCTTACTCCCGGACTGATAAACAGCCGCACATGTGACCACTAATGTCAATGCCAGCAGACTTCCTAATGCCACACGAATTTTACCTTTTTTACTCATATCTTTCACCTCTACCTATGATGGAGCAATCCGCCCCTTTTTTAGCTTCAATCATAGGATTGCCAGAAAATGAAAACTTATACATTATCTATTTCTCTTTTCTTGGTATGTATGGTAAAATAAAGAAAAACACTCAGGCATTACGGAGGATTCCTACATATGAAAAAAACTGAAAACATACTTTGTTATGGTTTTATTTTACTGCTGCTTCTTGCAGACATTGCTGTGCTGGCATACTTTTTTAATTTTTCTGCTGCACCTGGTTATTACTACATTTGCCTTGCCTGCATTTTTGTGGTGCTTATTCTTTTCCTGATTTTCCAGCTCAAGGTACAGAAACGGCTAAAAGCTTCCATTCGTCCGTGGATACCCGCAGGCTTTACGATTCTGGTTTTACTTTTTAGCGGTATTTTCCTTTACACCGGAGTCAGAGATGGACTTGCCATGAAACATCCTTTGCAGACCACAGTGAATCAGACTAAATTTTTCAGAATTCCCCATACCATTTTCAAGTATTCTTTAAAAGACACTTACCGTATGGAGGGAATTGATATTTTAGATGAAAAAGTCTCTCTGCAAATCCGTGAAAAGGACTACAAAAAATATTCTTACATTACTGAAAAAGAATATATGGAATATGATGAGGACAGCAACCGTATTCTATACAGCTACGAATATTCTGAAGATTCCAAACTTATGGCAGAATATCTTCCTGTATCAAAAAAAGTGGTAAATCTGGTAGAACTTACTCCTTCTTCCAAAACTTATACCCAAACAGATAAGCTGCACTCTTTAGAAGCAGAAATTACATCTGTCATTGACGACCGTACTATGGAAGCAACCGTGACCGACCTTGGAGATTATGAAGGTTCCCATGTAAAAGAAGGGGATACCATTACCATACATGGTACAATGACCATCCTCTATCCTTACAATGTACAGGGCTTCTATGAAATTAAAGAAGGGGATTTAGTCACTTTCTCTGTAGATGAACTCACTACAGGAGATTCGATTTCCGTAACAACCTCTGTTCTGAATCTGGCAGAAAATCAGACCAAAGGGGAACCTGTGGAATAGAATACTCAGCTAACCAGAGGAATCGTTATACGTTTCCGGCAGATATGCCTTATATGTATAACGATTCCTCTTTTTATTCTTTCTCACTAATTTGCATTTCAGGGAAAAAATACGTTAAAATTTCTTTGTATTCTTTTCCCTCCAATGCCATCTGTTCTGCGCCATATTGGCTAAGCCCCACACCATGGCCTTTCCCTTTGCATAAAAATCTCACCTTTTCTTCAGAACACTGTACAGAAAAACAGGAAGACGGCAGTTTTAGAATTTCTCTTATTTTTTCCCCTTGTATCATTTGATTCCCAATCTGAAGTTCCAGAACATACCCTGCCCCATCTGTTTGTTTCACTTCCACCACTTTTGTTTCCCCAAAGGTAAAACCACCATAAAATTTCTTCATTCTTTTCTCAAGTTCCTGAAATGAAAAATAACAGCCCTCTACATAAAGAGGACTGTCTCTATCTTTTGCTGATTCTACAGAAGTTATGTATCCGTAAGACTCACCCATGACATCTGCTCCATCTCTGGTTTTTCCAGAGCTAATCCCATGATAAGGCGCTTCTTTTATTTCTCCCTGGGTTGTTAATAAAACCTCTCCACTGGTTTCCCTGGCAGCTTCCTGAAATATATGAAATTTTTCCAGCATTTCCAGATTCATATGTTTTCCTTTGAAAAATGCTGCTGTTTCTTCTAATATTTCTTTTCTCTCTTTTTCACTTTTCACAGAAAGGTTGGTCCTGGCAAGAACCACCTGCGCCTTAATGGTTTCTTTTGAGTATTCCCAGGAAATCTGAGAAGCTGCAACTCCTGCTACATAATCTTCAACCGTCTGTTCCCGATTCACTGGACAGGCTCTTCGCCCTAAAACCACCACCGTAATCAAATAGGGAAGCAATAGCAACAGCAATACTGCCAAAATCCACGATTCTCTTTCTTTTTTCATAAAACACAGAATCCGCACTGTTTCTCATTGACAGTATATGACTGCTTCTATTTTTTTACCACAAAAGCCGGTATGGGAGGATTGTTTTTACGGTTGTAATAAGTATTCACAATCACAATATATTGCTTCTCATCTAAATTTTTTAAGCACTCTAAAATCCTGTCTTTTTCTTCAAAACCGGTGTCTCCTCCACTATAGATGCAAAGCGCCAGAACACCGCCTTTTTTTAGTAAGGTAAGTCCTTTATTGATTGCTTCTACACTGGTATCCGCTTTTGTAGCAAGACTATGGTCTCCTCCCGGAAGATACCCAAAATTAAAATAGATTCCATCTACAGATTCCGCTTCCAGATATTTCTCCATATTGGTATGGCTATCCAAACACAGCCTGGCTTTCCCTTCCATGTGGTGTTCTTTCAGCAGCTTTTCTGTAGCCAGCAGCGCTTTTTCCTGAATGTCAAAAGCGGTTACCATTCCCGTCTCTCCTGCTAACTCACAGAGAAACAAAGTATCATGTCCGTTTCCCATGGTAGCATCTACATAGCAGCCCCCAGGCCTTACCTGTAGTTTAAACAGCTCATGACTCCATTGTGTAATCTGATAGGATATCATATTTCATTTTCGCTGGCTTTTAATGCCTGCTCTAAATCTGCAATAATGTCATCAATATGTTCAATTCCCACAGAAAGACGAATCATTCCCGGTGATACTCCTGCTGCTTCTAACTGCTGGTCATTTAACTGTCTGTGTGTATGGCTTGCAGGATGCAGAACACTGGTTTTCGCATCAGCAACATGTGTTACAATAGACGCCAGTTTCAGACTATCCATGAATCTGACCGCAGCTTCTCTTCCTGCCTTTAGCTCAAAGGAAATAACACCACAGGTTCCCTTTGGCATATATTTCTGTGCCAAAGCATGATAGCGGTCATTCTCCAATCCCGGATAATTCACCTTTCCAACTAATGGATGACCTTCCAGATACTCTGCAACCTTCTGAGCATTATAGCAATGTCTCTCTACACGCAGAACTAAGGATTCCAGTCCTAAATTTAAAATAAAGCAATTCATAGGAGATGGTATGGACCCTAAATCTCTCATAAGCTGAGCATTAATTTTGGTAATATATGCAGCTTTACCGAACTGTTTTGTATAAACAACTCCATGATAAGATTCATCCGGTGTTGTAAGTCCAGGGAATTTTTCCTTGTGTGCTTCCCAGTCAAAGTTTCCGCTGTCTACAATGCTCCGCCTACCTGCGCTGCATGTCCATCCATATACTTGGTAGTAGAATGAGTTACAATATCAGCTCCCCATTCAAAGGGTCTGCAATTTACCGGAGTTGCAAAAGTATTATCTACAATCAATGGTACGCCATGACTATGTGCTACTTCTGCCATTTTTTCAATATCCAGCACTACTAAAGATGGATTTGCAATGGTTTCCGCAACCACAGCTTTTGTATTTGGCTGGAAGGCTTTATCCAGCTCCTCTTTTGACGCATCTACATCCACAAAAGTACAGGAGATTCCCATCTTTTTCGCTGTTACCCCAAGTACATTCAAGGTTCCTCCATAAATGGAAGAGGCACAAATCACATGATCCCCTGCTTCGCAGATATTAAATACAGCATAGAAGTTCGCTGCCTGTCCTGAAGAAGTCAGAACTGCTGCCACACCACCTTCTAAATCTGCAATTTTAGCTGCTACTAAATCATTAGTAGGATTCTGGCATCTGGTATAAAAATATCCATTATCTTTCAAATCAAATAATCTGCCCATTTCTTCAGTAGTATCATATTTAAAAGTTGTACTCTGATAAATAGGCATCATTCTCGGTTCCCCTTTTTTGGGTTTCCATCCGGACTGAATACATTTTGTCTCAATACGATATTCATTACTCATAACAAAACCTCACTATTTTCTCTCGCTATTTTGTATTTTACTGTTAAATATTGTATCACTGTTTTTCCACTGTGAATAGTTAAATTTTCTGTTTTCTAAAATTTCTTCTATTTTCCTTCTATTTTTCTTCTATCTGCGGAAATATTTCTGCCCGATTAAGATGACTCCGACAAAGAGCACAAGACCAATTCCTAAAATAATCAGCTTGGTTTCCTGGCTCACCTTCATATTCATAGACAACAGAGCCAGAACTAACATGTCCAAACCAATAATAATCACAGCGCTGCCTATTGTAATCATAAATTTCCGCTCATTTTCCGGAGATACTCCGCTGGCAAACCGTTCCCGAATCATAGAGGACTTTCCTTTCACTGCTAAAAAAATCCCTCCCAGAATAATCACTGCTGCAATTATTAGCAATACCACATTTGTTGTCATAATCTTTCGTTCCTTTCTTTCTATCTTTTCTCATACTTTTTGAATTCTGCCCGATACCAAAGCGGCAGCACGGTTCCCTTTAAGATACAGGAAAAACTCAGCACCCACCAGATACCGTTTAGTCCAAGGGAAGTTTTTGACAGCAGCATAGCTGCAGGAATTCTCAGGAGATTAAAAGTAATTCCTGTCACGGATGGCGGAATTGTCTTCCCAAGTCCCTGAAACGCTCCTGTAGCCGCCCCTTCCAGACACATAAACAATTCGCTGATTCCAATAATCCGAAGATAATCTACCCCCATAGGAATAACCTCTGGCTCTTTGATGAAAATCCGAAAGAAAAATTCCGGAAATGCCATCAACAGGAAGCTGGTAAAAATCCCCCAGGCTCCCATAATCACCAAAGCGGTCCTGTAACCTTTTTTGATTCTGTCTTTTTTTCCTGCACCATAATTTTGTGCAATAAAAGCATTTACTGCGGTAGAAAATCCCCCTGCCATCATCCAGGATATGGATTCTATCTGGCTTCCCACCTTCTGTACTGCCACTGCCGCATCTCCCCAGCCTGCCACCAGTCTCGCAATAACCATGGAAATAGCAGAGAACAATGAATCCTGTATTGCAGAAGGAAATCCTATTTTTACAATTCTTCTTATTTGTTCTTTTTTCGCTGGTTTTAGTAAATGTAAATTTCTGAAAATAACCGGCTCCTGCCAGATTGCTTTCAAATACAGAACAAAAACAATCACCTGAGCTAGTACAGTTGCTGTAGCAGCCCCTGCAACGCCCATTTTGGGAATCGGTCCCATTCCAAAAACCAATACCGGATCTAAAATCAAATTAATCAGAAGTCCCATAGTGGTAACACGGAACGTAGTAACCGTATTTCCCATAGCAGCCAAAATTCCTCCTATAATCTGATCCAGAAAAGAAAATACAACCAATCCGCAGACAATCATTAAATAAATTCTGGCGTCTTGAATAACCTCTGTATTATTAAGTTTAAAAAAGTCAATCATTTGCTTGTGAAATAACAAACTTAAAATTCCATACAGAACTCCCAGAAAAGTTCCCATGCGAAGGGCGCCTCTTGCATATTGTGCCGCCTCTTCCTTTTCTCCGCTTCCCAGTTTCTGAGCAACAGTGACCTGTCCTCCAATTCTTGGGATGGTCGTAACCCCATTTGCCATCCACATAAACATTCCGGCAGCTCCCACCGCTGCCACAGCTCCGCTTCCAAGCCTGCCGATCCAAATCATATCAACCAGATTGTAACCCATTTGAATAAAAGAAGTTCCCATAATCGGAAATGCCAGTCTGGCTAAAGTACCCGCTATAGGACCTTCCAATAAATCTATCTTTTTCTTCATTTTCTCCACTTGCCTCTGTCTTCTGTCTATTTAAAAATCCTTTATTTATTATCTTAACAGACTCTAATTGTATCGTAAATACCTATTTCCCTTTTCTTTCCGCCTCAATTATGATACGCTAGAAAAAACAAGAATAGAGGATTTAGACATGAAAGAAAAAATTTATACCATCCCGCTTATGGATGCTTTCCGGGCTGATGACGAATGCCCTTTTTGTTTTATTGAACGAAATCTGGAGCAGCATGCCATTGACTTTGTTCTGGGTTCCGGAGCTTCTTATATGGAAGATGACATCCGTGCTGAAACAGACAAAACAGGATTTTGTCGAAATCATTATAAGAAAATGTTTGACTATGGAAATCGCCTTGGAACAGGCTTGATTCTAACCACACATTTTAAGAAAAAAATGAAGAACTAAAACAACAGCTCAAAATGTTTTCCCCCGGAAAAGCATCCATGTTGAGCCACTTAAAAAAAGCCAAAATTGACCCTGAAAATCCTAAAACCAGTATCGGAGCCTGGATAAAAGAAGAAAGCAACCGTTGCTATATCTGTGATTATTCCAAAGATACTTATAACCGCTATCTGGATACCTTCTTTGAACTCTATCGGAAAAATCCTGAATTTCAGGACTTATTTCAAAACAGTAAAGGCTTTTGTCTGCCACACTTTGCAGACTTAGTAGAAACTGCTGAAACACTCTTATCTGACAAAGAGAAAAAATCCTTCTATGATTCTCTGTTTGCTCTCATGACAGAAAATCTCCAGAGAATAACAGAAGACCTGGAATGGTTCTGTGACAAATTCGACTTTAGAAACAAAGATGCTGACTGGAAAAACTCAAAAGATGCCATTCAAAGAGGCATGCAAAAAGCTGCCGGAGGCTATCCCGCTGACCCGGTTTACAAAGCAGACCGCTAATCAGGATCTTGGTTAATTAAAAAGATTTCTGAAAGCAATTATAAAAAAGAATAAATGAATTTTTTTGTTTTTCATTTTTCTTTTAGTATTTAGTCATAAATTATCCTTATTTACAAGGTATAGTATTACTTGTAAAAGCCAATAAGACTTTTTTCAAAATCTTTTTCTTTTCATATTACTGGCAACTAATTGCCAGTAACTCCTTCTTTTTTATGAAATACAGACAGGAGCAGGAATCTAACCCCCTCGGATTCCTGCTCCTGTTATGTTTATCCTAAAAGGAGAGGATTTCTCTTTTTCTTATGGTAAATCCTATTGTGCCTGCCAGAAGAATTATTCCTGCTACCAATGGAAGAAAGGTTCCAGGTGTTGTTCCACCTCCGGTCATAGGCAGTTTAAAATTTGCATGATTCGTAATTTCATATACAAAATGATAGATATAATAAATTTTTTTCTACCGGATCATAGATGCATTGACTTTTATCTATATTCTGTTCTTCTATCTGCTCTTCTGTAATTCTCATAGGAACCTGAACAACCAATGGCTCTTTCAGCAGTGTGTGCCCCTGTGCTGTTTTTTTCTCTGTTATGGTATAGGTATCTGGCTTCAAGTTTTCAAATAAAATTTCTCCATTTTCATTTGACTCTGTTGTATAAAGCACTTCCCCTTTTCCATTTTTAATTTCAAATATAGCGCCTTTTAAAGGTGTAGTCCCATCTGTATCAAATTTTTTAATTTTAATACTTCCCTCCACTGGAACATCCTCCGCGATATATTGATTTCCACCTTCCAGCTTTACCGTTCCATCCTTCTTCGTCACTTGCGATACAAATAGTTCTCCATCTTTCGCTACAATATTTCCCTCCTTATCTTTTAAACTTCCTTTTAAGGTATATCCGGCAGCCGGCTTTGTCTCCTGAATAGCGATCGTTCCATAGGGAAGAATGGTTTCTCCATTTGCCCCTTTGTATAAATCATCACTTAGAGGTTCTACTAAATAAGAATCACTCAGTTTTGCTGCGTATTGTTCTCCTTCCTTCTTTATTTCTATGACCCATTCCCTTTTGGCTGTATCTGGCAAACTTTCTTTACTATAGTATCCATCATAATATTGAATTGTAAACTGTGTTCCCTCCAGGTGGGCATTTCTGTTGTGTTTTCCCCATATCCAACCTTAGTTAAAGAAATTCCAAGCTTGTCATATCCAGGAAAATCCTGAACTTTAACTATTGCTATTGTAATTTCATTGTCTTCTTCCTGCAGAGAAACCGGATAAACTTTCTCATCTGTTTCATACCCTTCTGGCGACTTCGTTTCTTTTATGTAATAATCTCCCAAAGAAATAATCTCGCTACTTCCTTTACCCTCAGAATCTAACACTATTTTTGTGACAAATTCTGTACATTCCTGGTTTTTATAAATGCTATACTCTGCTCCTTCCAGATTGTAACAAGCATTGCCGTTTGTAATGCCCACATCTGCTGAAGTTTTTTCCAGCTCTATTCTCCCTCCTTTGGGCGGTTCTTTTGAAATCTTCTGATTCTCCTGCGCGGTTATTCCTCCTGCTACCTCATATGTATACACTGTCTCATCCAGTAAATATCCCGGTGAAGGACTTTTCTCTTTTACATAGTATGTGCCATCCTCCAATATCTCATCTCCGGTTGTACTATATCCCTTCTCATCTGTTGTCATGGTCATAATCTCATTTTTGCAGGATGCATCTGTATAAATGCCATAAACAGCCCCTGCCAAACTATAAGCAGGATTATTTTCCGTTAAATCTAAATTAGCACTCTCTTTTTGAAGGCTTAATCCTCCTTTAGCATTTTGTATAATAAAACAAATATCCTGATACCGACTGGCACCGCCATTGATGGCATAAATCCTATAATTTTTTAAAATCCCTGCCATCTCCCACTGTTTGCTTTTTCATATACTTCATTTGCAATCTTAATAATTTTTTCCCTGTTCTGTCCCTGTAAGTTCCTAATAAGCTTCCCGTTTCTAAATATCCAATTACTGCATGAATATAAATTTCCCGATATGTCTTTTTCCCCTGGTCTAATTCCCCAAACCAGACATCTCCTAATTCCTGCAATTCCATTCCATAATTGGTCAGCATAACAAGTTTGTATGTATTTGCATAATCTGGTCTCGCCTCATCCAATGATTCGATATCCGAATACCAGCCGCTGGAAGGATTTTTCTTATTTGGCTGCATGCAGTAACCAATTCCCACAATCCCATCACAGCCGGAAATATAAAATTCTCTGGTATGATAAAGTTGGGAAGGATATGAAATCTTTTCTCCCACATCAAGTTTGACTTTATCAGGAATTCCTGTCCCTTTTCCTTTCGCCTGATATCCAACCGAATCTTCCAACACCTTTACACAGGAATCCCTGTGATAAATAAAATCCAACGCATCTTGATAAACTCTCTCCTCCTCTGTTAATACACCATTTTGAGCAAAAATCACTTCCAGAGTCATCGATTCATTTAAAAGAGTTATGTCGTATTCATATCGTTCCTTACCTACACAGTCTTCCAGTACCTCTATTTCTTCGCCCTCTTCTGATAAAATCCTTCCAGATTGAATTACATACCCCTGGTCTGCTGCAAAAACAGTATGTATCAGTTCTCCACCAGGTATCGTATCGGCTGTAGCATACCCCTTTTCTTTTGGGTAAATGGTTGTCCATTGTGCCTCTTCAAATCCATATTGGAGATGCAAAACACCACCTTTTTTTGGCACACAAGTTCTAAATTTGCATATCTCCGGTACAAGATTAGTTTCGTCTTGCACTTTATCTTGTGTTTCTTCCTGATTTGTACTCTGCTCTATTTCTTCCCAACAGATTACTGCGGCATTTCCATAAATAAAACTTTCTTTTCCAAAAACAGGAATTACTGCAATACTACCTGCCATTTTGGATGTAACTGTTAAAGAAAAATCTGTATATGTCCCTGTAGGAAGTTCTAATTCAGCATAATAAATTCCTTCTTCTGTTTCATCATTTCTATATTGTTTTAAAATTCCATCTGTTTCTTCCTGCCGGAAACTTTTTACAGATATATCTATTTCTCCTTTCTCCTGAAAATCATGAACAATTATCTGTTGAGCTACTTTATCCAAATAAATTCCCCATTGATTTTTATCCTCTGTTAAATTTCCTTCTATTTCACTAAAATACAAACGAAGCACTTCTTTTTTTTCTGTTGTATTTTCTGCGTGTATATTTAATGTCACTTTATCCTTTACATTTAACGGTTCTTTTGTTTCCTGTACTGTAACAGACGCATCAACTCCTATAGCATTTTCCAGACCACTTTGAGCAGCGCTTCCATATGCCAGGAACACTGAACCAGACAACTTCCACATGAGAATCATTGTAATTAAGAATGTCAGAATCTTATTTTTATACTTCATAAATCACCTGCTGTTTATACACAGCCTTTTCCTTTCTCCCTATTCTTTTTCCATAAAAACAGTACAAGTAAACCGACTCCAAATATAATTAAGCTATATTCTAATGCCTTCTCGTACTCTTTCATCCATTTTGATTCAACATGCTTTTTCTTAATATTTTGAGAATCAATAAAGTCTTCTCCTTGTTGTATTCTTGTTCCCCTCACCAAAAGTCGATATGTATTTACTCCATAAGGAGTACAGGTAACCAACGTACAGTAATCTTTCCCCTTTTTTATATAAAGTTCTTCCAGATTACTTGGAAGAACCTTTTGAATCTGGTCTACCTGATACACTAATTGTTCTCCCAAAATATTCAGAAAAAATACTTCTCCCTTTTCCAGTTCTGTCAAATCAGTGAATAACTTTGCATTGCTAAGTCCTGTATGTCCCGTTAAAACAGTATGTGTATTTTCTCCCCCTATAGGGAGAGATGTTCCTTCTAAATGTCCAATCCCCTTTTCCAAAATTTTTTCAGAAGTTCCATGATAAATCGGAAGTTTTACCCCAATGGCAGGAATAGAAATTGTTCCCATAACTCCTTCTGAATTTACACACAAAAGTCCTCTAATAATCTTCTGTACTTATCTTTTTGCTTTCTTCTTTAAACGGGTCGCAAAGTTTTACACCATTACTAAAAAGTTTTTCATTGTACTGCTTAACACTTTTCTTTGTCTCTTCTTTTTCTGTGTCATCCGTCATCTCTTCTATTTTTTCTACAGAATTTACCAAAGATGTTGTCTCATGTTCAAATACATAGTTTGCCAAATAAGGATATCCCATCAATAGTACAGCACTAAAAAACAATAACAGAACCTCAAACCTTTTTTTCATATTAATCATCTTTCTTATTACTTCTTCTTGTTACAAGTACCACACCACCAAGAGCAGCTCCGCATCCAGCCAGCGTAAAAATCCAGGTTCCATATCCTCCTGTTTGTGGCAATTTAAATGTTTTATTATTAATAACTTCTATATCTACCCTACCATTAGCAGATACGATACCTGTTTCTGAGTGAAATTCGCTCATAGTTGTATTCGTTCCATCTATTGATGCACTTGCACGTTCTCCTGGTGTTTCTATTACTTCTTTATTTGGATTATTTGTGATATCTAAAATGTCATATAGAGTTGTACGAGATGGGATAATATCATCCACAGTGCTTCTGATATCAATCACCATAGGTTCTTTTAGAAGAGAATAACCATTTGCTGTAGCAATTTCTGTTAGAATATAAGTATCGGCTTCTAAGCCATTAATAGTAAGATTTCCTTTTTCCCCCGGGTTAAATACGGTACCTTCTTTTTCAGAAGTTCCTTTTTCCTGATCTGTAATATAATAAACTCCATTTTCTCCTTTCGCTTTTAAATAATAACCATCTGTCTTATTTTGCAACAAAAACTTACATCCTGAAATTTCCCTTTCTGATCCGAAAACATCTTTTGAATATTAAGTCCAAAAATATAAACTTTCGCTCTATCCTCCAACGTGTCAATTTCTTCCATATTGGTACGTTTCCATTCCAGCGTTACCTCATTTATATTTCCGGAATCTCCCAACACAGGACTATCGTCTGTATTTATGGTACAGGAATATGCAATAACCATCCATTTATTGGATAGCTTCGTATTGATTTTCTCTAATCCTTCTTTCGTAATTGTAATAATCATTTTACTTTTTCCTGAAGTTTCTCCTTGATATTCTGTTTTAAACAGCTTCTCTTTTGCTTCCCATACTTGGATTGCTTTTTCTTTGTCATGATTTCTTGCTTCCTCCTCTGTTTTGTAAAAATAGAGACTTACATCTTTGTTATACGTCAATCCTATATCCATCTGATCTGTAAATGTATATTGTGTCAAATACGTTGCCTCTGATGTAATTTTCGGAAGATGTGACACAAAAATGTAATCCATAATATCTCCCTGTGATCCTGTTGCAATGTCTTCATAAGGCAATTTTCCATTGTCATCATGCTGTTTTATCAGCTTATCTAAATCCGGAATATTAGTCTGATTCTTAGGATATACTTCTACATCATAAAACCAGGCTTCTCCTTCATGATCCGTCATAGGAAGTGAGACAAAAAATGGCTCTACTGTTGTATGAACATTTGCAGGAACCTTAGTTTCTACAATCAAATATAACCCCAACGGTAACTCTGTTACCGATGTCTTTCCATTTTTATCTGTAAGAGGCATATTTTTCTTTTCGTCTGCATGATTCACATACTGCTCTAACTGATTTCTTCCTTCTGTTTCTTGCGCTAATAACTCCTTTAACGAATAATTTAACTCTGTAGAGGTATATTGATGATTTCCTCTTTTATTATCCATTCCCAAAATCTTTTCCAGTTTTTCTGGAATATCATATAGAATCTGTATTTCATTTTGTTTATGTTCCGTATGAATATTTCCAAGATGAAGATATGTAAACTCAACTCCTGAAATCACATAATTTTTAAATTCTTCTTTTGCTTTTTCATCCTCTTTTCCATTATTTGCAAACTTTTCCTCAGAAGTATCTATCCCGTCCTCTTCAGCAGCAGTCAAATCATACTTATAAACCGTCAAACTTCCCTTTTGAGTCATGTCAATAATGTCCTCTGACGCAGCAAATACTTCTTGTTTTAAAAGAATTACAGAACATATCGCTGCAACAAATACTCCGATTTTTCTCCAAACTAATTTCTTCATAATACGCTCCTTTTCAATTTCAAATATAACTGAATACAATTACTATATTGTTAATTATAATTCTTTTTCGTTTATTTTTCAAGTCTATTTTAAAAAAATAATGATATTTCTTTATTTTTCATTTCTTCTTTGGCACATAAATTGTCCCCTTATCTTTTTCTGTGATTTCCTTCTGTGTTTCTTTTTACTCTACATACTCACAATAAACTAAATAACGAAATTTTCCTCCTGGCACGCCATAAGGATGACAGGACATTAATGTCACCATATCTCTTCCTTCTTGTATCAAAATAGAATTCAAATCAAAAAAGTCCACAATTTTCACATCCACAGTCTTATAAACTCTGGTTTCCCACAACGTATGAAGATATACTATGGAACCCTGTTTCATATTCTCTATATACTGAAAATATGGACTTCCCTTCCACCCACGATGAGCTGCTATCACAGAGTTTGTATTTTCTCCGCCTACCGGCATACTGGTTTCTGATAAAATTCCCGCGCCTTTTGCCAGATTTTCTTCTGATGCTCCTATCAATAATGGCAATTTTACCTTCATGTCAGGTATTTCTATATATCCTATTACTTGATTGACATCTTTCAAATGCTTCAATTCAATGGGTGTCTCTTCATAACTCCAAACATCTACAGCTCTTGTCCATCTGTCACCAAACGCTGATTATATTTTTTCATTTCCAAATATAGCTCTTCTTCTGTTATTTCATTTTTGTATGGCATCGCTCCTCTTCATCAACTTTTGAACGGTAAATTTTTATCTCTTCTTCAACACGATTCACCTCCTCTCTTATTTTCCAATTTCTAAAGTCAGGATAGAAAAAAAATCCTAAACTTATGAAAATCAACATTACACCTACACACAAACGTATGATTTTTCTCATTTTTCCTCCTCTTATCTGTTTATCTTTTTACTTTCTCATTGACCTGATTCCATTCAAACAGTTATAATAAGACTATGAAAAAAAAGGAGAATAACAATGAAAGCATTACCAGAAGAAAATAAAAGACTTAATAAAAGACTACAGGACTTCCGAAAAGAAGCCCACATACAACAACAAGAAATGGCAGATTACTGTGGATTATCCAAAAATTATTTATCTGCCATGGAACGCGGCATTAATAAATGCAATGCACATGTTTTAATTAGCTATGCCAAAAAACTAAATGTATCTTTAGATGTCCTCACAGGCTTATCCTCTACAGGAAAAGAAGCTATTATTCCAGAACTAAAAACAGTACTTGAAAATATGAGTCATGAAAATCAGAAAAAGCTCTTAGAAATTTTAAATATTTTGGATAAATAAAGAATGTCAGATCATTTAAAAAGTATGAGATGCTAATAGAACTTGATTTATATTTATTATAACAAAAAATGGGATAAATGCCAATGGTTTTTTACATTTCTTTTATCATTTAAACACAAATTCATCACAATTAAGATTTATAGTATTACTTGTAAAAGCCGATAAGACTTTTTCAAAAATCTTTTTCTTTTTCATATGCCGGTATAAAAGGCCGGCTCTCCTTCTTTTTAATATTTATATTAAAAAAGAGACCAGAATCAACCTTCCCCCCTCATTGATTCTGGTTTCTTTTTTTTCCTTTTTGCATAGTATACTATTGCAACCATTCATATACGCAGAAATGATTTAATTATTATGGAAAATACTGAAAACAAAAATTGCTATCCGAAACAGCATAACCACGAAATTACCGGAAGTACCTCTATTTCCGGATGCTGCGAATATGCCCACAATCATAGATTTGCAACTGTTACCGGTGATGCCATTCCATGTGAAGGCAGCCATGTTCACGAAGTGAAATTCAAAACAGATTCTTGTAATGGTCACCATCACGAATTTTGTGGTACAACAGAAAAGGCTGTGGATATTGGATGTGGTAAGCATATCCATCTTTTAAAAGGTTGTACCTCTTATGATGCCAACCATAAACACGAATTTATTGTCTCCACAGATATGGAAAATCCTATTTGTAAATAATTGTACTGTCCCCACAAACTGGTTTTAATATGTTTTTTTGTGGATAACTATAATACTTTTTTTTCTTACCTGTGGAAAATACGAGACTAAATCTTAACCCTTTAAAATCTCTATAGAATATAACTATACCATACAAAAATGGCTGAAATCCTTATAGTTATTGGATTTCAGCCATTCTTTAATTAATAGTGAAGCATCGGGGATTCGAACCCCGGACAACTTGATTAAAAGTCAAGTGCTCTACCGACTGAGCTAATGCTCCATGGAAAATGCCCAGAGCCGGAATCGAACCAGCGACACGAGGATTTTCAGTCCTCTGCTCTACCAACTGAGCTATCTGGGCATGAGTAGCGGGGACAGGATTTGAACCTGTGACCTTCGGGTTATGAGCCCGACGAGCTTCCAGACTGCTCCACCCCGCGTTATTCTGTTTAAGCCGATGATCGGACTCGAACCGATAACCTGCTGATTACAAATCAGCTGCTCTGCCAATTGAGCCACATCGGCATTTAATGGGCGATGGTGGATTCGAACCACCGAAGGCGTTGCCAGCAGATTTACAGTCTGTCCCCTTTGGCCACTCGGGAAATCGCCCATATTTTATTTTTAATAAATGGGACCTATAGGGCTCGAACCTATGACCCTCTGCTTGTAAGGCAGATGCTCTCCCAGCTGAGCTAAGATCCCATAAATTAATATGTTTCCAACTGGAAACAACGACCCAGAAGAGACTCGAACTCTCGACCTCCGCCGTGACAGGGCGGCGCTCTAACCAACTGAGCCACTGGGCCATATTAAAGGTATGTACCTTCAAAACCACATATACAAAACTTCAAACCTTCCAACTCTGCCACTGGAACTTCCGTTCCTTTGGTCAAGCCCTCGACCGATTAGTAGCAGTCAGCTCCATACATTGCTGCACTTCCACCTCTGCCCTATCTACCTCGTCGTCTTCAAGGGGTCTTACTTCTTTCGAATGGGATATCTCATCTTGAGGGGGGCTTCACGCTTAGATGCCTTCAGCGTTTATCCCTTCCGGGCTTGGCTACTCGGCCATGCTCTTGGCAGAACAGCCGATACACCAGCGGCCCGTCCATCCCGGTCCTCTCGTACTAAGGACAGCTCCTCTCAGATATCCTACGCCCACGCCGGATAGGGACCGAACTGTCTCACGACGTTCTGAACCCAGCTCGCGTACCGCTTT
>ENA-OQAA01000394-OQAA01000394.1-human-gut-metagenome-genome-assembly--contig:-NODE-394-length-30929-cov-10.105220_pt1 | contig 30929 bp, 44 predicted proteins | sample MGYA00242489_ERZ504515 | MGnify/ENA primary metagenome ERZ504515 (study PRJEB26092, sample SAMD00036237) | human gut metagenome | host: Homo sapiens | study: EMG produced TPA metagenomics assembly of... | reverse complement strand
CTTTTTTTCAATGCTTATCTAATACGCATGCTATGCAACATAAACGCCGCCTCCTTTTACATAAATTTTATTTTATCAGAAAATCAGTCTACTGTCAATACACAACAGGAAGTATTTAACCTAATGATATGAATTGTGTGGACATATCCAAAAAGAAAGGTGAACTGTAAAATGTAACAGGGTGAATGAAAATGGCAAAAAGACCCGTACCATTGTACGACTTTAAGGCTTTCGGGGCAGCTATAAAAGCCGCGAGAAATGAATACGGCGAGAGCCGCAAAAAGGTAAGCGACGAGTTATATATTTCCCCGCGCTACCTTGCGAATATCGAGAACAAGGGACAACAGCCGAGTTTACAGGTATTCTATGACCTTGTAACCCGGTATCATATTTCGGTAGATCAATTTTTCTTCCCGAACAGCAATGCGGAGAAATCCACCGGGCGGCGGCAGCTTGACGCGCTGCTGGACGGTATGAGCGATAAAGGCATACGGATTGTAACCGCAACAGCAAGGGAGATAACGGAAGTCGAAAAAGCAGAGGATTAACCTCACAATATGAGAAATCGGGAGATTGCAGCGCATGGCGGCTGCAATCTTTTTTGCGTCCAAAATCAAAGGAACGCGCAACAAATACCGCCTTTCGGTGGGGGTATGGAGTAGATAGCAAGCACAGCAAACGAGTACCCGTTTGCGGAAAATGCTTGTTGGGATAATCCCAAACCCTTATACCGAAAGGCGGTGCGGAAATGGAAAACCGAAAGAGAAATATACAGATGAAGTTTTACGTTACGGAAGAAGAAAAGCGGCTGATCGACGAGAAGATGAAGCAGCTTCCCATAAAGCAGTATGGGGCATACTTCCGTAAAATGGCGATAGACGGGTATATTCTTGTCGTTGACCGAAGCGACACAAAAGCATATATCCGGGAACTGCAAGCGGTGAGCCGGAACATCAACCAAATTGCAAAACGCGCCAATGCGACGGGGACGGTTTACAGGCAGGATATAGAGGACATTAAAAAGGCGGTGGACGAGATATGGCGGTTACAAAGACGCACCCTATTAAATCAACCTTAAAGGCTGCGATAGACTATATCTTAAATCCCGAAAAGACAGACGGGAAGCTGCTTGCGTCCTCTTTCGGCTGCGGGCTGGAAACCGCCGATATTGAGTTTGCATGGACGCGGGAAGCTGCCGGAGATCGCGGCACACATTTAGGGCGGCACTTGATACAATCCTTTGCGGTGGGAGAAACCACACCGGAAGAAGCGCACAAAATCGGCATGGAACTTGCCGGGGCGGTATTAGGCGGCAAGTATGAGTTTGTTTTGACAACTCACGTCGATAAAGATCATCTGCATAATCACTTGATTTTCAACGCGGTTAGCTTCGTTGACTACAAAAAGTACCATTCCAACAAGCAAAGCTATCACGCTATCCGGCGCACCAGCGACAGGATATGTAAAGAGCATGGGCTATCCGTCGTCGTGCCGGGACAGGACAAAGGGAAAAGCTATGCGGAATACACCGCCGAAAAGCAAGGGACAAGCTACAAAGCAAAGCTGAAAACGGCGATAGATACCCTCATTCCCCAAGTCAAAGATTTTGACGAACTGCTGCGCCGCTTGCAGGAAATGGGGTATGAAATCAAACAGGGCAAATACATTTCCTTTCGCGCTGCCGGACAGGAACGGTTTACCCGCGCAAAGACGCTCAGCGCGGCATATACGGAAGAAGCGATAAAGGAACGTATCAAGGGCGTGTATGTTACCAAGTCAAAGCCGCTGCGGGTAGATAAGAAAATCCGGCTTGTCGTCGATATTGAAAACAGTATCAAAGCCCAACAATCGGCGGGCTATGAACGGTGGGCGAAAATCCATAATCTGAAACAGGCTGCAAAAAGCATGAACTTCTTGACCGAAAACAAGATTGAATATTATAGCGACCTTGAAAGCAAAATTGCGGATATTATGACCGCTCATGACGCGGCGGCAAGGGCGGTTAAGGACGTAGAGCAACGTATGTCTGATTTGTCGCTGCTTATCAAGCACACAACCACCTACCGACAATTAAAACCGATTTACGAGGAATACAAAAAGTCGCGGGACAAGGAAAAGTATCTGCGGGGGCATGAAAGCGAAATTATCCTGTTTGAAGCTGCGGCAAGGGCATTAAAGGAAATGCAGATAAAGAAGCTGCCCGATCTCGCCGCGCTGCGCAAGGAGTATAGCAGCTTAAACGACAGAAAAAGCAAATTGTATGAGGATTACCGCCAAGCGAAAAAGCAAATGCAAGAGTACGGCATTGTCAAAAAGAACGTCGATAGTATTCTTTACCCGTCCCAAAGCAGGGCGCGGGAGCAGGAGCGATAAGGCGCAAAACATGGGGTAGCAAGGGGAACGTTAAGGGCTGAAAATGCCTGTGTTTCTGCGGCTTCCATCGCGGGGAAACGGCGTAGACGATAAAGTATATTCAAACCCGCAAAAACGGCTTTCTAATTGTCCACGCAAGGACAAAAAAAGAACAGGGGCGCGGTGCCGGCAATCGGCAACCGCGCCCCTGTTTCGTTAAGGCTCATTCATCGTCGGTGAGAGTAAAGACAGTTTCGGAAAATGCGCTGTCCGTCATGGCTTGCAGCTTGTTTACCGCTGCGGCGGCAAGCTGGCGCATATCCTCGTCCATGTAGGGTATGGCGGCAAGGATATTTTCAAGCGTTGTTTCCCGGCTCTCCTCGGCGTAGATCGCAACGATGTTTTCTTCCTCAATGGTAAAGCGGATATTCATGCTATCAAACCTCCAAATCCTTTTTATGCTCTTTCTGTTTGTTTTTCGGCTGCTGCGCCGCCTGTTTCTTGTACTCGTCCAGCTTCTTCAAAATGGACGGTTTTTTCTGCGGCTGTTCCTGTTTCTCGGCTTTTACCGCTTTCGCAAGGTCGGTAACGGAGATCGCTTCGCCCGCCTTTGCCCGCTGCTCCAAATCCGCGACGGTGGGCGTTTGCGGCGTGTTATTGATAAGCCCGTCAAAATTGTTGTCGTTTTGCTCTATGGTGTCCTCGACGTGCTTTAAGGGATTATCCCGCTGCGGCTGCTCGGCGGCTATGGCGTAAGCTGTGTGCCGTTCCCCATAATGAGATACTTCCCGTCCTCCGACGCATGATGAAAACCAAAGCCCGCCGCTTCGATCTGTTCGCGGCTCATGTCGGTAATATGAAAATTGCCCCTCGGCGTTCTGATGGTTTCGCCCGTCATAAGGCTTTCGGGGGTCGCTTCCGGCTGCTGCTTTTCAAGCTGCCCGTCCTTGTAGGAATACCCTTGCGCCGCGATTGCTTCAAGGGTCTTGCCCGTAACGTCGCCATAAATCCGCTTGTCTGCGTCTACAAGCAGTTGCAGCGTATCTTTTACGGTATCGGATAGGGCTTGCTGCTGTTCGGGAGATAGCTTATCAAATACGGGGGTCTGCTGCGCTTGCTCCTGTAAAAACTCCGGCACCTGCTGAAAACCTATGCTGTCTACATAGTGGGCGGTATTCTCGCCGTTCTGATGAAGCACAACAATGTCGGAAACGGAAAGGCTATGCCCCTTGAAATCGGCGGGGTGGTCGATATTAAACTTTTCCCAAATGCCGCCAAGCGTCATATCCTTTGTAAGCGGCGCGGTATAGACGAGTTCATAATTTGCCCGGTCAACGGTATGCCCCGTTGCTTGCAGACGGTCGAACGGCTCAAAGCGCAAATCCATAGTTTCATCTCTGCGGGCTAACTGATAAATCCCGTAGCTGTCCTCCTTGCCGTTGAGAAGCAAGGTTTCTTTTGCTTTCGCTTCCTGCTCCTGCTCGGCTTGCCGCTGCTGCTGCAATTCGGTAAAATGCCCCTCAATCTCGGTAATGAGTTCCTTTGCGGTCGCCTGTATCGTTTCAAGGGACGCTTTTAATTCGGTCATTTCCTTGCCGCTGCTCCAGCCCGCCACATACCCGAAAGAGTAATCCGACGTATCAAGCCCGAAATGCTGACACACCGTATAGGCAACGCTTTCAGCCTGTACCTCGCGGCTGCGGCGGTCAACGCGGTTTTGCTCCTCCAGCGGGGCGTTTAAGTCCACGTCATGCAGCTTCGCATGGGCGATTTCGTGAATGGCGGTCTTTACCGCCTGTAACTCACTCACGCCCTCTTTGATAGCAATTCGCTTATCGGTCAAACTGAAATATCCGTTTGCGCCGTTTGTGATCTGCTCAAAAGCAATCGGAACGGGGGACGCTTTTTCAAGGGCGGCAAAAAAGTCCTCGTACTGTTCCACATCGGCAAGCAGCGGTTTAACGGAGAGGTCGGGGAACTCCTTGCCCTCGGTCTGCGAAATGTCAAAGACGGTTACAACCTTAAAGGCGGGAACGGTAACTTCCTTTTCTTCCTTAACCGTCTTTCCCTCGCTGTCAAGTATGGGCTTTCTTGTGTCGGGGTCGATTTTATCCACCAGCTTTTTTACCTTGTAGGGCGCGGGGGCAAAGATTTTAATGCCTTTCTCGCCGCTTTTTACATGGCGGTCAAACTCTTTCTGCCATTGTGAATAGCCCTTTACCAAATTGCCGCCCTGCATGGCAATTAGGATAGTGTTATTCAAGCTGTAATCGTGAAACTTTGACATAGCCGTTAAAAACTCTTTGTAGCGGTCGCTGTCAAAAATTGCTTGTATGCCCTGTTCCAGACGGGCGGTGATCTCCTTTACCTTGTCGCCGGGTTTTTCAGAAGAAAGGATAATCGGCACGACGGGGCGGGGCTGCTGTGGCTCGGCGGGCGGCGTTTCTGCCTGCTGCGCTTCGGCTGCGTCCATAAAGACTTTATCCTGTTCGACGCGCTCCGGCTGCGGGTAACTCATAATGCGGTATTCCTCCGGCACTTCGCGCCCCTCAAACTGACGCTCCCACTCGTCGCCGCTTTCGACGATATAGCCATATTCGGTAAACGCGCCCTTTTCATGCTCGGCGGCGTTCCTGCCAAAAGCGGCAAGGTCAATCCCGCCTTTCCATTCTTCGGGCATTTGTACCATGCCGGATTGATTTAAGTAGTAGTCGCCCAAATCGCGGTAGGTATGTACTTCGGGAATATGGACGTAGAAATCCACGTTGTAGGTGAAGTCGATTACCTGTCCGATGTTCTCAAAGCCGTTTTTCTGCTGCAAGGCTGCGTTCAGCTTGCCGATCTCGCGGGGTCCAGCTGCTCAATCCGCGCCGCAAGAAAATTGAGTTCGTCCACGCTGGCGGCGCATACCATGTCATAAGGCAAGGCAATATGTTTTTCCGGGTCGTCGGAAAAGCCGCGAATGGAAAAATCCTGCGGGTTGTCGGCGGTAATGCCGACGCTCTGCATGGCTTCGTGAAGCTGCTCCTTTGTGGCGGGCATATCCACCAATAACCGTCGGGGTCGCCCGCTTCAAAACGGCTGCGGTTGCCAATCATAATAGAAAACTGTTCGCTCATGTGTTCACGCTCCTTTTGCTGCCCGGTAGTTTCGGGGATAGCTGCCGTCTGTGGCTGCTGCTGCGGGGGTTCCTCGCCCTCAATGGTATAGCCCGGTAAAAGCATACCGTTTACTTTGAAATGCTCGGCGTACTCCTGCGGGATAGGTGGGGAGATTTCCGTAAACAGACGGTCGTATGCTTTGATACGTCCATTCAGATACTTTTCCATAGCCGCCTTGTCGGAAAAAACCTTTCTGTCCTGTCCGGCAATCTTCGCTTGCCCGTTTCTGTTCGGGCTGTTGGTATAAACGCCCCATGTGAGAGAATAAGAGTAAGGGACGCTTTGCTGCTTCTCCCTGTCGTAACGGGTGTTCTCGTAAATGTGGTAGTCATCTGATATACCCGGTTGCTGCGGTATATCGGTCATATTCGCCTTTCTGCCACTCGTTAGAAGTGTGCTGCACAACGGTTGTCCTTGTGTATTCAATCGCTTTGTCAAGCAAAAGCGTTTTGCCCGCCTGTTCCTCCCATGCGGCGGCGCGGCTTGAGAGATCGTTAAAAATCGCCTGTTCCGCTGCCGCGCTTTCCTCGCGCATGGCGTGTAGCTGCTCCGGCGGCAAGGAAACATAGGGGGCAATATCCCCGTCCTTTGCTTCAAAATATATCCGGCGTTCTATCCGCATGGTTTCGGCGGTTTCCAATTTGTCATGGTCGTATGAAGAATACGGCATATTGTTTCATCACGTCCTTTCTCGATTTTTAAGGGTTTGGGACTATCCCAACAAGCAAAATGCCCGCGCCGTTCCAAGAGCAGCGCGGGCATTTCTCGCAAACGGGTACTCGTTTGCTGTGCTTGCTATGTAGTTGTTTTTATCCGTAAACGCCTGTTTCTCTCACTTTCCGCTTTCTGCCTGCGGCGTATCTTTGCCGCACAATCGGGACAGTATTTCGCCCGATTGCTGCCCGCCGCAAACGTGCTGCCGCATACCGCGCAACGCTTCAAATCGGTTTCCCCGCTGCGGGTGATCTGTTCGCAAAGCTGCCTGTCTGCGGGTAAAACCGCTTCGCGGAAATAACGGCATAACAGCGAATAGCTGATACTCTGCACACACACGCAAGTTTCCCCGTCGTCCAATAGCAGACAGTTCCCGCAATCGTTGTTGGCGCACGCGGCGCGGGTCATTTTCTTAACGGCTCGATACTGCTTTTCATCAAGCCTAATCATTTTCGGTTCTGCTCGACGCGGAAGTTTACATACTTGCCGCCTGTGTCGGCAAGCAGCACAACCCCGTCAAAGGTCTTTCCCGTTTTGGTGGAGTACATACCCTTGATTTTTACCTTTCCGTCTTTCAAAAGGGCGGCGGCAATCGCCTTTGTGAAAGTCTTTTTGCGCTGCTGAAAGAACAAGTCATTTTTCCACATGACAAAGCTGCACGCCCTGTCGGAACAGTAGTAGTTTTTCTTGCCCTCGTAAACCGTCGCGCCGCAACGGGGGCAAGTGCCGATTGCTTCCCGCTGCGGGGTAAACAGCTTCGCTTTATCTTCGGAAATCGCGGAATAGGTTTTGACAAGCCCCGCTGTCATTTCCTCAATGCTGCGCATGAAATCGTCCGGGCTGTCGCTGCCTTTGGCAATCCCGGTAAGGCGGGTTTCCCATTCTGCCGTAAGCTGCGGGGACGTAAGGACTTCGGGCAGGATAGCGGCAAGGTTATACCCGTCCTTTGTGGGGATTAGCTTTTTGCCCTTGCGCTCGGCAAAGCCCGCACTAATGAGTTTTTCAATGATACCCGCCCGCGTTGCGGTAGTGCCTAACCCTTTGCGCTCTGCGTCCTCCGGCGTTTCTTCCTTGCCCGCGTTCTCCATAGCGGACAGAAGCGTATCTTCGGTATATGCTTTCGGGGGCTGCGTGTAACGCTCGGAGATCTCCGCTGCCGGATTGTCAAAGGTCTGCCCCTCGGCAAGCGGCGGCAAAACGGTTTCCGGCTCTGCGTCCTCGTCCTGTTCCTCGGACGCGGCGCGGGACAGCTTTTCAATCTCACGCCACCCCTCGCAAAGCGTCGTCTTTCCCTTTGCGGTAAAGGTATAACCGCCGCAAGAGATAACCGCCGTAACCGCTTCATACTCATAGGGCGCGGCAACGGCGCAAAGCAGTTTTGCGCATACAAGGGTCATTAGCTTTTTCTCGCTTTCGGCAAGGGAAGAAAAGCCCGTTTTCACAAACTCCGCTGTCGGCAAAATGGCGTGATGGTCGGTTACTTTGCTGTTGTCGCAAATCCTCGCAAGGTCTGCTTGCAGCTTCACGCCCTGCATAAAGGGAAGCAGCGAACAAAGCCCGGTAATGAGTTCCTTTGTGCTGTCCTGCATATCGGAAGTGATATATTTGCTGTCGGTGCGGGGATAGGTCAAAAGCCGCTTTTCGTAGAGGGCTTGCGCATAATCAAGGGTCTGTTTCGCCGTAAACCCGTACAGGCGGTTGGCTTCGCGCTGCAACGCGGTAAGGTCAAACAGCTTCGGCGGTGCAACGGTCTTTTTCTCTTTTTTGAGGGAAGTACAAACGCTTGCGATTTCTCGCAAGCCGCTTTCATCTGCTGCGCTGCCGCTTCGTCGTTCAGCCTTTCGGACAAAGCCGAAACACCGCCCGCGTCCAGACGGACAACATGATATTTTTCTTTCTTAAAGCTGCTGATCGCATAGTCGCGGTTTACCAGCATGGTAAGGGTGGGCGTTTGCACCCTGCCGACATTCAGCGTTTTGTGATAGAGGATAGAGAAAAGGCGGGTCGCGTTAATCCCGACAAGCAATCTGCCTTTGCTCTGCAAAGCGCGGATTGATAGAGGTTGTCATAGCTGCGCCCGTCTTTGAGGTTTGAAAAGCCCTCGCGGATTGCGCTTTCTTCCATGCTGCTAATCCAAAGGCGGGAAAAGGGCTTTTTGCAATTTGCCTGTTCATAGACAAATCGAAAAATGAGTTCTCCCTCGCGCCCGCTGTCGCAAGCATTGACAATCTCGGAAACGTCGCTGCGCTGCATAAGGTCTTTGAGTACGGAAAACTGCTGCTCCTTGCCGCTGGCAACGGTAAACTGCCAACCTGCGGGACAATGGGGAGATCGTCATACTTCCATTTTCGGTACTGCTCGTTGTAGGTCGCCGCGTCCGCAAGGCTAATCAAATGCCCGATACACCAGGACACAAGGTAGCCGCTGCCCTCAAAATATCCGCTGCGCTTTTCATTCGCGCCAAGTACGGCGGCAATCGCCGCCCCGACGCTCGGTTTCTCTGCAATTACAAGTTTCATACTTCCTCGTCCTCCTGCTCGGTTTCTAATTCTTCCGCGTCCTCGTCGTCCTCGTCAAAATCGAGATCGTCAAGGTTGCTGCTGCCTTTTGCCGCGTCCTTTTTGGGCTTCATAATCTTAAAGTAATAGAACGCGCCGCCGCCCGCTGCGGCAAGAAGCAGCACCACAAGCAGAATAGCACCGCCCATGCCGCCGCCTTTATCTTCCTCCGGTTCCGGCTGCTCGGTTTCTTCCGGCTCCGGCTCGGCTTCCTTGCCCGCGCACTCGCTCATGTTGACGCTGCAAACGGGGCAATCGGTGTTGACGCTTCCGGGGGCGCATTTTTCAGTACAGCTACAAACGGGGGCTTCGGTCTGTTCGTCCTCCATAAGCTGCAAAAGGTCTTTTTCATCAACTTGATTGAGGAAATGGACGGTGTTTTCTCCGTCCTCGGCGCGGTCAATGATGATGTAAAAATAGTTGCCGTTTTTCGTAACGACGGTAATAAACTGCTTATCGCCGGACGCTTCGCCCGTTATGTCGTCCACAAGGCTCATGTTGCCCTCCGGCGTTAAGGGCTGCGGCTCATAGCCGCCCGTCGTTTCTTCCGGCTCGGTTTCGGTTACGGGGGTAGGCGGCTCGTCGCTCACATCACCGCCGCCCGCAAAAGCGGTAACAGAAAAGCCGCCCATGAGTACAAGGGCGGCAAGCAAAGCGGTAACGCTGCGGAACAGTTTTTTATGCTTCATCTTCGGTTTCCTCCTGTTCGTCGGTATAGTCTGTGTCCGGCTGCGGCAAAATGATTTCGCCGTTGGCATAGGCGGAGAGGAACGCGGCAAGCTGCGCCCCGTCAAGGTGTACCGCTTTCACCATTTGAACGATCTGCGCGTTTTCTTCCTCGATTTTCTGCGCTTCAAGGTCTTTCAGCCTTTTTTGGTATTCAAGGACTTTCGCCCTCGTTTTCTCAATATCCCTTTCGATACGGTCAAGTTTCGTGTTTGCCATAGAAATAAACTCCTTTCAAAGTCAGTTGTAATGTAGCCGCCCATAGGCGTAAAAATGGGATTGCCAATAGCTTGTATCAAGTTTTGCGTATTGTATCGGGTCGCCACAATGCAGCATGACGGGGCTTCCGTCCCCGTCCTCGCCAACGTAGATACCCACATGAGATACCCCCGGCGTGTCGTATGTACCGTAAAGAAAACCAAATCCCCCGGCTGCGGGTTGGAAACGCGGGTTGAAATGTTGTAAAGCCCCTGCGCCCCAAGTCTGCCCGTATTGTATAAGCCGCTGTTCGTCAGCACATAGCTAACAAAACCGCTGCAATCAAAAGAGGTTTCCGGGCTGCTGCCGCCCCATACATAGGGAAAACCGACATACTTTTCAGCTTCTTCAATCAATCGCGCAAACTGTTCATCTTCCAGATAGGCGGGCGGGATTTCATAATCTGCTGGCGGGTTTTCATAGTATTTTGAGATATAGCCGGATTGTGGGAAAAGGTCGGGTCTGTTCCCAAGCGACGACATATACATAGCGTACATGGATAGCTGTTCCTCGCCCATAATGTAAACGGGAACATGGGAGAGATTGAAGTTTTCCAAATCCACATTGAGAATGTAATAGTTATAGCTACTTCAACGTCGTATTCGTTGCCCTCGCTGTCCGTCCGCGTTTCGGTGCGGTAGCGTACCTCGACTTCCTCCGTAACCGTCAAGATATACTGTTTATCAAAGAGCATTTCAAGGGTGCTTTGCGCTTCATCGAGAGTAAACACGCCCTCATGCCAAGCGGAGAGGATAGAGATTAGCACATACGGGTCATGCTCGATCTCGTCAGCCGTTACCCGGTATTCGTCATAGCCGGGGTATTCGCTTTCGATGTTATCCAGCATATCCTGTAACTCGGCTTCCATAGCGACATACGCGCTTTCTGCGCCTGTAATATCCGCGTCCTCGGAGAGATAGGACGACGCAATCAAGCCGCTTCCGCTGTTGCCGCCGAACAGGGAACAAGAGGACAAGCCGCCGAAAAACAGAAGCACGATAAAGGCAATCCCGCCCACGATCAAACAGCCTTTCCAATGCCGGACGACAAAGAACGTCGCCCGTTTGGTTTCCTGCGCCGTTTTCTTTGCTGCCTTTGCGGTGGCTTCGGCGGTCTTTTTCACCTTGCCGCCCGTTTTCAACGCCTTTGCATACTGCTTTTTAATGCGCTGCTTTTGCCAAAAACGGGAAATCGGGTTAGAGTGCGCAAGGGCGGGGTTATCATGCAGCGCCTTTTGATAGAGAAAATCGGCGTTTGCCTTTGCTGCCTTTTTCTCGCTGCTGCCGCCGCCCGGTAGGGTTTCAGCTTATGGCTGCGTATGCCGCGTTTTACTGCCCGCGTCGTCATGCCGCCCGCTTTCTCGCCCACAAGTTCTATCCTGTGTCCGCTTTCCACACCGACGTTTTCTTTCTCCACCTCATAGATTTTTCCATGTACGGCGGCGTCCAATTCCTGCGCCGGACGGGATAACGGGTTATGACGCAACTTGCCGTTTGGGGGCTTATCCGTCTTTTCAAAAGCAAGGCGCGTCTTTGCTTTGCCTTTGGCTTCGTCAAAAACGCGCTCTTTTGTGATTTTGGTCTGTTTGGGGATAGCCGCCCGCGCTTTGTCTAAACGGTCAGCCGCCGTATCGGATTTTTTGATTGCCTTTTGCAGGTCCGGCGTTGCCCGTTCCGCTTCGGAAAACTGCAAGCGGGACGTATGGGTTTTAAGCTGTGCTGCGTCAAGGGTCTTTTTCTCCGCGCCCTTTTCAAAGTGGCGGCTAACCTCTGTGCCAATACGTTGGGTGGCTTTTTCCGCTGCTCCCGCTACGGGGGCTGAATAGTTTTCCTCCGGCGGTCTTTCGCTGATACTCGTTGTTTCGCCCGTCGTAAGGTTTTCCGCAACCGCCCCGTCGCGGGTCATTTTCTGCGTTACCTTGTCGGGGGCTTTCAGTTCCTTGCTCAATCTTCATCACCTCCAATCCGCTGTTTTGCAAGTTCGCAATAGTCGGGGTTTAACTCAATACCGATATAGCGGCGGGAAAGGCTTTTTGCCGCCGCTGCGGTCGTGCCGCTGCCTAAAAACGGGTCAAGCACAATCCCGCCGACAGGACAGCCCGCCAAAATGCACGTTTCCGCAAGTTTGGGCGGGAACGCTGCAAAATGCCCGCCGCGATAGGAAGCTGTGTTGATCTGCCAAACGTTGCGGCGGCTGCGGACGGGGGAAATCATTTCGTCGGTGTATGCGCCTTTCCTGCGGGGACGGTTGATTTTCTGCGGCTGGTTTTGCCCCGGAACGGTAGCGGCATATTTGTTGCCTTTCCCAACTCCGCTTTTCAGCCGTACCGCCGTTGTGGGGGCTATCGGCTCGGCTACTGCTTGCCAATCGTAGTAATATTTCTTCGACTTGGTAAGCAGAAACACATATTCATAGCAGCGCGTCGGTCTGTCCCGCGTGCTTTCCGGCATGGCGTTTCCCTTGTGCCAAATGATAGAACTGCGCAAATACCAACCGTCGCCCCGCAAGGCAAGGGCTACAAGCCACGGAATACCGATTAGGTCTTTCGGCTTGCAGCCGGGGGCGCGGTGGTTTACCGCCACTTGCTGCCCGTTCCTGCCTTTGGGATATTTCGGGTCTTGGTGGTCGGCTTTGCTGCCTGTGCCGCAATAAGTGTCCGCGATATTCAGCCAACAAGTACCTCCGGCGTAAGCACCGCTTTACCTCATGGAAAACCGCTGTAATGCGGGAAACATATTCCTCCGGCGTTGCTTCCCGTCCGATCTGCCGTCTGTGCCGTAATCGCGCAAAGCATAGTAGGGCGGGGACGTTACGCAACAATCCATACAGTTATCCGGCAAGGTTTGAAGCACCTGCAAGCTGTCGCCGCAATAGATTTTATCCGTTTCTATCTTCATGCTGACACCTCGCCGGGCTTGGTCGTCATCACGCGGTAGAGTTCCGTATCTTTTGGGAAACGGTCAATAAAGGGCAAAATCACGTTGCCATAGAAGATAAGTCCCTCGCCCGCTTCGGAATGGGTTACATAGGTCATTTGCTGCTGTGAAATGTTAAGCTGCTTGGCAAGGATTTCCCGGTCGCCTGGGCTTGGTTGAGCATATACACAAAATCACTGTTTTCAAAGATGTTCTCCACCTCGCGGGACGACAACAAATCTTTCACGTTTTGGGTGATACCTGTCGGAATACCGCCCCACTTCCTAAAACGCTTCCAAATCTCGACGCTGTATGCTGCGGTCTGTTCCTCTTTGAGCAGCAAATGAAACTCGTCGATGTAATACCGCGTCGCCTTGCCCTCGCTGCGGTTTACCGTTACTCTGTTCCATACTTGGTCTTGGACGATAAGCATACCGACTTTTTTAAGCTGCGTACCGAGTTCCTTAATATCAAAGCAGACAAGGCGGTTATGAATGTCAACGTTTGTCCTGTGGTTAAAAATGTTCAAGCTGCCGTTTACATAGAGTTCCAATGCCGCCGCGATACGCTGCGCTTCCTTTTCCGGCTGCTTCTTGATCTCGTCGTAGAGGTCGCCCAAAATCGGCATATTTTCGGGCTTCGGGTCGGCAAGGTAGCTGCGGTACACGCTGATAACAGCGCGGTCAATCAAGGTCTTTTCGACAGCTTCCAGCCCGTTTTTACCTCCCATAATCAACTCACAAAAGGAAAGGATAAAATCGCTCTTTAAGGCTATGGGCGTGTCGCCCTCGCTGTAATTGAGGTTAATATCCATAGGGTTAATGTACTGCGTGCTGTTCTGCGAAACCTTGATAACCTGTCCTTTCAAACGTCCGACAAGGGGGTAATATTCGGCTTCGGGGTCGCAAATGATAATGTCGTCGGACGTGATAAGAAAAGCGTTTGTGATTTCACGTTTTGCAGAAAAACTTTTGCCGCTGCCGGTGTGCCGAGTATCAAGCCGTTGGGGTTTTTCAGCTTCTTTCGGTCGCACAAAATCATGTTGTTGGAAAGGGCATTTAAGCCGTAATACAATGCTTCGCCGCTTTGGAACAGCTCTTGCACCGTAAAGGGAACGAAAACGGCGGTGCTGCTGGTCGTCAAGCCGCGCTGGATATGGATAAGGTTTTCCCCCAACGGGATAGAGGACATAAGCCCCTGTTCCTGCCGGTAGTCAAGGCGGGTCAAAATGCAGTTGTATTTCTGCGCGATTGCCGCCGCTCCAAATACTTCGTTATCCAATTTCTGCTTGGTATCTGCAAGGTTTAAGACAAGCAGCGTAAGCAGAAACATTCTTTCGTTGCGGCTCTGCAAATCGCGGAGTAGGTTTTTTGCTTCCCCGCCGTAGGTGGCAAGGTCGGACGGAATAATATCCATGTCATAACCGCTGCGGATTGCTTTCTTTTGTTCTTCAATCTTCATGCGGTCAAGGTCGGTGATCTTGCGCTTAATCGTCTTGATTGCTTCGTTGTGGTCGATACTCTGAATGTGCAGATTGACGATAATCCCGTTTTCCGCGTCCATGAAGTCAGCAAGCATACGGTCGGAAAGTTCCGGCGCGACGATCTGCAAAAAGGAAACCGCACCAAACTTGCCGCCCATTTGAAACATTCGCCCGTCGCCAAATCGGAAAGAGGACGGGGCGATAAAGTCTTTGACGGAAAGACCGCTTGCGGGTAGCCATTCCCACGCAAAGTTAAAGCGTTCCCCGTCCGGGTGGAAAATCCCATGCAGCACTTCAAGACGCTGTTTCCCGTCCAATACCCGCGCCGCCGCGCCGATCACCTTAAAATGGTTGAGGGTGTCCGTTTCAATGCGGGCAAGACGCGCCCGCGCCGATCTGATGTCCTTTGCTTCAACGGTAAAGGTAAGAAACTTGGTCTTGATAAGCCCGTTGTTTCCGCGTTCAAGCTGCGTCCTAAGCATTTCGGTGTATTCTGCTCTGATACTGTCGAAATCGTCATTCTGCGGCGCAATCGTGATACTGTTCTTGAAATCGTCCTTGTTCGCATGGCGGCTGATTAGGGAAAGCTGCACGTTGATAGAAGCGTCGAACGAGTTATACATATCGCAAAGGGCTTCAAAAATGGCGGTTTTGTCGTCCGGCTGCGCAAGCTGATAATTTATATCCTCAAACTCAATGCACTTGGAATACCGCCCGTTTGCAAGGCGGCAAATCCCGTCCTTATACATTCGCTCAAACGGTATGCTGTCCTGCGCCGTATGGGGCTTCCCGTCGCCCTTTGCCTGTCGGATAAGGGTATCTATCTGTTTTCTTTCCTGTCGGGAAAGTTTACGCTTTTCGTTTTGGGTGTTTTTCTTTTCCTTTGACAATCGCCCGTACCTCCTTATCTAATTGCTCTTGCCGCGCAAGGGCGGCATAAAAATTGTTGGTCTGATAAGGTCGCTCTTTGGGGCGAAGAAACTTCACTTCCACAAATTGCCGAATAATCACTTCCAGCGGTTGCCCGTTCTTCTCGTACATGGCGAGTAGGAACATAGGCAGCATGGCAAGCACCATGCACAAAGCCGCCGTTGTCGTTCCTGCGCTGTCCTTTGTCAAAAAGAATAGCGGCAGTCCGATTGCCACCGCCGCGCTGAAACAAATTAGCTGTCGTTTCGTAAGGTTGAACATTACCTTGCTTTTGATTTTTGTTAAGTCCTTTGGGACGGTTACATACGCCATTTCATACCTCCTTTCTGCCCGGAATGTAATCTTCAAAGCGGGGAACAGCATAGAAAAGCCGCTTGTTGTTTACCCATCGTTGCAAATGGCGGGTAACAGGCGGGGCGGTTGGACGCTCGTAAATCATCACATACGGGTCAAAGCCCATAGCCCGCAAGGTGTTCACGCGGTATAAATCCTGTTCGTGAGTGCTGCCGTAGTTGGTAAGAACATACACGCGCCGCTGGCGGCTGCTTTTAATGGCTGTCAAATCCAAAAAACGTTGGAAATACCCGGTCAAGTCCTCGTCGGGATTATCCCATGCAAAATGTACCGCTTTTATCCGTACCCGATTTAACAGGCTGACATTATCCCTGTTCACAAGGCGAATATCCAGCCCTTGCGAAAAATCCACCCATGCGCGGCTTCGTATAAGCTGCTCAATGAGATTTTCATGGTCGGGACAGGCAAGCAGATTAGCGTCCATGATTTTTATTTCCGGCTGCCATTTCCAAAACTCGGACAAATCCGCAACCTTAACGCTTTTGCGCCCCTCTTTACCGCTGACAATGCAAAACCCGCAATTTCTCGGACAACCCCGGCTTAAAAAGCCGTAGGCAATCCCGAAAAACTGCGGGTAGATAGAATAATCCGGGTAACTGTGTTCCACTTCCGGCGGCAAGCGGTTTTTCGTGTCGTAGCCCGTACCGCCGAAAATAACCTGTTCCGCGTTGGTAACGGTTATCGTGTCTTTGGAATAGGTGTCCGTAAAGACGCGGCTTTTATATACAAGGTCGTACCGCCCCTTTGCGTTCCACCATTCCACCGTATGCCCCTTTGCTTTATGATACGCGGATAGCTTCATCAAGCAGAGGTTGGGGAAATTATGGCTGTCAACGTCGATTAAGCCGATTTTCAAATCATAACTCACCCCCTTAATGTGCCGAAAAGACGCTCTTTGCAAGGCTCCCTGTTTTGAAAAGGGTAAAGCACAAGAGGACGGTATAGCCCATGCAAGCCCAGATCGCGCCGGATATGTCGTCGGTCGCTGCGATTGTCTGTATCAACACCGCATAAATGCCGACACACACCAAAATCAAAAACGCTTGAAAACCAAGCGCAAGCAAAGATTTTAAGTAATTCTGTCCCATGCTGCCCCATTCGTGATTTACCATTGTTGCCATCGGGATAGGGGCAACGCTCGTTACAAGGTATATTTCAATCATGCGTCCATACACCACAAGCATAATGCAGATTGACAGGGCTTTCATGGTAAGCCCTACAAAGAGGGATTGAAACCATAACCCCAAAAGACCGCCCACGCTCATAGCGTCGAGTTTTGCTTCAATGTCGGTAATGACGGTGTTAACGTCTATGCTTGTATCGGATATGATAACCCCCGCGCTCTGATTGACGACGCTCTGCGTAACGTCGAAAACTCCCATGACGATGTTCCAAGTGTTTGTTACCAGCAGCACCGCAACAAAGGTCTTAAAAATCCATTTGAAGAAAATCCAAGTGTCGAGATCGTGCAGATTGTTTTTTTCAATTACAAGCTGGATTAGTTCATAACACATGACAAAGGTAATGATAACGCCCGCAATCGGTACAATGACGTTTTCCGAAAGGCTGCGTATCATGTTGAATATGCCCGCGTTCCACCCGGCGGGGGTCGTGCCGACTTGTGTTGCGATTTCTCCAACCTCTGTATTTACGCTGTCAAACAAGCCGGAAAGGTTCGATAAAATCCCGTCTGTCAAAATGCCGCGAAACCAATCTTCAATCATCTGCCATATCAAAAGTTAATCCCTCCTTTCCCGCGCCTCCCGTTTCCGAGAGGGCGCGGCGGGTGGTATTTGTTTTAGGCATTATCCAAAAAGTTGAGAAAGCAGGGGAACAAGGGTGCCGCCGATCAAAGCGACGCCGCCGCCCGCCATGAGCTGTTTTATCCCCAAATAGGTGTAGGAAACCGGCTCGATGGCGGGCGGCGGCGTGTCAAGAAATATCTATGGAGTTTTTTAAGAACCGCCCCGGCGGGGCAGGTCAGGCTGTGACCTGCTCCACTTCCGGGATGGGTTTGAGATTAAAATGAATTTCGATAGAAATGTGTCTTGTTTTATCGCTGTCTATGCTCTCATGGACAACGATTTCTTTAATCAGGCGGTTAAGGGTGGCGGCGTCCAGTTCCGTGATGTCGGCGTATTCCTGAATGGCTTCTACCCATTGGCGGGCGTCATACGCAAGCCGGATTTCATCGGCCAGCTTCTTCCGGCCTTCCTCAACTCTTGCTTTCAACTCGGCCTGTTCCTTCTGCGTCTTTTCCATCAGCAGATTGAAGTTCGCTTCGCTGATACGTCCGGCAACCATGTCCTCATACAGCCGCAGAACCATCTTTTCCAGAACGTCAATGCGTTCCACGTCTTTGGAAAGGGAGCGCTCCAACGCTTCCCGCTGGCCTTTCTGCTCGGCTTCGCAGGTGTCGGTCAGCTTCCCGGCAACGGCTTCCCCGTCCATCAGGGCGGCTCTGGCGCACTCCCGGATTTTGTTCAGCACAAGGCTGTAAAGGGTGTCGTACTCAACCGATGCTGGGTACAGTGCTGCTTGCCGTAGCGTGTAGGTTTACAGGAATAAATCTGCTTTCGGGTGCTTGTCGTTGGTGTAGCGGATCGTCAGCGACTTCCCGCACTCGCCGCACTTGATAAGCCCCGCAAACAGGCTGATTTCCCCGGTCTGGCGGGGGCGCTGCCGGGATTTCAGCTTGCGCTGCACGATGTCAAAGGTCTTGCGGTCAACAAGCGGCTCATGCTGGTTCTCCACCACAATCCATTCCTCCGGCTTCTTCTCCCGATGGTGCCGATTTTGAAGCGGTATTCCTTCTTTTGGGAAGCGATAGCGCCGGTGTAGACGGGGTTCATCAGGATGTCCTTAATCACGGAGAAGTCCCAGATATACCGCCCGTTTACCGGGTCTTTCTTTTCCCACTTGGTTGACACGTTCCGCAGCCCCCGTACCCGGTTCCAGTAAGTCGGGCAGGGGATTTTTTCTTCTTCCAGCCTGTGCCGGATGTAGTTGGGGCCGTGTCCTTCCAGCGCCCACGCAAACAGACGCCGGACAATGGGGGCCGTTTCCTCATCAATCAGCAGATGGTTTTTGTCCTCCGGGTCTTTCCGATACCCGAAAGGGGCAAGGCAGCCGGTAAACTGGCCTTTCTGCGCTTTCAGCAGATAAGAGGAATGAACCTTCTTGGAAATATCCTTGCTGTACATCTCGTTGAGGATGTTCTTGAACGGCGCAATGTCGTTGTTGTCCCGCATGGTGTCGATACCGTCATTCATGGCGATATACCGCACGCCGTTGCGGGGGAAGAAATCTTCAATCAGGAAGCCGGTCTGCAAGTAATTCCTACCCAGTCTGGACAGGTCTTTCGTGACCACAAGGTTTATCTGCCTGCGCTCGATGGCTTTCAACATCCGTTTCAGGTCAGGGCGCTCCATGTTCAGCCCCGTGTAGCCATCATCCTGATAGACTGCAACAACCTCCCATCCCTGCTTTTCGCAGTAGGTTTCCAGCATAGCCCGCTGGTTTGCGATACTGGCGCTCTCCCCGTCAAGGTCATCGTCCTTGGAAAGCCTGCAATAGATAGCCGCCCGGAAGCTGCTTGCCAGTACCATGTCCATGCCTGCATATTCAAATCCGTTCATCATAACCGTTACCCGCACAATCCAGACGGAACACGGTCACTCTGAACCTTGTCTTTATTATACCCTGAATCTTGCTTTTTCGCAAGATATTCTTTATCATTTCTCTGGCTGTATTTCTGTGCAATCAGGCTCACGAAAACGTCCGTAGCGTCCAGTTCGCCGTCAAATACCGTTGTGACATGGATTTCAGTTTTGTTTTTTGCCATAGGCAGTTACCTCCATAAATGAAATAAGCCAGACAGGAGAGGGTCGGCAACGAAGTCCGGCAACGGGCTTCAAAAAACCTCGAAAACAATCTCTGTCTGGCGGTTGGGTTATTTATTACTTTTTCTTTTATTTTTCTGTTGCTTTGGTTGTCAGAGGGGAGAAAAGCCCGCAGTTACGGGCTTTTTCACGGCAACGGCCCGGCAACGGGATAGCAACGGGGTCGGCAACCGGCTGTCATTCCCCCGGATTTTTCAGAAGGGAAGCTCCATCTGCTCCGTGACTTCCACAAATCCGTCCGGCGTTTTTTCACGCCCGTTGTCAGCGCCCGTTGCCGGGGCTTCCCGTTCCCAGCCCTTCTGCCTGCCGTATCCTTCAAATATCCGGGGATTGGAGAAATACTTCCATCCCGTGATACCGTGGTTCATAATGTCGTTGACTTCCCGGATTTCCCACTGTTTCGGCTCGTCAAAGGGTGGTTCAGGGCTTCCCTGAAAAGCTGCTTGGAGCATACGGCGCTGCCGGTGTAGCGGTCAAGGTACGCCTGTATCATCCCGGCCTTGGTGTCCTCCGGCATGAAATCCCGCTGGTGTTCTTTGAGGTACTGTATCATTTCGGGGGTAAAAGACAGCTTGAAATCGCCGCTTTTGTAGGTTGTCATGGCTTCCGCCCATACCTGTTCGATATAGGCTCTGGAAGCGGCTTCATCGTCCAAAATGTGTACCTCGGCCTGTCCGGGGTAGACCATGACCGGCAGGAAGCGCCGGTTCCCGGAACGGTCAAGGGGCAGGAAGTCCAGGGCGTTGGAAGTCCCGCCGAACACGCACTGCCGCAGCCTGTCCTCCGGGTGGGTTTCGTAGGGGATTTTATAGACCTCCTTCTGGCGGCTTAAAAATGACTTGATTTCCTCTATGCTCTTGGCGTTGGCGGTGGCAATCATCTCCGACATTTCAATAATCCAGTGGCCTTGTAGCTTGCGGTACACGTTATCATCGTCCAGTTTCCGCAAATCATCGGAAAACCACTCGTCTTTTACGGCCAGCAGCCGGAAGAAGGTGGACTTCCCGGCTCCCTGGCGCCCACCAGACAAAGCATGACCTCAAATTTACAGCCGGGGCAGAACGCCCGGTGGATGGCTCCCAGCAGGAACAGCCGCAGCGATTGGAAGGTGTAGTTGTCCGTGTCGGCTCCCAAAAAGTGCCGCAGGCAGCAGCGGATACGCTCTTTCCCGTCCCAGACAAGGCCGTTCAGGTAGTCCCGGATGGGGTGGTAGCTGTTGGCGTCTGCCGCAAGATCGGCGGCGTCCGCTATCTTTTTCTCACTTGTCAGGCCGTAGGTCTTTTCCAGATACAGCCGGATATATTTCATGTCCGTGTCGGTCATGGCCTTGCTGCCGGTTCTGCGTTTCCTGCCGATGGGCTTTAGAAGGTCAATGCGCTCGGTCAGGAGATTTTTCGCCACCGCCCCGGAAAGTTCGGGGTCGTGCTGGAACACGGTCAGGCAGTTTTGAATACTGTTGCGAACGCCGCCTTTCTCGGTGCTTTCCAGCATGGCTTTCACTTCCTCAACGCTCCGGGGCGGGGGTGCGGCTTCGATGGTGTCCGTCACGGCCTGCCGCAGTTCGGGCGGCAAGGTCTGCCATTCTCCGCTCAAGGTTCCTCACTTCCTTTCCGTAGCTGGCAATCAGGGCAGCCCGTTCCTCCATATCGGAGAACAGCAGCACATCCAGCAGATATTCCACATGGGATTGTTTCTGCAAGGCTTCCACGAAAAGCGGGTGCCATTCCTCGTCTGGTGTCTTGGGGGCATAGTCCCGCTTCCAGCGGTGCAGCAGATTGTGATAGTCGGACAGTACCCGGAAACAGTGGCGTTCCATGCGCTTGAATTGCTGCTCCGGGCTTTCCTGCCGGGGCTTGGGACGGCGGCTCCTGCCGGGTGGCTCCCTGTCCTCATAGGGGATGGAGAAGTCCTGCGCCAGCATGAGGGCGGCTTCCTTGGGGCTGACGTTTTCCAGACGGGAAACAAAGTCAATCACATCCCCGTCTGCCTGACAGCCGAAACAATGGAAGCGCCGGTCAACCTTCATGCTGGGGTTTTTATCGTCATGGAAGGGACAGACGCACATCCCGTTTCTTCCCACCCGGACACCGTAATGCTCGGCGGCCTGCCGGGTGGTAACAGACTGCTTCACGGCTTCAAATACGTTCAATAGGCAAATCCTCCTGAAAATAAGAAAAGCGCCTGTCATTCTCACGGGGAAAATGGCAAGCGCCTGATGGGTTAAAGTTCCATATCCTGTTTTTGCTGGCGGTGGGGCTGCTGGCGTTTCTGTTCTTCCCGCTGCTTCACGCCTTCGATGTTCCAGCTTAATTGTTCGTTGAGGGACGGCTTCTTTCCCGGCTCCGGCACAACCCGGCGCTGGTCGGGCGGCAGCACATGGTTTATCCAGTAGCGCACATCCCGCAGCAGCTTCATATCCGCCTGAACCGCCTGCAATCCCTCATTCTTTTCAGACAGTTCCCCGGAAAGCTGCTCCCGTTCCTTCTTCAATTCTTTTGTATCAAAGGGCAGTTCCTCCTGATGGGCTTTGAAAAAACGCTTTGCGGCAAGGTAAGCGTCCAGTTCCTCCGGTGTTCGGCGGCAAACTTCTCCTTCCGGGTTTTCCAACCTATGGAAGCGTACTTTTTGTAAACCTCCTTGTAGGCTCCGTGGTTGGCGATATGGGAAAGGGTGGTGTCGATGGCCTTTATCCGGCGTTCCGATTTTCGGATGTCGGTCTTGGCGGAAAGTATCTCCCCGCTGACCTTATCCAGATAGCGTCCAGGCTCTCCACGGTGGAGATCTCTTTCTGCCGCAGGAAGTCAAGGGCTTCCATGACCTTGTTGAAATCGCCAACAGTGCCTTTCAGCTTCCCCTTGGAAGTCCAGCCGGTGCGTTCCTCGCTCCGCATATCCAGATACCGGGAAAGCAGTTCGGGGATGGTCGGCTCCTTTGCCTGTTCCAGTGCTTCCAGCAGCGCCGCCTTTTTCTCTTTCAGGCCGGACAGCCAGCCCTTTAAGCTGCGTACCATCTGCCGGATAGACTGCATGAGGGAATTGGCAGCTTTGATGTCCCGGTTCAGGTTGCCGATGTTGGTCTGTATGCCTTTCTTCTCCAACTGGCTGACCGCTGGCCCCATGTGGACGGTGGGGATTTTATCAATCCCCTGTCGGGCATAGGAGCGAAGGTCAAGGCGCTTCGGGCTGCCGATGGCTTCCAGATAGCGGTTCGCTGTATCAGCCAGCCCTGCCGCCATATCTCGGCGTACTTCTGGTCGTTCCAGTCCACGGTGTCCTCCTTGTGGCTTTTCCATCTGCCGGACGCAAGCCGGATACGCTCGCCGTTCTCGTCAAGGTCGTAAACCTTCCGGCTTTTGGGGAGCCATTTCCCGGTTTCGTCCATCGCCCGCATGGTTAGAAGGATGTGGGCGTGGGGATTTCCGTCCCCTTTGTCATGGATGGCAAAGTCAGCAATCATGCCTTTGGAAACAAAAAACTCCCGGCAGTAGTCCCGGATAAGGTCGGCGTACTGTTCCGGGGGAAGTTCCCTCGGAATGGCAAGCACGAACCTCCGGGCAAGCTGGGAGTTCCATTGTTTTTCTATGGCTTCGGCGGCGTTCCACAAGGCATTCCGGTCGGCGTACTCTGGCGGGGCGTGGGGCGGCAGCATGATTTCGGTGTGGACGATTTCGCTTTTATGGGAATAGTATTTCTGTTTCTGGTCGTATTCGGAAAACAGCCGTTCCCCGCTCTGGTAGGCGGCAGACGCAACGGCTGACTGGCGCTTGCTGCGCTGGATGATTTTCACATCAAAGTGCGGGCATGGCAAGTAGTGTCCTCCTTTCTCCCGGCGTCCGGGCAAAAGAAAAGCAGGGAACCTGTTTCAAGATTTCCTGCTCGGTGGTGCCGCCGGTGGGTGGCGGTTATTCAGTTTTGAAAGTTCGGGTCAGGGTGGCCCGATGATAGATAGCCTGATAATTTTGAATTGTTCTACTTATCCCGAGTGCTTCTAAAAACAAAGAAAATCCCCACGCAACCAATCAACAACCCTAAAAGAGAAAAGGGCACATCACTGAAACTGTGAAGAATAATACTATTTAACCCTTCCTCTGCGCAACAAAGTAAGATACCAAAGAGAATCAATGCAATACCTTTTAACTGTTCTTTCATTCAAGCTCCCTCCACAATTCCGATTTGTCGCTGGCTCTATTATACTATGACCAGCCACTTTTGGGAATAGAAGAATCGTAAACTTGCTGGACGGGAACAGCTTGCAGCGCAAGGTGTTTCCGGGCGGCAAGTCCACAAAGGGGTAGCTGGCGGCAGCCAGCGCAGGGGAAGTGTAGCTTCCCCTGTGATGATTGACAGGAGCCGGAACGCTGCGGGCAATCATCCGCTTTCCGCAGGAAGCCCCCGGCAGGGCGCAACACACTACCTTCAGGTGGTGTATAGTTGCGCCCTCTTTCAGAGGGGCAGTCCACGGGCTGCGGCTCTGGAAGCGATTATGACCGTTCCCGGTCTGGCTCTTTTCTCTTGGGATGTGGCTTTTCCGTCCTCGCCTGTGCCTTGGCTTCGGCAAGCCTGCGCCGGATGGAATGGTCCCGCTTCTGGATAAACCGCTGCTTTGTATCAGCGATAAAGCGGCGGCACTCCGGCTCCGGGATGGCGTCCAGCTTTCGGATGGTACTCTCCACAATCTCCCTTGTCTGCCGGTCACGGATAACCGGAACGATTTCTTTCAGTCCCGCAAGTTTCTTCCTTCGTACCGGCGGCGTACTGATAGACCATAGCCAACTCGTCTTTAGAAAAATTCATCTTCATTCTGCGCCCTCCTTCTCTGTGCCGTTTCCGGCGAATACTTTTTCCATAAGCTGGCGGGTGCTGTCTTTGTGGAACAGCAGCTTCAAAAATACGCTGACCTGTTCATCCGTGATGGCTTCCGGGTGGGGAAGGTAGCTTTCCAGCATGGCGGCTCTGGTGCAAAGCCGGTGCGTCCGTTCCTTCCGTGTCAGCGTCTTTATCTGGTGTTCCAATATCTTTTCTTCATGCTGCGCCCTCCGCAGCTTCTTTTCCGTTTTCTCTATCTCCTGATTGAGTTTTTCCAGCTTTTCATTCATAGGCGGCTGTCCTCCTTCTTGGGAATGAGTACATATATTTTGTTGGGTTCCCCGAAGCCCTGACGCACTCGCAGTATTAGTCCGGCGTCCTCCAATTCATTCAGGGAACGCTTCACGGTCATGGTGCTGCGGGCAAGTGCCGCCGCCAGTTCCACGATGGGGAAATGGATAAATAAAATCCCGTTGGCGTCCTCTATGCCGGACAGGAAAACAATATCCAACATCCGGGCGTACATGACCTTGGCGGTGCTGCTGATCGGGAGCGCAGCATGGCTCTTGGCAGCGGCATACAGGGCGGCAGGGCGGTGTCTGCGGTCATAAATTCAACTTCCATTCAATCGGTGTCCTCCTTTACTTTTCGTTTTGAGCGTTTGGAAAGATAATGGGGGCAGTCCACAATGACCGCCCGGAAACTCTGCTTGCAAGTGCGCTGGCATTTCCGGCAGAGGTCGTTGTACGTTACCCGCCCCCGTTCATTGAGGAAGAAGGATAGTTCCAGCTTCCTCTTTTTCGGCATTCTCGGCATGGTGCTCCTTAAACAAAAATCCGCCCATTTCAGCCGTAACAGCCGCAATAGACGGATAGCAGATTTTAGTGTCGTGTTTCGGGGCGATTTCGGGGAAAAAGCGGCCATAGAACCGCCCGGAAATCCCCCGAAGTATTACGGATAGGGCAGACTACGCCCTATCGGATTGTTGTGTTTCAGTATCAATTCGGTGTTCATTTTCGCCGGTTCTCCCTGATGTCGTTCCTGCCCCTGGCTCTCACAACGGCGTTTTGCTCCCTTTGGTACGCTCGTTGCGGTCAGGGTTCCTCCATTTCCCTTCCGCAAGTCGTTGCGCTACATCGCCGGGGAGCATATCCCATACAGGCCGGTCATTCGATTGGAATAATCCATCGATGAACTACCTGTATCATAGACCATTTTTGTTCCCTGTGCCGTATATCCACAAAGTAGGATTTCGGGGCGAAAAACGGAAATTTCCACGATTATGGAAAGTATGGTATAATCCAGTTAGCGGCAGGAAAACAGCCGTCGGAAAGGAGTGAGCGCCCTATGCTGAGGGTAACTACCATACAGGAACGCCTTTGGGAGTTACGCAAAGATAAAGGCTTAAATCTGGAAGAACTGGCGCAGCAAACCGGCATTTCAAAATCAGCCCTTGCCAGCTATGAAGCCAACGACAATAAGGAAATCAACCACGGCAACCTTATCACGCTGGCCGACTTTTATGAGGTATCTCTTGATTATCTGTTCTGCCGGACAGAAAACCGGGAGCAGATAAACACGCCCCTGATGGAACTGCACCTGAATGATGAAATGGTGGCGCTTCTAAAGAGTGGCCGTATCAACAACCGGCTCCTGTGTGAGATTGCTACCAACGATAAATTTGAGCAGCTTATGACCGACACGGAGATTTACATAGACGGCCATGCAACCTCCACCTTCCGCACCCTTTATGAGTCTTTGGAAGAACAGCGGCAGACCATCATCCAGAAATACAAGCAGGCGGAAAATGATTTCTATTCAAAGACCATCCTTGCCGCAGAGGTAAAGGAAGAAGATTTCTTCTGTCATGTGACGCACAAAACATGGGACGCCATTCTCCATGACATACGGAAAGCCCATGAGCATGACATTGACAGCACGCCGGATTATTCCCTTGCAAAGAAGATGGCTCTGGAAATCCGAAAGGCTATTCAATCTTCCGGGGATTATCTCGGAAAAGTGTGGGCGGTCATTTTCAATATGCTCGGCATTGACTTTTACAAGCTGCCGCCGGATGAACAGAAGATATTGAAAAGGATACTGTCAAAATCCCCGAACATCAAGAACAGTCCCTTCAACTTCCGGCGCAAGAGAAAATGAAAAACTGCCGTTGTGGGAATGAGTGTTCCTGCAACGGCAGCTTTGTGTAATGAATTGAATTTTTACTTCAGTATTTCAATCTGGATTCATCATTTTACGATTGTTTTTTACATCTAAAAAAATATAAAATCTGGTCGGTGAAGTGTTCCACCAAACTGGGCTGGATACTGCTTTCTCATTTCATCGGATACATGAGATTCCTCGCATTCTTCAATCAAAAATCCAGCATTTACTATAGTATTAACAATACTGGAAAATGTTCGATGATAAACTTCATAGTCCTCGACAACACATTTGACTGTCCTTTTTCCCTCAACCATATAGTTGCTGATATTCGCATAAAGTCTTTCGCCCGATTCTGTCCGGTATATCTATCATATTGACCATCCCATGCGGTTGCCATTGGATGAGACATACTAAATACAAAATGGGCACCATATTTTAATAGACCATATATATTTTTCATTAGTTTGTCTAAATCTTCGGCATAATCAAATGCTAAGGAACTTGTAATCAAATCGAACTGCTCATCAATTTGACATATATCTTCCAATGCCATTTGTCGGTAAGTAATATTTTTTGCATGGAAATGTTCCTTTGCATACTCAAGCATTTTCTCAGAAATATCAATACCCAATACAGATTCAGCCCCATATCAGAATACTGCTTTGCGTGTTGTCCCATGCCACAACCTATGTCCAGTACCCTTTTTCCATCTACTTCTGGAATCATCGCAAGTAGAATCGGGGTTTCTATGCAATCATTGAAATTAATCTTGTTGTTGCGAAGATTCTTGAAATTTTCAAAAAAGCTATCATTATCATAAATATTTTGTTTTGCCATGTATTCTTCTCCCCTTGGTGCATTTTTGTAAATACTCCACGTTCAAATTTATCACTCTGCTTTATCAACAGAATGGTCTTCCTTCTCCAATTCTATTACATCCAAAATGCCACAATTCAGGGCTTCGCAAATACGAACCAGCGTTTCCATGCTGATATTTTTGCCCTTACCCATGTTGGCAATCATATTTGTGGTAAGACCGGCGGCAAGCCGCAAATCCTCTTTCCTCATGTTGCGCTCAACCAGCGTGTGCCAGAGGGGTTTATAGCTTATGTGCATTTATCCTCCTGCCTTTCTCCCGGTTCCGGGGTTTCTGTTCCCATTATATCAAAGTTCTTGCTATTCCACAAATATTTCTTGATACAACCGCCGGTTCCGTCTGGATTGTGCTTTTCCTTTCTTCTCTTGATTACATCTACTTAGCCATGAGCTGCTTCATGCCCTGGCTCTTTGCGCCCGGATTGTCGTTGCCGTAACCCTCCATGAGGTTAATGGCACCCCAAATGCCAAGACCTGCGCCAAGCGCGATAACCAAAGTCTGCAATACACCAACTGCGCTGTTGAAAAACTCCATATAACCTCGCTTTCTGCCGCTGTGCGGCTCAAAAAAGTTGTTGAAAATGAAAATGCCGCCGTTATTCCTCGGCGGCTGCGTCCTCGTCGGACAAATCTATTTCGTATATGTCAAAGGCTTCATCGGGCTTTACTATTGCCGGGCGGGTAGACATATACGTTCCACATCAAAAGCGTTTTTCTTGTCGAAGTCGGAAAGGTATTTGTAGTTCGGGTGTTTCGTTATATCGTATTTGTCGCTTAAAAAGGGACGTACACCGCGTAGCTGCAAAATACATTTCCCACCGTCCATAACTGCTATTTCGTCCTGTGTCATCAACTCCTTTCCTAATTTTTGATAAGTAAGTCCATGAGAAACCTGCGTGCCGCGATTTTCGGAAGTGTTGAAACTGTCGATTGTTTCCCGTCCCAAGTTATCCGAAATATCCTTTGCATTTTTCCCACGTCCTCCCAAAAACAAGGTGCTGTCGGCATTATCAAGTATGATTTCTGCCGCGTCCTTGTAAATGGCTTTTAGCTGGCTCTGCGATTGCAGAATGATAGAAGCGGACATTTCCCTACTGCGGATTGTAGCAATCAGTTTATCAAATCGGGGTATCTGTCCGATGTTCGCAAACTCATCAAGCAAAAAGCGGACATGAACAGGCAATTTGCCGTTGTATTCGTCGTCCGCTTTATCACAAAGCAAATTGAAAAGCTGCGATTGCAAAATAGCGATAACAAAATTAAAGGTGTCGTCGGTATCGCTCATTATGAGGAAAAGCGCGGTTTTCCGGTCGCCCAATGTATCAAGTTCCAATTCATCATAGGACATGAGTTCCCGGAGTTCCTCTATATCAAAAGGGGCAAGCCGCGCACCGCAAGAAATAAGGATTGACTTTGCCGTTTTGCCCGCCGCCAATTTGTATTTTTTATATTGCTTCACCGCGAAATGGTCGGGGCTGCGTTCTTCCAAATCGGCAAAGAGCAGATCAACGGGGCTTTGGTATTCCTCGTCGTCCTCGCGTGCTTCGCTTGCATTGATAAGTTCAAGCAGCGTTGTAAAGTTCATTTCCTCGGCGGGGGCTTCATACCAAATGTAGCCGATCAACGCGCAATATAATAACCTCTCGGCTTTCACCCAAAAATCTTCCGCACTTTTTTCTCCCTCGCCTTTGGTATTGACGATAAGGGTATTGACAACCTTTAACACGTCCTTTTCGCTGCGGATATAGACAAAGGGGTTATAGTGCATACTTTTCCGAAAGTTTATCGTATTCAGTACCTTAATGCGGTAGCCTGCCCGTTGCAGCAGCTTTCCGCACTCGATTAGGACGGTGCCTTTCGGGTCTGTCAAGACGTAGGAAGAATGAAGCTGCATTAAATTAGGCTTGACAAAAAACCTTGTTTTTCCGCTGCCGCTGCCGCCGATCACCACGACGTTTTTATTTCTCGCGTATTTCGGCTGCTTCGGGCGGCTGTTCATGGTAAGGCGTTCGGTCTGCGTCAAAATGATGTTGTTCTGAAAATCCGGGTCGATGTAGGGCTTTATATCTTCGGCGTTGCCCCAACGTGCGCTGCCGTATTCTGCGCCCTTGCGGTATTTCTTCGCGTTTTTCCCTTTGACATAGACAATCAGACGGATAACCACCGCGCCGACAATGCCGATAAGCAAATCCAGCGGGTGAACGCTCGGCAAGGCATTTGAAAACGCTTCGGAAAACCCCTGTGTGATATTGAGTATCTTTTCGGAAATATCCGCGCCGGGGGCAAGCCGCGCCGCCTGTCCGACTTTATCAAAGAGATAGACAAAGAACACATACGGGATATTCGGGATTATCAGCTTTTTGTAGTTCATCTGCTTCATATCTCGCGCCCCCTGTCTATCTTCTTTACCTTGTCGCGGGCGGCGTTAAGCTGCTTCGCCTTGTCCTTTGCTGCGGCAAGGGCTTTGCGGATAGAGGGCTTTTTATCCCTGTTCAGCTTCTTTGCGGAAAACTCTTGAAACGCTGCGGTCATAACGTCCGCGTCCCTGCCTTTGAAAAACACAAGGTAACGGGTCTGCTCGCCCTTAACCTTTTTCAACGAAAAATCTATGTTGTACTTCTTCGCGGTACTCTCAAAGGCTTTGATATTGCTGTCGGTGATCTCGATGTTGGAAACACCCACATTTTGCTTCATAAGCTGCCGCATGGTCTGTTTCCCATGCGGGGCTTTGCTTTTCTGCTCCAAAAACTTCTTGATTGCTTTCTGCAACGCCTGTTCGGTAAGCCTTGCCGCGCCTTTTCCCACGTTGACGGATAGGGCAATCGTTTTTTGGGTTACTTCCTCCTGCAAGGTATCAACTCCTTTCCCGGTAAACTGCGGCTATGCTCATTTGCTGCCGTAAAAGTCGTGATTGACAAGGGCGGTATAGTAGCTGTCAATGGTACTCGGCGCGTTGAACAGCACCGCTTTTAGATACTGCTTGATGTTGCGGATTTTGGTTGTGTTCTCCCTCATGCAGTCCAAAACAAACTCAACGTGGCTGCTGTTCAGCTTCATAAACTTTGATTTGACAAGTTCGGCGGGGTAGTCGTCCCCGGCGATACGGATTGTCTTTCGGGCTGTGCAGACGGTTTCCAGCATGATTTCTACAATCTCGTCCAAACGGTCTTTATCCATTTTGGGGTCTTGAATGAGAATGTCATAGTCGATGTTTTCTTTGATGATTTCCCGATAAATCTCTATTGCACTGTTTGTTTTCGCTTCCGTTCTTTTCCTTTCCGGCGGCGTAGCCGTTTCGTCCTGCTCATAAGGCAAGGGATTTAGGGAATGGAAAGGAATGGAATGGGTACTTGATAGATCAGTAATTGATTGTTCTTTACTTGATATATCTTTATTTAATTGCGTTGGATTTTCCAACGTAGGTTTTTCCTGCGTAGGTTTTTCCAACGTTGGATTATCCAATGTTGGATTTTCCAATGTAGGTAAATCCAATATAGGCGGCTGTCCGCCGCTGGTAGCTGCTTCCGGCTCTCGCGGCTGCGGCTGCTCGTATATGACGTAATCTGCGCCCCGCAAGCGTCCCTTTTCGTCGCGCTCCCGGCTGCGCACGATATATCCGGCTTTTTCGAGTTCCTTTACGCTTCGCGGATTGCGTCGATCTTCTCCCGGTTGATATGGGATAAGCCCGCAAGGGTATAATCCCAATCTTCGGGCAGCGAAAGCATTTTG
>ENA-OQAA01000393-OQAA01000393.1-human-gut-metagenome-genome-assembly--contig:-NODE-393-length-30945-cov-11.443539_pt1 | contig 30945 bp, 35 predicted proteins | sample MGYA00242489_ERZ504515 | MGnify/ENA primary metagenome ERZ504515 (study PRJEB26092, sample SAMD00036237) | human gut metagenome | host: Homo sapiens | study: EMG produced TPA metagenomics assembly of... | reverse complement strand
CAAAAACTCGGTGTCGACGGCGATCGCGTCGACTCGCGGGCGCGCTGGCAAAGTACGGACCAGAGCCTGATGTGTGGAAATGTAACATATCAACCCATCGAATAAGGTTAGGCCCGAAAAACACGGTAGGATGTCGGCATTGCCTACAACTATACTCGGTTAGTCACAGAACGGGAACGTAAGTATGCGCTGCCTTATCATCCACAATCCGGCATCGGGTCCCAGCTCAGATGAAATCTACGCATTCACGCACGCCCTTGCACAGGGCGGCGACGAAGTCGTGATGCGCTTTATCGGCGATGGCATGGAGCCCGAGGACGCCGTGGCAGACGTTCGCGAGTTCGACCGCGTGGTCGTCTCGGGCGGCGACGGCACCGTCTCCAACGTGCTCGACCAGATGCGCGGCTGCGGCGTCCCCACGCTCGTCTTCCCCTCCGGCACGGCCTGCCTGTTCTTTAACAACATCGGCAATGCCCCCGAGGCAGCGGCGCTTGCAAGGCATGTCGCGCCGGCCGCACGGTCAAAGTAGACATGGGCGAGCTCTTTTGGCTCGACGAGAACGGCAACGAAAAGCGCCATGGCTTTATCATCATCGCCGGTTCGGGCTTTGACGCCGAGATCATGATGAAGGCCGCCCCCACCAAAAACGACATCGGCGAGATCGCCTACTTCCTCTCCGCTCTCGCCACGCCCAACCCCACGGTGGCGCACTTTACCATTGAGCATGATGGCATTGTTGAGGAGCTCGACGGCATCTGCTGCATGGCGGGCAACACGTCTGTCATCCAAAACGACATCAACCTGTTCCCCAACTGCCGTATGAACGACGGCATGGTCGACATCGTCGTTATTGAGCCCGTGCGCACGGTGCAGTTGCTCCCCACGGTAATCACCGCCGCGCTCGACCCCGCCGGCAAGGTACTCGGCCGCCCGCAGTTTAAGATCATCCAGACCAAAGAAGCCAAGATTACCTGCACGCCATCGCTCGGTATGCAGTTTGATGGCGAGATCATTTCCAGCAACTCCGGCGTCTTTGGCGCCCGCGCGCTACCGCAATGCCTTGATATCATCGTCGACGAATTCTCGCCGCTCGGAAAATAGGAGGACCCCCGTGAACGACAACCCCATCCTTGGCTTTATCGTCATCGTTTTGGCCATGCTCGTCGCTATGCCATTAACGTGATTCACCGTCGAAAGAAGTAGCCATTACTCTTAGACGGCCCGTGCAGCCCGGACCCTCGCGCATGAACCACATGCCGGCGAGGGGTCCGCTTTTTTCTTGACGCTTTATTTAGCTACATTTTTCGCTGGCGTTATACAAATTGATTTCCCACTAAATGAGTTCAATTTACCGTTAATCGCATATTTCGCTACGCTTATCGAGTAAATAACTTTCATGAATGTATATTGTTTCGAATTCGTTACGCTTGGGGAGAGTATTTATTGGCTGAAGCCCTCTGGAGACAGAGGGCTTTCGCACGCTGGGAGGGAACATGAGTAAAACTCATCCCGTCAACGCGCTCAAGAAGCTTGGCATAGGCCTTGCATTTGGAGCTGCAACCATCATGTCCATGCCGACATCTGCGCTCGCCTGCACGCAGATGTACATGGGCAACAAGCTGACGGCCGACGGTGACACGTACTATGGCCGCGCCGAGGACTTCGATAAGCGCTACCTCAAGCACTTTGGCATTGAGCTTCTCACGGCCCGGGGCATACGTACGGCTCGGACGAGTCCGCATTCATGTATACCTCGACCAAGACCACGTATCGCTACACCTATGTACGCGACCATCCCTCCCAGTGGCACGGGCGCTATGATGCCTACTCTGAGGCAGGCATCAATGAGAAGGGCGTGTCCTGCTCCGCAACGCTGACCACCGGCATGAATGCTGATGCTGAGGCAGCAGACCCCCTGACCAAAACCGGTATTGGCGAGTACAGCTACGGCAGCGTTATCTTAGGTGAAAGCGCCAATGCACGTGAGGGCGTCGAGCTCCTCGGCAAGATCATCAACGAGCAGGGCGCCTGCGGCAACGATCAGATTATCATCGCCGACAGCAACGAGACTTGGCTGTTTGCCGCACTTTCCGGCCACCAGTGGATCGCCATGAGGCTCACTGACGATATCGCCTCGCTCAACCCCAACATCGGCAACCTCAACTACAAGGTTGACCTCACCGACACCGCGAACTGTCTCCACTCTGCGACCATCGAGTCCATGCCTAAGGAGAATGGCTTCGCCAAGTACTTCGATGACGGTCAATTTGACGTTGCCCAGACCTACGGCGAGGCAATTAGCGAAAAGGCCATGCATTCTTGGGCCCGTTATGTCCAGGGTCGCGCCTACTTCGGTGTGCCGCTCACCGAGGGCACCGACTACGAGATCGTCAAGGACGAGCGCGAAGATGCTCGTGCCACGACCGGCGCCCTGGTTAGCAAGGCGCAGCCGCTGTTCTTCCAGCCCGGCAAGTCCGACTGGAACACCTTTGAGATGATCCGCGCGTTTGGCAACCGCGGCGAGAAGGTCCCGGGCCTCAACGCCAACACCGACGGCGCCTACGCCATTGGTACCGAGACCAACACCGAGGTCAATCTCTTCCAGATCCGTCAGGGCATGGACCCCGAGATCGCGACCATCCAGTGGGAGATGCTCTCCCGCGCCGCCTACTCCGTCGCCATCCCCTACTACTCCGCACTGCTCACCGAGGTTAGCCCGTACTACAGCGACCAGACCGTCTCCTTCGATCACTGCGAAGAGGAGGACATCGTGAACAACGAGGAGCCCGAGAACTCCATCAACTATGTCCTCATGGACATCAGCTCCCTGTGCTTCGAGCACCGTGAGCAGCTCGGCACCGGCGTTCGCGCCTACCTCGACGCTCTCCAGAACGAGCTCATCGAGCAGAACCTCGAGGTCGACAAGGCCATGCTCGCCGAGACCACCACTGAGGGCCGCACCGCCCTGGCCAACAAGGCCGGCAACGCTGCCACCAAGAACACCTATGTCAAGTGCAAGGCCCTGCTTCAGGAGATGCGCGCTTATCTGAAGGCTGAGGACTTCAGCAAGCCCTTCACCCCGAGCGACCTGAACACCGAGACCAACGGCCTCAAGGTGTCCATCACCTACGCCAAGGACGCCCTCGCCACCGAGCAGCCCGGTACCCCCGACAAGCCCGAGCAGCCCGGTACCCCCGACAAGCCCACCAAGCCGAGCACCACGACCACGGTGACCACCAACAAGACGAACACCAAGGGCAACCTGCCCACCACCGGTGACCGTTTTGATGGCCGCATGGTGGCTGCGTTCGCCGCTGCCGGCGTCGTCGTCATCTCCGCAGGCGGTTACTTCCTCTACCGTCGCAATAAGGAGTAACGTCTTAGCTGAGCGGGCGAGGCAGCCATGGCAGCCTCGCCCGCTTAGCCCGCTCTTTTGACCGACGGGAAACCCGCCTGAAATCTTTTTAAAAAAGATTTCCCCGCACACACTTCGCTGTGCTATAGTGCAGCGCAACAGCAATCAGGTGCTACCGCGCCACGGCATCACGAAAGGAGCCACCAACATGAAGAACACGATGAAGTCTCTCAACAACTGGTGGTGGCGTGATGCGAATACGATCGGTCGACAGTGAGTCCCTCACGCCTGTTTTTGCGCTCTAGGTGATTGGAAGGCCTCCGGTTTCGACCGGGGGCCTTTTTCTATCTCGAGCCCGATCGCATTCGCATCACGCGCCTCCGCTTTTCTCTTGCAATCCCCTTCCGAAAGGATTTTCACCATGTCTCAGAACACCACCGCCACCCAGCCCCGCACCGTCCATACCGCCGATCGCGGCAAACTCGATGTCCGCGCCCTCGTCCTGCTCGCCATCCTGCTCGCCGCCGGCTTCATCCTCAACTTCACCGTCGGCAAGGCAATCTCGGGCATCTCGGGCGGCATGATCAGCCCCGAGTTCATCATCTCGGCCTTCTGCCTCACCATCCTGGTCGTTCGCCCCAACATCGGCCAGGCGCTCGTCATTGGCCTCATCTCGGCTGCTGTGATCCAGATCACCACCACTTCGCCGTTCGTCGATTTTGCCGCCGAGGGCATCGCCGCCATGCTCATGGCCGGCATCGTCAACGCCGCCGGCAAGAACGGTCAGGTCAAGCCCGCCATCGCCATTGTCGCAACCTTCCTGACCACCTTTGTCTCCGGCGCCATCTTCATGGTCATCAAGATGGCCATGCTCGGCGTGGTCGGCGAGCTCGCCGCCGCCATGTTGCCCGTCGTCGCCATGACCGCCGTCTTTAACGCCATTCTGGTCGGCGCCCTCTACCTGCCCATCCAGAAGGCCCTGAAGCTCAACTAACCCACAGTGCCCCATCGGTAAAGACTGTCCCAAACAACTAGCTCTTGGGGACGTTCTTAAACGACTAGTCATTAAAGAACGTCCCCAATGACTATGAAAGGTATCCATGGAAACGATCATCAACGTCGACGATGTCTCGTTCTCCTATGGCACGCAGACCGAGCAGGCGCTCAGCCACATCTCGCTCAGCGTGAACAAGGGAGATTTCATCGGCATCATCGGGCCTCGGGCGCCGGCAAGTCCACGCTTGCCGCCTGCCTGTCGGGTGCCGTGCCCCACCACTACACCGGCACGTTCTTTGGGTCCGTCATGGTTGACGGCCACGACACCTGCGAAGCCTCGCTCACCGACGTGTCGCAAATCGTCGGCAGCGTGCTGCAGGATATCGACACGCAGATGGTCGCCTCGGTCGTCGAGGACGAGATGCTCTTTGGCCTCGAGAACTTTGGCATTCCCCACGACCAGATCGAGCAGCGCGTGAGCGAAACGCTCGAGACCGTCGGCATCAGCGACCTGCGCGACCGCGAGATCGCCACCCTCTCGGGCGGACAGAAGCAAAAGGTAGCCATCGCCGCCATCCTCGCCATGCGTCCGCGCGTCTTGGTTCTCGACGAGCCCACCGCGGCACTCGACCCCGCCAGCTCCACGTTGGTCTTCGAGACGCTGCGTGAGGCAAACCGCGCACTTGGAATCACCATCGTCGTCGTTGAGCAAAAGGTCGCCCTGCTCTCGGAGTACTGCAACCGCGTGCTCGTGCTCAACCATGGCGAAATCGCGCTGCAGGGCGAACCACACGAGGTCTTCGCGCATACCGACGAGCTCCGGTGCCATCGGCGTCGACTGCCTCGCGTCACGCGTATCTTCAATAGCCTCGAGCCGATGGCTGGTAAGCGGTACCCCTTGCTTGGATGTCGATGAGGCCGAGCTCCTGATTTCGGGCATCGTCGACCCCGCACGCGCGGCCAGCGAAGCCCAGGCGCCCGCCGGCTCCCCGCATGCACCGTCGTTGCGCCCTCATGCCAAGGACGCCGAGCCCGTGCTCACCTTCGATCACGTTGAGTTTGCCTATCCCAATGGCGGCGCGCCGTACACGACCTTAACCTGACCCTCTATCCCGGCGAGCTCGTGGCATCGTCGGCCAAAACGGTGCCGGCAAGACCACGCTCACCAAGCTGCTCACGGGCCTGCTTAAGCCCGCCTCGGGCAGCGTGCGCGTTACGGGGCTGGATACCGCAGCCGTTCCTACGAGCCGCATCGCCCGCGAAGTCGCAACCCTCTTCCAAAACCCCGACCGCCAGATCTGCAAGGATACCGTACTCGACGAGGTCGCTTTTGGCCTGGAGCTTGCCGGCATCGACCGTGCCGAGGCTCTGCGCCGTGCTCAACTTGTTATCGACCGCTTTGGCCTGCCTGCCGATGAGGCACCTTTCTCACTTTCGCGCGGCCAGCGACAAATGGTGGCGCTTGCCTCCGTCGTAGTGGTTGAGCCCAAGATCGTCGTGCTCGACGAGCCCACGAGCGGCCTTGATTACCGCGAGTGCATGACCGTCATGGAAACGGTGCACACCATGGCCGAGCGCGGCTGCGCCGTTATCATGGTCTGCCACGATATGGAAGTTGTTTCCGACTTTGCCGAGCGTATCGTAGTAATGGCCGACGGTCGCATCCTCGACCGCGGCCGCACGCACGAGCTATTCTCGAACATCGATCTCATGCGGCGTGCCTACGTGGAGCCTCCCCAGGTTATTGAACTCTCGCGCCGTCTGGCATCTTCCGTCTCGCCCGCTTTTGCGCAGGTGAGCGAGGTCACCGATGTCGTTCGCATTACCAAGGAGATGGTCCGCCGTGGTTAACGTCATCGACTACATGCCGGGCGATACGCTGCTGCATCGCCTGAACCCCGTCGTCAAACTGGGCCTCGCCGCCGCCATCATCGTCGGCATCTTCTTGTCCGACACCTACGTGGCGCTGCTGGGCTTTTTGGCACTCACCCTTGCGCTGGGCGCCTATGCCGGTGTCGTCGACCGTCTGTTCTCGCTGCTCAAGTTGCTGATTCCGCTCGCGCTTATCATGCTGGTGCTCCAGCTGGCCTTTATGCGCGATGGCAACGTTGTGTGGGGCTTTATCACCGACACGGGCCTCATCACAGGATCGAAGGCCTGTCTGCGCCTGCTGGGTGTGGCGTTACCGCTCATCCTCATGCTCATGGTGACCAAGCTCAACGACCTTGCCAACGCCTGCGTCGAGGTGCTGCACGTACCGTATCGCTATGCCTTCACCTTTACCACGGCGCTGCGCTTTGTGCCGGTGTTTGGTCAGGAGATGAACGCCATCATGGAAGCGCAGACCGCGCGCGGCGTCGAGTACGACACCAAGAACCCTATCAAGAAGCTTAAGCTCATGTTGCCACTGTGTGTGCCGCTGCTCATCTCGAGCGTGGCCAAGACCGATGCCACGGCCTTGGCGGCAGAACAGCGCGGCTTCTATCTGCGTACACGCGCCAGCTCGTACAAGCGCTACCCCATCAAGGGCCTGGACATCGCCGTGCTCATCGTCAGCATCGCCCTCATCGCCATCGGCTTCCTGTTCTAGTTCGCCACCGGCAGCAACCGCCCAACGCAAAAGGCCTCGGCTCGCACCAAACGAGCCGAGGCCTTTACTGTTTCACCAGATAAAAGCTACCAAAATTAACCTGTCCCTTTTTTGGCAGGTCGGAAGCTAGAGGCGGTAGGGAGCGCCGCTGCGGATGATGGATTCGCGCACCAGGACATCCATGGCATCGAGGGTGATCTCGGGCATCTCTCGATACTTCTGCAGCACCGATAGCTCGGTGCAGGCCAGAATGACACGGTCGCAGCCGCTACGGGCGAACTCCCACATCACGCGGTCGAACTTATCCATATCGGGCTCACGTCCGGCCTTCACATCATCGTAGATAAGCGACATCACATCGTTCTGACGTTTCTCGCTGGGATAGACGACCTCAACACCCGCAGCCTCGCATTCGCGGCCGTAGACGCCCGCGCCCACGGTTCCGTCGGTGCCCATAATGCCAATCTTGTGCACCGGCTCGGCCGGCATACTCAGGTTGGGGTCGAACTCGCACTCCCCCATCACCGCACCCGCAAGGCATAGCGCACCGACTCACGCGGCATGTGGATAATCGGCACCTTCGTAAACGACTGGATCTGGTCGTAGAAGTAGTGCGACGTGTTGCAGGGAATGGCAATGTGCGCACAGCCCAGCGACTCGAGTGCCTGGGCACACTCTTTCATGGTCGCCAGCAGCTTGGCATGCTCGCCGGTCTTAATGGCAAGCGTGCGGTCGGGCATGGTCGACTTGGAGAGCACCACCATGTCGATATGTTCCTGATCGCAGGCAGCAGCCGTATGGCGCACCACCTGGTCGTAGTAATACGACGTGGCCTCGGCGCCCATGCCGCCGATAACTCCCAGCTTTTCCATCGCCGCCTCCTTGGTGACGCTTGCGCAATTGCGCGTATCATACCCGCGCCCGCCCGATGTAAACCGGACGGGCGCCGCACTCATCTACTTGTAATACGTCTTGAACAGCTTAAAGTGGCGCAGCTTGGTGTGCCACATGCGCAGCCAGCGGTTAAAGACAAAGTCGCCCTTCATAAACGAAGGGTCGGCGCCCTTGCCTTCCTTGTCCAGGCGATGCACCTCCGCGCGCAACTCGGGATCCTTGACGTACTTGTCGACGACGCCCATGGGAACGACCATCCACAGTGCCTCGTCCTGCGCCGTCACAAACTCCGGCTCAAACGGGCGGTTGAACACATACTCGTCCACCACATACTTGGCAACGTTAAAGCCGCTGTTAGTGACGTAGTAGTTGCTGCGACCTTGGCGCGTGTTGAAATCGAAGAACTTAAACGAGCCGTCGCGTTCGTCGTACTTAACGTCAAAGTTGGAATAACCCACAAAGTGAAGGTCCTCGAGCAACTTGCGCACGCCGCCCATGAGCTCGTCATTGGGCTCGGTGATGATACAGGCGTGGTTGCCGACACCGTGAGGCTGATGCTCCTCGAGCAGCACGTGGCCCAGGCACATCATGCGGACCTTGCCGTTGCGGTCGGAATAGCTGGTGAGCACGCGCATATACTCGTCGTTGCCGGGCACGCGATCCTGCAAGATCAGGTCGTCGGTGTAGCCGCTGGCATACGAGTCGCGAATGACCTGTTCCAGCTCGGCACGGTCGGCAATCTCATAGGCCTTTTTCTGGCCCTCGAACTCGTGCTGCCACCACATGATGCCGTCGGAAGGCTTCAGGATCATCGGGTAAGGAAAATCGATCTGGTCGAGCACTTCGGCAGGTGCCTCGCCTTGGGCATTCAGCATCGCCATGGTGAAGGTAAAGGTATGCGGATAGGGCACGCCGTGCTTCTCGCACAGCTCGTAGAAGATCTCCTTCTTCTGACACTGCTCAAGCATGCTGTAGGAGCGTAAGGCGCGACGATGTTATCCGCCAGCTCATGGGCATCCTTGGCCTGAGCCACGAGGGCAACATAGTTATCGCCACAGCCCACAAGGACAATCGTCTTGTCGGCATGCGCTTGGGCAATGCCGTTGACGGTTTTGAGCATCACGGGCATGGTGTCGATATCCACGTTGGGCGTGTAGTCGATAATCTGGCTGCGGTAAGCGGGACCCGTCTGGTACTTGCCAAAGACCAGACTCTTGACCTGGTACTCCTCATAGAAGGCGCGCGCCACCGAATAGGCGTTGATGTCGCCTCCGAGCAGCACGGGAATGAACTCGCGCTCTGTAAACTGCAATGCCATGGAAACTTCCTATCATGAACTGCCCACACAACGGGCGGTCTTTGCGCAACTGATTTATTCTAGCGTGCCAAGCCGCCGGCGCCCAAAGCTCCACCGTATCTATGGCAATCGACGTGATCGTCCAGCATAAAGCCGCACTCACCGCGATGGGGCCTTGTAGCCGCAAACCCCCTGTTGAGATAGCTTTCACGACCGAAAGCCCGTCCGCAAACAGGCCCCCGTAACGTTAAAGTTGAACTCTATGGTTTCTCAACAATTCATCATAACTGCAGGTCAAAGCCAAAGCCTCAAGTTCAACTTGACCCTTTGGAACCTTTAAGGTTCAAGTTGAGGTCGAAAGCAGTAGTAGAATACCGTTCGAACCATAACCTACGATTGATTGCAGAGGGACTGGATGCAGCATTCGAATCATCGCACCGCAGCGCTCATTGCGTCGAAGCCGGCTCGTATCATCACGAGCGCCGCGCTCGCCGTTGCGCTGACGGCCACGCCGATGCTCTCCCCCGTTGCGGCGTATGCCGCCTCGCAGGCAACGCAGGACCAGCTTTCCGCAGCCCAGCAGAAGATCGAAGCCGCCACGAGCGCCTACAACGACGCCCGCACCAAACTCGATGACCTGCAAAAGCAGATTGACTCCAACGAGGCAAGCATCGAGGAAATCGAGCTAAGCTTCCCGAGCAGCAGCCAAGGCAAGCTCCGCCATGCGCGATCTGTACAAGTATCAGAAGGGCACTAATCCCATCGTGAGCTTCCTGGTCAATGCGCAGAGCCTGGGTGAGTTCATCACGACCTGCAAATACACCAACCAGATCACGAGCTCGAGCGTCAACGAGATCGAAGAGCTCAATAATATGCAAACCGAACTCGAGCAGAACAAGGCCGAGCTCCAGCAGGCCAAGTCACAGCTTGAGGCAGAGCAGAAAAACGCCGAGGATGCGCTGGCGCAGGCCCAGCAGCTCCGCAGCGAGGCACAGGCAAAAGCCGAGCAGGAAAATGCCGCCGAGCTTGCCAAGCTTGAGGCCGATAAGGCCGCTGCCGCCGAGAAGCTCTCGGGCGAGGGCGTAAGCGGCGGCAATTCCAGCAGCCAGGCCACCAACACCAACACCACCATAGACACCACGGTGAACAACTCCAATACCGGTAGTTCCGATTACGATTCGTTCATTAATGAGTGGACGAGCCGCATCGACAATTATCTCGCCGGCTCCCCCATGGCAGGCCAGGGCTATAACTTTGCCGTCGCCGCTTGGAATACCGGTGTCGACCCCCGTTGGTCCCCCGCCATCGCCTGCATCGAGAGCACCAAGGGTGCTTATTGCGCCAATTCTTACAACGCCTGGGGCTGGAGTGCCCGTGGCGGCGGTTGGCGCAGCTTTGGCAGCTGGAGCGAGGGCATCTCCGCTCACGTTGCCTATCTGGGCGCCAACTACGGCTCCACCCTTACCCCGGCAGCGGCCAAAAAGTACTGCCCGCCCACGTGGCAGGACTGGTACAACAAAGTCGCCGCTCAGATGAACCGCATCTAGGTGCAACTGCAAAGGGCCCCAATGGGGCCCTTTTCTTTTAGGTAGCGGAGGTATCGACGACGCCGGTCGCATTGGCAACCGCGACTATGACGATCATGCATAGGAGCAGCACACCCAATGCCTTGAGCCAGAGTTTCGCGAGTTTCTTGCCGCGATAGCTGTCGAGCAGTACGAATCGCCGACGAAGACGGCGCTTATCGAGCAGCGCAAAATGCATAAGCACCATAAGGCCATCGACAAAGAAAAAATACTCGATTATGAGAAGCCACGTCGGGTAGCCTTGGTTTGCTCCCGTGGGGTGAAAGACGGCAAAGTGACTTCCGGCAAAGAACACAAGTAGCGAGAAGCAGACAAGCGTATTCCAAATGCGCCCCAGAGACTCCGGAACGCGAGAGAGCAGACCGCATGCAGCGGAGGCGGCAGGCCTAGGAAGCCCTGCGGGGTTCTGGAGCCCTTGGGGCGTCAACACCGTCTCCGAGGCCGGAGTACGGACAGGCGCAGGCGCAGGAGGCCGCACGGGGCGACTCAGATCGTATGCCGCGCGCGTAGCCCGTCCCAACGCTTCCGCACTCGCAAAACGCTTAGCCGGGTCGAGCGCCATCGACATGCAGATGACATCGGCAAGTGGAGTGGGAATGCCACGCGCCTCGCATTGCTCGCGCATGTCGAGCCCTGGTTTAGGGTCGATTCCCGTCAAGCAGAAGAACAACAGGGCGCCAAGTGCGTAGACGTCGCTGCGCACACTCGTCTGCCCAAACCCATACTGCTCGGGCGGCGCATAGGGTCGCGTGCCAAACTTGACGGTGTCGGCATCGGCGCCATCGCGCCATACGCGCGCGATCCCCAAGTCGATAATCACCAGCGATGAAAACGTCAGGCCCTCATCGAGCGTACGGCTCGCACCTGTCACGATGATATTCGATGGCTTGAGGTCGCGATGGATCACCGGCGCCGACGTCTCCCCCGCCATTGCAAAACCGGCATGGAGCTCGCCCACGGCGTCGCAAAGGGCAGGATACAATTCACATGCATAATCGGGGGTGGCTCCCAGACGGTCCACCAGCACCCCGAGCGTCTCACCTTCGATATATTCCATAACCACGTTAAGCTCGTCGCCCACACGACGGCAATCGACGATTCTGGGCAGGTGCTCAAAACGCCTGCCGCCCGCTGAGCGGCAAACAGACGCTCGTATGCCCCGCCGATTTGAGCCGAGGCATCGATGCGTTTACGGACAAAGGGGCCGAGAGAACCACCACCGGTTCCTTCAAAGTACACGAGCTCGGTTGTTTCAACGGACGAGCGCTTAAGTACACGCTCCACGCGATAGCTGTCGTCGCGATCGAGCGACGCCAGATGTTCGGCAAGCGCTGCGGTCAGCTCGTCATCGGAATATGTTGTGGTCTGAGTATCCATAGCCTCCATCATAGCGCAGGGCGCAGACACCCCATGGCATCCGCGCCCCGTTCGTTTGCATCGTTGTTCGGCAGCTCCGCCGGCTCAGATATCAGCCGCTAACTCACCGTCTCCTCGCCAAAGCGATACAGCTCCTCGTTGACCTTTTGGAGGCTGCACCCGCGATCGATGCAAAAGATGATAATCGCATCACGGCGATCCTTGCAGTTAAGGACGCTTACCCCGGCAGCCGTCAGTGCACGGTTGGCCTCTTTGAGCGTCAGCGCCATCGCAAAGGCAATCTGCAGCACCTTATTGCGACTCGGATTGCGCGAACCAGTAAAGATCTGATAGCCAAAGGTCTCGTTGAGGTCGGCCATACGCACCACGCGCGAACGCTCCAAGCCCTTTTCCTGCAGCAGCTGCTTCAGGTAGTCCGAAAGCGACGGGGCGGCAAAGTCGTGCTCCCTGATATAGCCATCGATGTTCGGTGCATCGAGAAGCTCATTGAGCAACTCCTCAGTCAGCTTTTTATCGGGCATACGACTTCACCTCCCCCAGTGCATGCAACATGCTAGAAACCGCTTACGTCCGAACGCTCCCAGCTAGCAACCTGGTCGGGAGACACCGTACCCAGCGCCTCGAACTTCCAGGAACCGCCCGCCTTCAGATGATTGGTGTTTGCAAAAGCCGTTCCAACCTGGTTGCCATCGGCATCATACAGAACATACTCAATCTGAATGTAGCTCTTTTCCTTGTCCGTGTTATTGGTCAGCGTGCCCGTGATCTTATAGGCAAACTGATTGGAGGTGTCTTCATCCTCGTCAGCAATGGTATACGGTTCTTGCGGTTCTTTTTGCTCCTCAGCCTGCTGTGTCGCCTCGGCAGGTTTTGCCGAATCGCTCGCAGACGAATCGGTTGAATTGCCACCCATAGAGCCCACGGCACCGACGATAACCAGCACCACGATGATGCCTAGGACAATCTTGCCGATCGGCTTCTTTCCCTCTTTTGCCATTATTCATCCTTCCTACAATCCGGCTACCGTGCCGGCACACAGCACATCGTAGGAAGGATTGAATTTGAATTCATTAGCTGAGAGCTAAGGTTGCAGTAAACGGCCAATGCAGTTATCCAAACGCCGAGCAAACGCACTCTGCACGACCGTCTGCTGGCAGTGCATCAACCCACCGTGACGGATTCCCCGGTAAAGGCACTGATCATCAACAGGGCAAAGAACACCAGGTAGCTGACACTCAGCGGGTACGCAATGATCAGGAATACGACCCAACCGACATTGGTTTTACCGTCGGCACGGCGTTGCCCGCGATTGCGGCAGAGCCAAATCGTCACGCCGATGGCAGTGATAAACAGTACGAGTGCCGCCGCAGCCAGCCCAGCAAGCACAAACATCACGCCAATGCTCACAGCAATGACCGGAAGTAGCAGCAAGCCACACCCGCATCCACCCGGACTATATACGGCAGACTGTCGGCGTCGTTCCATCGTCACTCCAAGCCAAGCAATCGTTTGTAGACATCGAGGCCCTTGAGTAGGATTTCCTCGTCAAAGAGCATGCTATCGGTATGCAGGGCGCTTGTTACATAGGCGGGGCAGCCATCCGAATCACTCGGGTTGTCTTGGCCCTCTGGCACGCCCGTGCCCAGCAAGAAGAACACGCCCGGCAGATGCCGCTGATAGAACGCGAAATCCTCGGCGATTAGCAGCGGCTCGTCCACGAGCTGCAATTCGGGCAGAGCGGGCGCGATTCGGGCAAACAGCTCGGGGTCGTTGTCGACCGGCGGATAGCCCTCGCAAAGTCGAGATCGTACGTGCAGCCCGTTGCAGCGCATGCCTCATCAAGCACGCGGCACACACCCTCGCGTGCACGGTCGAACATGTCGTCCGTAAACACACGCAGCTTCCGGCCACATGGGCCTCCCCCGCCACCGCGTTGCAAACCGTACCGGCCCGCAGCAGACCAAACTTACCGATACAGGGCTCGTCGGCGCCCAACTCGTCCATCAGCTCGCGCTCGGCAACCAAAAACTTCGCTGCCGCCAACGCGGCATCGTGCGACTCCTCAACCGGCACACCATAAGTCTTAGCAATATGGATACTCGTACCGTGAATGTGGATATGTGTCTCGCTCGAGCGCGCCAGCAGCGGGCCGGAACAACTCGCCAACGTGTTCGCAGGCAGATCGGGCCACACGTGAAAGCCAAAAATGCGGTCGACCCCGTAGCGCTCGAACACACCGCTATCGCATACCGTCTTGGCGCCACCGGTCGTCTCCTCGGCAGGCTGGAACACAAAGAGCACGTTGTGTTTGATGGCACCTGGCTGCTCGCGAATCGTACGGTCGACATACGTCGCGGCGGCAAGTGCCATGGCCATGTGTCCATCGTGTCCGCAAGCGTGCATCTTTCCGGGATGCGTCGAAGCAAAGGCCGCACCCGTCGCCTCCGCGATGGGCAGCGCGTCCATATCGGCGCGAATCGCCGTGGCATGCGCGGCGCCCGCGCCAGCGTCGAAGAAAGCACAGACGCAGCTGGGGCACGGATAGGTCACCTCGCAGGTGAGCGGCGCCAACACGCCCTCGATATAGGCTATGGTTTGAGGAAGATCGAAATCGAGCTCCGGAATGCGATGAAGATCGCGGCGATAGCGACGGAGTTCTTGGAGCTCGGTCATAGAGGATCCTTTCGTGAGACACATCAGTTTCACTTATTGTGATGCAGAATTGTGAAGCCCTTGTTTCTAGCATGTCCCTGCATTTTTTAAACGTTATATACGAATACTCTTGTTTGGTAAAGTGCAACGTGGTAGGGTCGTTACTACTTGATAGAGGCGCGGGCACGAAGAACCGCGGGCGAGCCGGCAGGCTTTGACCCCGTGGGGAGGCGAAACCCGCCGAACTGGGCTTTTCGGGCACGAACAACCTGGTGGGCCTGTGGGAAACACCCACAGGACTGTCTGCAGCAATGCGGGAGCGCTATCCGGACATTGGGTCCACGCTATGCGGATTCGATGCGCAGGTAGCGCCGTCTGGATAGCGAGGTTTACGGGACATGTCATTGACTCCCAACGAGGCATATGCGGCTAAGCGGCCGTTTGTGGACAAGGAGACACTCGAGCATATCGTCGAGCAGTTCCCCACGCCGTTTCATCTATACGACGAGGCGGGCATCCGCCGCAACATGCAAGAAGTGCGCGACGCCTTTGCATGGAACCCGGGCTTTAAGGAATACTTTGCCGTCAAGGCAACCCCAACCCGGCGCTCATCTCCATTCTCAACGAATACGGCTGCGGTTGCGATTGCTCGAGCTATACCGAGCTCATGATCGCCCGCTCGCTGGGCATCACGGGGCATGACATCATGTTCTCGTCCAACGACACGCCGGCGGCGGACTTTGAGCTCGCCGACAAGCTGGGCGCCATCGTCAACTTTGACGACATCAGCCACATCGAGTTCTTTGAGCGTGTTGCGGGACCCATCCCCAAGACGGTCAGCTGCCGCTTTAATCCAGGCGGCCTGTTCCAGCTCTCCAACGGCATCATGGACAACCCGGGCGACTCCAAATATGGCATGACCACCGAGCAGCTCTTCGAGGCCTTCCGCATGCTCAAGGCCAAGGGTGCCGAGGACTTTGGCATCCACGCATTCCTTGCCAGCAACACTGTCACCAACGACTACTACCCCAAGCTCGCGCGCATCCTCTTTGAGCTTGCCGTACGCCTGGAGCGCGAGACCGGCGCACACGTCGCCTTCATCAATCTGTCCGGCGGCGTCGGCATCCCCTACCTGCCCGAGCAGCAGGCCAACGACATTCGCGCCATCGGCGAGGGAGTACACGCGGCATACGACGAGATCCTGGTTCCCGCCGGCATGGACGATGTGGCCATCTGCACCGAGATGGGCCGCTTTATGATGGGCCCCTACGGCTGCCTGGTCACCAAGGCTATCCACGAGAAGCAAATCTACAAGGACTATATCGGCGTGGACGCCAGTGCCGTCGACCTCATTCGTCCCGCCATGTATGGCGCTTACCACCACATCACGGTGATGGGTCAGCCGGGCGGCGCCGACAAGGCCACAGCGCCCGTCACGAACACCTATGACATCACGGGCAACCTATGCGAGAACAACGACAAGTTCGCTATCGATCGCGAGCTGCCGCATATCGACATGGGTGACCTGCTTGTAATCCACGATACCGGCGCGCATGGCTACTCCATGGGCTACAACTACAACGGCCGTCTGCGCTCCGCCGAGGTCCTGCTGCGCCCCGATGGCTCGGCCGACCTCATCCGTCGCGCCGAGCGCCCGGGCGACTACTTTGCCACGCTCGACGTGCTGCCGTGCGGCCGAGAGTTGCTGGCCAAGTCGCGCGCCGAAAGTGCCCGCCGCCGCGCTCAGGACGAGCGCCTGGCCGTCGCCGCTCAGTGGAACAAACGCATCCAGATCGCGGAAGCGAAGGAGAAGAACATGGACATCCGCAATCTCGAGGGTTCAATCGTCGCCCTTGTCACGCCGTTTAAAAAGGACGGCAGCGTCGACTTTGACGCGCTCGAGCGCCTTATCGATTTCCACCTGCAAAATGGCACCGACGCCATCCTCACCCTGGGCACCACCGGAGAGAGTGCCACGATGACCGACGACGAGGACAACTCCGTTGTCGCCGCAGTGGTCAAGCAGGTTGCGGGCCGAGTCCCCGTTATTGCCGGCTCGGGCTCTAACTCCACGCAGACCATGCTCACTAAGTCGCTCACTTACCAGGGCCTGGGCGCCGATGGTCTGCTGCTCATTACCCCCTACTACAACAAGTCTAACGAAGAGGGCATCTACCAGCACTTTAAGACCGTGGCCGACGCCGTGGACATCCCCTGCATTCTGTACAACATCCCCGGCCGCTGTGGCTGCGGCATCAGCGAGCGCAACGTAGAGCGCTTGGCCGCGCACCCCAACATCATGGGCATCAAGGAGGCTCGGGCAACGTCGCCTACGCGGCCAAGATCGCCCACCTGCTGTCAGACGACTTCCGCATGTACTCGGGCGAGGATGCCCTCACCGTGCCGCTCATGAGCCTAGGCGCTTCGGGTACCATCAGCGTGTGGGCAGACGTTCAGCCGCAGCTCGTGCACGACATGTGCCGTGCCTATCTGGACGGCGACGTGGAGCGCGCCCGCGATATCCAGATTGCCGGTCAGCCGCTCATCAACGCCCTCTTTAGTGAGGTCAACCCCATCCCCGTCAAAGAGGCGCTCGCTCAGATGGGTATGATCGAGCAAACTACCGTATGCCGCTGTGCCCCATGGCCAACGACACGCGCGCTGCACTTACCGATGCTTTGAAGGGAGCTGGTCTGCTTGATTAAGACCGTCATTATGGGAACGGGCCGCATGGGCTCGCTCATCCGCACTACCGCCGAGGGCATTGTCAACGCCGCTGGAGAGGCCGTTTTTGACATCGTCGCCCAGATCGGCTTCGACTTGTCCGAGCTCGAGAACGCCCCAGCAGCCGACGTCATCATCGACTTCTCGAACGTTGCGACCTTCAATGCTGTCGTCGCCTATGTCGAGCGCACGGGCGCGGCGTTGGTCTCGGGCACCACGGGCTACACGCCCGAGCAGATGGATCGCCTGCGCGAGCTGGGTCAGACGCCCGCGTCATGCACTCCGGCAATTACTCCATCGGCATCGCGGCCCTGCGTCATCTGGTGGCACAGGCCACGCGTGAGCTGCCCGGCTTTGACTGCGAGATTGTCGAGACGCACCACAACCAAAAGGCCGACGCCCCCAGCGGCACCGCGAAGCTGCTGCTCGACGCCGTCGTCGAAGCCGAGCCCGAGGCAGGTTACCACCCCGTCTATGGCCGCGAGGGCATGTGCGGCGCACGCGACCCCAAGGAGATCGGCATGCACTCGCTGCGCGGTGGCACTGTCGCCGGCGTGCACGAGGTGAGTTTCTTTGGCCAGGACGAGGAGGTCACGCTCACACACCGTGCCACGAGCCGCCAGATCTTTGTCAACGGCGCCCTGGCCGCCGCCCAGAAGCTCATCACCCGCGACCCCGGCTTCTACACCTTCGACCAGGTCATGTTTGCCTAACCAGGTATCAACCGTATCCACGAAAAGGAGAAACAGCATATGAGTAACGCAGCCGAGATGGATGCACAGGAGATTATCAACTACATCGCCACCGCGCCCAAGAAAACGCCCGTCAAACTGTACGTGCGCGAAAAGCCGGGCATGAAGGTCCAGTGGGGCAATGCGCACGTCTACGGCGGTCATCGCGGCAAGACCGTCTTTGGTAACTGGATGAGCTTAAGACCATCCTGGTCGCCAATGCCGATTCCATCGACTACTACGACGTAGAGAACGACTGCCGCAACTCCGCCGTGCCCATGCTCGACCTCAAGGGCATCAACGCCCGCATCGAGCCGGGCGCAATCATCCGCGACTGCGTCGAGATCGGCGATCGCGCCGTCATCATGATGGGTGCCATCATCAACATCGGCTCCGTCATCGGCGAAGGTCCATGATCGATATGGGCGCCGTGCTGGGCGGCCGCGCCACCGTGGGTAAGAACTGCCACATCGGCGCCGGCACCGTGTTGGCAGGCGTCGTAGAGCCCGCCAGCGCCACGCCCGTCATCATCGAGGACGATGTCATGATCGGCGCCAACGCCGTGGTCCTGGAGGGCGTGCACGTAGCAAGGGCGCCGTCGTTGCCGCCGGCGCCGTGTGCGTCGAGGACGTCCCCGCCGGCGCCGTCGTGGCCGGTGTCCCCGCCCGCGTCATCAAGATGCGCGACGAGAAGACCGACAGCAAGACCGGCCTGGAAGAGGACCTGCGCCAACTGTAATAGTTACGGCGTTTTACCAAACGCCGTAACGACTCGACGCTACAAACGCCCCAGAGCGGCAATCTGACGTTCAATCGTCGGGCATGACCAAAAGGTCAATGCCCTCCTCTTTCACTTCACCTTGCTCGCTCTGGGTCGTTTTCGCTGACGTATGCTCAACCTGCGACGTAATTCAGCCCCAAGCAAAAAAGGCCGAAACCCCATCCGGGGCTTCGGCCTTCGCTTTCTCGCTGCAGGCGTAACGCAACTTATCGATTCTCGATGCTGCCGATGTTTTTGAGCTCGATGGAAATGAGCCGTTGGGCTCGTTGACAAACTCGATGTACTCGGAGTTCGAACCCATCTCGGCCGGGAAGCTGATCTCGATGCCCGTGTCGGTACGGATCTTGTGGTTGCGCACGGCCGCTCGCTCGACCTGCTTGCGCTCCACGGGCACGCGCTCGGGCACCTTCTCCTCGGTCAGTGCCGCGCGTACGCTTTCCTTGATGACCGGCTCGTCCTCAAAGACCTCATCGACGATATCCCAAGGCGGCAGCTCCTCGTCGTCCTCGACCTTCTCGGCAACGGCGGCCTTGACCTTGGCGAGAGCGACGGCCGTGTTGGCACCGTGCTCCTCGGCGACCTCCTCGACCACGCGCGTCACGGTGTCGATGACTTCCTTGCCCGACACGCCCGTGTCGCACTGCAACAGGCCATCGGGGATGAGCATGCGGTCCTCGCCGGCAATCTTGCGCTTCTTGTCTACGTAGCCGATCTCCATGGTGCTCGCGCGCACGATGGCATAGCTCGGCACCTTCTGCGAGGGGTTCGGCAGGATGGCGTAGTGGCGCGCGATATCGTTGCGCACCTCCCCCTCCTCGCGGCCTACCTCGTGCATAAAGGCCTGCTTGGAGCCCAGGAGCATGACGGCAAACCAGCGGGCATCCTCATCGTCGTCAAAGTCGGCCACGAGCACGTCGGTGGACTCAGCCTTCTCGGCCTTGGTGAGCTCGGAAGAGATGAACTCCGCGATCTGCTGCGACAGATCCACGAACTCGCGCTCGCCAAAGAAATAGCCCTTGAGCTCGCCGCCAAACGCAGAGTTCTCGGCAAACGTGGCACGCTTGTTATCGGCCGAAGTGCGGGCACGGCGTAGGTGTGTGGTCACAAAGTTGCGCACGGTGCGGCTTTCGATATCCAGCTCGCGCTGGCTCATGACGTTGACAGCCGAGTCAAAGTCCAGGATATGCAGGATAGCGTGGTTGATTTTCATATACGGCATTCCGTTCTAGATCGATTTGAGCACGAATCAGTATAGCGGTCGAGCCCACCCCAAGCGCATCGAAGATTGGTGCATCGGGGACAGGTTGCTTTGCACCAATGGCTAGCGCAGGAGCTCGGACTGCCACGCCTCGAGCTGTTCTGCCAGACTCTTACCGGCGGCGGACATGTCGATCTGGGGTCGTTTGGGCAGCAGTGCGCATTTAAGGATTGCCACGATGGTCTGCGAGACAAAGCGTCGTGTATCCTTGTCGAAACCCTGCGCAGCCTGGAGCATCACGGGCAGGCTCTCGCGCAGATTCCCAGCGATATCCGCAAACCGCTCAGCACCCGTAGCCTCAAACACGGAGAATAACGCATCTACAAAACGCTCGCGCTCGCTAGGCCCCACTGCAAGCAGCATCTCGCGAATGGAGCCATCAACGTATCGAGCACCGACGGACAGGCACTCACAGTACACGAAGTCGCGACCATCAACCACCCAGCTAAAGGGATTGTGCTGCAGCAGGCTGAACTCGGTGCTCTCAACGATGGCATAGTCCTCCTGCGTCTCGAACATCATGCCAAAGATCGACGACCGAGGTAGCGTCTTGTCGATTCGACCGGAAAGATCGGCAAAGGCGTTGCCGTTCAGAAACTCCTCGACGAAGCCCGGACCATCATGGGAATACACCCGTTCGATTCGCCCACGGGCGACATCGGAGCACATCGCCGCACCGTACACCGCAAGGTTTCCGCCCTTGGAATGACCTCCGCACAAAAGCGACCCGTCAATCGCATCCGCTGCCTCGTCCACATAACGTACCGCGGATTCCTGGGCCGGCACAGGACACCGGAACGCCATGTTAAAGTCCTCTTTCCAGCCCACAATCGTGCTGTCGGTCCCCCGGAAGGAAAGATAACTAAACCCCGCCGGAAACCGGAACGCCATGGCTGCAAACTGCTCTGTCGCTACCACATCGCTCACGGCACGATAGCCGCAAACGTGCACGCCACGGTAACGAGGGTTTGCTGCCACGGCCTCCAACAAGGCCCTGCTCCCCTCTGGATCCCACAAGTCGTCAATCATGTCCCGGTAGCACTCGGCACGCAGCAGTTCGCGTACGTCTAGGCCCTGCCAGTTCGTCAGCTCCGCCATATCACCCGGCAAACGCAAATAGGACAACCACGCAAAGACCAGGCTATCCACCGCGCAGAACGACCGTTCCTCAAACGGGTCAAACGCCGTCTGGGCATAGGTCAAAAAATTAGGCGAATCCGACATGGCCCTCCCATCAACTATAGTGCATCGAGGACAGGTTATTTTGCACCAAAAAGGCGCCCGGACCGTGTGGACTCGGACGCCTTCATTGTAGCTTTTCGCTCTCGCGAGCTTGATTTAGCAGGAGAAGTCGACGCTGTCGATGATGTCCTTGAGGGCCTTGGCGGAGGCAGTGAGCTCATGCTGCTCGTCATCGTTCAGCGGCACGGGGACGCGGCAGACAACGCCGTCGCGGCCAACGACGGTCGGCATGGAGATGGCAAGATCGGACAGGCCGTACTCGCCCACCATGAGCGAGGAAACGGGCAGAACGGTCTGCTCGTCACGCATGACGGCAGTGCAGATGCGCTTGACGGCCATGGCGACGCCGTAGTAGGTGGCGTGCTTCTTCTCGATGATGGTGTAGGCGGAGTTCTTGACGTCCTCGGCGATGCGCTTCTCGGCAGCCTCATGCTCCAGATGACCGTGAAGCTCGCAGAAGGTGTTCAGCGGAACGCCGGCAACCTGAGCGCTGGACCAAGCGACAAACTCGGAGTCGCCGTGCTCACCCATGACATAGGCCTGGACATCGCGCGGGTCGACCTCGACGTGGGCACCAAGCATCTGCTGCAGACGGCCGGTGTCGAGCACGGTACCGGAACCGATGACGTGGCCCTCGGGCAGGCCGGACATCTTGATGGCGGCGTAGGTCAGAACATCGACCGGGTTGGAGACGATGAGCAGAATGCCGTCGAAGCCGGACTTCTTAATCTCGGGGATAATGGACTTAAAGATGCTGACGTTCTTGTTGACCAGGTCCAGGCGAGTCTCACCGGGCTTCTGGGCAGCGCCAGCGGTGACGACGATCATGGCGGCGTCGGCGACATCGGAATAATCGCCGGCGTAGATCTTCATCGGCTCGGCAAACGTCATACCGTGCGCGATATCCAGGGCCTCACCCTCGGCGCGGTTCTTGTCCACGTCGATGAGGACCATTTCGGAGAACAGACCGCTCTGCATCAGCGCGAACGCCGAAGACGAACCGACGAAACCGCAGCCGACAATAGCGACCTTCTTCTCGTTAACCATTAGAAACTCCCATCTCTCTCCACAAACAAGCCACCCGGGAACGACCCGAGCGGCTTGTCGTAATCCCAATACATCCAATCGGGACTTTGATTATGCTCCTATTCGCAGCCAAAAATCGACCGTTTACCGAAATTGTTTGCAGGATTCGTAAAATAACTGCACGAAATCGGTTTCGAGCTATTGACGAGTCGAAACAGGTTTCTAATACAGACCCGCCTCGCGGATGCCTCGACAGCCAAAGCAATCTGGTCGGGCGGCAAGACCAGCGCCATGCGCACGTGCCCCTCGCCCGAAGGACCAAAGCTCACGCCCGGCGTCACCACAACGCCGGCCTTCTCCATGAGCTCCTCGCAAAACGCCATGGAATCGGTGCGACCACCGGGAAGCTTGGCCCACACAAACATAGAGCCATGCGCGTTGGGACGCTCCCAGCCCAGGCCCTCAAGACCGTCGCACAGGGCATCGCGGCGCTCCTGGTACTTCAGACGCTGCGCCTCGACCTCATCGCGCGGACCGTTCAGGCAGGCGATAGCAGCTTCTGGATCGGGAAGAACATACCAAAGTCGATCTGGCCGCGCAGCTTGGCAAAGGCCGAGACCACATCCTCGCGACCGACCAAAAAGCCGATACGCGCACCGGTGACGTTAAACGACTTGGAGAGCGAGAAGAACTCAACGCCCACCTCGAGCGCGCCGGGATACTGCAAGAAGCTGCCGCCCGGCTCGCCGTCGAACACGATGTCGGAGTATGCGTTGTCGTGAACGATGAGCAGGTCGTGCTCGCGGGCGAAAGCGATGATCTCCTCGTAGACCTCGGGCGTGCCCACCGAGCCCACCGGGTTGGCGGGCAGCGACACAATCATGTACTTGGCACGATCGGCCACCTCGGGATCGATACCCGCCACATAGGGCAGGTAATTGTGCTCCGCCACCAGCGGATAGTACTCGAGCTTGGCATCGGCGATCTTGGCACCTGCCTCAAAGACCGGGTAGCACGGATCGGGAACCAGAATGGTGTCACCCGGATCGAGCAGGGCAAGGCCCAAATGGCCAACGCCCTCCTGCGTGCCGTTGCACGACTGCACCATAGACGGCGTAATGCCCGAAACGCCAAAGCGACGCTCGTAGTAATCGCACACGGCTTGCTTGAGTTCGGGCAGGTCGCGCAGGGCATACTTCCACATCTCGGGGTCCTGGGCCGCTTGCGTGAGCGCCTCGACCACGTGGTCGTACGGCTTAAAGTCGGGCGTGCCCACGCTCATGTTGTAAATGGTCTTGCCCTGAGCCTTCAGCGCAAGCAGTTTGTTGTTGAGCGAGGCGAAGACCTCCGCGCCAAAGCGGTCGAGACGCTGCGATGCCTGCATGGTGCCACCTTCCGATATAAAAAAGCGGCGCTCCGACAAGAGCGCCGCGCGATACGGGCCATCAGATTGCAAAAGTGTAACGCTTGCAACCCCCGTATTGGTTCAATTTAGCCGACCTTAGTCAATGGGATTGAGCGCGTCGATCTGCGCAAGCCACAGACGCGAGCTGGCGTCACTCGGCATACGCCAATCGCCGCGTGGGCTGAGCGTCACCGAGCCCACCTTGGGACCATCGGGCAGGCAGCTGCGCTTAAACTGCTGGCAAAGAAGCGACGGTAGAACGTACGCAGCCACGTATGGATGGTGACCTTGTCGTAGACACCCTCGAAGCTCTTGAGCGCCATGCGATAGATCTTGCCCGGCTCAAAGCCAAAGCGCAGCAAATAGTAGAGGAAGTAGTCGTGCAGCTCGTAGGGACCCACCAGGTCTTCGGTCTTCTGCGCGATCTCGCCGTCGCCCGTGGGCGGCAGAAGCTCGGGCGAGACGGGCGTGTCGAGGATGTCAAGCAGCGTGGTCGCGATGCGCCCGCCAAAGACATCGGCCGCATAGCGAACCAGATGACGCACGAGCGTCTTGGGCACGCTCGCGTTGACGGCGTACATGCTCATATGGTCGCCATTGTACGTAGCCCAGCCGAGCGCCAGCTCCGACAGGTCGCCGGTGCCGATGACAAAGCCGCCAGCCTGGTTGGCCAGGTCCATCAGAATCTGCGTACGCTCGCGCGCCTGGCTGTTCTCGTAGGTCACGTCTTGGACGGCCGGATCGTGCTCGATGTCCTTAAAATGCTGCTCCACGGCCGCATGAATCGAGACCTCGCGGAAGGAGACACCCAGGTCGCGGGCGAGCGACTCGGCATTGGACTTGGTGCGGTGCGTCGTGCCAAAGCCGGGCATGGAGACCGCCGTGATACCCGTGCGCGGCAGCCCCAGTGCATCGAAAGCACGCACCGTCACGAGCAGTGCCAGTGTAGAATCAAGGCCGCCCGAAAGACCGATGACGGCCGCCTTGGTGCCCGTATGGGCCAGGCGGGTCTTGAGCCGGCGGTCTGCAGGTCGAGGATGGTCTCGCAGCGCTCGGCCAGATCGCCGTGGTCGGCCGGCACAAAGGGCGCACGCGGGAAAACGCGGTCGATATCGCAGGCATCGCGCAGGACGGGCTCTTCGGCCAACACGCCCTCAAACGAAAACTCAACAGTCGTGGCCTCCGGCGCATCGTCGGCGCGTGTCCACGTCGTCGAGCGACGGCGCTCGGCAACCAGACGGTCAAGATCGACGTCGGCGATGGCCATGTCACAGGTGAGAAGCCTGGTCGCGGCAAGCTTGGAGCCGTTTTCGTAGATAAGGTTCTCGCCCGCAAAGACCATGTCGGTCGTGGACTCGCCCTCGCTCGCGTCTGCGTAGGCATAGGCGCAGTACAGGCGTGCGCTCTGGTTGGAGATGAGGCTGCGACGGTAATCTGCCTTGCCGATGATCTCGTCCGAGGCTGACGGTTGAGGATCACCGTCGCGCCGGCAAGCGCCATCTCGGTCGAAGGGGGCGCCGGCACCCACAGGTCCTCACAGACCTCGACGCCCAGCACCAGATCCTCGGCGCCCTCGTCACAGCAGCGGTAGACAAGCCCCGAGCCAAGCGGCACCGGACCCTGGCCGGCAAATTCAACCCACACGGGATCGACGGGCGCCGGAGCGAACCAGCGGCGCTCATAGAACTCACCATAGTTGGGCAGATACTTTTTGGCCGTAAGGCCCAAAAGCTCGCCCGCACAGCACACGGCGGCGCAATTGTAGATGTTTTCGGCCACCGCAACGGGCAAGCCAATGGTAAAGACGATCGGCAGCTCACGGGTTTCATCGAGGATGCGCACAAGCGCCGTCTCGCAGGCATGCAGCAACGTGCGGTTATGGAACAGATCGGCCGCAGTATAACCGGTCAGGTTAAGCTCGGGCAACACCAACGCACGAACGCCGCGCCCAGCAGCCTCGCGAACAGCCGCCAGCGCAACCTCGGCATTGCCCTCGACATCGGCCACGCGAATCTTGGGCGAGGCCGCTGCCGCGCGCAAAAAACCGTCGTTCTCAACTTGACCGTTTAGAAAATCGTTCATGCGAGCTCCAGCACATCCGTTAGCCGCAACGAGCGGCGGCGATATAGTCCGCCTCCATTGTACTGTCAAGTTCAATCAGCACAGATGGGACAAGCTCATGATTAAAATTGGAAAAGAGAAGCCGGGATGACGTTTAGCAGTAGAACGAGATCTCGTCCACAAGGAAAAATGCCTTCCATTTAGAGCAAATCAATTCATGCTGAGCGGCGATGATTTCACAGAGGTCATCAAGCGTGCTCCGGGGGATCTTCGCTTTGTTATTAGCGACAATGCAGCCACCTCTTCGAGTCAGCCAGATTTTGGCCGAGTTATCTGAAGGCGCCCCCTTGCAAACATGGACATGGATTGGCTCGCCCGCTTCATTGGACCAAAAGAAGACCCGATAGCCGCCAATAAGAAAAAGGCTAGGCAACTTTAGCTCCTCCGTTTGCGGCGTAGCGATACAGCAGATGGGCGTTATTGCTCAGAAAAGTCTCAAAACCTCGCTTCTCCTCGTCGGTAAAACGCCCCTCCCACATGGTCCAATTGTAAGAAGGCAGCTCGCAACGAGCGGAGTCGAAACCCTCTGCCGTCGGTCGTTCAAAATGCACGATGACCTTTTCGATATCGCCATCTGTGATCAGGTCAGAATGAATGACCTCGGTACCATCTTCGAATGTCATATACGGGTACATCACGTAAACCACCTCGCAATCATTAATTCAGTTTAGCATCAAGCTAGTGCACCAATGATAGCAAGCCCCCTTGATGAGTTGATGGCATCTGTTGCCAGCACGATCAACGGCGGTCCGGATTGTTGGGCCCCGGCCATAATCGACCGCCACGAAGCGTTCATCGCAGGTGCGTGGCATAGCGCCTAGAACACTAGCTGAGACAAGGACACTATCGCTGGCATAGTGAACATAGACAGAAGGGTGGTAACACAGACTGTTCCACATGCATATCGATAGTCCTTATTATGCTGCTGGGCAAAGATAGCTACATTCGCGCCGGTGGGGGTCGCAGCCGCAATCAGCAGCGCCATCTTAATTGACCTATCACATGGAAAGAGACATAGGAACAGGAGCGAAAGAATCGGAATGACAAGCAGCCTGACCGATGAGACGGCAAACAAGCTTTTCGCCCTCAGGAGCGCCATCAAATCAGACTGAGCAAGATAGATACCGAGAGTCATCATTGCTAGCGGAGTGTTGAGCCCCGAGATATACGAAAGCACTGACTGTGCCAGAGGGACCGTTGGGACACGAAGGATAAAAATCAAGAAACCGCCCAATAAAGCCATGACCATTGGACTTGCCAGGATCGCTTTAGGACTCATACATTTTTTAGACCCCGACAGCAGATACTGCCCGTATGTCCATTGCATAGCATTGAGAAGAGCGATCATGCACGTGATGAAAAACACGGCATCTTTTCCAAGCGCCGCTTCAACAAGGGGTATTCCCACAAATCCAGCATTCGAGAATGCCGGAGCAAAAATGTCGATGGGACGGCCCCTGAACAACAGGCGGGCAACAACGCAAGCGAGCAACAACATCGCCGCCGACAGCATTAAGGTCATTCCCAACTCATACATCCTCTGAAACGAATACTCGATCCAAAATGATTTGAGAATGATTGCGGGAATCACAAGGTTGATGAGCAACTTTCCGAATTCTATTGCAGCCTGCTCGCTCAATATGCCCAAGCGGTTTAGAGCGTAGCCCATTCCCATGAGCAAAAACATGATAAGGACTTGTTGGATGAGAGGTTCAATGATTGACACAATACATGCTCCGTATAATCCTGACCGGTTCATCTACCACGATGGTCTATAGCGCCCGCTATAGCGCGGCACCGACCGCCTGAATGATTCGCGCAACGAACGCATCGGCAACCCCGCGCGGCGTTCGCGAGTTGTAGGTTTCAAAATACTTGCCGTAGTCTTCCTGAGGCACAAGGTAGTTGCAGTACGTGTTCGCATAGCCGATAACAAAGACGTTGTATTGCTAAACGCCCTCTTAAAATCCAAGCCTAATGTGCTACACGTATCGCATGGCATCGTGATAAAAATGCAGTTACCAATTACCGCAAACTGGCTCGGAAGCTCAAGCTCGATTTTCCCCATCGAGAGCTTAAGTTGTTGCCGCTTAAGGAGAAAGTCTCGCATCGGGCTCGCATCCATAGCCTCTATCCGATTGGTCATCTCGATCCAGTCCGGATCTGTTTTTGCATCGTAGACACTCTTCATGCTGATAGAGCCCCAACGCGGAGTATCAACTCTGAGTGCCGCGCGCTCACGCTTGGATTCAATTTGAGCGCAAAGTTCGTTAGCCGTGCGCTCGAGTTCGGCAACTCCCTCCCCTTGCCGATAGAAACGCGTCGACACATCCCCGCACGTTCCGTTGACGCAAAGTACAGGACAGCCATATTTCCTCTCCAAACGCTGCCTGACATGCCCAATCAAATCAGCAGAGAGGACGGCGCTTTTCCCATTAAGGATGGTAGGATGAGCGGATATGAACAGCATTTTTCCAATTGGGCGACCGCCTTGAGCGTCCTCAAACGAGAAAATACTTACCTGTTTATCGGCCGGACCGCCTGAACATTTCGATTCCCGTACAGTCCCTCGATGCCTAACATCTCCATCGATACGGTCGCCTTCGACCTGGACGCCCATGCAGATACCGCCGCCTCGGTAGCCAAGCCAATCAAATCACTCGTCAATTCGGTTTCAGGTAACGTATCCTCGTAGGCAAGCTTAAAATAGCATGGTGCAGAATGGGTATGAATGCATGCGACGACGATATTGCTCGAATCGATGCCCGTTTTTGACGATACGGCGTTCTTGACCGAAAGGGAAAAATCTTTCGACACCATTATTGAATCGAGCTCGATAAGAATAAACGGGACAAGATCAACACAGACAGCGCTAGCGTTGGCCTCAATAGGATCAAGAACATCCGTCCAGGCACCTTTTCTGTTGTAGCCGCCCATGCGGCAAGGAGACTGGGGTGTTACGTCAATCTTCGAGATTCCAAACTCTATGTTCATTCCAACTCCAACTCTTCGCGGCACACGCCGCCCAAACATCGGAAATAGAAATACAAAAAGAGAAGGGCGTCATGGACGCCCTTCCAATGCGTCCTGCCACACGCAGGCCGTAGAAAACTTAACGCTCGGAAACGGGGCCATTCTCGAGCTCATCCGCCGTAAAGCCCAGGAAATACGTGCCCAAGGCGCTCACAAGGAAGCCTGCACCAGCAGCGATTCCAAAGTTGATGAGATTCTGGGTCCCGCCGCCCGCAAACGCGAGGAACTCCAAGAAGTTAGATGCCGCGCCGGCAGTATAAACCGTGGCTCCGAGAGCGATTGCAAGCGCACCGGCAACAAAGGATCCGATAATCTTCCAGACAAACACGCGGCGATAGCGCAGCATCATGCCGTAGATGAAAGGCTCGCCGACGCCTCCGACAATGTTTGCGACCAAATAGCCGAATGCCATGCTCTTCTCGTCTTTATCGCGCAGCTTGAGCCAGGTCGCCACCTCGCAGCCGAAGGTCGCCCAAAGGCTAACGCCCGTCGCAACCAAAACAAAGCTGTCGGTTCCCACAGTCATATAGTTAGCGATGGCAATCATCGCAACCGCCACATGCATGCCGGTAATAATCATTGGGCACCAAAGACCCGCCAGAATACCTCCTCCGAGGATGGCGGCGATACCACCGGAAGTACCAAGGAACTCAAAACCGGCGGCGAGGGCATTACCGGCCCATGAACCAACAGGGGCGAGAGCGCAGAGAGACACAGGAACAGCGACGACCATGGTAAGGAAAGGCGCGAAAACCGTTGAAAGGGTATCTGGCACATATTTGCGGAAGAAGCGCTCGATATAACTCATCGCCCACACGGACAGAAGAATGGGAAGGACCGTCTTTGTGTAGTTTGCGGCGACGCAGGGAATGCCATAAACGGAGAACTGAGCTCCATCGGTCGCAAGCTGAATCATGGTCGGGTCGATAAGAATGCCGCCCATAAAGGCACCGAGGACAGGCGTTACGCCAATGTTCTTAGCCGCATTATAGCCAAGGTAGATGGGGATAAAATAGAACGCTGCGTCATAAACCATGTTCATCAGAACATAAAGGTCGCTTGTGTCGGACAGCACGCCCGCCATCGTAGGTCCCAGCACCACCGCTACGGTCTTGAACAGGCCAGCACACATTAGGACGGGGATCATAGGCACCATGGAGCTTGACAGGTAGTTGAGGATGTTATTGCCAATAACCTTAGGTGTGAGCTTCTGCTTAGGAGCATCAAGGTTCTCGTCGATGGCGTCCTGCTTGGCAAAGCCGCCGATCTTGCAGAGCTCGTCATAAACCTTGGGCACGTTTTGGCCCACGATTACCTGGAACTGCCCTCCGGAGATTTGAGCACCCAACACACCGCCAATCTTCTTCACTTCTTTGATATCGGGGGCATCGATATCTTTGAGGTTAAAACGCAGGCGCGTCATACAGTGCGCAACAAACGTCACGTTCTCCTTGCCACCGACGGCCTCGAGCACGTCCGCTGCGATTTTCTTATTGTCAGTCATAGCTGAACTCCCTTGCTTTTCTGTCTTCCCGTTTGCGCACACGCGAAGAACCGATTACGGCAGGCCTGACACGAGGCAAATCGAGAAAAGCAAGAAGAAGACAAAAACAGAAGAGCCCCAAAGCACAAAGCGGACAGGGAACTGTCTACGTCATGCTTCGAGGCTCTTCTCGAATAACACCTTATGTGACTATGAAACTACATCCAACAGTTGCTTTTACGAAAGTCGAACCGGCCAACGGTCAAACGGGGGTGCGGACAGAAAGTTGGACCGCGGGGCGGTCCGGACTGGAGGTCCGCATGTACAGCAGGGAGAAGGTCGAGCTCTTCCTCCTGGCGACGGAGGACGGCATGGGGCCCACCGCCGCCGCGGAG
>ENA-OQAA01000392-OQAA01000392.1-human-gut-metagenome-genome-assembly--contig:-NODE-392-length-31029-cov-14.933920_pt1 | contig 31029 bp, 40 predicted proteins | sample MGYA00242489_ERZ504515 | MGnify/ENA primary metagenome ERZ504515 (study PRJEB26092, sample SAMD00036237) | human gut metagenome | host: Homo sapiens | study: EMG produced TPA metagenomics assembly of... | reverse complement strand
CAACACGTCCCGGGCCCTCTACGGGGCAGGGGCTGACGGCCGTCCGGGGCGTCGGCCAGCGACCACCGGTGCGGCTCAATCGTATAGCCATGCAACGGAAAAGAGCCGCCCTTTCGGACGACTCAAACTGTAATGGGGATTAAATAATCATTATGCATAGAAAGTCATAATTATCATTTCGTAAACATTTCGATGAAATTAACGCCATGAGGCATGCTTGCGGTTACAATACCGCGAGGCCTAACTACACACCTTTAAGCCGGTCCTGTGAGACCGGGAAGGAGAATTATGGCGAACAACCATACCGCGGGCGCTGCCGCCCGCACCTTCGCGCCCAGCGAGCTTTGCCAGCGTATGCTGGCCAAAACCAGCAAGGGCACCTGCGGTCCCTGTATCCTGTATCTTGAGGATGGGACCATTTTTTATGGACGTGCATGCGGCGCCGAGGGCACCGCGACCGGCGAAGTCTGCTTCAACACCTCGCTCGAGGGCTACTTTGAGGTCATGACGACCCGAGTTATGCCGGCCAAATTGTAACCATGACCTATCCGCAGATCGGCAATTACGGTATCGACGAGACCGATGTCCAGTCGGCCTTCCCCGGCGACGCCGTGCGCCCTGCGAGCGCTCCGGCTATGCGCGGCATGATCGTTCGCGATATGTGCGCCACGCCTTCTAACTGGCGCTCGGCCGTCAGCGTGCCGGAGTACCTGCGCGCTCACGGCATCGTCGCTATCGAGGGTATCGACACCCGCGCTCTGGTGCGCCATCTGCGCGACAATGGTTCCAAGATGGGCATTATCTCGACCGAGATCTTCGACGTCGACGAGCTTGCCGAGCGCTTGTCCGCTGCGCCCACGCTGGTAGGCGAGAACCTGGTCAAGACCGTAAGTTGCCCCGCGCCTCACGAGTTTGTGGCCGCCGACCTGCCTGCCACGCATGACTTTGCGCTTGCGGCTGCCGCTCCTGCCCGTCACAAAGTGGTCGCCTACGACTGCGGTGTGAAGCGCGGTATTCTGGAGGGCCTGGTCCGTGCCGGCTGCGATCTCACCGTCGTGCCGTGGGATACGCCCGCCCAGCAGGTGCTCGACATGAATCCCGATGGCGTCTTTTTGTCCAACGGCCCCGGCGACCCCGATGCCGTGGTGGAGACCTATGAGCAGGTACAGCAGCTGATCGGCAAGGTGCCGGTCTTTGGCATTTGCCTCGGTCACCAGATGATCAGCCTGGCCTGCGGCGCCCAAATGGAAAAGCTTAAATTCGGTCACCGTGGCGGTAACCAGCCGGTTATGAATCTGGTGAGCCGTCGCGTGGAGATCACCGCGCAAAACCACGGCTTTGGCCTGCTGTTCCCCAGTCTGGGCAAACTGATTCCGGAGCTTTCCGGCGGCGAAACCGAGCATGCGGCCGACGGTGACCTGCGCGCCTGGGTGCGTCGCGGCATCGCGCCGGTCGTGATGAACGAGCGCTTTGGTCGCATTCGCCTGACACATGTGAACCTCAACGACGGCACCGCCGAGGGCATCCAGCTGCTCGACGCCCCGTGTTTCTCGGTCCAGTACCACCCCGAGGCTTCGCCTGGCCCCACCGATGCCACTATCTCTTTACCGCCTTTACGCGACTCATGGACGGCGAGGAGAACTACCTGGACATCGACACCGCGAAGGACCGCCTCGCCGGCTGGAATTTCGCCGAGTCCGAGAACGCTGCGACCGAGGAGAACTAACATGCCTAAACGTACTGACATCAAGCGCATCCTCGTTATTGGTTCGGGCCCTATCGTCATTGGCCAGGCCTGTGAGTTCGACTACTCCGGCGCACAGGCCTGCAAGGTGCTCAAGGAGGATGGCTTTGAGGTCATCCTGGTCAACTCCAATCCGGCGACCATCATGACCGACCCGGGTCTTGCCGACCGCACCTATGTCGAGCCCATCACCGCCGAGTTTATCGAGCGCGTAATCAAGAAAGAGCGCCCGGACGCGCTGCTGCCCACGCTGGGCGGCCAGACCGGTCTGAACGCCGCCGTCGAGCTGGCAAAGGACGGCACGCTCGACAAGTACGGCGTCGAGATGATCGGCTGCGACCTGGCCGCTATCGAGCGCGGCGAGGACCGCAAACTCTTTAACGAGGCCATGGCCGAGATCGGCCTGGAGGTTGCGCGCTCGGGCTATGCCTACAGCGTGGCCGACGCCGAGGCTATCGCCGAGCGCGTGGGATATCCCTGCGTACTGCGCCCGAGCTTTACCCTCGGTGGCGCCGGCGGCGGCATCGCGCATACCCACGAGGAGCTCGTCTCCATCGTGAGCCAGGGCCTTGAGCTCTCGCCTGCCCATGAGGTGCTGGTCGAGGAGTCCATCGAGGGTTGGAAAGAGTATGAGATGGAGGTCATGCGCGACCACGCCGGCAACGGCATCATCGTGTGCTCCATCGAGAATCTCGACCCCATGGGCGTGCACACCGGCGACTCCATCACCGTGGCGCCGGCGCAGACGCTCTCCGACCTTGAGTACCAGCGCATGCGTGTCGCCTCGCTCGCCATCTTGGGGAAGATCGGCGTCGAGACCGGCGGCTCCAACGTGCAGTTTGCCGTGAACCCCCAGACCGGCCGCCTGATCGTCATCGAGATGAACCCGCGCGTGAGCCGTTCGTCCGCACTGGCCTCCAAGGCCACGGGCTTCCCCATCGCCAAGGCCGCCGCTCGCCTGGCCGTGGGCTACACGCTCGACGAGATCGTCAACGACATCACCAAGCAACGCCCGCCTGCTTTGAGCCCACAATCGACTACTGCGTCGTCAAGGTGCCGCGCTTTGCCTTCGAGAAGTTTAAAGGCACTGATCCTACGCTCACCACGCGCATGAAGGCCGTGGGCGAGATTATGGCGATCGGCCGCACCTTTGAGGAGGCCTTCGGCAAGGCCATGCGCTCACTGGAGGACGGTCACCAGGCATCTGCGCCGGTGGCAAGGAGGGTGCCGACAAGCTGAGCGACGATGAGCTCGCTCAGGCCGTGGCAACCCCGACCGAGCACCGCATCTTCTTTGTGGTCGAGGCCCTGCGCCGTGGCTGGGACATCGCCCACATCCATGCCATCTGCGGTATCGATCCGTGGTACCTCAACCGTATCAACGACATGGTGCAGGTCCAGGAGAGCATCCGCGGCCTGCGTGTGGAGGATATCGACGCCGACGCGATGCGCCTGCTCAAGCAGTACGGCACGAGCGACGCCGAGATTGCCGCGCTGACCGGCTCGGACGAGCGCTTTGTGCGCGCCTATCGCAAGGGTCTGGGCGTGGTTCCCAGCATGAAGACGGTCGATACCTGCGCTGCGGAGTTTTCGAGCGCCACGGAGTACCACTACAAGACGTACGAGAACATCTACCGCACGAGCCCGGATGCCAAGAAGTGCGTGGCTCCCGACGAGACCACGCCGGCGGACAAGCCCAAGGCGATGATCCTGGCGCCGGCCCAACCGCATTGGCCAAGGTATCGAGTTCGATTACTGCTGCGTGCACGCGAGCTACGCACTGGCGGCTCGCGGCTTCGAGACCATCATAGTCAACTGCAACCCCGAGACCGTTTCGACTGACTACGACACCTCGGACCGCTTGTACTTTGAGCCGCTCACCTACGAGGACGTCATGGACGTTATCGATGTCGAGCGCCCCGACGGCGTCGTGGTGACGCTCGGTGGCCAGACCCCGCTTAAGCTGGCGCGCATGCTCGAGGAGAGCGGCGTGAACATTATGGGCACCAAGCCCGATGCCATCGACTTTGCCGAGGACCGCGAGCGCTTCGCCGCTCTGCTCGACAAGCTGGGCATCATGTACCCGCCGGCGGGCCAGGCCACCTCGTTTGAGGAGGCCGAGGCCGTGGCCGCGCACATCGGCTATCCGCTGCTGGTGCGCCCGAGCTATGTGCTGGGCGGCCGCGGCATGATGATCGCCTACGATGCCGAGCATCTGCGCGATTACATGGCCGAGGCTGCGCGCATTAGCCCCGACTACCCGGTGTACCTGGACCGCTTCCTGGAGGGTGCGATCGAGTCCGACGTCGACGCCCTGTGCGATGGCGAAGAGGTATACATCGGCGGCATCCTGGAGCATATCGAGGAAGCCGGTATTCACTCCGGCGACTCCGCGACCTGCATCCCGCCGTTCAGCTTTAGCGAGAGCCTGCAGGCGAAGCTCCGCGAGACCACGCGCCGCATCGCGATGGCGCTGGGCGTGCGCGGTCTGGTCAACGTGCAGTACGCCATTAAGGGCGAGACCGTTTACGTGATCGAGGCCAACCCGCGCGCCAGCCGTACCGTGCCGTTTATCTCCAAGGCCACCGGCGTGCCGCTGGCCAAATGCGCGGCGCGCATCATGGCAGGCGATTCCATCGCGAGCTTGGGCCTGCCGAGCGACGAACGTCAGCTGGACTGGTTCTGCATGAAGGAAGCCGTTATGCCTGGGGTCGTTTCCCGGGCGCCGACGTCATCCTGGGGCCCGAGATGAAGTCGACGGGCGAGGTCATGGGTATCGCTAAGAGCTATCCCGAGGCATACGCCAAGACGCAGCTGGCGATCGACTACAGGCTGCCGACCCGAGCGCCGGCAAGGTATTCATCAGCGTGTGCGACCGCGACAAGCGCCACATCCTTTCGGTCGCGCGTATCCTGCGTTACCTGGGCTTTGACATCTGCTCCACCGAGGGTACGGCGCGCGTGCTGCGTGGAGGCAACGTGACGTGCGAGATCGTGGAGAAGATTAGCGGCCCGCACGACGGCGAGCGCCCCAACATCGGCGACCTCATCGCCGATGGCAAGATCGCGGTGATCATCAACACGCCGTACGGTCCGGGCTCGCGCGGCGACGGCTATCTGCTGCGCACCGAGCGGTGCGACGCGGTGTGACCTGCGTGACCGCGATGTCTGCCGCCAACACGTATGTGAGTGCCATCGAGGCGGTGCGCGAGGACCAGCAGGGTCACGGCAGCGCCAACGACATGGGCATGGACGTCATCGCCCTGCAGGACCTGCCGCAGCACACGGTGTAATGTGACCTGGTCGGCCGGGGCGGCAGCCGGACACTTTCTCTCGGAAACTGGGCTTCGCGAAGTTTTCCGAGAGAAAGGACCGCCTCCCGCCCCGGCCTACGGTGACTCGGTTGCACCGTGTGCTGCCGAAGGGGCTTTGTGCGATGACTAGGGCTGAATAGAAAATGAGTGTGGGCGCTCGTTCGTTTGAACGACGGCGCCCACGTTTTGGATTTATTGGGCTGTGGCGGTGAAGGTTGTTTTGTCGGCGGCGATGTGCACGTGCAGCTTTGCCTGACCGTCGCAGCTGATGAGCACGCCTACCTCGAACGGGGTTCCCGTCTTGTCGTAGGTCGAACGCACGATGCGCATCGCCGCCTTACCGGTGTTCTGTCCCAAAAGACGCGCCTCATGCTTGTCGAGGTTGACCGTCTCGTAGACGGCATCGACGCTTGCGGGCAGGATGCCGGTCTTTTCCGCGATGTAGGCGTAGAGCGAGCCATCCACGTCTTTGCGCGTGAGCTCGGGGCAAAGTGACACGGGATATAGACGTAGTTGAGCTCCATGGGTTTGTCGTTGGCGAGACGCAGGCGGCGAATCTCCCAGACGGGTGTCCCTTCGGGCACTTTGAGCCGGAGGCGATGCCGCGGACGGCCGGTATGCTTGAAAAGGCGAGAATCTGCGAGCTCGGAACCCGTCCCGCTTCGCGCATCCGCGCGCTGAAATTCAGGGCCAGGTCGATGCCGGGTGCTGAAGTTTGGGGCTTGATGAACGTGCCCTGGCCGCGCTTGCGCACCACGCGCCCCTCGATGACGAGATCTTGGAAGCAACGGCGCACGGTCGCGCGCGATAACTCCAGCCGCTCACAGATTTCGAGCTCGCGTGGCAGCGGCGTCTTGGTGTCGAACGCCTGGCTGGCGATAAGCAGAGCGATTCGATGTTTAAGCTGGACATAGAGCGGCGTATCACCGCTGCGGTCGAAGGGTTCGGAGGCGAGAAACGAGATCATATCCATGGGGTACCTCCATGTCGTGGGCGTACGTGACATGGTCTGACACTGCGGGGCAAACCGGAGATGCCAGGCCCGATTCTTGCTGGTATGTATGGTGCATAAGGAACATAAAACATTTATCAGGCAATCTACCTGCTATTTTAAAAATAATTAGAAGAAAAAATAATTTAGGCACAAAAATAGTTGCTACCGTTAACCGATGAATAGTTGCCGTTCGCAACTATTTTCTTGTACCGAACATGCCCCGGCGCAACAATAATCTCAGCAAAAAGCAAAGCCGTGCGACACACGGCAGGTCGAGAGGAGACCGCATGCGGTATCTGGTAATGGTCAGTCACGGAACGCTCGCTCCCGGACTGCACAGTGTCCTCAAGATGCTCGGCAATGACGCCCCGAACATCTTGTCGACGAGTCTCGTGGACGGCATGGGCGCTGACGAGTATGTCGAGAACGTCAAGGCGATGCTCGCTCCCGTTACCGCCGATGACGAGGTTGTCCTGCTTGGTGACATCCTGGGCGGATCGCCGCTCACCAATGCCATGAACACGCTGGCCGAGAAGGGTTTGCTCGCCCACACCATTGCCTTCGGCGGTATGAATCTGCCCATGGCTATGACCGCCATGATGGGGCTTGCCACCATGGACCTGGATTCCCTCAAGCAGATGATGCTGCAGGAGGCAAGAACGGTATGTCCGAGCTCGTTGTCCCGACCGATGACGCCGACGACGAGGACGACGACATCTAGGCAGCGCATCCGCCCAAATTTTCGTGATGGAGCGGGGGTTAAGAGGAAAGACCCCCGGTGATAAAGAAAGGGAGAACGCATGATTTCGTTCATCCGTATTGATGACCGTATGATCCATGGACAGACCGTTACCCGTTGGGCCCTCGAGTATCCCTGCGACGGTCTTATCGCCGTCAACGACGCTGCAGCGTCCAACCCCGTGCTCAAGGAGGCCTACAAGAGTGCCTCGGGCAAGAAGACGTTCGTGTGGACCAAGGAGCACTTCAAGGAGGTCTCCGAGAAGGTTCTCAAGTCCGACACCAAGTACTTCCTGATCACCAAGAACCCGCTCGACATGAAGGAACTTCTCGTCGATTTTGGCTTTAAGCCCGGCATGGACCGCATCATCGTCGGTCCCTGCAACGATCGTCCCGGCACCACCAAGCTTGGCAACAACCAGTCGATCACGCAGGAAGAGGCCCAGGCGCTCGAGGATCTCACCAACGCCGACTACACGGTCGAGTTCGCCCTTATCAAGGAGAAGTCCATCGGTGAGTGGCCCAAGTTCCGCGGTCAGTTTGGCTTCTAGTTAGGCGCCAGCCGCATTTTGGTATCTACAGCCCTTGGTGAAAGGGGCTGAGGAATAAAGAAAGGGGAAAGCATGGCAATCAATGCATTCCAAGCCGCGCTGTTCGGCCTGTTCGCCTGCCTGGCATCACTGCCTGGCATGGGCGGCACGACGATCGGCAACTACACTCTGGGTCGTCCTCTGGTCGCCGGCCTCATCGCCGGCATCATCATGGGCGATATGCAGACGGGCATCCTCGTCGGCGCTGCCATCCAGGTTGTCTACATCGCTCTCGTGACCTCCGGCGGAACCGTCTCCGCCGACGTCCGCGCCGTGTCCTATATCGGTATCCCGCTGGCGATCCTCGCCATCAAGAACTCGGGCATCGATCCCGCCTCCGCTGAGGCTGCGGCATGGCCGCATCCCTCGGTGCCGCCGTCGGCACGCTCGGCACTGTGCTCTTCTATGGCACCGCCACCATCAACCTGGTGTGGCAGGGCATGGGCTGGAAGTGGCTCGAGAAGGGCGATCTCCACAAGCTCTACCTGGTCAACAACGTTCTGCCTTGGATCGGTCACATCGTCTGCTCGTTCCTCCCGACGTTCATCATCACCATGGGCGGCACCGCCATGGTCGACCTCATGAAGACCTACATGCCCATGGACGGCATCGCGATGAAGACGCTGTTCACCGTCGGCTCGCTGCTGCCTACCGTCGGTATCGCCATCCTGCTCAAGCAGGTCATCTCTAAGCCCACGGACTTTCTGACGTTCTTCTTCGGCTTCACCCTGTCCGCTGTTATGGGCTGCAACCTGATCGCCGCTGCGGCATCGGCTGCTTCTTCGCCTGATCAACTATGAGATCGCTTCGCTCAAGATCGACCTCGCAAACGCTCCCAAGGCAGCTATCGCCTCGGCTCCGATGATGAGGAAGAGGAGGACATCTAATGGCAGAGAAGAAAAAGCTCTCTAAGAAAACGCTTGCCAAGTCGTTCCGCAACTGGTCCTATGGCAACCTGACTTGCTTCTCGCAGGAGCACATGCAGACCTTCGGTTACCTGTGCGCCATGCTTCCGATCGTCGAGGAGCTCTACGACACGCCCGAGGAGCAGAAGCAGGCCCTCCAGACCTACTCCGCGTTCTTCAACACCGAGCCGCAGATCGGCACCATGATTGTCGGCGTCACCGCCGGCCTCGAGGAGCTCGCGCAAACGGCGAGGCCATCGACGACGACGCCATCAACGGCATCCGCGCCGGCCTCATGGGCCGCTCGCCGGCTTGGCGACTCGCTGATCGTCGGTACCCTGATCCCGATCCTGCTCGGTATCGCCCTCGGTCTCTCGACCGGCGGCTCTCCGCTCGGTGCCATCTTCTATATTGTCGTGTGGAACCTGCTCATGTTCCTTGGCATGCGCTTTGCTACAACCAAGGCTATGAGCTCGGCGGCAAGGCGGTCGAGGCACTGGTCGGACCCAAGGCAAAGGCTCTTCGCGATTCCATCGTGATGGTCGGTACCATGGTCATCGGTGCCGTGGGCGCAACTTGGGTCTCCATCACCTGCAGCCCCAACCTGGTGCTGCCCGGCGGCGGTAAGTTCCAGGACACGCTCGACGGCATCTATCCGCACCTGCTGCCGATGATCTTCATCATCTTCTGCTGGTACATGATGACCAAGAAGAAGGTCAACCCCATAGTCATGATGCTGATCCTCGTTGTGATCGCATTCGTGGGCGTTGTTATTGGTTTCTTCGACCCGGCGCTGAGCTACTAGTCATCATCCTTTGACCCCCTGTAAGGCCGTGCGGCCTCAACCGCACGGCCTTCTGATTTTACGCCGCCCTTCAAGGGCAATATGGCCAGCGACCTCCATCGCCTATACGACACCCGCTATATTGCTCTTGAAAGATGACATATTCGATAAACGATGCACTTGCGCATAATGCACGCTTTGCACGAGGAGGACCATATGCACGAGAAACATGGACACGACCTTTCGCGCGACGACTTGATCCGCGAGGCAAAGATGCAGACCGATGCTATTCAGCGGCTCAACGTTTGGCTGCGCCTGGGCTATTCGCTCGTGGCGATTGGCTTTTTGATGGGGATGTGGGGTATGCAGGGAGGCCCCGGCTGGGGTGTCCCCGTGGGCATCGTGTGCCTAGTGGTGGGCACTCCGCTTTCGATCGTGCTTAAGGTTGGCACGACCAACGCCAAAAAGAATGTCGAGCGCATGCTCGAGGCCGCGGGTATCGACGTTGAGGAGCTTATGCGACGCAAGAAGGACGAGCAATAGACTTCCGCGTTGGGGTATCATAAATAATTGTTGCGAATGTTAACTAATGTACGGCAAATGACGGTATTATGGCCCTTCTAGAGTTGCAAAGGACAATATCCCCAGTGGATTACGATGACGTCGCTCGAAAACTGATCGTGTACTCACGTTCCTTGCCAAGGGATCCTTGAGTGCTGCCGGCGGCGCCAGTGTGGGCGAGGCACCGGTTTTACAGTATCTATCGGGTATTGACGGTGACGTCATTCCCTCCGAGATTGCCAAGAAGCTGAAATTCTCCCGTGCGCGCATGTCGCATATCTTGGATTCACTCGAGAGCAAGGGTTACGTTCAGCGCAGGACCGATCCAAACGATCGTCGGCGTGTGCTGGTGAGCATCACCGAGGAAGGCCGTGATTTCGCGGCGAAAAAAAATGCCGAGAGTGTGGCATCGCTCTCGAAACAACTCTCAGCGCTCGGCGAGCACGATGCCCAGGAGCTCGTGCGCATTCTGAATAAAGCCTATAGCCTTACCTATGATGCCGACGACTACCTGGACAATCTATAAGGATAAAGGCAGACATTTAGGTGCATCTTGAAATGCACCCGGGACAGTTGCGCCCATTGACTACCGTCAGCATCTCATTCCAAACCAAATCAGCCAACGTACGTCATGGCAATCCCCGGTAGGTCGCAGGGTGGCGGCTGAGCCTTTCCCTCGGGAAACTTCGCGAAGCCCAGTTCCCGAGGGAAAGGTATGGTCTGTGTAATACCAGATAAACAGTACATTTTTGCTAGATTGGTATTTGACTGAAGAACCAATTGGTATGGCTTATTAAGCCACATTGCCGTTGACGCTCATTTTACTGCCGCTGGTGGACTTCCGAACTTGGTTGCGCAAGTGCTCCCATATATTGATATGACCTAGTAGGTGGCTATCTGGTTACTACCAGTTGGCCCCTTGGTAACGGGTGGCCCCATTGTGCGGAATGTACCGAACATCCCCGTTTGATACGTTTTCCCATGCTGCCGGGGGGCGTCCTCGGCACCTCAGCATCTCGGAAGAAAGGAGACCAGGTGCGCAGGAATTCCATTTTTACGAAACGGTGGGTGAAGGGAAGCGCGGTCCTCGTTGCCACTGCAGCGACGCTCGTGTTTGCCAATCCCCAGCAGGCGATTGCCACGCCACTCAAGGGCGTCGACTCAGCGACCGTGTCCCAGTCTGCCTCGAATGTCGTCGACATCGATTTCGCTGACGGCATCAAGGGCCGTATTACGTTCCTCGAGGACGGTATTTTCCGTTATAACGTCGACCCCAAGGGTGAGTTTTCCGATTACGCCACACCGCGCAGTAAGTCCCACACGGCTAAAATCCAGGCTCAGCCGATACCTCGGACACCTACAGCAAGCCGAGTGCGACGGTTGCCGACAAGGGCGACACTATCGAGATCACCGGCGGAAAGGCGACCGTGATCCTGGACAAGGCGACTGGCAAGATGAGTATCAAGTCAGGCGACCGTGTCGTGGTTTCCGAGTCCGCGTCCCTCGACCTTGATAAGAAGGGTACCGTCCAGACGCTCGCCAAGGAGAAGTCCGAGAACTTCTTTGGCGGCGGCACCCAGAACGGACGCTTCCTGCACACCAACCAGACGATCGCCATCTCCAACACGAACAACTGGACCGATGGCGGCGTTGCCTCGCCCAACCCGTTTTATTGGACGAGTGACGGCTACGGCGTGCTCCGAAACACGTTTGCAGAGGGTTCCTACGACTTCGGTTCCACGGACTCATCGACGGTCACGACTTTGCACAGCGAGAATGAGTTTGATGCCTACTACTTCGTGGCGACCAACGAGGGCGCTTCGAACGTGGCAACCGAGATGCTGCAGGACTACTACAAGGTGACCGGTAACCCGGTACTGCTGCCCGAGTACGGGTTCTACCTTGGTCATCTTAATGCCTATAACCGTGATGGCTGGTCAACGACCTCGGGTCAAAAGAAGTGGGAGACCAAGGGCAGCAAGTCCTCGAGCGAGAAGGGCGACGTTAAGTACGAGTCTGGCATGTCGACGGGCTACAAGCTCGACGGCACACTTGCGGCCGAGACGCTCAACGGTGAGGGCCCTACGGTTGATACCGAGAACATGAAAGCGACCGATTTCGACCGCCAGTTCTCTGCTCGGCAGGTTATCGATGACTACGAGGACAACGACATGCCGCTCGGCTGGTTCCTGCCGAACGACGGCTACGGCGCCGGCTATGGCCAGAACGGTTACTACAAGACCGGCGGCGTCAACTCCGACGGAGCGAGCTCGGCCGACCGCCTTAACGCTGTGCGTGCCAATGTCGACAACCTTAAGAAGTTCACCGAGTATGCCAACTCCAAGGGTGTGAGCACGGCTTGTGGACCCAGTCCAACCTTGAGCCCGACAGCAACCCTGAGACCCCGTGGCATCTGCTTCGCGACTTCGACGCCGAGGTCAAGACGGGAGGCATCACTACCCTTAAGACCGACGTTGCCTGGGTTGGATCTGGCTACTCCTTTGGTCTCAATGGCATCAAGACAGCTTATGACACGGTGACGACCGGCGCTAACAAGCGCCCCAACATCATCACGCTCGATGGTTGGGCCGGCACGCAGCGCTTTGGTGGCATTTGGACCGGAGACCAGTATGGCGGTAACTGGGAGTACATTCGCTTCCATATCCCCACGTATATCGGTCAGAGTCTTTCGGGCAACCCCAACATCGGCTCCGACATGGATGGCATCTTTGGCGGCGACCCCATCATCTCTGCGCGTGACTACCAGTGGAAGACGTTCACGCCCTCTATGCTTGACATGGACGGTTGGGGCACCTACCGTAAATCGCCCATGACGCACGGCGATCCCTACACAGGCATCTCGCGCTTCTACCTCAAGCTCAAGGCGCAGCTCATGCCCTATATCTACACGAGCGCGGCCTCGGCGGCCAACATCGACACGGGTAACGGCGATGCCGGCCTGCCCATGATCCGCGCCATGCTGCTTTCCGATAACTCCGAGTACGCCGCAAGCACCTCGACGCAGTACCAGTATATGTTCGGTGAGAACTTCCTAGTGGCACCGGTGTATCAGGATACCCAGGCAGACGAGAACGGCAACGACATTCGCAATGGGATTTACCTCCCCAACTACGGCACCGACGAGAATCCCACCATCTGGATCGATTACTTCTCGGGTAAGCAGTATCGCGGCGGCCAGGTTCTCAACAACTACGAGGCTCCGCTTTGGAGCTGCCGCTGTTTGTGAAGGCCAACGCTATCGTGCCGATGTACGCCGAGAACAACAACCCCGAGGCCGTGAGCGACACCAACACCAAGGGTACCGACCGCAGCCAGCGTATCGTCGAGTTCTTCGCCACCGAGGGCGACGGCACCTTTACGCAGTACGAGGACGACGGCTCCTCCATCGAGAACAACACGACTGAGGACGATTCCTACGGTACGATCGACAATATCTCCTACGGTGAGCATGTGAGCACCGTCTACAGATCCAAGGCCGCAGGCGGCACCGCGACCTTTACCGCCGAAGCCTCGCAGGGTGGCTACAACGGCTACGACTCCAATCGCACCACGACCTTCGTGGCCAACGTGTCCGCCAAGCCCATGAGCGTCGTCGCCAAGAACGGCGGATCCGCGCTCAACGTGGTTGAGGTCGACTCGCAGGAGACCTTTGACACCGCGACCCCCGAGGCCGGCCAGGCGGTCTACTTCTACAGCGAGACCCCTAACCTCAACCACTACGGCAGCGATGTGGACGGCACCGAGGCCGAGCGGGGCGAGAGCTTTAACAACACCAAGATCACCACGAACCCCAAGGTCTACGTCAAGTTCGCGAAGACCGATGTTGCTGCGGCGGCGCAGACGCTCGAGCTGGGCGGTTTCGTGAACGCCGACGCCACGCTCACAGCCGATCGCCTCAACGAGAGCCTCTCCGCACCCACGAACCTTGCTGCCCCCGAGGACGTCACGACCCCAACGAGCATCAAGCTCACCTGGGGAAAGGTCGATGGTGCTACCTCCTACGACCTTAAGGTCGACGGCACCGTGTTCGCCGTGGGTGATGCGGCCGAGTTCACGCACACCGACCTCGCTACAATAGCAAGCACACCTACCAGATTCGTTCGCGCAACGCCGAGGGCTACTCCGCCTGGAGCGATGTGCTCGAGGCGAACTCCGCACTCGATCCGTGGCGGAACGTCCCCGACGCCGAGCAAATCACCTGGAGGGCTCACTTTACGGCAGCCATAAGGCCGAGCTCGCCTTCGACCATGAGTTCCAGTCGGGCGACGGCGGTTTCCACTCCGGTGGCAACGATCTGGGCAAGGCGCTTACCGTTGACTATGGACGCGCTTACAAGCTCGATAAGCTCGAGTACTATCCGCGCGATGACGCCGGCAACGGCACTGTGACCAAGATGCGTGTTGAGACGAGTCTCGATGGCGTCCACTGGACGAGCCAGGAGGTCGATTGGGCACGTTCCGCTGATTGTAAGACGGTAGCGTTTGACGGCACCGTGGCCGCCCGTTACGTGCGCATGACACCGCTCGCCTCGGTCGGTAATTTCTTCTCCGCGTCCGAGATTGCCATCTACAAGACCGACGGCACGGATGGCTTCGCCGTGGGCTCCAACCTCAACAAGGCCACGATCTCCGACGGAGACTACTCCAACATGAAGAACTATCTGGGCCTCGAGAATCGCGAGCCCGATACCCCGACGTTCGGTTCGCAGATCCGCGACCACTTCGCCGACCTCAACGATAACGGCGTTTACGACGTCTACGATTACTCGTTCACCATGGCGGGTCTTGACGGCGGCACTAAACAAAAGGGCAAGGTCGCAGGTTCGCTCGCGGTGATTCCGAGCAAGACCGAGGTCGAGGCCGGTGATGAGATCACCGTTGATGTCTATGCGGCCGACGCCAAGAACGTCAACGCCCTGGGCGCTCTCGTCAACTTCAAGAGCGACCAGTTCGAGTTTGTGTCCGAGAGCATCGCGCAGGACGGCTCGACTGCCGGCATGGAGAACCTGTCTCGCGAGAAGGTCCAGTTCGCGGACAGAACGCAGACTATCAATCTCGCCTTTGCCAACCGCGGCGATGGCAAGCTCTACAACGGTACCGGCGCGGTGGCGAGTTTCAAGCTCAAGGCCAAGACCGCCGGCAAGGTCGAACTGCCCTCGACATCTTGGCTCATCGGTCCGGCATGCGACGCACTTGAGTTTGCGAGCGACGGCACGGTGACGATGCCGGATGTTCCTCAGCCAACGGTCGCCGAGTACGGTCAGGACGCCTTCAACATCACGATGACCAACGATGAGCTCACGACCGACGACGGGACCAACGTCGAGAAACTTATCCAGCAGAAGAGCTATAACGCGCTGTTCGATAATAACGAGGGCGACAACGGCTTTGAGTTCCTATGGAACTGGAACGCCAACTGGGACAGCGAGGGTAAGCTTCCGAGTTACGTGAAGCTTCCCACCACGATGACATTCGCATTTAAGACGCCGTCGAAACTCGATAGCGTCGAGGTCGTTAACCGCAACGGTGGCAACGGAACCGTGCAGAAGATCAAGGCCGTCGTGACGTTCGAGGATGGCTCGACCCAAGAGTTCGCGGGCGGGGAGTACGATTCCTTCCGGGCTCGCTACGCCTTTGGCTTCTCTGCCGAGAACAAGGGCAAGAAGGCGACCAAGGTCGAGGTCACGCCGCTTGAGGCATCGGGTGACCAGATGCTCACACTGCGTGAGGTCAACTTCAACTACACGCAGGGTGTCGAGGCCATCGAGGGTGTCGAGCTAGGCAAGAACCAGACCGAGTTCTTTGAAGGCGACGTTACGCTCGTCGACGCCAAGGCCACGCCTGAGAGCGCCGGCTACCCCTATGTGACGGTCGAGAGCTCCGACCCCTCTGTGGTAAGCGTCTCCGCTGTTCAGGCTGGCGATAGCGTGAGTTACTACCTGCGTGCCAACAAGGCCGGCAAGGCAACGATCACGGTGGCGTCGGTACTCGACCCCTCCAAGACCGCATCCTATGAGGTCGAGGTCAAGGCTGGTGTCGATACCTCTGCGCTCGTGGCAGCGCTTTCCAAGGCCGCGGGCTACAGCGAGTCCGTCTACACTAAGGATTCCTATGCAGCTCTCACCACTGCGGTCGAGGCGGCTCAGAAGCTCCTCGACGGCGGCCAAGGCAGCTATAGCAAGAAGGATGTCGCAGACGCCACAGTCAAGATCGAGAAGGCAATCGACGGCCTCAAGATGCGCCCTGTCGATGAGAAGATTCTCATCAACACGCCCGAGAACCGCAAGAACGTCAAGGTGGCCCGCTTCTCGAGTGAGGCCGACTACGAGGGCAGCAACGCCGTCAACGCTCTCGACGGCGACGAGCGGACGCTTTGGCACAGCGACTGGGCCATGGGACCGGTATGCCCCAGTATCTGAGTGTCGACCTGGGCCGCGACTACGATCTCACCGACGTTACATTCCTGCCGCGCCAGGACGGCGGCACTAACGGCGATATCTTCGAGGCCGAGATACTGGTCTCCGACACTGCCGACGGTTATGAGATGGGCACCGCCGCGTCGATGGTACGTTCGCCTTCGACAACGACGGCCGCGTGCTCACCGACCGTGGCGACTGGAAACAGATGAGCTTTGGCGCCGCGCGCGGTCGCTACGTGACCGTCAAGGTGATTCACGCCGGCGGAGGCGACGTTGATGCCTACTGCAGCATGGCAGAGCTCAAGTTCTACGGTACGGCCGTCCTCGATCCGGTGGCGAAGGATGATCTCGCTACCGCGATCGAAAAGGTTGATGCCGAGGTTGCTGCCGGCGACCTCAAGGCCGGTGACTACACCGAGGCCTCCTGGACGGCGCTCGAGAACGCCCTGGCGAGCGCCCGCGCCATCTTGAGCGACGAGAACGCCACACAGGACGAGGTCGACCAGGCGCTCAGAGCGCTCGAGAGCGCCCGCGGCGCGCTCGAGAAGACCCCGGTGGCCCCGGTCGAGAATCCGACTAAGAAGCAGCTCAAGGCCCTGGTCAAGCAGGCGAAGGAGACTGACACCAGGGGCAAGACGGCCGAGTCTGTCAAGGCCCTGACGGATGCCATTACCTACGCCGAGGACGTCTTGGGTGATGAGAATGCTTCCGACACCCAGATCCAGGCGGCCTATGGCCAGCTCAAGCTGGCCATTGAGAGCTCAAGGATGCCGATTCCGGCAACCAGGGCGGCTCGGGCAACCAGGTTCCGGCAATGGCTCGAACGGCGGCAACCAGGCGGGCAAGCCGCAGGCGACAAGGCCCAGGGCAGCAAGAAGAACGGCTCGGCGATTCCCAATACCGGAGACCAGACGGCGGCGACCGTCGCGACCGTCGGTGGTCTTGGCGCCATCATCGCCGCAATCGGCGCTTTCTTCCATCGTCGCAGCAAGGCTAAGTAGCCCCAGCAACAGCTAAGCAAGCGTGCCCGCCGTCCCACCCAAGGACGGTGGGCACGCTTTTTGAATGTAGGCGGAAAGCTCCGACCCTTCGGCCTTAATCTCGCAAAGCTTCCGTCTCCCGCCGAACACATCAGCATCGGCGGCTATACTTGAATTATTTGCAGTTAAGGGTCGCGGATTCGCCGCGTCACCGCTCTCAACAGGAGGTCTTTGTTTATGGCAGATCAAAAGCCGGTTGTCGGGATCATCATGGGCTCCAAGTCCGATCTGGGTGTTATGGAAGGCTGCACCGCCGAGCTCGAGGCGCTCGGTGTGCCCTATGAGCTCGTCATTGCGAGCGCACACCGCACGCCGGCGAAGGTCCACGAGTGGGCCTCGACTGCCGCCGATCGCGGTATCAAAGTGATTATCGCCGCCGCCGGCAAGGCTGCTCACCTGGGTGGTGTCGTGGCTGCCTTTACGCCGCTGCCGGTTATCGGTGTGCCTATGAAGACGAGTGACCTGGGCGGTATGGATTCGCTGCTGTCGATGGTGCAGATGCCTTCGGGCGTACCCGTGGCCTGCGTTGCCATCAACGGCGCCAAGAATGCCGCCATCTATGCCACGCAGATCTTGGGCGCATGCGACCCCGAGTACCGCAAGGTTATCGAGAAGATGAAGCAGGAGATGCTGACGCCTAGGCGTTCCGCCGTTTCACCGCAGTATAAGGAGAGCCATGTCCGACTATCAGGGAAAACGATTCAACTTCTCAGATTCCCGATCCGTCGAAGCCGGGTGCTGCCCATGCGGCACAGCAGGGTCGGACATCCTCTCCTCAGCAGCCGCGCACGCCGCGCCCCGTGACACCGGCGACGCATCGTCGACAGGACGCGCCGGCCGCATATCGACCTTCATCTTATAGCACCGCTAAGAAGCCGCCCCGGTCTTCATCGCATGCCACGCCGTCGGATTACACCGAGTCGCCGCGTAAAAAGCGCCGCTCCATCATTCCTATTCTGCTCATCATCGTGGGCATCGGTCTGATTGTTGCCGCCGCTGCCATCTTTATCAATGCCCAGATTGGCTATAAGCAGGCGAGCGATTCGTATCAGAAAATCGAGAAGCAATATGTAAGCGATAAGGACGCCAGCGGCGTGCCGATTATCGACTTTGATGCACTTGCTCAGACGAACCCCGAGATTGTGGGTTGGATTTACGTGCCGGGAACCAGCATCAACTATCCCGTGGTGCAGACCAACAACAACTCCAAATACCTCAACACGCTGTTCGATGGCACGTCTAACGCCTCGGGTGCCATCTTCTTGGATAGCGATGACACCGCGCCGGGAATGGTCGACCAGCAGACCACGATCTACGGCCACCATATGAACGATGGGTCGATGTTCAACGTGATTTCGGATACGACTGACCAGGCAACGTTCGATAGCATTGAATATGTGTACTACATCACGCGCGATGCGACGTATAAGTTGCGTCCGCTGGCGACCAAGGTGGTCGAGGACACGTATGCCAAGGCGCGCACGACCATTTTTGAGGGCGACGACGGACTCAAGAACTACCTGTCCGAGATGCTCGACGGCGCTTCTGCCGTGGCGAGTGATGCCACCGATCGTGCCGCTTCGGCAACTAAGGTTGTAACGCTTGTGACCTGTCGTTCGCTGTCGCTGAGCAACACACGCGCCGTCATGGTGCTCACGCCGGTCGAGGAATAAGTTGTTCGAGAGTAGCTAAAAAGGCCCCGTCCCAAATTGGCTACTCGACGACGGTAAGGGAGAAATGATGCTCGAGAGTGGCAAATTGATGCCTTCGATTGATGCTTGGCTGCGCGAGGCCAAGGCCGATGCTTCGGCGGCAGGCTGTGGGATGTATCTGACGCATAACGGTGTGGTGCGCGCGACGCCCAAGGCTGAGGTGCGCGGAGTCGAGACCGATGGCGTGGCGCCTGGGCATAAGGTGGGCGGCATGGTGTTCGGCTTCGATGCTCAGAAGGTGCAGGCTGCTATCGAGCGACGCGTGCGATGCCGGGTATCGGCTATGTGCGTGTGTGGCTGGCAAGCGGCGAGCTTGCCGTAGGTGACGACATCATGCTCGTGCTCATCGGCGGGGACATTCGCCCGCACGTGGTCGATGCGCTGCAGGCGCTCGTTGGCACCATTAAGAACGAATGCGTGAGTGAGGTCGAGCGCGAGGCGTAGAGGCTTGCGTCGATAGAAGGATCGTTTATAAAAATGCCCACCGGTACGTGTGATACCGGCGGGCATTTTGCGTTTTGGGCGCGGTGGGCGCTACACGCGCGTCGCATCCTTGGGGCTCATGGTCATGCTCTGGAAGCGGTTTTCCATGTACTCGTTATCGAAGTGCTCTCCGTAGAACTGTGCGACGGGAATGTCCGGCTCCGTGCCGTTAACGCGCTGGTACCAGTAGTCGAGCGACTGCAGCGTCATGACGCCGTCGACCAGCATGATAACGGTAAAGATGACGGTGGCCGAGTAGCGGCTCTTCCAGGGGATCTTGTTGATAAGCTTAAGCAGCCTCGGCAGCAGCAGCTTGATCCAGATGAGGCCGCCCAGGCCCCACAGGCAGGCGAAGCCGTGCAGGTGCGTCCGCCCGTGAGGACCACGAGCGGATCGGGCAAACCGAACAGCGTTATGTGCGAGTAGCTCCACGAGACCACGCCAAACGCGGTCTGCATAAACCAGCCCACGAACACCTCAAAGCTGGCGCCGAGCAGGGCGCTCACCAGGAAAATGATGATGGGGTTCTTTTTGTAGAAGCGGTTAAGCACCATGGTCATGAGCACGGCGCCAAATCCGTAGATGGGGCTGAAGGGGCCAAACAGCATGCCGGCGCGGTTCTGATAGACGCCCGGGTCGTTGACCGTCATGTGCCAGATGTCCTCGGCGATCAGGCCGAGTATGCAGCAGACAAAGAACACCCAGAACAGGTTGAAGTAGTTGAGCTTGATGTAGCCCTCGCCGGTTTCATCGCGGCCGAGCATGCCCTCGGCGGCGGCGTCGCGGTCGAGCATCTCCTGCAGGCGGCGCTGCAGTTCGCGCTCCTGACGCAGCGTGGGGTCGACGGTTGCCGAAAGTGCAACAAGGATGCCGAGCTGGATCGCGGGACGCAGCAGGAAGGGCCCGATGCCCTGGAGCATCACTCGACCAAAAGCTCGACGACGGTGAATGCAATAAGGATGTAGGACAGGCGGGCGGCGTTGCGGCGCTGGTTTTTGATAAGGTCCAGGCCAAAGATGATTAGGATGACGGCACTTGCCGCAGAGAGCATGATGCCGGCGACGATAAGGCCGACTGCGACGAGCGTGTTGTCGCCGAGCTTTTCGGTGGCGTTGCCGTTAACAAGTGCCGTGATGACCTGCCACATAAAGGCAGCGACCGACGGGAGCGTGCCCACGCCGGAAAGGATGCACAGGACGGCGTACACCTTAATGACGAGGGGAATCTTCTTGACCTCTGTGGCGCTGGGGACGCTGGGGTCGAGTTCGTTTCGATCCATACAGAACCTTTCTCGCTTTGTTGTAGGTTATAAGGATACGCCGCCGACCTGCCAAAAGACAGGACGAACGTCCCAATTGCAACTTTGTAATCCCCAACGGTGGACGCGGCGGCCATCTGGGGGGGGCGGGCGCTTGCACTGGACAGACCGATAAAATGTTTGGCAACAAAACTGATTATTAGCTCGGTGGGCTTTTAAAAAGCGCTGTTCATGCGCGGGAGTGCTTGTCTTGCCGTGCGTATAATAGGGCAGGTAACGCCAAAAATACGAGGCTCTGAGGGGATACCATGTCTCAAGAAACCATCCGCGCGGCCGAGCGTGCCGCGGGACAGGTGAACACCATGTCGACGTATGATCCGGACTCCGACCAGCTGCATGAGGAATGTGGCATTTTCGGCGTATGGGCGCCCGATCGCGACGTGGCTCGACTGACGTACTTTGGCCTGCGTGCGCTGCAGCACCGTGGCCAGGAATCGGCTGGAATCGCCGTGGGTGACGGCGGCACGGTTATGGTCCGCAAAGATCTGGCCTGCTCGACCGCGTGTTCTCCAACGCCGACCTGTCGACGCTCTCCGGCCAGCTGGCCGTGGGTCATGTGCGCTACGGCACTGCCGGTGCCAAGAGCTGGGAAGCCTCGCAGCCGCACCTCTCTACCATCAATAGCGTCATTATCGCGCTCGCGCACAACGGCACCCTCGTCAACACCGACGAGCTGCGCCGTCAGCTGATCGAGCTGGGCGTGCCGTTCCTCTCCAATTCGGATTCCGAGGTCGCGACCAAGCTTATCGGCTACTTTACCCAGCGTACGGGCCACCTGCGCGAGGGTATTCGCAAGACCATGGAGCTCGTGCGCGGCGGCTACGCCATGACGCTCATCAACGAGCAGGCGCTCTACGCATTCCGCGATCCACACGGCATTCGCCCGCTCGTGCTGGGCAAGCTGGTGGACGAGGGTCTGGACCAGGCCGATGCCGCAGCCGTTTCGCAGCTGCCGTCGCAGGACGCGCCGCGACGGTCGACTCCGCCGTCCGTGTCACGCGCGCCGGCGGCTGGGTCGTTGCTTCCGAGACCTGCGCACTCGACATCGTGGGTGCCGAGTACGTCCGTGACGTCCGTCCCGGCGAGATCTTGCGCATCAGCGCCGAGGGCCTGGTATCCGAGCAGGGCGTGCCTGCAGCCGAAGAGCCCGCCAACTGCATCTTTGAGCAGGTCTACTTTGCCCGCCCCGACTCCATCATGAACGGCAAGAGCGTCTATGCCTGCCGTTACGACATGGGTCGTCAGCTGGCACATGAGGAGCCTGTCGAGGCCGACCTGGTCATCGGCGTGCCCGACTCCGGCCTGCCGCCTGCGGAGGGGTATTCGCACGAGAGCGGTATTCCCTTTGGCGAGGGCCTTATCAAGAACCGCTACGTGGGCCGTACGTTTATCGAGCCTACGCAGGAGTTGCGCGCCATGGGCGTGCGTATGAAGCTTAACCCGCTGCGCGACAACATCGAGGGCAAGCGCCTGGTCGTCATCGACGACTCCATCGTGCGCGGCACCACCATGGTGCAGCTCGTCAAGATGCTGCGCAACGCTGGCGCCAAGGAGATTCATATCCGCATCAACTCGCCCGAGGTCATCTGGCCATGCTTCTACGGTATCGATACGACGTGCAGTCGCAGCTTATCAGCGCCAACAAGACGGTCGACGAGATTTGCGAGTATATCGGCGCCGATTCGCTGGCCTTCCTTTCGGTCGAGGGCCTGCTCAAAGTCATGCCCAAAGGCGGTTACTGCGATGCGTGCTTTACCGGCCGCTACCCCGTGGCGATTCCCGAGAGCTTTGGCCGCGACAAGTTCATGGAGGGCTTTAAGCCCCGCAACCTGGACAAGCCGCTGCATGTTGATGACGACGCCGTGGTCGAGAAATACGACGACCGCAGTTGGGAAGAGGAGCACGGCGAGGCCTAAAACCTGCCATGTAGGGACAGGTTTATTTTGGTAGGTTTTACCTGCTGTTTTGTTGATATGGCGGCGCGTGCTGTTATGGCGCGCGCCGAAATGAACGCAACTATGAGCACCGTTTGGCGCCCGCGCGGCGCACGGTAGTGGGAGAGGAAGGCTCAGATGAGCGACAGCAAGCATGTGACATATGAGGATGCCGGCGTCGATACCGCCGAGGGCGGCCGCGCCGTTGACGCTATTAAGCAGATGGTTAAGGACACCAACCGTCCCGAGGTCATCGGCGGTATCGGTGGCTTTGGTGGCCTGTTCTCGGCCGCCGCGCTTAAGGATATGGAAGACCCGATTCTGATTAGCGGTACCGACGGCGTGGGCACCAAGCTCGTGCTCGCCCAGATTATGGACCGTCACGAGACGGTGGGCCAGGACCTGGTTGCTATGTGCGTCAACGACATTTTGGCTTCGGGCGCCGAGCCGCTGTTCTTCCTGGACTACGTTCCATCGGTCACATCGAGGCCGAGCACATGGCAAAGATCATCAAGGGTGTGGCCGACGGCTGCAAGCTCGCGGGCTGCGCGCTCGTGGGCGGCGAGATGGCCGAGCACCCGGGCGTTATGGCTCCTGCCGACTACGACCTTGCCGGATTTACCGTGGGCGTCGTCGACCGTCCCAAGATGCTCGACCCCGCAACGTCCGCCCCGGCGACGTTATCCTGGGCCTGCCTTCCACTGGCGTGCACTCCAACGGCTACTCGCTCGTGCGCAAGGTCATCGGCGTCGACGGCATTAAGCCGGGCACGCCCGAGGCCGCCGCTAAGGCCGAGGAGCTGAGCCGCCCGCTCGAGGAGCTCGGCGGCGCATCGCTGGCAGACGCCCTGCTGGCTCCCACGCGCATCTACGTCAAGCCGATTCTGGAGCTGCTGCGCGGCGGCGCCAACGTGCACGCCATCGCCCACATCACCGGTGGCGGCATCACCGAGAACCTCAACCGCGCGCTTGCCGACGACGTTGACGCCGTGGTCACCCGTAACGGTGCCGAGATGGGCTGGGATGTTCCGCCCGTCATCACCTACGTGTCGCGCCAGGCCGAGCTCGCGCCCAACGAGGCATGCAAGACCTTCAACATGGGCGTCGGCCTGTGCCTGATCGTCGCTCCCGAGGACGAGGCCGCGGTGACCGAGGCCCTGGTCGCGCTGGGCGAGAAGCCGTTCCGCGTGGGCGAGTGCGTCGAGGGTTCCGGTAAGGTCGTGTACTCCGATGAGCGCTAACGAGCAGATGCTGCCGCCAAGGGCCTGGACTTTGTGTCCTATACCCGTCCGACCGGCACCGATACGGCCGAGCCGCTCAAAATCGGCGTGCTCATCAGCGGTTCGGGTACCAACCTGCAGGCGTTGATCGACCTGATCGCCGCCGGCAAGCTCAACGCTTCGATTGAGCTTGTGGTGTCGAGCCGTCCTTCGGCTAAGGGTTTGCAGCGCGCTGAGCGCGCGGGCATCCAGACGCTCACGCTGTCCAAGGATGTCTACGCCGACCCTATTGCCGCCGACGAGATCATCGCGCACGAGCTGCTCGAACGCGGCTGCGAGTATGTGGTCATGGCCGGCTACATGCGCATGGTGCACACGCCGCTGCTGGCGGCGTTTCCCAACCGCGTGGTCAACTTGCATCCGGCACTGCTGCCGAGCTTTACCGGCGCGCATGCGATCGACGATGCCTTTGCGCGCGGCGTCAAGGTAACCGGTGTGACCGTGCACTTTGCCAACGAGATCTACGACAACGGCCCCATCATCGCCCAGCGCGCGCTGGCTGTCGAGGAAGGTTGGGATGTCGACACGCTCGAGGAGCACATCCACGCGATTGAGCACGTGCTGTATCCCGAGGTCGTGCAAATGCTCGCCGACGGCCGCGTCCACGTGCTGGAGAGCGGCAAGGTCGCAATTGACGCGCCTCGCGGCTAGCGGCGCACAGTACAATTTAGCCGAGTAATCAGGGTGGTCATTGGCGCCAAGGCGCGCGTGGCCACCTTTTGTTTTGGGTAGTCACCTGCGACGTCTTTAACGACTAGTCATTTAAGAACGTCCCCGATGGCTAGGTGAGAGAGGTGAGCGCATGGCGGATAACGAAGCGCTGTTTACGCCTGAGCTGGTGTTTTTTGATTGGGAGTGTGCGACGCCGGGTGAGGTGTTTGCGCAACTCGAGAGTGAGCTTGCTCCGCGCGGCTACATTGCCGACGGTTGGCTCGACGCCGTTCGCACGCGCGAGGATGCCTATCCCACGGGTCTTGCCATGCCGGCGGCAAACATTGCCATTCCGCATACCGATCCGGGGTTTGTGGCCAAGCCCTATATCGCGGTGGTGAAGCCCTCCGCGCCCGTGACATTTAACGCTATGGCTGGCATGGGCGCTCCGGTGCCGGCGCAGATCGTCATCAATCTGGCATCGCCGAGCCGGGCGGCCAGGTCGAGGCTCTGCAGGCGCTCATGAACATCTTTATGGACGCCGATGCCGCAGCCGACGTGCTCGGCCAGACCACGCCGCAGGGCATGGTCGACGCCATCCGCCGCCACTTCTAAGGTGGGGCTAAGCCGGCACCTAGGGACGTTCCTTATGTGCCGGCACTTGGGACTGTCCCTAACTGCCGGCAGAAAAGGAACGCTCCTACTGCCGGCTGCCAGAGCTGTCCCCTTTGCACCAAAATGGTGCAGATTAACCTGTCCCCAATGCACCAAGCGTGCCGCGGGGGCTGCGTTGTGACACAATGGCGTTTGTTCGATTCGTTATGCGAAAGGCCAACTATGGCAAATAAGAAAAAGAACCCCGCACTCGAGCCGACGCCCGAGCAGCAGGCTCGCGCCGCCTCCAACTCTCGCAAGAAGCAGCGCAAGACCCGCGTGTCCAAGACCGTCAAGATCGTTCTGGTGGTCTTCGGCGTGCTGGCGATGCTGCTTTCCGTCTCGGCGATGGCGTGCTCCGGCCTGATGTCGCAGGCCGAGGACACCTCGGGCTACAAGCTGACCGGCGGTGTTGCTGCTACTATCAACGGCACCAACCTCACCGAGGACACCGTGACCAAGCAGATCATGAGCATGCGCACGTCCTACGGCTACACCAAGGACAAGGACTGGGCGCAGTATCTGGTCGACAACGACCTCACGCCCAAGAAGTATCGCAAGCAACTCATCGACTCCTACACGCAGCAGATTCTGCTTCAACAGGCACAGAAGGAGAACGGCGTGACGGTGTCGGACGAGGAGGTCGAGAAGGCTTGGAAGGACGCGTGCAAGAGCGCGGGCGGTGCCAAGGCCTTTAAGAAGACCCTCAAGACCTACGGCTATACCGAGGACACCTACAAGGATTCGCTCAAGGAGAGTCTGGCGCAGCAGAAACTCAAGGATGCCGTCGCGCCCACGAGCAAACCCAAGGACAGCGAGATTGTCGATTACATCAACGAAAACCTGTCCAGCTACAACGACGCCCGTCGCTCGTCGAACATCCTGATCAAGGTTGATTCCGACGCTTCCGACGAGGACAAGGCTGCCGCCAAGGCCAAGGCGCAGGAGTGCCTGGACAAGATCAACTCCGGTGAGCTGAGCTTTGAGGACGCCGTTGAGCAGTACTCCGAGGACACCGGTTCCAAGGAGAAGAAGGGCGATGTGGGCTGGGATAAGCTCACCACCTTTGTCGACAGCTACCAGACGGCGCTCGAGGGGCTCAACAAGGGCGACGTGAGCGAAGTCATCGAGTCGACCTATGGCTACCACATCATCAAGTGCACCGACTACTTCCATGTCGATAATCAGGTTGATGACATCAACCAGGTGCCCAAGGCCATCAAGAAGTACGTCTCCAACGTGGTGAAGACGCAGGCGGCCAGTACCGCGTACAGTGAGTGGCTGGAGCAGTACAAGAAGGACGCCGACATTACCGTCAACCCCATGCCCAAGGACGTACCCTATAACGTGAGCCTGAAGGGCGTCACCAAGAGTTCGACCGACAATTCGTCGACGACTGAGTAATCATGGGGCGGCGCTCGTGTGAGTGCCGCCCACACTATTAGAGAGGATTTGCAGATGACCAACGAAGAGCTGCAGAAGGAAATGATTGCGGCCATGAAGGCCAAGGACAAGGTTCGCCTGTCTATCATTCGCCAGGTTAAGGCCGAGGTGAAGAATATCGAGGTCAATGAGCGCCGCGATGTGACCGAGGAAGACGTCAACAGCATGATCAAGCGTCTGATCAAGCAGACGAGCGAGACGCTGGAGATGTCCATCAAGCCGGCACCGACCAGGAGCGTACCGACAACCTGACCGAGCAGGTCAAGATTCTGGAGAGCCTGCTGCCCGCGCAGGTTTCGGGCGAGGAGCTCGAGGCCCTGATCGAGCAGGTTATCGCCGAGCTGGGTGCCACGTCCAAGAAGCAGATGGGCCAGGTTATGGGCGCACTCGGCAAGGCCACCGGCGGCAACTTCGATAAGTCGGCCGCGGCAAAGATCGTCGGAGCCAAACTCGCGTAGGGGCCGAGCGGTACATAGTTGATGTTTAGGGGGGGGCGTGGCCGTCATGGTCGCGCCCCTTTTTGCTGGGCTGGGCACTCATTGGGGACAGGCTTAAATGAGTGCCCAATGAGCAGGTACTCATTTAAGTCTGTCTCCAATGACTAGGTGGAAGGTTGCGGGTTCTTTACGGGGATGTAGTGTGGGCTGCGGAAACGTGGTTCTTTCCGTACAATAGTTCAACTCGTGTAAACGCAGGGAAGGGACATTCATGGCAGACATGATCGAGATCAAGCATCTCAACAAGTACTTTGGCGACCTGCATGTGCTCAAAGATATCAACCTCACCGTCAAGCGCGGCGAGAAGCTCGTAATGATCGGGCCTTCCGGCTCGGGTAAGTCGACGCTCATCCGCTGTGTCGATTATCTTGAGGAGCCCACGTCGGGCGAGGTCATCATCGACGGTACGCCGCTCACCAAAAAGAACCACCTGGAGATGGCTCGCAAGTATAGTTCCATGGTGTTTCAGCAGTTCAACCTGTATCCCAACATGACGGTGCTCGGCAACCTGACGCTCGCGCCCATCAAGCTGCAAAAGAAGAGCAAGGAGGAGGCGACCGAGATCGCCATCGCCGCGCTCAAGCGCGTCGGCATGGCGCATAAGGCCGGCGAGTATCCGCAGAATCTCTCGGGTGGTCAGCAGCAGCGCATCGCCATCGCCCGTGCCCTGTGTACCAAGCAGCCCATCATCCTGTTTGACGAGCCGACCTCGGCGCTCGACCCCGAGATGGTCCAGGAGGTTCTGGACGTTATGATTGAGCTTGCGCAGGAGGACATCACCATGATCTGCGTGACGCATGAGATGGGCTTTGCGCGCCAGGTGGCCGACCGCGTCATCTTTATGGAGGACGGCCGCATTCTGGAGGAGGGCACGCCCGAGCACTTCTTCGATAACCCCGAGAACCCGCGCTGCCGCGAGTTCCTGTCCAAGATTCTGCACTAGGCGCGGTGATGGACATGACGGATATGACGAGGGCGGCCGTGTCGCGCCGTCACTTTTTGCAGCTGGTTGGCGCCGGCATGCTTGCGCTGACGGGGACCGCGCTTACCGGTTGCGGTAACTCCGCCAGCGGCGAGGGCTCCGACAAGGGGTCTAAGCTTGCGGCCATTAAGTCGCGCGGCCATCTGAATGCCGGCGTTAAGAAGGATGTTCCCGGTTACGGCTATTACGACACCGCCAAGGGCCGCTTTGAGGGCATGGAAGTCGATTTGTGCTACCAGATCGCCGCTGCCGTCTTTGGCGTGAGCTACAAGGAGGCCCGCGCCCAGGAGCTTGTCGAGTTCACCGATGTAACGCCCAAGACGCGCGGTCCGCTGATCGATAACGGCCAGCTCGATGTGGTTGCGGCGACCTACACCATCACCGACGAGCGCAAGAAGAGCTGGGATTTCTCGACGCCGTACCGTACCGACTACGTGGGACTCATGGTCAAGAAGCGTTCGGGCTTCACCTCGATTGAGGACCTGGACGGCAAGGTCATCGGCGTGAGCCAGGGTGCTACCACGCAGGGCCTGATCGAGCAGATGATCAAGGACAACGGCTTTAGCTGCAAGCCCGAGTTTAGGGCCTTTAGCGGCTATCCCATCATCAAGAGTTCGCTCGACGCCGGCAATATCGACGTCTTTGCCATGGACCGCTCCACGCTGGCCGGCTACATGAACGAGACCGTTGAGCTGCTGCAGCCCGAGGTCAAGTTTGGCGAGCAGGGCTACGGCGTGGCGACCAAGAAGGGCTGCGACCTTTCGGCCGTGGTCGATCAGGTGATTTGCGATCGCCTGGCCGATGGCTGGCTCGACCAAGAGGTCAAGACCTGGGGTCTTGTATAGGCGCATCGTCCAAGGAAGGAATCAAATGCTCGAAGGATTATTTGACGCCGACCGTTGGTCGACGACATTTCAAAACATGGGGCCCTTCTGGGAGGGCTTTGGCGTGACGCTACAGGTGGTCGTTGCCGGTCTGCTGCTGTCGCTGGTGCTGGGCACGCTGCTGGGTGTGTTCTCTACCACCCGTTCGCGCGTGCTGCGCGCCATAAGCCGCGTGTACGTGGAGTTTTACCAGAACACCCCGTTGCCCGTGCAGGTGCTCTTTATGTACATGGCTGGTCCGCAGTTTTTGCAGGCCATAACCGGTGCCGACCAGCCGGTGCGCATCGCGCCGTTCGTGCTGGGCTTCTTGGGCGTGGGCCTGTATCACGCGGCCTACATCTCGGAGGTTATCCGCACCGGTATCGAGGCGGTTCCGCGCGGTCAGATGGAGGCGGCGCAGAGCCAGGGCTTCACCCGTGCGCAGGCGTACTGGTACATCGTGCTGCCCCAGACATTCAAGATCATTCTGCCGCCGCTGTGCAACCAGGCACTCAACCTAGTCAAGAACACGTCGGTGCTGGCGCTTGTGGCCGGCGGCGACCTTATGTACCGTTCCGACAACTTTGTGAGTCTGTACGGTTACCTGCAGGGATACATCGTCTGCTGCCTTATGTACTTCATCATCTGCTTTCCGCTCGCCATGCTGGTGCAGTGGCTCGAGCGCCGCTCCAAGGAGCGTCCGCGCGGCGTGAGCCTCGCCGAGCTGGGGCTCGACAACGTAGAGGAGGCCTAGCGCATGGAAATCTTCAACGCGACCAACCTGCTCTACATTTGGGGCGGCTTTGTTAAGACCATCGAGATCTCGGCGCTGTCGATCTTTTTCTCGCTCATCTTTGGCACGGTGCTGGCGCTTGTTAAAAGCTATGCGCCCCGCCCGTTCCGTATTCTGGTGAGCGCCTATATCGAGCTGTTCCGTTGCACGCCGAACCTGCTGTGGATCCTGTTTATCTACTTTACGGTGCAGGGTTTGGACATTGTGATTTCGACCATCGCCTTTACGCTGTTTACCAGCGCTGTTATGGCCGAGATTGTACGCGGCGGCCTCAACTCGATTCCGCGCGGCCAGTTTGAGGCAGCGCAGAGCCAGGGCTTTGGCTTCTTTGCCACCATGCGCTACATCATTCTGCCGCAGACGTTTAAGACGATCATCCGGCGCTGTTTAGCCAATGCACGACCGTCATCAAGGACAGCTCGTATCTTTCGGGCATTAACGTGGCCGAGCTCATGTACACGGCAAACGTCGTGATGGCTCACGCGATCGATCTGTCGCAGGTGCTTATGCTCTACGGCCTGGTGTTTGCGATGTACTTTGTGCTCAACTTTGGTATCTCGCTGCTGGTGAGGGCGTATCAACGCCGCATCGTAGCCGCATAGTCCTGCTTCCCCAAGCACGGCACCTTGCCCTCAATCGTCGCTTGCGTACATTTAGTACGCGGCGCTCCTCTTTCGGGGCAATCTCCCGCACTTGGGAAACCAGGACGGTCGTAAGTGACAAAATGGGAATCAGGAATCGCCTATTTCTCATTTGTTAGAAAGGAATCGCGATGAGCGATCTGGAGAATAAGAAGAATCCTGTGGTCATTACCATCGCGCGCGACTTTGGCGCCGAGGGCCACGAGATTGGTCGCATGCTTGCCGACGAGTTGGGGATTCCACTGTACGATAACGAGCTGCTGGTGCGTGCGTCGCTGCGCACGGGCGAGTCGCTCGACAAGATGGCCGCTTACGACGAGCGTCTGGCCGTGGAGAACATGGCGTTTCTGCCCGACCGCTACGATGCGCGTTCGTACTCGGATAAGTTGTTCCAAAAGATGAGCCAGGTGATTTTGGATTTGGGCGAGACCGAGAGCTGCATTATCGAAGGCCGCCTGTCCGATTATCTGCTGCGCAACAACCACAACCACATTGCCGTGCTGGTGACCGCACCCTTTGAGGACCGCGTCGAGATTGTCCGCAAGAAGCGTGGTCTCAACAAAAAAGAAGGGCGCCAAGCTGGTTAAACAGCAGCAGAAGGCGCGCGAGGCGTTCTATAAGCGCTACAGTGCCGGCAAGTGGAAGATGACGAGCGGTAAGGATATCGTAGTCA
>ENA-OQAA01000391-OQAA01000391.1-human-gut-metagenome-genome-assembly--contig:-NODE-391-length-31035-cov-3.512974_pt1 | contig 31035 bp, 40 predicted proteins | sample MGYA00242489_ERZ504515 | MGnify/ENA primary metagenome ERZ504515 (study PRJEB26092, sample SAMD00036237) | human gut metagenome | host: Homo sapiens | study: EMG produced TPA metagenomics assembly of... | reverse complement strand
AGAAGAAATCTATGAGCCTAGCTTGCATGAGATGATGCAGGAACAGTTTGCATTTTCCTATCCCTATGAAAAGAGCAGTGAAAGGAAGCTGAAATTCACTGTCACGGAACTGAAAAAAAGAGCCTATGAGATTGCATCAGACGAAAGGAGGAAGAGCAGGGAGAATGTTTCTATGAAGAACCGGAAGTGGTGCCGCTTTTGCCCCGGTTTATGCGGCAGGAAGAAGGTCTGACAGGGGCACCGAGAGGTACGGCATACCACCGGGTGATGGAGCTGTTAGATTTTGCAGGGATGCAGAAATACGGGAATAAGCAGTGGTTCGGCGGTTGGCTGGAAGAACAGGTGCGGCATGGAAGGCTGGAAGAAGAAGCAGCAGGATGTATCCGGCAGGCAGATATCCTGGAATTTCTGCAATGTAATTCGGGAAAGCGGATGCAGGAAGCAGCCCGAAAGCAGAAACTTTACAGAGAACAACCATTTGTACTCGGTGTGGATGCAAAAGAGCTGTATCCTGAGGAAGAAGACGGGGAACTGATCCTGATACAGGGAATCATAGATGCTTATTTTGAAGAACCGGATGGATTGGTTGTGCTGGATTATAAGACGGATAAGGTGAATAACGGAAAAGAACTGGCAGAGAAATATCAGGAGCAGTTACGTTACTATGCGAAGGCACTGGAACAGATGTCTGGGAAAAAAGTAAAAGAAAAGATCATCTATTCATTTACTTTAAGAAAAGAGGTTTATATAGAATAGTATATTTTGAAATATATCAGAAACAGGGAAGTACATCCGAAGTCACGGGTGTACTTTTTTCGCGATATCTTACAATTTTGTAACATACATAATATATGTTGACACACTATATTATACATCGTATAATATGTGTAACAAAATAATATTAAATCATAATGCGAAAAGGAGTGAGGGCATGGTTTTTAATACAGGTGCAGCTCTTCTGGATGCAATTGTGCTGGCGGTAGTATCACGGGAAGATGAAGGAACGTATGGATACAAGATTACGCAGGATGTAAGAAAAGCGATCGATGTGTCAGAATCTACATTGTATCCGGTACTTCGAAGGCTGCAGAAAGGGGAATATCTGGAAGTCTATGACAGGCAGTTTGATGGAAGAAACAGACGTTATTACAAAGTTACAGAAACCGGAAGAACCCAGCTTATCATGTACCGGAAAGAGTGGAAAGAATATTCCGGAAAGATTAATGAATTATTTGAGGGAGGGATATTAGAATGAATCGAATAGAGTTTATGGAAGAACTATCCGGACTTTTGCAGGATATTCCGGAAGAGGACAGAATGGATGCATTAAATTATTACAACGATTACTTTGATGATGCAGGAGCAGAGAATGAAAAGAATGTGATAGATGAACTGGAAAGTCCTGAAAAAGTGGCTGCAAAGATCAAGGCAGACAGAGAGGATCCGGAAGATGGAAAAGCCGGAATGCCGATGGAGCAGGACAATAAACCATGGACGAATAAATGGTTAAAAATGATTCTGATTGTGGCAATCATTCTGGTTGGATGCCCGGTTATCGTTCCTGCAGCAATCGGCCTGCTGGCAGCAATTGCAGGAATCCTCATTGCAGCATTTGCATTCTTTATCGCAATTGTAATAGGTTTTGCGGCAATTGTGATCGTGGCAATCGTTCTGACAGCAGCAGGTATTGGAAGTATGTTTGTGAATATAGGAGCCGGTCTTGCACTATTCGGAGCCGGTATGATACTGATTGCTGTTGGTGCGATCGGAACCGTGGCAGGGATAAGACTCTGTATCATTGTATTTCCGGGGATGATCAGAGGAATTGTATGGATTCTCAGAAAACCATTTCACAGGAAGGCGGTGGCGTAAGATATGAAAAAAGATGGAAATATTTTGGATCGTATGTGGTATATGTTTCCTGGTTGGGATCATGTGCTGTGGTGCAGCGTGGGGAATTGGAACAACACTGGATGATATCATGCATGGATTCCCGGAAGAAATGAAATGGGGATCAAAAGTTACAAAATATATCGTCACAGATAAGTGGGACCAGGATGATGATGACTGGGACAATGATGACTGGGACAATGATGACTGGAATGATGATGACTGGGATGATGATGACCGGTATGATGAGCAGGATGACTGGATGATGATGACGAAAGACGTGATAATATGAATGGTATAGCAAATATACTTGAAAACAACGGAAAGGCTTCATATAAAGATATCAATTCGATTAAGAGTAATGTTTATACAGGAAGTATCCATTTGAAAAAGGGGACGGATACGGATGTAATTACGGTAGAAAGCATAGATATTAATGAAAAACTGGGCTTTCGTGCATTTGAAAAAGATGGAATCTTATATTTGACTTCAAATAAAAAGATTAAAAAAAGTAATAACATTGGAAAAGGCACAATTACCGTGACGATCCCGGAAAACATGGCATTTAACGAAATAGAACTGAATATGAAAGCCGGAAAATTAAAAGCGGATCAGATCAGAACGAAAAATCTGGAGGTAAATGCCGGAGCAGGAGAAGTGAATATCCTTGAGTTTCAGGCAGAGGAGGCAGAATTTGTATGTGGTGCCGGATCCGTCACAGCATCAGGAGATGCCGGAAAGAAATTAGAAGCAGACTGTGGTGTGGGAGAACTTTTGCTGAATTTAAAAGGTGTAAAAGAAGATTATAATTACGATCTGGAATGTGGTATCGGAGAAATCAGATGTGCAGATGAGAGCTATTCTGGATTTGGAAAAGACTATACGATAGACAATCATGCGGCAAAAAATATGGAAATCGAATGTGGCATTGGACAGATTACTGTGAAATATATGAATCAGATGTAAAAAAGAAAGAGATACAGGAGGTAACAAAATGGATGGAAAAAGATTATACCGGTCAAAAAAAGACAGAATGATATGCGGTGTGTGTGGCGGAATTGCAAATTATTTTAATATTGATCCGACACTGGTAAGACTGGCATTTGTGTTGATTGCAATGGGAGCAGGTTCGGGGATTCTTGCATATATAATAGCGGCGATCATTATACCGGATGAAGATTAAAGCAGCAGAAATGTATAGGTAAAGGAAATCAGGCATAATGAAAGAAAAACGAAAGGAATCAATCATTATGCCGGCAAAAAAGAAACATCCCGTCCGTTTGGAAGAACTTACTCCGGATGAAAAAGTAAAATATGAAATTGCTGAAGAACTTGGTCTGTTAGACAGAGTGATGCAGGACGGATGGAAATCACTTACATCAAAAGAAACAGGAAAAATCGGCGGTCTGATCACGAAAAAGAAGCGTCAGACTGGCAACAATGAAAAAAATGACAAAAATATTACGAATGTTAATTAGTATGAATATTATGTAATAAAGGTTGAAAAGGAAATATCCATTTGCTATAATCGAACAACTGGTAAAAGAGTTAGCAGGTGAGGATATGAACGAGAAGATTAATGTTTTAGGTGTAAATATAGACAGTTTTACAGCGAAAGAAGCCATGAAGGAAACAATTGCATTTCTGGAATCTGAACCTGTGAGTGTGATAGATGTTGTATCGGTAGATGCGCTGATGCAGATGAACGATCTCCCGGAACTGAAAGAAAAGATGAATGAATTTGATATGATATTGCCGGGGGAAAAGCTGATCCTTGAAGCAGCGGAAGAACCGGAACTGCCGGAAGAGATTAATATGGAATTGTATCTGAAGATGTTTATGCGCTATCTGCATAAGAACCATAAAAGACTCTATCTGCTGGTAGAGTCAGAAGAAGAAGGGCAGGAGGCATTCCGGTATCTGCAGAAGGCATATAGTGGGATTCAGTTAGTGGGGTTGGCGAAGGTATCTGCAGAAGGCAGAGCGGATGATATGCTGGTGAATGCGATCAACGGAAGTGAAGTGGATTGTGTCCTTTCGGCATTATCGGTTCCATTACAGGAAGATTTTATTGCAAAAAACAGAAATCTTCTGGATGTAAGAGTTTGGATCGGAGTTGGAAAGAAGATATTCTCGCCACGTAAGCCGGGATTCGGTCAGGGGAAAATTGCAAAGTATCTCTTGAATCACATTTTCAGACGTGAAATGGAAAAAAATAAGCTGAAAATGAAATCCTAAGAAAAATATAAGAAAGTTATTTCGTCACTATGTCTATGCAATAAATATGTACAAAATGTAAAAAACTGAGGAAATCACCAAAAAAGTGTGATTTCCTCTTTATTTTTTGGTTATATATATTAAGATAAGATTTGACGATATGTATTTTGTAGATTATTGTAGTGAATTTGTTGTGTAAAATGCATATTGAAAAGAGTGGAGGAGATGGAATATGATATCTAATCAAATACTTCAAAATACAATTGAAGGATTGAAAGGGATTACACGAATTGACTTTTGCGTGATGGACACAGACGGTAAATCTCTTGCAAGCACATTCTCAGAACAGGAGAACTACGTAGAGGAGGTACTTTCCTTTGTTGAATCCCCGGCAGACAGTCAGGTCGTGCAGGGATATCAGTTTTTTAAGATTTTTGATGAACATCAGCTGGAATACATACTTCTTGCCAATGGGGGAAGTGATGATGTTTACATGGTAGGCAAGATCGCGGCCTTTCAGATTCAGAATCTTCTTATCGCATATAAAGAAAGATTTGATAAGGACAATTTTGTTAAAAACCTGTTGCTGGATAATCTGCTGCTGGTAGATATTTACAACCGTGCTAAGAAATTACATATTGACACAGAAGTAAGACGTGTTATCTTTATTATTGAAACAAAGCATGAAAAAGATACGAATGCGCTCGACAACGTGAGAACACTTCTTGGTAACCGTACCAGGGATTTTGTGACAGCTGTTGATGAGAAGAATATTATCGTGGTAAAGGAACTGGAACCGAATGATGGCCATGCGGAACTGGAGAAGATTGCGGAGAATATGTATACGCTCCTGAAAGAAGATGGAGAAGAAGATATTCTGATAGCATATGGAACAGTTGTCGGTGATATCAAAGAAGTTTCAAAATCATATAAAGAAGCCAAATTAGCTCTTGATGTTGGTAAGATATTCTTCAGTGAACGCAGCGTTATTGCATACAGTGCTTTGGGAATTGGACGTCTGATCTATCAGCTGCCGATTCCACTTTGTAAGATGTTCATACGTGAGATTTTTGAGGGAAAATCGCCGGATGATTTTGATGAGGAGACATTGATAACGATCAATAAATTCTTTGAGAATAATCTGAACGTATCAGAAACATCCAGACAATTATATATACACCGTAATACACTGGTATACAGACTGGATAAACTGCAGAAGAGTACCGGTCTGGATCTGCGTGTGTTTGAAGACGCCATTACATTTAAAATCGCACTTATGGTAGTGAAGTATATGAAGTATATGGAGTCGCTGGAGTATTAATAATCAGGAGGAACTTATGATTGAACTAAGAGAAGTAACGAAAGAGTACTCAAAAGGGGTTGCAGCCCTGAATGGAATCAATCTGAAGATTGAACAGGGTGAATTTGTGTTTATCGTGGGAGACAGCGGATCTGGTAAGTCTACGTTGATTAAACTTATCATGAAAGAACTGGAGCCTACGTCTGGAACAATTATCGTAAATGGTAATAACTTAAGCCGTATGAAACATCGCAGAGTGCCGATGTACAGAAGAAATATCGGTGTTGTATTCCAGGATTTCCGTCTGTTAAAGGATCGCAATATCTATGAAAATATTGCGTTTGCACAGAGAGTCACAGAGACATCTACAAGAATTATCAAGAAAAAAGTACCGGCGGCATTGTCACTGGTAGGGCTTGCCCAGAAATACAAGGCGTTTCCAAAGGAATTATCCGGTGGTGAGCAACAGAGAGTTGCAATCGCAAGAGCAATCGTGAATGAACCAGCAATTCTGCTTGCAGATGAGCCTACCGGTAACCTGGATCCGACAAATTCATGGGAGATTATGAAACTGTTGGAAGAGGCAAATGACAGAGGAACTACGGTTCTGGTCGTTACGCATAACCAGGAAATCGTGAACGAAATGCAGAAGCGGGTTGTTACAATGAAAAAAGGTGTCATTGTAAGCGACGAGAAAAAAGGTGGGTACAAGCATGAGAATTAGTACAATAGGATATTCGATGAAACAAGGAGTTAAGAACATCCGCAGAAATAAGATGTTTTCCATTGCTTCGATTGCAACGATGGCGGCATGCATCTTCCTGTTTGGACTGTTCTATTCCATGGTAATGAACTTTAATTATATCGTGGAAAAAGCAGAAGAAGGTGTGGCGATCACAGTATTTTTCAACGAAGATACAACACAGGAACAGAAAGATTCGATTGGTGCCCAGCTTAAGAAAGAGGACGGCGTACTGAAAGTGAATTATGTAAGTGCAGACGAAGCATGGAACAAGTTCAAAGGTCAGTACTTTGGAGAGTCCGGCGATCTGGCGGAAGGATTTAAGAGTGATAACCCGCTTGCAAATTCTGACAACTATGAAGTGTATCTTTCGGATGTGTCAAAGCAGAAGAGCGTTGTATCTTTTGCAAAATCACTGGAAGGCGTACGTAAAGTCAACAAATCAGATGTGGTAGCAAAGACGTTGTCGAGCGTGAATAAGCTGGTGGGCTATGTGTCCGTAGCAATTATTGCAATTCTGCTTGCAGTATCTGTTTTCCTGATCAGTAATACAGTTACTATGGGTATTACAGTAAGACGTGAAGAGATTGCGATCATGAAGTATATCGGCGCAAAAGACGGATTCGTCCGTGCTCCGTTTGTAATCGAAGGTCTGATCATTGGAGCTGTAGGAGCGGTTATTCCGCTGGTACTTCTGTACTTTATGTATGATAAAGTAATTACATATATTATGACAAAATTCAGCCTGCTGAATAACATTATAGAATTCCTTCCGGTAGCAACTGTTTACAGAACATTGCTTCCAATCGGAATCGCCTTAGGTGTGGGAATCGGTTTTGTTGGAAGTTTCTTTACAATCCGCAAGCATTTGAAAGTATAATGTTTCTGATCCGGAAAGGAACGACATATGATAAATAGAAAGAAGATGATAAGTCTTCTGCTGACAATGGCACTTACATGTGGAATGTTCATGCCGGCGTATGCAACTGAGATAGATGATACAAAGAAAAAAGCAGAAGAGTTGGAGAACAAAGAAAAAAACTGCCGAGAGTGAGAAGACATCTCTTGCCAATCAACTGAATAACCTGGTAAATGAGATGGAAAAGACAAAGAAAAAAATCTCGGATAAGGAAAGTGAAATTTCGAATAAAGAAGACGAGCTGATTCTTGCAAAGGCAAATGAAAATGACCAGTATGAAAGCATGAAAAAGAGAATCCGTTTTATGTATGAGAACGGAAATACCGGATTTATTGAAATCTTATGCTCTTCTAAATCAATCGGAGAATTTCTGAATAATGCAGAATATATCAGTACGATATCTGGTTATGACAGAAATATGCTGGTGGAGTTTCAGAAGGTTGTAACAGATGTGGAGAATCAGGAAGCAGAGCTTCAGAAAGAATACAAACAACTGCAGACAATGCAGGATGATCTGATCGCAAAACAGGATAATGTCAATCAGCTGCTGACGAGCAAACAGAGCGAGATACAGAAGCTGGACAGTGAACTTGGCGATACAAAGAATAAGCTGGCTCAGTTAGAAGCAGCGGCAGCCGCAGCTGAGAAAAAACAAAAAGAGGCAGCCGAAGCAGCGGCAGCAGCGAAAAAAGCGCAGGCAGCAGCGGCATCTAAGAATACAGGTTCATCTTCAAGTTCTGCCGGTTCGCCGGTTGTATCAGGGAATGGAACATTTACCCATCCTTGTCCGGCCGGGTATATCTCAAGTACATTTGGCTATAGAACACAGCCGATTGCAGGAGCAAGTACGAATCATAAAGGAATTGATTTTGCCGCTGCAACAGGAACACCAATCTATGCAGCGGCAGCGGGAACTGTGATTTCAGCAGGATATGCAGGGAATGCAGGAAATCTGCTGGTAATCAATCATGGTAACGGTCTGCTGACATATTATATGCATTGCAGTAAGATTTATGTAAGTGCAGGGCAGAAAGTCAGCAAAGGACAGAATGTTGCGGCAGTGGGAACAACCGGTAATTCAACCGGACCGCATCTTCATTTTCAGGTAATGTTGAATGGAACACCGGTCAATCCGGCAAACTATCTGTAATAAAAGACAGATCATAGTAAGAGGCAGATAAATGAAAAACAGAAAAAAGTTTTTTGAAAGGGGCGCTTTGTGGCGCCCTTGCTATGTTATTGGCAGCGGGACTTGTGTCCTGCGGATTAAAAGTAAATAGTGGAAGCAGTGATATCACATCAAAAACAGAGGATAAGATATCGGAATTACAGAACCTGGTCAAGAAGCATTATATGGGGGACGTAAAAGAGAAGAATCTGGAAGATGGAATCTATAAAGGCTATATCAATGGTCTGAATGATCCATACTCGGTATATTACAACAAGAAAGAGACGAAAGAATTATATGAATCGACCGGTGGGGAATATTCCGGAATCGGTGCTGTGATGTCTCAGAACACGGAGACAGGAGTGATTACTCTGGTTCAGATATATAAGGATTCTCCGGCTGAAAAAGCTGGACTTAAGGACAATGATATCCTATATAAGGTAGAAGGAAAAGAAGTAACAGGAAAAGACCTTTCGAAGTTGTAAGTAAAATAAAAGGCGAAAAAGGAACAACAGTAGAACTTACCGTATTAAGAGGAGAAAATGCGAAGGAGGTAACTGTGACTGCTGCAAGAGACACTGTGCAGGCACAGACGATAGAGTATAAGCTGATGGATGACAAGATCGGTTATATCAGAGTGTCTGAATTCGATACGGTAACCTATGATCAGTACGAAGAAGCATTGGATGATCTTGAGAAGCAGGGAATGACAGGATTAGTGGTGGATCTGCGTAATAATCCGGGAGGTTCACTCAGTACGGTATGTGATATGCTGGATCTGATGCTGCCAAAGGGACTGATCGTCTATACAGAAGACAAAGATGGCAAAAAGACGGAGATGAAATCTGATGAAGAGCATCAGTTTACCAAGCCGCTGGCAGTTCTGGTAAATGGTAACAGTGCCAGCGCATCAGAAATCTACTCCGGTGCAATCCAGGATTATGGAATCGGTAAGATTGTAGGAACCCAGACATATGGAAAGGGTGTTGTACAGCAGATTTTTGATCTGGATGACGGAACAGCTGTAAAACTTACGATTGCAGAGTATTTTACTCCAAAGGGAAGAAGCATTAATGGAAAAGGAATTACACCGGATGTAAAAATCAAGTACCAGAGCGATGAAGAAAATCCGGATGCAGATAACCAGCTTGAAAAAGCAGTAGAGACAGTAAAGGCACAGATGAAGTAATGGTGTGCCGGCAATGACATGGCAGAAGAAGAGTTTGGAAGGGAATGCAGTTAGGCATTCCCTTTTAGTATGCCTTATGGTAAAATATAAATAATGTAAAATTAAGATGATACATGTAAAATAGGAGGAAAAGACATTGATTAATCAGTTAGTAGCCAACATAAAGAAGACAGGAGCACCAATCGTAGTAGGTCTGGATCCAATGTTAAACTACATTCCGGAACAGGTTCAGCAGAAAGCGTTTGCAGAGTATGGTGAGACGCTGGAAGGTGCCGCTGAAGCAATCTGGCAGTTCAATAAAGAAATCGTAGATAAGACGTATGACCTGATCCCGGCAGTAAAACCACAGATCGCGATGTATGAACAATTCGGTCTTCCGGGACTTGCGGCATTTAAGAAGACGGTAGATTACTGTAAGGAAAAAGGACTGGTTGTCATCGGAGATATAAAAAGAGGAGATATTGGTTCTACATCTGCAGCTTATGCGGTTGGTCATATTGGAAAAGTGAAAGTAGGAAGCAAGACATATGCACCATTTGACGAAGACTTTGTAACAGTCAATCCATACCTTGGTTCAGACGGAGTCAATCCATTCCTGGATGTATGTAAAGAAGAAAAGAAGGGAATCTTTGTACTTGTTAAGACTTCCAATCCATCCAGCGGAGAATTCCAGGATCAGAAGATCGATGGGCGTCCGCTGTATGAACTGGTCGGAGAGAAAGTGGCTGCATGGGGATCAGAAGTCATGGGTGATGAGTACAGTTATGTAGGAGCAGTAGTTGGAGCAACTTATCCGGAGATGGGAAAAGTACTTAGAAAAGTAATGCCGAAGGCATATATCCTGGTTCCTGGTTACGGTGCACAGGGGGGAAAAGGAAAAGATCTGGTACACTTCTTTAATGAGGATGGACTTGGAGCAATCGTGAACTCTTCAAGAGGAATCATTGCGGCATACAAGCAGGAGCAGTATGCAAAGTTTGGAGCTGAGAACTTTGGTGATGCATCTAGAGCAGCAGTTGAGACTATGGTAGCAGATATCAAAGGAGCACTTGAGAACAGATAAGGTCTGATCTGACAAAAAAGACAGATAAAAACGTATGACAGAGTAATCTTAACAGGAGATAAAGGAAGATGGAAAAAAAGAAAGAACAGGCGAAAGTTCTGTCACAGGAGATGCTGGCAGACGGGATCTACAGTCTGTGGATTGAGACAGAAGCAGCACGGACTGCCAGACCGGGACAGTTTGTATCTGTATACACGGCAGATGCAAGCAAATTACTTCCGCGTCCGATCAGTATCTGTGAAATAGATAAAGAGGGAAAAAAATTAAGACTGGTATACCGTGTAACCGGAGAAAAGACCGGAACAAAACAGTTCTCGGAATTAAAGGCAGGAGATACTGTGCCGGTGATCGGACCTCTGGGAAATGGTTTTCCATATGAGAAAGCAGAAGGAAAGAAAGTATTCCTGGTGGGTGGAGGAATCGGTGTTCCGCCAATCCTGGAACTTGCCAAACAGATGCAGTGCGAAGAAAAGCAGATTGTTGTCGGCTACAGAGATGCACATACATTTCTGAAAGACGAATTTGAACAGAACGGGACCTTATATATTTCCACAGAAGATGGAAGTGTAGGAACAAAAGGGAATGTCATGGATGCTATCCGTGAGCAGAATCTGGATGCAGATATGATATTTGCATGCGGACCGACACCAATGCTGCGGGCGATCAAGACTTATGCAGAAGAGAAGGGGATCGAATGCTATATTTCTCTGGAAGAGAGAATGGCATGCGGAATCGGAGCCTGTCTGGCATGTGTCTGCAAGACAAAGGAAAAAGATGCACACAGCAACGTGAATAACAAGAGAATCTGTAAAGACGGACCAGTATTCTTATCTACGGAGGTGGATTTATAATGGATATGAAAGTAAATATTGCCGGCGTAGAGTGGAAGAATCCGGTTACAGTGGCTTCCGGTACATTTGGTTCGGGAGAAGAATTCGGTGAGTTTGTCGATCTGAACCGTCTCGGAGCGGTGACGACCAAGGGAGTCGCAAATGTCCCGTGGCCGGGTAATCCGACACCACGTGTAGCTGAAGTTTACGGCGGGATGATGAATGCGATCGGACTTCAGAATCCGGGAATTGATCTGTTCTGCAAAAGAGATATCCCGTTTCTGAAGAAATATGATACGAAGATCATTGTGAATGTCTGCGGGCATGCGCCGGAGGAATATCTTGCGGTTGTTGAGCGGCTGGCGGATGAGCCGATTGATATGATGGAGATCAATATTTCGTGCCCGAATGTAAATGCGGGATTCCTTGCGTTTGGACAGGACGCAAAGCATGTAGAAGAACTGACGGCTCAGATCAAAAAAATCGCAAAACAGCCGATCATCATGAAACTGACACCAAATGTTACGGATATTACAGAGATCGCAAAGGCGGCAGAAGCTGGCGGAGCAGATGCCTGTCGCTGATCAATACATTGACGGGGATGAAGATCGATATCAATCGCAGAACATTTGCGGTAGCTAATAAGACCGGCGGCGTATCGGGACCGGTTGTACATCCAATCGCAGTCCGTATGGTATACCAGACGGCGCAGGCGGTCAATATTCCGATTATCGGAATGGGAGGAATTGCTACACCGGAAGATGCAATCGAGATGATCCTTGCAGGAGCATCCGCAGTATCTGTGGGAACCGCGAATTTCTATAATCCAAATGCAACAATAGAGATCATTGACGGAATCGAAGCATATATGAAGAAAAATGGATTTGAATCCGTGAAAGATATGGTTGGTATTGTAAAATAATGATAAAGAGACACTGCTATCGGCAATGTCTCTTTTTTCTTGGAAATATGTAAGGAAAATATAAGAAAAACCGTGAACGGTAAAAATACGGGTGCCTGTATGGCAAATGCTATAATAAAAACATGACTGACAGTCAGTTTTTTGAGTAGATTTTCAGAAATGTTTTTGTTATACTGATATGTATATGACGATACCAAAGGAGGATGTGTGGATGAAGAAATCATTTCAGATTTTCAAAAGAGATCTCGGCCGGTTATTCTGTAACCGTGCGGCGGTACTGATCCTGGTTGGAATCAGTGTACTGCCGTCTCTTTATGCATGGTTTAATATCGCTGCCAATATGGACCCGTACGGGAATACCAAAGGAATTCAGGTAGCGATTGCCAATGAAGATAAAGGTGCCGACAGTGAGCAGATGTCACTGGACGCAGGACAAAATATTGTAGATAATCTGAAGAAAAATGACCAGCTTGGCTGGAAGTTTGTAGATGCAAAAGAAGCAAAAAAGGGAGTAAAATCCGGAAAATATTACGCTGCGATCGTGATACCGGATAATTTCAGCGAATCGCTTCTGAGCATTTTATCGGGAGATATCAAACAGCCGGAGCTGGATTATTATATTAATGAAAAGAAAAATGCGATCGCCCCGAAGATCACAGATACAGGTGCAGGCACGATCCAGCAGGAGATCAATGACACCTTTTCTTCGGTGGCGGCGGAATCCATTTCAAAGCTGCTGAGTGAAAAAGCAGGAGATATCGCAGGAAGAGTGACGGAGGGAAATTCGAGTCTGATCCGGGCGGTTGCCGAGACAAGGAAGAATCTGGAAGAATATAACAAAGTGCTGGAAAATTTTCAGAAAACGGTGGATAAGTCAGATGAAGTAATCCAGAATGCGGTGAAAACACTGGATCAGGTCAATGCATCGGCAAAATCAGGAGTGCAGACACTTTCAGATAGCGGAACGGTACTTTCAGACACAAGAACAGCAGTAGGAATATTTTCGACACAGTTCTCGGATAGTATGTCGAACGGCGAGACGCTTCTGAATAATACCTATGTGTCTGCATCGGCAAAACTGGCATATTCGAGACGAAGGCAGGACAGGCTCTGACAGCAGTAGACGGAAGCCTGACAACAGCATCCACTCTCCTTACCAGGAATCAGGAATTACTGAGTCAGTTAAAAGCGCTGAATGAACAGATTCAGGGGAATACAGAATTATCACAGCAGTTTTCGGCATTGATCGCACAAAAGATTTCCGAACTGGAGAGCCAGAATGCGTCCCTTCAGGGGCTGGTGGCTTCATTGAAGAATGGCAATAAAGGAATTCAGAATGCAGTGACAACAGCGCAGAGTACACGGACATCTCTGGAAAAGCTTGCAAAAGACAGCAAGGAAAGTCTGCAGGATTACCGCAGTAATTTTGCACAGACATTAATGCCGCAATTGAACCAGTCACTGGACAGTCTGGCTTCATTAAGTGGAAGCCTGTCCTCAACACTGGATGGTGTAGAACCAACGGTTGAACAGATGAAGAGTATCCTGAATCAGCTCAACAGCAGCTTGAAAGACAGTGCCTCGGCACTGGGACAGACAAAAGAAGTGCTGAAGCGGGTAGATGAATCACTGGCTTCGGTTCAGGACGATCTGGGAGCACTGCAAAGTTCACAGATGTATCAGAAACTGACCTCTCTGGAGGGGATTGATGCGGATTCCATTGCCGGTTTTATGTCTTCGCCGGTAAGTATTCAGTCGAAAGTATTGTATGATGTGGAAAATTATGGATCGGGTATGACACCGTTTTATACCAATCTGGCATTGTGGGTAGGCGGACTGATCCTGGTATCCATTCTGAAACAGGAAGTGGATAGAGACGGGAAGATTCACAGATTTACGGCATCACAGGCTTATTTTGGCAGATGGATGTTATTCATGGCGGTAGGTCTGGTACAGGGTCTGATCGTGTGTCTGGGCGATATTGTACTTCTGAAAGTACAATGCGTACACCCGGTCGCATTCGTATGTGTAGGCATCTTCTGTTCCTTTATCTATGTAAATCTGATCTATGCGCTGGCGCTTACGTTCAAGCATATTGGAAAAGCACTGGGAGTTGTACTGGTTATTTTACAGATCCCGGGATCGGCAGGAACATATCCGATCGAGATGACACCTGCATTTTTCCAGAAACTTCATCCGCTGCTTCCTTTCACATATGGAATCAGTGCAATGCGTGAATGCATTGCCGGTATGTATGGAGCGAATATCTGGAAATATCTGGGGATACTGGCAATCTTCTTCCCGATATCGCTTTTCATCGGTCTGGTACTTCGTCCGCTGCTTATGAATCTGAATCATCTGTTCGATAAGCGGCTGTCAGAGACAGAGCTGATGCTGGGAGAGACGGAAACAGCAGAGCGGAAACGGCCGGAACTGACCATGATGATGAAGACGTTAATGGAAGATGATGAGTGGAAACAGGAATTTCTGGAAAGATCAGAAAAATTCGAGAAGCGTTATCCGAAGATGATCCGCTTTGGATTCCTTGGAATGATCATTATCCCGCTCATTTTCCTGATACTGATGTTCAGCCTGGAATCCAAACTGGTATTTCTGGTGTTATGGATCATATCGCTGATCGCGCTTGCACTGTATCTGATCTGTGTAGAATATATACACGATAAGATGTTAAAACAGCTTGCTGCCACAGGAATGACAACAGAAGATCTGATACGGGGAATAAAGGAGGAAAAAGGCGTATGAAAAATATATGGGAGATTTTCCGGAGGGATATAAAACGGATTAAAAATAATGTGATCGCCATGATCGTCATTATGGGGATCACCGTTGTTCCCTGCCTTTATGCCTGGTTTAATATTGCAGCAAGCTGGGATCCATATAAAAATACAGGAAACTTAAAAGTTGCGGTGGCAAGCGTGGATAAGGGGTATGAAGGCAGCCTGATTCCGCTCGAACTGAATATGGGAGATCAGGTACTGACATCGCTTCGCAGTAATTCGCAGCTTGACTGGGTATTTACCAGCAAGAAAAAAGCAGTATCCGGAGTAAAATCCGGAAAATACTATGCGGCGATCGTGATACCGGAAAACTTCAGTACAGATATGATGAGTCTGTTCTCTGAAAATATCAGTAAACCAAGTATCACATACTATTCGAATGCAAAAGAAAATGCGATCGCACCGAAGGTTACAGATAAAGGAGCAAGCGCGATCCAGAGACAGGTTAATGAAGTATTTATTGAAACGATCAGTGATACGGTTATTACTTCTTTCAAAGCAGTTACCAATGTGGCAGATCAGAATGGAGTAGAATCCATTGCAGGGAATCTGGCAAATAATCTGGACCAGATCGGTTCGGACCTGAATGTGGCATCTGCGACATTAAGTTCCTTTGCGGGAATGACGACATCTGCACAGCAGCTTCTGGATACGACAGGCACATTTCTGAAAGAGACACAGAACCGTTCGGATAAGACAACAGATGCCTTGAAGACAACGAAGAAATCATTCAATGGGATTGAAGGAACAATCAGCGGTGCAACGGATGGCGTAAATGCGGCACTGAATTCCGGAAAGGAATTTTATTCACAGATGTCCGGGATCATTGATTCCGCATTTGCATCCAATTCACAGAGTGCGGCAGATGTAGCGGCGACATTGAACACTCTGGCATCCAGCGTGGAAAAGGTAACAGCCGCCTATCAGTCACTGCAGAATTCGGTAGATGATATGGCAGATAAAGTGAGCGGACTTGGCAATACGAAACTGAATGCATTGCTCGGCAACATTTCAGGGAAGCTCGGTGAGACAATCGCAACACAGACAGAGCTTAAGAATCAGTTACAGAGCACGGCATCCTCTCTGACAGATGCATCCGGCACAGCAATCCAGAATAAAGCAGAGCTGGATAAACTGGTAAAAGAAAGTGCGGACAGTCTTGCAAATGTGAAATCCGACTATGAAAAGAATGTGAAAAACAGTTTGGATAAGCTTTCCAAATCCATGGGAGATACCAGCAGCAGTCTGGGCAGTCTGATGGATCAGCTGGATGCAAGTGTGGATGGAGTCTATGATCTGTCATCTTCGGCTTCCGCAGATCTGACACAGATCAATAAGGCACTGGATCATTCCTGCAAGCTGTTGGATAAAGCATCCGCAAAGATCAGTGATACAACAGGAAAGATCAGTCAGATGCAGTCGGGCGGAGACTTTTCTCAATTGGAAGAACTGATCTCCGGGGATTCCAGTGTGATCGGAGAGTTCCTGGCAGCACCGGTAAGCCTGAAGACGAATCAGGTCTATAAGATTGAAAATTATGGCTCTTCGATGCACCGTTCTATTCCACCTTGTCGATCTGGATCGGCGGAATCGTACTGGTTGCCATGTTAAAGACAGGTGTTTCGACAAAATGTACCGAAGGTCTGAAAAAAGTAAAACCACATCAGGAATACCTGGGCCGTTATCTCATCTTCCTGATCGTTGGTCTGCTGCAGAGTACTCTGATCTGTCTGGGAGATCTGTTATATCTGGGCATCCAGTGTAAGCATCCGTTCTTGTTTATGCTGGCAGGATGGTTCTCGAGCATCGTATATGTGAATATCATTTATACACTGACGGTGTCATTCGGAGATATCGGAAAAGCAGTCAGTGTTGTACTTCTGGTCATGCAGGTGGCAGGTTCCGGAGGAACATTCCCGATTGAAGTGGCACCGGCGTTCTTCAAAGCAGTATATCCGTTACTGCCATTTGTTCATAGTATGTCGGCATTCAGGGAGACGATTGGCGGAATGTATGGTATGACATACTGGACGGAACTTGGGAAGCTGGGAATCTTCCTGCTTTTGTCATTGATTCTAGGATTGCTTCTGCGCAAACCGGTAATCCGGATGAACGAGGTATTTGCAGAAAAGCTGGAAGAGACAAAGATTATGTAATGATTACGTGTATATACTGTTCTTTTTTTCTGACGTGAATTGAAAAACTGATTTTCTTATGATAGAATTAAATGGAATTATTATGCAATAAATAAGACGCACAGAGTCTGAAATATATGGAGGGAATCAAAATGGAAAGTTATAAACAGGAGTTTATTGAATTTATGGTAGAGAGCGATGTGCTCAAGTTTGGAGAATTTACATTAAAGAGCGGAAGAAAATCACCGTTCTTTATGAATGCCGGAGCTTATGTAACAGGATCACAGCTGAAAAAATTAGGTCAGTATTATGCGAAGGCAATCCATGATACCTATGGAGATGATTTCGATGTGTTGTTCGGACCTGCATACAAGGGAATCCCGCTTGGAGTGGTCACGGCAATTGCTTACAGTGATCTTTACGGAAAAGAAGTACGCTATTGTTCTGACCGTAAAGAAGAAAAAGATCATGGTGCCGATAAAGGAAGCTTTCTCGGAAGCAAGTTAAAAGACGGAGACCGTGTGATCATGATCGAAGATGTGACAACATCAGGAAAGTCTATGGAAGAGACCGTACCAAAAGTAAAAGGTGCTGCAGATGTAACAATCGTAGGTCTGATGGTATCCCTGAACCGTATGGAAGTAGGAAAAGGCGGCAAGAAATGTGCATTGGATGAGATCAAAGATCTGTATGGATTCGATACAGCTGCGATCGTAACAATGGAAGAAGTTGTAGAGTGCTGTATAATAAAGAATGTGACGGGAAGTTGTGATCGATGATACATTAAAAGAAGCAATCGATGCATATTATGAACAGTACGGAGCAAAATAGAAAACGGGGGATCAGGATATGAATGAAAAAGCATATAAAGCAATGGGGCTAGCCGGTGCAGCAGGGATTGCGGTAGGAATTGTAGTTACGGTAATAGGAATCGCCGCAGGTGTGATCTCCATTATAAGCGGTGCCCGTTTACTGAAAGAAAAGAAAGGAATCTTATTCTAATACCGAAGAGACACAGGAGGTTGTAGGACGTTGGATTCAGGAAAAAGAAAACGAATCCGGATACTGGGAAAGATATTATTTATATTATATGTAATATTTATTGTATATTTCCTGCTGTTCTCTGATTGGTATGGACGTACAGGTGAGATGAGGGAATACCATTATAATCTGGTACTGTTTAAAGAAATCAAAAGATTCTGGCAGTATCGTGAGCAGGTGGGATTCTTTGCAATGTTCACCAATTTATTTGGAAATGTGATTATATTTATTCCGTTTGGATTTTTCCTCCCGATGGGAAGCAGGCAGAGAAGTTTTATTGCAACGGCATATTACAGCTTTGTACTGAGCCTGTGCGTGGAAGTCTTCCAGCTTATTACAAAGGTGGGGAGCTTTGATGTAGATGACCTGTTACTGAATACCATCGGTGGAATTTGCGGATATATATTATTTGCAATATGTGCGGCAATAAGGAGAAGACATGCTGGGAAAAAAACTAAGAACAGAAGATGATAGAATTAAAGCGGTAGCGAAAGCCCGTAAAAAAAAGCGGAAAAAGATGATCAAAACGAAATATGGACAGAAAGCAGTCAGACACTCCAAAAGGGGTGTCTATTCCTGTACTTATGCAGTGGTGATTGCATTTCTGGTGATCGTGATGATTCTTTTTTCATTTTTAAATAAAGGAAATGTCAATATATTGATCGGATTTTTCGGACTGGGAACTGTGCGATGGCAGTGATTGGAATCTGGCTTGGCATGAAAGGATTCAGAGAACGCGAAAAGATTTATACAACATGCAAGGTGGGAATCACGGTAAATGCGGTATTTCTCGCCGTTATGGTTGGATTATTCGTCAGGGGGCTTATGTAGAATGATAGAAGAAAGATATGAACTGGCACTTGACCGTATCCGTCTGATGCAGACAGAAGATACGGTGAAAGAGCCTTACAGAGATTATTTTAAGAAGATGGCAGAGTTCGTGCTTATGCTGGACGAACTGAGAGATGAACTTCTGGACGGAAGGTATCAGAAATTTACGCTGGAAGAATTAAGAACATGGAACAGACGGCTGTATCAGGATGTTTTGCCGGAGCAGTATGAAGAAAGTTATGCGAATCCGGATTATGCGTGTAAGATGTTTGGAAAAGAATCAGGACAGATTCTTGGGATGTTATATGCGGAACTTCGTGGGGCAGTCGTTTATGTTTTTGAGGGAAAGACGGAATATCTGGCAATTTTGTATGAATTATTGATTGAAATATATAACCAGTTCGAGGATACACCGGATGCAAAAACAGCCCGTGATATTTTTTACTGGTATGCAAGTGATTATTGTGATGTATTCCTTGCGGATCGTATCAGAGAACAGATCCTGCCGGAAGAATCCTTCGCAACAGATCTGATCATGAACAGTGATCTTAAAGATCTCAGATATCTGTATCAGTTTGGAGAGTATATCAGCGAAAACGAATGGAAGACAGCGGAGCATCTGAACCGTCTCCCGGAAGAGACCATCCAGAAGATGGCAGATGTCTATTCGGAGGGATACCGCATTGGATTCGTAAATACCGGAAAAGATCTTTCGAAGAAATCGGTAGTGAATATCCGTTATATTCTTGGATTTGAACGTGTAGTAAAGAAAGCGATAGAGAACTTTGAAAAAATGGGATTAAAACCGGTCATCTATCGTGCAGCGGTCAGTGTGTTGACAAAGAGACAACATTACAAGATCGGATACTGCGGAGCAGTGGCAAATAAGCAGTATGAATACGATCATAAAGATGATCAGGCAATCTTTATGGATAAGAAGTACCTGGAGCGCAAACTGGAAGTGATGCAGACAACATATGAACATTATAAGAAAGAGGCAGCCGGGTTTGCAGGACCGGCATGCATTGACATGTTTGGTGAAGAACCATTCGAACCGGTGGCAAAAGAGACTGTGGCAAAGCTTTCGGAGAGTCAGGAAGAGATGATCCTGCAGTATGACAGCCGTCAGAGCCAGATGGTGAACAGGTATATCAAAGGAGAAGAGCGCAGCTTTACGATCATTGCCTATCCGGTGCCGGAGATCGGAGAGAAGTATGAAGAGATTTTCGATGAGATTATCCGTATAAACACACTGGATGCAAAAGTATATGAAAAAGTACAGCAGACACTGATTGATGCATTGGATCAGGGAGAATACGTGCATATTCTTGGGACGAATGGGAATCGTACAGATCTGAATGTGCAGTTACATCCGTTGAATGACCAGGCAAAAGAAACAATCTTTGAGAACTGTGTGGCAGATGTGAATATTCCGGTCGGGGAAGTCTTTACTTCTCCTGTTCTGGAAGGAACGAACGGAGTCTTACATGTCAGCAAAGTGTATCTGAATGAACTGCAGTATCGTGATCTGGAGATCACATTCTCAAATGGCATGGTATCAGAGTATAACTGTGCGAACTTTGATCGCGATCTGGAAAATAAAGCGTATATTCACGATAATGTATTATACAAACATCCGACGCTGCCGCTTGGTGAATTTGCGATCGGAACCAATACAACTGCATATGTAACCGCCAGGAAGTACGGAATCGAGGATAAGATGCCGATTCTGATCGCAGAGAAGATGGGACCGCATTTTGCGGTGGGAGATACCTGTTACAGCTGGTGCGAGGATATCAAAGTCTACAATCCGAACGGAAAGGAGATTATTGCAAGAGACAATTCGGTATCGATCCGCAGAAAAGAAGATGTATCAAAAGCATATTTTCACTGCCATACAGATATTACCATTCCATATGAAGAACTTGGAAGTATTACGGTTGTTACAAAGGATAAAAAAGAGATTGTGTTACTGGAAAATGGAAAATTTGTACTTCCCGGGACAGAGATTTTAAATGAACCATTGAAAAATTCTAATAAATAGGGTATGATTTATTTGTCAAACTTATAAGAAAGGATGAAAATTATGCCAAAAGTAGGAATTATCATGGGCAGTGACTCAGATCTTAAAGTTATGAGTAAGGCTGCAGTAATGCTGGAAGAGTTAGGAATCGAGTATGAGATGACGATCATCTCAGCACATCGTGAACCAGATGAACTGATTGAATGGACCAGAGGAGCAGAAAGCCGCGGAATAAAGGTTATGATCGCCGGTGCAGGAATGGCAGCAGCTTCCGGGAATGTGTGCAGCATTATTTGCCCTTCCGGTTATTGGTGTACCTCTTTCAGGAAAGAATCTGGATGGAATGGATGCAGTGTTTTCAATCATGCAGATGCCGCCGGGAGTTCCGGTTGCAACCGTTGCGATCGATGGCGCAAAGAATGCAGCAATTCTTGCAGCAAAGATTCTTGCGGCTTCAGATGAAGAACTTCTGAAGAAACTGAAAGCTTATACAGAAGAACAGAAAGAGGCAGTCAAAGCCAAAGCAGCAAAGCTTGATTCTATCGGATATGAGGCATATCTGGCATCAAAATAATAGATATAAAAGTACAAAAATAAATAACAGGTACAAAAGGAGATCGGATTATGGATTACAAAAAAGCTGGTGTGGATATTGAAGCAGGTTACAAGTCAGTAGAACTTATGAAAGAGCATGTAAAGAAGACCTTGCGTCCGGAAGTTCTTGGAGGACTCGGAGGATTCTCGGGAGCATTTTCTCTTGCGAAGATCAAAGAAATGGAAGAACCGGTGCTGTTATCAGGAACAGACGGATGTGGAACAAAGGTCAAACTTGCCATGATCATGGATAAGCACGATACCATTGGAATCGATGCAGTAGCTATGTGTGTGAATGATATTGCATGTGCAGGCGGCGAGCGTTATTCTTCTTAGACTATATTGCATGTGGAAAAAATTATCCGGAGAAGATCGCATCTATCGTAAAAGGTGTGGCAGAAGGATGCCTGCAGTCAGAAGCAGCCTGATTGGCGGAGAGACAGCAGAACATCCGGGACTTATGCCGGAAGATGAATACGATCTTGCAGGATTTGCAGTTGGTGTATGTGATAAAAAAGATATGATTACAGGAGAAGACTTAAAAGCAGGAGATGTACTGATCGGTATGGCATCTTCAGGTGTGCACAGCAATGGATTCTCACTGGTACGTAAAGTATTCGAGATGACAAAAGAATCGTTGGATACATATTATGATGATCTGGGAACTACACTCGGAGAAGCACTGCTTGCTCCGACAAGAATCTATGTCAAAGCATTAAAGAGCATAAAGAACGCAGGAGTGAAAGTGAAAGCCTGCAGCCATATCACAGGAGGCGGATTCTATGAGAACATTCCAAGAATGTTAAAAGACGGAGTAAAAGCCGTTGTAGAAAAAGACAGTTATCCGGTTCCGCCAATTTTCACAAAGCTTGCAAAAGAGGGAAATGTAGACGAGCATGCAATGTACAATACTTATAATATGGGTATTGGTATGATCGTTGCGGTTGATCCTGCTGATGTAGATAAGACAATAGAAGCAATCAAAGCGACCGGAGATACTCCATATGTGATCGGTCATATCGAAGACGGTGAAAAAGGAGTGACATTATGTTAAATGTCGTAGTTCTGGTATCCGGTGGCGGAACAAATCTGCAGGCAATCATAGATGCAGTAGATTCCGGCGAGATTACAAACACAAAGATTGCCGGCGTCATCAGTAATAATAAGAATGCATATGCATTGGAGCGTGCTAAAAAACATGGGATTCCGAATCAGTGTATATCTCCAAAAGATTATGAAAGCCGTGAGATTTTCAATCAGGAATTTATGAAGGCTGTGGATGTCATGCAGCCGGATCTGATCGTTCTGGCCGGATTTCTGGTAGTGATTCCGGCAGAGATGATCGCAAAATACAGAAACCGTATGATCAACATTCATCCGTCCCTGATCCCGGCATTTTGCGGAACAGGATTTTATGGATTGAAGGTGCATGAAAAAGCACTGGAACGCGGAGTGAAGGTGGTTGGTGCAACGGTACATTTTGTAGATGAAGGAACCGATACCGGTCCGATCATTTTGCAGAAAGCAGTTGAAGTGGAACAGGGAGATACCCCGGAAGTTCTGCAGAGACGTGTAATGGAGCAGGCAGAATGGAGAATTCTGCCAAGAGCCATTGATCTGATCGCAAATGGTAAAGTTAAAGTAGAAGGACATCGTGTGACGATCGAGTCATAGAGGATAAAGGAGCAGTGTAAGATGAAAGTATTAATCGTTGGAAGTGGCGGAAGAGAACATGCAATCGCATACAGCGTTGCAAAAAGCGATAAAGTAGACAAGATTTACTGTACTCCGGGAAATGCGGGAATTGCAGAATTTGCTGAGTGTGAACCGATCGGAGCCATGGAATTTGACAAGATCGTAGCATTTGCAAAAGAAAAAGAGATTGATCTGGTTATTGTTGGAATGGATGATCCACTGGTTGGCGGTCTGGTGGATGAACTGGAAGCCGCAGGTATCCGTACTTTCGGACCTAAAAAGAATGCAGCGATCCTTGAGGGATCAAAAGCATTTTCCAAGGATCTTATGAAGAAATATAACATTCCGACTGCAGCTTATGAGAATTTTACAGATCCGGATAAGGCAGTTGAATATCTGAAGACGGAGGCTAGATTCCCAATTGTATTAAAAGCAGACGGATTGGCACTTGGAAAAGGCGTGCTGATCTGTAAGAATCTGGAAGAGGCTGAAGAAGGCGTGAAAACGATCATGCTGGATAAGAAATTCGGTACAGCCGGTAATGAGATGGTTATAGAAGAATTTATGACAGGAAGAGAAGTCTCAGTACTGTCATTTGTAGATGGAAATACAATCAAAACGATGACTTCCGCACAGGATCATAAGCGTGCAGGTGATGGAGATACAGGTCTGAATACAGGAGGAATGGGAACATTTTCACCAAGTCCGTTCTATACAGAAGAAGTAGATGACTTCTGTAAGAAATATGTATATCAGGCAACCGTTGATGCTATGAAGGCAGAAGGAAGACCGTTCAAAGGTGTAATCTTTTTCGGACTGATGCTGACAGCGGACGGACCGAAGGTTCTGGAATACAATGCCAGATTCGGAGATCCTGAAGCGCAGGTGGTTCTTCCGAGAATGAAAAATGATATCATTGATGTAGTAGAAGCTTGTATTGATGGTACGCTGGATCAGATCGATCTGCAGTTTGAAGATAATGCTGCAGTATGTGTTGTTCTGGCAAGTGACGGATATCCGGTGAAATATGACAAAGGACTTCCAATCAGCGGACTGGAGGAATTTGACAGGCACGAAGGCTATTACTGCTTCCATGCAGGTACGAAATTCAACGGTGATCAGATTGTGACCAATGGCGGACGTGTACTTGGTGTGACAGCAAAGGGAAAAGACTTAAAAGAAGCAAGAGCTAATGCCTATGCGGCAACCGAATGGGTAAAATTCGATAATAAATATATGCGTCATGATATTGGTAAAGCGATTGACGAAGCATAAAAAGTACGAAAAGAGTATGAAAAGAAGAGCTTACGATTTAGGTTGTAAGCTCTTTTTAATTGTGTTATAGTATCCATATAACAAAAGAAAAAGACAGATAACAGGTGATGAGATGTTGATAGAAATTGATTTTAACAGCAGCGAGGCAATCTATGTACAACTGCAGAATCAGATTATCATGGGGATTGCAACAGACATGATTCGGGAGGGAGATACCTTACCGTCTGTCAGACAGCTGGCGGATACTGTGGGAATTAATATGCATACGGTGAATAAAGCGTATTCGATCTTACGGCAGGAAGGGTTCATCCAGTTGGACAGAAGAAGAGGAGCCGTAGTCGCCATTGATGCGGACAAGGCACAGGCAATGTTAAAACTCAGGGAAAAGCTTGCGATATTACTTGCAAAAGGATGCTGCAAGAATATTGGAAGAGAAGATGTGCATGCATTGGTGGATGAGATATTTGACGAGTATAGAAGATAGGCAGAAAGGAACAAAAAGGCATGGATTATACAAGGCAGGCTAAGGAAGTGCTGAAGATTGCAGAAAAAAGTGCGAAGGAGATGGCACACCCTTATGTAGGAACAGAACATCTGCTTCTGGGACTCAGAAAGGTGTATACCGGCGTAGCGGCGCAGGTTCTGGGAACGAACGGGTAGATGAGGAAAATATACAGAAAGTGATGTCCGAACTGATCTCTCCTGCAGGTGAGATGCCAGGCAGAAAGAAACCAGAATACAGTCCGAGACTGGAATATATTCTGGAAGACAGTAAGACAGAGGCAGAACAGTTCCGCTCGGAAGAGATTGGAACAGAACATATGCTGACGGCACTTATCCGTGATATGGATTGTGTTGCTGCAAAGATCCTGACTACGTTAGGTGCGAATCTTCAGAAGATCTATCAGGAAATATTTGAAACTGTCGGGATCGATCGAAGATGTATCAGGAAGAATATGGACCGGAAGAGGGGAGAAAGAACGGAGTATTGGATCAGTATGGTACCGATCTGACAGCAGAAGCAGAAGAAGGAAAGCTCGATCCGGTCATCGGAAGAGAAGAAGAAATCGGACGGCTGATGCAGGTCTTAAGCAGACGCACAAAGAACAATCCCTGTCTGGTCGGGGAACCGGGTGTTGGTAAGACAGCAGTCATCGAAGGGCTTGCAACACAGATTGCAGAAGGCATCGTGCCGGAAGGAATCAGGGGAAAACGTATCTATACCATGGATCTGGCAAGTATGATCGCCGGATCAAAATACCGCGGAGAATTCGAAGAACGTATGAAACGTCTGATTCAGGAGGTGAAGGCGGCAGGTAATATCATTCTGTTTCTGGATGAAGTGCATACGATCATTGGTGCGGGTGGTGCAGAAGGAGCGATGGATGCGTCTAATATTCTGAAGCCGTCACTTGCAAGAGGAGAACTGCAGCTGATCGGTGCCACAACGATCGTGGAATACCGCAAATATATTGAAAAAGATGCGGCACTGGAAAGAAGATTCCAGCCAATCACGGTAGAAGAACCAGATAAAAATCAGTGTCTGGAGATACTGAAAGGTCTGCGCTCCAGATATGAAAAACATCATAAAGTAAAGATAAGAGAAGAAGCACTGGAGGCAGCAGTCAGCTATTCCAACCGCTATATCAATGACCGTTTTCTTCCGGATAAGGCGATTGATGTTGTGGATGAAGCATGCTCAAAAGTAAGCTTGCGTGGATTTAAAGTACCGGAAAATGTATATAAACTGGAAAAGGCACAGACGGAACTTGCAAAGGAACTGGAAGAAGCAATTCAAAGCGGCAATATCATTGAGGCATCCATGCTTCATAAAGAATTAAAGGATGCAGAAGAGAAATCAGAACAAATCAAGAAACGTATTCATAAGAAGAATGATGCAAAGCATCTGGAAGTAACGGAAGAAGATATTGCAGAGGTCGTATCACAGTGGACGAAGATTCCGGTAAGTCGTCTGGCTGAGTCAGAAAGCACAAGGTTGAATAAGCTTGAACAGACACTTCATAAGCGTGTGGTCGGGCAGGATGAAGCGGTAACAGCAGTAGCAAAATCTATCAAGCGCGGAAGGGTCGGACTGAAAGATCCAAAGCGTCCGATCGGTTCGTTCTTATTCCTGGGGCCAACAGGAGTCGGAAAGACAGAATTATCCAAAGCTCTTGCGGAAGCTCTCTTTGGAGATGAGAATTCTATAATCCGTGTAGATATGTCGGAATATATGGAAAAGCACAGTGTGGCAAAGCTGATTGGTTCGCCTCCGGGATATGTCGGACACGATGACGGCGGACAGCTTAGCGAACAGGTGAGAAGACATCCGTATTCCGTTATCTTGCTCGATGAGATAGAAAAAGCACATCCGGATGTGTTTAATATCTTTTTGCAGGTGTTAGATGACGGGCACATTACAGATTCACAGGGAAGAAAGGTGGATTTTTCGAATACTGTGATCATTATGACATCTAATGCCGGAGCACAGTCAATCATCGATCCGAAAAAGCTGGGCTTTAATACAAAAGAAGATGCCGCAGGAGATTATAAGCGGATGAAGAATAACGTTATGAATGAAATCAAGTTTATCTTCCGTCCGGAATTTTTGAACCGTATTGATGAAATTTTGGTATTCCATCCACTGACAGTTGAGCAGATGCAGAAGATTGTGGGATTGATGTGCAGAGAACTGATCAAACGTGCAAAAGATCAGCTTGGAATCGATCTTACGATTCGTGATTCTGTGAAAAAGCATATTGTAGAGACTGGTATGGATAAGAAGTATGGGGCAAGACCACTCAGACGCGCTGTACAGAATCAGTTAGAGGATAAACTTGCCGAGGCAATTTTAAGTGGGGAAATCAGAAGAAATATGAAAGTTGTTGCCGGAATCTCTAAAAAAGAAATTAAATTTACGGCAAAGACTACAAATTAAAAATATTTTATTATATAATAGAATGAACGAAAGAAGAACCTTAGGAGGACAAGAAAATGGCAGCAGTGAAAGAGCTTTTAAGAGCTGAAACAGACGGTACACTTAGTTTTGGAGATTATACATTAGACAGCAAAACTAAGTTAGACGGATTCGAATTTCAGGGGGATATTTACAAAGTTAAGACGTTCAAAGAGATTACAAAATTAGAAAAGAACGGAATGTTTGTATACGAATCCGTACCGGGAACTGCAGTAGAGAATTTCAAGGCAACAGAGAACGTAGTTTCGTTTAAAGTATGTGGAGAGACAGATTTTCAGTTTACACTTGGAATGGAAGCGGATGCAGAGTATGTTGTATACATGGATGATGTGAATATCGGAGACATGACAACAAACTTAAGTGGAAAACTCAGCGTAAGTGCAGAAGCAGATCCGGGAAAAGAGATTGGAATTAAAGTCGTAAGAAAATAATGGCAAAAATAAAGAAAAGTATATATTTCTGTCAGAATTGCGGACATGAAGAAAGCAAGTGGCTGGGGCAGTGCCCAATGTGCAAAGAGTGGAATACATTTGTGGAGGAAAAGGTGAGTACTCCGGCAGCCGGTGTATCCAGAGGCAGCAGTGTGGCAAAGAAAAAGAGTCAGATTGTGACTTTATCCAGTGTATCAACGACAGATGAAGAACGAACAAAAACCGGAATAAAAGAATTAGACAGAGTATTAGGCGGGGGAATCGTACAAGGTTCCCTCGTGTTAGTAGGTGGGGATCCTGGAATCGGAAAATCAACACTGCTGCTTCAGGTGTGCCAGAAGCTGGCAGCCAGGCAGAAGAAGGTGCTTTATATTTCCGGAGAGGAATCATTGAAGCAGATTAAATTGCGTGCAAATCGAATGGGAGAATTCGCGGATAGTCTCTTTTTATTATGTGAGACGAATCTGGCAGCAATTCAAAGTGTGATTGAGAAAGAAACGCCGGATGTTGCTGTGATTGATTCGATTCAGACAATGTATAATGAAGAAGTGTCATCTGCACCGGGAAGCGTATCCCAGGTGCGGGAATCAACAAATGTACTGATGCAGCTGGCAAAGGGGCTGAATATCTCGACTTTTATCGTGGGACATGTGACAAAGGAAGGAACGGTTGCAGGCCCGAGAGTACTGGAACATATGGTGGATACAGTACTTTATTTTGAAGGCGACAGGCATGCATCATACCGGATACTCCGAGGAGTGAAGAATCGTTTTGGATCAACAAATGAGATCGGCGTATTCGAGATGCGCAGAGAGGGACTATGCGAGGTAGAGAATCCTTCGGAATTCATGTTGAGTGGAAAGCCGGAGAATGCAGCCGGATCTGTGGTGGCATGTGCGATGGAAGGCACAAGACCGATGCTGATGGAGATTCAGGCACTGATCTGCAGGAGTAATTTCGGAATGCCGAGAAGAACTGCGGCAGGATTGGATTATAACCGTGTTAACCTGCTGATGGCAGTTTTGGAAAAGAGGATGGGGCTTCCATTATCCAATTACGATGCTTATGTCAATATTGCCGGCGGGATTCGTATGAATGAACCGGCAGCTGATCTGGGCATTGTAATGGCTATTGCTTCCAGTTATAAGAATAAACCAATCGCAGAAGATACGATCGTATTCGGAGAAGTTGGATTAAGCGGGGAAGTAAGGGCTGTATCTATGCCCGAGCAGAGAGTTGCAGAAGCTAAAAAACTAGGATTTAAGACTTGTATTGTGCCATCGGTTACATTGAAGTCCATTGGGAAAGTGGACGGAATCGAAGTGATCGGGGTCAGTAGCGTGAATCAGGCAATGAATTATATTTAGAACCAGTGGGGACGGAGTTTTGTGGCTTTTTTAGTGTCCCCACTGGTTCTTTTTTATTTATTGTTATGTGGTATGAGAAAACTATACTATATGAGTTTTTTTGATAACTGTTTCATACATAAAGAACATGATGCATAAAAAGACTCCCAGATAAATCGGAAAGAGTGTAATACCTATGGATCTTGCAATAATGCCAAAAAATGGAGGCATCAGACAAGTTCCAATATAGCAAACGCCATCTGTACTCCAATAATCGACTGAGATTTGTCCGCACCAAAATGTGCGGGGGTTGAGTGAATAATGGATGGGTAAATCGGTGCACATCCAAGTCCGATGAGGATAAGTCCGGTTAAAGCAATTGTTTTTCCAAAAGGAAAAATCATGGCGAGGACACCGATAAGTATGATCCCTTCACCAAGATGGATCATCTGTGAGTCATTTAGCTTAAAAGTAATGAAACCGCTGATACCTCTGCCTACAGTAATTCCAATAAAGAAGAGACTTGCGAATCCAGCTGCTTTCTCTGAAGAATAACCCAGGTGCAGAACGAGATAACTACTGGCCCAGAGAGAGGATGTCTGTTCGATTGCAGAGTAACAGAAGAAAGCAAAAAGAATTTCTCTGGCGCCTGGAATCTGAAAAATCTGCTTTAAAGTCAGGGCCGGCAAAGTACAGACGGAACTGGAATCAGGTTGTCCGGTGTTTCCTTTGTTCTGAAATTGCTTCCAAAGAGGAAGACTTATGATTAAAATAGCAGTAAGTCCAATCTGGAAAATGGAAATGTAGCGGTATCCCATAGACCATCCCTGCTTATTAGATAAAGCATATCCCATAATATAAGGTCCAATGGAGGCACCGACACCCCACATACAGTGCAGCCAGCTCATATGCCGGCTTTCGTAATGAAGTGCAACATAATTATTGAGTGCTGCATCAACACTTCCACCGCCAAGTCCGTAAGGAACTGCCCACAGACACAATGCAATAAATGAATGGCTGACAGAGAATCCAATCAAAGCAACAGCAGTAGTAGCTACACTGATGGCAGTGATTTTACCTGTACCAAGTTTTTTGGTAAGTCTATCATTTTGCAGACTAGATATAACGGTACCGGCGGCTATGATCATGGAAATGATTCCTGCGTAAGAAACGGGTACATGAAAGACCGGATACATGGAGGGCCATGCGGAGCCCAAAAGTGCATCCGGAAGTCCGAGGCTGATGAATGCCAGATAGATTACGGCAAGTAATAAGTGAAACATATAATAGTAACTCCTTCCTTTTATATAAGAAGAATCATAAAAGAAAAGATAGACAGTGTCAAGAAAGGAAAACAGGCAATTTATATAGAAATAAGCAAGGGAAAAGAATAAAATTGTCTGAATTGTCTAAATTGAAGAAAATATAAAAACAATGTTGACAATTCAAACGCCCTTGTGGTATATTAATCTAGCTGTCGCGTTAGACAAGGCCGTGAGGTAACAGAGTCGAAGCAGAAGATGGCGGGAACTGATTACGGAAAAGCAGAAAATGCCGGATCATAATCAGAAATCTTCGGGAATTGTTCCTGAAAAAAAGAATAAAATAACAGTTGACAAACACAACTGCTTGTGATATTCTTAATAAGC
>ENA-OQAA01000390-OQAA01000390.1-human-gut-metagenome-genome-assembly--contig:-NODE-390-length-31037-cov-2.807182_pt1 | contig 31037 bp, 35 predicted proteins | sample MGYA00242489_ERZ504515 | MGnify/ENA primary metagenome ERZ504515 (study PRJEB26092, sample SAMD00036237) | human gut metagenome | host: Homo sapiens | study: EMG produced TPA metagenomics assembly of... | reverse complement strand
AATTCCCCCAAACTCTCCATCCATAGCATCAAAAGCCTTTTCTGGACTATTAAATAAATATGGCATATCCATAACTCCAAAATCGTCTGAATAACTAACCAACACAGAAGTCGACGGAAGTGCCGCCTCCAACGTTCCCATTGCAACAGATTCCGTCAATTCAGAATCCCCTCCTAATACACTGTTCGCATATATTTGCACTGAAATAGAACCCTTCGATTTTTCTTCAACCGTTTTCTTAAAATGCTCTACTAACGCACGATGCGTAGATCTATCTTCCGCTTCTACATGTCCTATATTAATAGTAATCACATCTTTTCCATTACTTCCCTGATTACCTATATTTCTCCCACATCCTGTCGTAGTCAACATTATAATCACTGCACATCCTACCATCCCCATTTTTTTCAGATTCATCTGCATTCCTCCTCCAACAGATTTTTAAACAGTATTATAATATTTCTATTATCTGATTATCTGCATCAATGCGTATCATATCTCCATCTCTTACCTCTTTATAAAATTCAGGATCTACTTTATCCACCATAGGTACTTCCATAATAATGGCGCTGGAAACCAAAACTGTTTCAGGATATTCTATAATCATTGCTGCAGGCATATTTTTTCTCATTTTAAGTTGATACAATCCATCTGCCTGCACCACAGAACTGCCTTTTCCTCCAGGAAAAATCAGTACTTTATTAGCTATACTTTTACCTTCTAAATCATGTGCCTTTTCTATAATCACTCCTGTTTCAGGATTTACTAAATAAAACATAATATTATCTTTTGATACAATTGCCTGTGCTTCTACACACCCTTCTGATATTTTATGACATTTAAATTTTTTTCCCATTTATTTTACCTCCCTGTTAATGCCGCTTCTATACAAGTGTCTAAATCTCTAATAACAAAATGAATGCCTCTTCTTTGAGGATAGTACGCACATTTCGGTGATTCCGTAATTCCAATTTTTCCTTCTAAATGTCTCCAACACGGCTGATCTGGACATGTATCCGGAACAATAAATCCTCCTGCTTTATCGATAATTTCATCCAACCCATGCGAACCGCCATTTCTTTTACATGACTGGAAACTAAAATCCACATTTCTTTTTTAAGTGTTTTTCCTTCTACCTTTGAAGCAATATATTTGACTTTCTTCTATAGTAAGTGAGGACAGCCAAACATTGTCAAACATCTATCTTTCTATTTCCTTCTTCTGAAATCTCTTTCAAAATATTTTCTTTGTCTTCGTTTGTAAGAATTACTTTTCGTTTTGGCTCTTTTCCACCAAAAGCTGTCTCTAAATCAGGCGCTTCCGGTGTAACTCCCAAAATATGATACATACCATAAGCTCCAGATGTATTTAATTGCGCTCCAAGATTTCTCAATGCTTCTTTTGTAATGGTCTCTTTTGGAAAGCCTGTAAAAACAGGAATTCCTTCTCCGATTTTTTTCCCAAGCATTCCTATAATATGATAATCATAGTCTGTTTTTATATCTGCCTGGATTTCTACTAAAATATCACCTTTTCTATTTTCATCAAGCAATAAACCATATTCTGGTACATATCCTGTAATTGCTGCACAGAGTGCACTATTTGCACCTTCACGATTTGTTCTAGCTCCCCAAACAGCATTTGCATACGGAGTTGCACTGGATTCAGAAAAAGCAATCACTTCCTTAAAATTTGGAACATTTGTATCAATATAAGGTGTACAATTATAAGTCAATTGAGCTCCTATAGCCTTATATGCATTATGCGTTCTTTGCATTAAATCTGCATATTCTGGAGCTACCATATCTCTTTTTCTAAAAAAATCCAACAAAATCCTGGATTTACTGTTGGCGTTACTCTACATTTTGCACCTTCACTTCAACAGTTTTTCACAAAACCATAAATCTGCTTCCTGATTAGAAAGTGCTACGTGTGCTCTCGTAATCGGAACCATTCTTTCTGCATCGAAAGATTCACCAATTGCTACTTGAATTTTCATTGCATATGCTGTTCCTTTCCCATACTTTCCATCCAGCATATCTTTCTGTTCCTGTGTCAATTTCATAATATTTTTTCCTCCTCTTTCAATTTTTATTTTGGGATTATTTTGTATGTCTTCTATTACACTTTTAGATACCCATATTCTATCTAACGAAAGAGTATCTTTAATTTCTACAATTTTTAAATTTTCCTTATCTACATCCCGTATGCACTTTATAGCTACTCGAACCGCTTCCTCTTTATCTGCAGCAATCAAAGGAATTTTTACATCCTCTATACATTTACAAGCAAGTGCATTTGCATACATTGCCTCATAATCTAATTGCTCAAACACTTTCTTCGTAACAACATCAAATAACCCCATTCCGATTCCGTTTCCATGTGATTCAGTAGTAAGATTCAACAAAACCATTTTTCTAATATTAGGTATCGGAAGAGAATACTTTGTCAAAACAGAACTACGTCCCAATATATTAGGATCATATCCTGCCCCTGAAATATTCTTACCTATCTGATCTACAATCAGAACATCTATATCCGGTATCATAAGTCTTGGCATTTTGTCCTTCGCAATTTTTACTAATTCTTTCTCACGTTTAATCAAGCATTCAGAAGGAACTGCTTCCACATGAAAAGTTTTATCGTACGCATTTTCAATAATTCCCACACCAAAAATCACCGGATATTTATCCAAAATCAATTTTGCGGCGTTTTCTATGATTTCTGAAAAATTCTCAGGATTTTCCTCATGTATTGCAGAACAACCTGTTTGATTTCCCAATCCAATCACCAGCATCTTACAAAGTCCGCTTTGAAGTTCACCTGTAAAGTCCGTGTGCAATTTAATACGATTTACTACAATAATTGCATCTGCCTTCGCTGCAGCACAATCAAAGTATACTTTTTTTCCACCCGATAATTCTCCCACTTCTCTACATCTGTAGTTGTAACGACAGGCACTCCCATACTTTCAGGTGTGATTCCATATCCTTCAAGTATCTCTCTTTGTCCTTCTTCTGTTCCACTTCCATGGCTTCCCATTGCAGATACAATATATGGATTTGCCCCTTGGTTTTTGACCATTTCTATTAAAATTTTAACTATTTTTCTTAAATTCTGAATTCCTCTACTACCAACCGCAATAGCCACCTTATCTCCGATATGTATCTTTTGACGGATTTCTTCTTTTTCAAATTCCCTTTTTGTCTTCTCTTCTACATCTTCTATTTCTAAGTGGTCAAAAATCTGCTCAACGGATACTAATTTCGGTAAGGGATATTTATAATCTTCCTTCAACAAAATAGGCATCCTTTATTCCTCCTTCCCGCCTCTTATTTGTATACTATAATTATACAACTTGTATACATTTTGTCAATAACTTTTTTTATGATTTTTCAAAACTTCAAATAATAATACCAAACACTTTTGATATTAGTCTATGTATGGCTTATGCGTATCCTCGACACAAAATAGGGCTCCCCAAGTCAAACTATGACTTGGGAAGCCCCTTAGCTTCCAATTTCTACGCCTTTATATTAGAATTTACCTTCTTTAGCTGCTTCTTCAATCGCAACTGCAACTGCTACAGTCATACCAACCATTGGGTTGTTACCTGCACCGATTAAGCCCATCATCTCAACGTGAGCTGGTACAGAAGAAGAACCAGCAAACTGTGCGTCAGAGTGCATACGTCCTAATGTATCTGTCATACCGTAGGAAGCAGGACCTGCTGCCATGTTGTCTGGGTGAAGTGTACGTCCTGTACCACCGCCGGAAGCAACGGAGAAGTATTTCTTTCCTGCTTCGATACATTCTTTTTTGTATGTACCTGCAACCGGATGCTGGAAACGTGTCGGGTTGGTGGAGTTACCTGTGATAGAAACGTCAACGCCTTCTTTCCACATGATAGCAACACCTTCACGAACATCATTTGCACCGTAGCAGTTTACTTTTGCACGAAGTCCTTCAGAGTAGGATTTGCGGAATACTTCTTTTAATTCGCCTGTGTAGTAATCATATTCTGTTTCAACATAGGTAAATCCGTTGATACGTGCAATGATCTGAGCAGCGTCTTTTCCTAAACCATTTAAGATAACACGCAGAGGCTCTTTACGAACTTTGTTTGCTTTTTCAGCAATACCGATAGCACCTTCTGCTGCTGCAAAAGATTCGTGTCCAGCTAAGAATGCGAAACATTTTGTGTCTTCTTCCAGTAACATTTTTCCTAAGTTACCATGTCCAAGACCTACTTTACGCTGGTCAGCTACAGAACCTGGGATACAGAAAGCCTGAAGACCTTCACCGATTGCTGCTGCTGCGTCTGCTGCTCTTGAACAGCCTTTTTTGATTGCGATTGCAGCGCCTACAATGTAAGCCCAGCAAGCATTCTCAAAGCAGATTGGCTGGATGCCTTTGATCATGTCATATACATTTAATCCAGCGTCTTTTGTGATTTTTTCAGCTTCTTCAATAGAAGCAATGCCATAGCTATTTAAAACCTGATTGATTTTATCAATTCTTCTTTCATATGATTCAAATAAAGCCATTATGAAATCCTCCTATAATAATTACCTTTTGTGGCGTTTTGTCTGATTACTCTTCTCTTGGGTCAATAATCTTCACAGCATCAGCAACACGTCCGTACTGACCCTGAGCTTTTTCCCAAGCAACGTTTGTTCATCACCTTTCTTAACGAAATCTGTGAATTTACCAAGGTTTACGAATTTATAACCAATAATCTGGTCTTCTTCGTCTAATGCGATTCCTGTAACATAACCTTCTGCCATTTCCAGGTAACGAGGACCTTTCTTTAATGTTCCGTACATAGTACCAACCTGAGAACGAAGTCCTTTTCCTAAGTCTTCCAGACCAGCTCCGATTGGAAGTCCGTCTTCAGAGAATGCACTCTGTGTACGTCCGTATACAATCTGAAGGAATAATTCTCTCATAGCGGTGTTGATAGCGTCACATACTAAGTCTGTATTTAATGCTTCAAGCAGAGTTCTTCCCGGAAGGATTTCAGAAGCCATAGCTGCTGAATGAGTCATACCGGAACATCCCAGTGTCTCAACTAATGCTTCCTGAATAATTCCGTCTTTTACATTTAAAGTCAGCTTACAAGCACCCTGCTGTGGAGCACACCAGCCAACACCATGTGTTAAACCTGAAATATCTTTGATTTCTTTTGCTTTTACCCATTTTGCTTCTTCTGGGATTGGAGCTGCTCCGTGGTTTACACCCTGAGCTACTGGACACATTTTTTCTACTTCATGTGAATAAATCATTTTAAAACTCCTTTCAAGTATATATACTTAAAGTGCGTCAATTTTTTAACGCCTTATTCAAAGATATTCTCTCACAAAGTGACAAAAAAATCCAGACTTATTTTGCGATTTCCTAAATTTCTAAAAAAGATATTTCAAAAGCTCCATAATTCCCGTAAGTCCCAGGCTATAAAGAAAGATGGAGCCTGGTTTTCCAAGGAAAATAATGGTGGCAAATTTTCGGAGGGACATTTGGGTAAGTCCTGCCATATAACAGAGCAGATCATCCGGCGCCACTGGGAAAAAGATAGCCAGGGCGAACGCTTTATCAAATGCCTTTCCCTTATTTAGCCATCCAATATATTTATCGTAATTCTTGTCTCCGATTATGCCCCGCACAAAAGGTTTTCCATAATATTTTGACAAAAGAAACGCCAGAATAGAACCAATGGAAATCCCAATGTAATTATATACAAAGCCCCACACAGGGCCAAAAATCAAAACCCCGCCCAGGCAGCCAATAGCTCCCGGCAAAATAGGAATCACTACCTGTACAGTCTGTATAAGAATAAAACACAGCGGGGCAAACATCCCAAATCTTCCCAGAAATGCCTCCAGGGCCTCCTGTGATACAAAAATCTGATTCTGAATTCCATACCAGATAAACCAGGCCATTCCCATAAGACCTGCTAAGGTGCAAAGATTCAGATATATTGCTGTCTTTTGTTTTTCCATACATATGCACCCTTTCTTTCTCTTTTGTTCCATCTCCGGCTTGCCTGTAACCGTTTCGTTTCTTCCTCATTCTTAAAAACACCCTCATAAAATTCTTTCCACATAGCCCCTACCGTCTCCTGGCTATACCGCAGATGACCCTCATAGGATGCATGAGCGCTTCTTTGATAAAAGTCCGGTTCTTCCTGCAGTTGTTTTAAGGTTGTAACAAATTCTTCCACATGACGTCCCCGCAGAGCATGGTCAAATAAAATTGGATCATAAATAGGCAAATCTCTCACCAACACAGGAAGAGCGCAATTCATAGACTCCAGAATCGTCATTGGAAACAATTCTTCATAAGACGCAAAAACATTACATCTGCCATATTATAAATTTCATTCATACGCTCCCTGTCCACCAGCCCCAGGAATTTCACATTTGCCGGAAGATGCTTCATCAAACTGCGGATTTCTTCATACCCTTCTGAAATTTCCCAAAAGAGAAACCTCCTGCCCATACAAACTGGAAATCCGGCAGTCTTCTGGCTGTTTCCACAAAATCAAAAACCCCTTTCCGCTTCTGTAATTGTCCCACACAAAGAACCGTAAACTTATCCTGGGAAATGCGGTAACGTTTTCGGATGGCTGCTCTTTTTTCTCTGGGAAGAGGATAAAACCGTTCTTCAGAAACCACATTTGGAATATAGGTTACTTTGTTTCTGGGTATTCCATAAGCTGCCAGTTTTTCAATGAACACAGGATTTACGGTAACCAGATAATCCATTCTCTTATAAAAAGAAATCATATATTTGTAAAACACATTTTTTGCCCATCTTGGAAGGGAAATACTGTTTTCTACGGTTTCCGGGAGGAAATGTACATACCCCACTGCCGCACCCTGAGATTTTGCTTTGGAAATGGACAGATAATATTCCGGATTAATGGAATGATAATGGGTAATCTCACAGGAAGTTTTCTTATTCTCCAGAATCTGTGCGCTTCCTTTCATCACTTTTCTGGCAAGGGCTACCTGCTCATCATGTGCAGACAGGACTCCCTGTCCTTTTACCATATCTGCTTTTGATAACATCTTAATCTTTCTCATCTTTTTACGCTCCTCTTCTTAAAATATTCCTTCTATTCCAGGAAAAAGACAGCCCCGGATCTGCCGCCGGTTCCGCTGCTTCTGCCTGTACACGGGCTTTGCTGACAAGCACCTCTTTATATAACCGTTCTGCCATGGTGCAGAAATTCCAGGTAGAATACAATTTTGCTGTTTCTCTTGCACAAACTCCCATCTGAACCTTCTTCTCTTCTGTTTCTAATATGTACTGCAAATGCATTTTGAAAAATTCATAGGTTTCATACTGAAAGCCATTATAGCCATCTGTAATCACCCCATCCAGACAGGCATCCTTACGGCACAGAGCCGGAATACCACTGGCAAGAGCCTCAATATAAGTCATTCCCTGAGTTTCACTGTTAGAAGCACAGACAAATACATCTCCTAACTGATAATAGGCAGCTACCTCTTCTGGAGCGACCATACCTGTAAAAATTACCTTTTCCTGAAGTTCTAAGATTTTCACAAGTCCTTCCAGGCGTTCTCTGTCCGGTCCGTCTCCCACAATGAGAAGTTTCAGCTTAGAGACTGGTTCTTCTTTGGTAAGTTTTTGGAAATAATTCAGGATTTCCTCCAGATTTTTCTCCTTTGCCAGACGTCCCACACTGACCAGTACTTTCTGTTCTTCTGTGATTCCCAGAGCCGCTCTTCTTTTGGTTCTCTCTTCTCTGCTTAGAAGTGTTTGAAAATTCTTCAGTTCAATGCCTGTGGGAATTACTGAAATCGGTTCTTTGACCTCATAGGTTTTCAAAAGTTCTTCTACTTTTTTCGTAGGAACAATCACCTGCTGGGTTTTCTTTAGCACTGCCCTGGAAAATCTTGCTACAATTTTTTGTTCCAAAGCCGCTCCTGCTGCATACTGAAGCAGGCTTCCCGGAAGATAGTGAAGATAGTCTTCGTAAATCGTATGATAGGTGTGCAGCAATGGACAATCACATTTTCTGCTGATTTTTACCGCATAGGAAAAAGTCATAAACTCACATTGAGAGTGGACCACATCCGGTCTCCACTGAATCAGCTCTTTGACACAGGCTTCTCTGTGAGGCAGCACAGCTCTTACATTAGGATAAACTTTTTCCAGATTTACAGATTTTATATAATAAACTCCATTTTCTTCATAGGAATGATGATCTCTGGAAAGGGTCAGGACACGTACCTCATGGCCCCGCTCTTCTAACTCTTTCTTTAAATTCAAACCGAAGTAACCACACCATTTACAATGGGCTTGTACCAGTCTGTTGTAATTAATATTTTCATAAAGGTTTTCCCCCTTTTTCTTCTGTCTCTTTCATTTGTTTATATTGTAAAAAACAGACTTAAAGAAAACAGGGGAGCATTTTGAAAGATTTTCTAAAGAATTACAAAAGGAACTGTGTATAAAAGACATATCATGCACGATTCACTATCTACAGATTGAGAATATGAATACCGCTCCAGCTCAGCCTGCGTTCACTTTGAGCCTGTAGTCTCAAAGCGTACTCGGCAAATTCGCCGGAACGGCATCCATATTCCTAAATGTAATTTTATGCGATAATGCTATGATTGCGTTTTATACACAGTTCCTTACTATTTAATATGACATCAATTAGTCCAGTTGAATTTCTGCTAATTCTTTGGATGGTAGTTGGTTAGTGGATGCTTTTTGGTATTTTTTCAGTTCTGCTGCTGCTTTGGTAAGAGGAGCGTTGGTTCCGGCTCCTGCCATACAGCCGCCCAGGCATCCCATACCTTCTATGAGGCATCCGTTTAATTTTCCTGCTTTTGCCTGGGTCAAGATTTTTTTGCATTCTGCCAGACCTTCTGCATGTTCAATATGAACTTCCACCTCAGGATAATAAGCTTTTAAGCAGGCATCCACAGCGCTTGCCACACCTCCGGCAACTGCATAACCTCTTCCGGCTGCTGTGGCATTGTGGAAGGAAGCGTCTCCTTCACAAGCTGACGGATCAATGCCTCTGGCTTCAAACATTCCTGCCAGTTCTTCAAAAGTGATAACAAAATCCACATCGCTTCGCACATCGGTTCTGGATGCTTCCAGCTTCTTAGAGGCACAGGGACCAATGAATACTACTTTTGCATTTGGATATTCTTTTTTAATGGTTCTGGCAGTTGCCACCATCGGGGTCAATTCCTGGGAAATGTTCTCAATCATATCCGGGAAAAATTTCTTTGCCATCATGCTCCAGGAAGGACAACAGGAAGTCAGAAGAAATGGCAGTTCTTTTGTTACCACTTTGTCTGCATAATGATGGGCCTCAGCAACTGCGCCGATATCTGCACCCAGAGCTACCTCGTAAACTTCGGTAAATCCCAGTTCCTGCAAAGCGGCACGGAGTTTTCTTGGAGTCACGTCTGCCCCAAACTGCCCCACAAAAGCCGGCGCTACTTCTGCAATAATCTGTTTTCCCTCTTTTAAGGCATGTGCCAGCTGAAAAATCTGGGATTTATCGGAAATAGCCCCAAAAGGACAGCTTACCATACACATACCACAGGACACGCATTTTTCATTATTGATTTTTGCCCGTCCCAGTTCATCACTTTCAATGGCATTGACGCCACAGGCTCTGGCGCATGGACGCTCTTTTTTTGCAATGGCATCATATGGGCAGACCGATTTACATTTTCCGCATTTGATACATTTCTCCTGGTCAATCACGGATTTTCCTTTTACAATCTTAATAGCGCCTTTGGGACAGACTTCCTTACAGGGATGCGCTACACAGCCTCTGCACATATTGGAAACCTCAAACATTTTCGGCTCACAGGCATCACAGGCAGAGGGAATCACCTGCATCAGAGGCGGCTCATAATATTTCTCATCAATGTTACTTGCTTCCAGGCCAGAGGTAATATGTACTGCTGTATTTTCCGGACGCAGGGACATACCCATGGCAAGGCGGACGCGCTCACTGGCTACTGCACGCTCCCTGTAAATGCTTTCTCTGTAAGACGCACGCTCCTTTACAATTTCATAAGGAATTGCTTCAATATCTGCAACCAGAGTTTCCGGTTCTGATTCAAATCCTACTCTGGCAATTTCTTTAAACACTTTTCTTCGTATTCTCTTGACGTTTGTATCTAAACCTCTCATTTCCTACTTCCTTTCCGATTTCTTCTGTTCATCATAAACATTTTCCCATGGCTTTGCAAGAAAATTCAAGTATTTTATTTCATACAAAGGCATTGTGTGTTATACTGTAGCAAAATTTATATTCTTATTTTTTATGAAAGGATTTTTTATGCTTACGGATTATTCAAACAAGAAAAAAGCGGCAACACCTTGCTGCCGCCTCGCCTTTCAGGAAGTACTCTGAAATGGATTGCCCTTTTGACCATGCTCATAGACCATATAGGCGCTGTACTTTTAGAATGTGGTGTACTCCAGGCATACAGCCTGCACCTTCCCACCTCTCTGTCTTATGAAGCCAGTTATTCTGTTTTTCAGGCAGACCTTATTATCCGGCAGATTGGCAGAATTTCTTTTCCTATTTTCTGCTTTCTTCTGGTAGAAGGATTTCACCATACCTCCAACCGGAAAAAATATGCCCTGCGCCTGTTTTTCTTTGCCCTGTTATCGGAAATTCCCTTTGACCTGGCTTTACAAGGAACCTTCCTGGAATTTGGCTACCAGAATGTCCTGTTTACCCTGCTGTTTGGTTTTCTCACCCTGTGGGCCATGGAGTGGGCAAAAGAAACCCATCCCGGACTTTCCTTTGTTTTTGCAGGGCTTGGACTTCTAGTGGGTTATTTCTTCCATTCAGACTATGACTGGAAAGGCATCCTGTTAATTCTCATTCTCCATGTGTTTTACTACTACCCGGTAGAAAAAACCATAATAGGCTGTCTCTCCCTCCTCTGGGAACCCACTGCCTGCCTGGCATTTATACCTCTAAACCTCTACAACCACCAGAAAGGGAAAAGCGGATGGAAATACTTCTTCTATCTCTTCTATCCGGCACATTTATTGGTACTGTTTTTCATCCGATACGGAATTTTTCCGCATCTAAACTGCCAAAAATTTATCATTGAATGTTTCTTTTCCAATACTTTTTCGGTTAAAAATATTATTTTTGACCCCAATAGCTGCGAAACAAGATTTTCTAAATTCAGCCTATTTTTCCTACTCTATGACTTTCTCTACTACTTCGTTTTTGTTTTTATAAATGCTGTTTGCCGGAACCACCCCTCTTACAGAAGAAAGTGGATAAATATTGCTGTGGCTTCCCACTACGGTTCCCGGATTCAGTACGGAGCCACAGCCCACTTCTACTTCATCTCCCAGCATTGCTCCGAATTTTTTCAATCCTGTTTCTATGTTCTGTTCTTTTCCCTTTACTACCACCAGTTTTTTATCTGATTTTACATTGGAAGTAATGGAGCCTGCTCCCATATGGGACTTGTAGCCAAGAATGGAATCTCCCACATAATTATAGTGAGGCACCTGCACTTTATCAAAGAGAATCACATTTTTTAGTTCTGTAGAATTTCCTACTACAGCACCTTCTCCTACCAGAGCATTTCCACGAATAAAAGCACAGTGACGAACCTCTGCATCTTTTCCAATAATTGCCGGACCATTCAGAAAAGCTGTCGGAGCCACCTTTGCTGATTTTGCAATCCAGACATTCTCTCCCTTTTTCTCATATTCTTCCTCACTTAAGGTTTCTCCCAGTTTCTGAATGAACTCACCAATGCATGGAAGCACTTCCCATGGATAGGTTTTGCTTTCCAGAAGTTCTTTTGCAAGGGTTTTGTTTAAGTCACTGTATAATTCTTTAATTGTCAACTGTTCCATTTTTCATACCTGCTTTCTTTAAGAATTACCATTTTCTGCTTCATTTTACTACGATGAAGTGGATTTTCCAACCTTTTTTTCTGATGTTTTTCCTTTTTTCCCAGAAGTTTTAGAAGATTTACTTCTTGATTTCTCATAATAGGGCGTTGCAGCATCAAAATATTGCTTCAACGCAAACTGATTCCGTAAATCTAAAACTCCCTGGTTCTGCTGCGGATAAAGTTTTCCAGCTTGGTCATATATTCCTCTGAAGTAATGCTGCCCTCTGCCACATAAGTAAGACCTTTTTCCCAGCTTGCGGTAAGTTCCGGATTCAGTAAAGAACGGATAGACGCATTGACCACATCAAAAATCATTTCTCCCAAAAGAGTTGGGGTAATCACCTGGGTCTTTTTATTCAATGCCAGATATTGGATGCTCACCAGTTTTTTCAAAATTTCTGCCCTGGTAGCGCTGGTTCCAATCCCACTTCCCTTAATCTGCGCCCGAAGCTCTTCATCCTCAATAAGCTGCCCCGCATTTTCCATGGCAAGAATCATGGAACCGGAGGTATAGCGTTTTGGGGGAGAGGTTTCTCCTTCTTTGATGGTAAGTTTTTCCAGTGGAAGAATACTGCCCTTTTTCAGGCTCTGCAAAACTTCCAGAAGAGAGGTATCTGCTGTCTGCTCTTCCTCTTTTTGATTCTCTTCTTCCTTCTTTTTCCCAAAAGAATATCCTGTAACCTTGAAATATCCTTCTGAAACCAGCACCTTGAAGGAAGAAAAGAAACGCTCCTTATCAATGACAGAAACAACACTTACCTTCTGGTACACTGCCGGAGGATAAAAAATACTGAGGAAACGCCGGACAATGACCTCATATACCTTTTCTCCCTGGGCAGAAAGGCTTTTTAAGGCGCCAAGTCCCTGTCCGGTAGGAATAATGGCATAGTGGTCTGTAATCTGCTTGTCATTCACATATCTGGTTTTTACAAGATTTTGATATGCTTTTCCTTCTAAAATTTCCTTTGCAAACTCCCCTGCATGGGTATAATAAGTAAGTCCTGACAGATTCCTGGAAATTTCCTTTGCCACTGCTGTGGACAACACCCTTGCGTCTGTTCGTGGATAAGTCACCAGTTTTTCTCATACAATTCCTGTACCAGTTTCAAAGTTTCATCCGGGCTTAACTTAAATAACCTGGAGCATTCATTTTGAAGCTCTGCCAGGTTGAACAACAGTGGCGGATTCTTATTTTCTTTCTTCTTTTCCAGCTTCTCAATCACTGCTTCCATGGGCTCATTGGCAGACAGGATGCGGCAAAGAGTCACTGCATCCTCTCTCTTCTTAAACCCATTTTCCTTATAAAGAAGCGGAGACTGAAAATACCGGCTTCCCTCTGTGGCTCTCCACTCCCCCTCAAAGGTATGCCCCTGCGCAGCAAATCTTCCCAGAATTCTGTAAAAAGGGGTTTTCACAAATTCCCGTATTTCCCGTTCTCTGCGCACTACCATTCCCAGCACACAGGTCATGACCCTGCCAACAGAAATAGCCTGGTAGCGGCTTCCCAGATAGGATGATACGGTATTTCCATATTTCAGGGACAAAAGCCTGGAAAAATTAATTCCCATCAGATAATCTTCCTTGGCTCTTAAATAAGCAGAAGCCGACAGGTTATCATATTCCCCAATGTCCTTTGCTTCTTTGATACCTCTTAAAATCTCCTCTTCCGTCTGGGAATCAATCCAGACCCTTTTCTGCTCCTTATCCTTCACCCCAGCCATCATAGCCACCAGCCGGTAAATATATTCTCCTTCCCGCCCGGAGTCGGTACACACATAAATGGTTTCCACGTCCGGTCTGTTCAGCAGGTTTTTCACAATGGCAAACTGCTTTTTCACAGAGGGAATTACCTCATACTTAAACTCTTTTGGAAGAAAGGGCAGGGTTTCCAGACTCCAGCGTTTCAAAGACGCATCATAGGCTTCCGGATAACTCATCGTCACCAGATGACCCACGCACCAGGTAACAATAGTATTCTCTGATTCCAGATATCCATCATGGCGGGAGGTCTGCACCTTCAGCGCTTTGGCAAATTCCTGGGCTACGCTTGGCTTTTCTGCTATGAATAACGATTTCTTCATACATCTTCCTTTCCTGAAATGTTCTGAAACAAAAAAGAATGAAGCGTCACAGATGCTGTTCTGCTCCATTCCTTTTTCTGATTTATTTTCTGGTAATATATCCCTTTGCTTTTAAGGTTTCTGCACAAAGTACAGCACCGCCGGCTGCGCCTCTTACCGTATTGTGAGACAGTCCACAAATTTAAAGTCATATACTTTGTCTTCTCTTAAACGTCCAATGGAAATACCCATTCCATTTTCATAATCCACATCAGCAACAACCTGCGGACGGTTATCCTCTTCCATATAGCGGATGAACTGTTTTGGTGCGCTTGGAAGCTCTAATTCCTGTGGAACGCCTTTGAAGTTTACCAGTTTCTCAATGAGCTGTTCTTTTGTAGGTTTCTTTCTGAATTTTACAAATACGGCTGCTGTATGTCCGTTTAATACCGGCACGCGGATACACTGACAGGTAATCACCGGCTCTGTAGCAGGAACAATCACACCGTCTTTAATCTCGCCCCAGAGACGAAGAGGTTCCATTTCACTCTTTTCCTCTTCCCCGCTAATATATGGGATGATGTTTTCCACCATTCCGGCCAGTCTTTGAAGGTTTTGCCTGCTCCGGAAATTGCCTGATATGTAGTTGCCACTACTTCGTATGGTTCAAATTCCTTCCATGCGGTAAGAACCGGCGCATAGCTCTGGATGGAGCAGTTCGGTTTTACTGCCACAAATCCTCTTGTGGTTCCCAGACGTTTTTTCTGGAATTCAATGACGTCAAAATGCTGCGGGTTGATTTCCGGCACTACCATAGGAACATCCGGTGTCCATCTGTGAGCACTGTTATTGGACACAACCGGTGTTTCTGTTTTTGCATATTCCTCTTCAATGGCTTTGATTTCTTCTTTTGACATATCTACTGCTGAAAATACAAAATCTACGGTAGAAGCTACTTTTTCCACTTCTGCAACATTCATAACCACCAGTTTTTTCACTGCTTCCGGCATAGGAGTTGTCATTTTCCAACGTCCGCCTACTGCCTCTTCATAAGTTTTTCCTGCACTTCTTGCACTGGCTGCTACGGTTACAACCTCAAACCAGGGATGATTTTCCAAAAGAGAGATAAATCTCTGTCCTACCATACCTGTTGCGCCTAAAATACCAACTCTTAATTTTTCACTCATAGCTTTTTTGTCCTTCCTGCAAATACATTTGTTTTTATTAAACACCACTATAACAAATCTTTCCAAAATGTCAAGTTTTTTTAATTTTCTTCCAGATATTTTTCCTGAATACCAATGACTTCTTTCATAGCCTCTGTACCAGGCGCGCCTATGGTATTTCTCTTTTCCACACAGTTTTTCATGCTGATTGCTTCGTAAATATCCTCCTGGAATACCGGGCTGATTTCCTGATATTCTGCTAAAGTCAAATCATCCAGAGAACAATTCTTCTCAATACAGAACAGCACCAGACGTCCCACAATGCCATGGGCATCCCGGAAAGCCACTCCATGATTTACCAGATAATCTGCCGCATCGGTAGCATTAGTGAATCCATTTTTCGCACTGTTTTCCATATTTTCTTTTTTTGAATTCCATAGTAGAAATCATACCGTTAAATAAAGCAATACAGCCTTTTACCGTATCAATGGCATCAAAGGTGAACTCCTTATCTTCCTGCATATCTTTGTTATATGCCAGCGGGATTCCCTTCATAGTAGTAAGCATGGACATCAACGCTCCATAAACTCTTCCTGTTTTTCCTCTTACCAGCTCTGCAATATCCGGATTTTTCTTCTGGGGCATAATGCTGCTTCCGGTGCTGTAACCGTCATCAATCTCCACAAACTGGTATTCATTGGAATTCCACAGAATGATTTCCTCACAAAAGCGGCTCAAATGCATCATAATGGTGGACAATCCGGAAAGCAGCTCAATAAGATAATCCCGGTCTGCCACAGAATCCATACTGTTTAAGGTAGGTCCGTCAAATCCTAACAACCGGGCTGTATAAGCTCTGTCTAAAGGATAGGTGGTTCCAGCCAGAGCCCCGCTTCCCAGGGGACAGAGATTCAGACGTTTTTTCACATCCTGCATACGGCTGCGGTCTCTTTTAAACATTTCAAAATAAGCGCCAAAATGATGGGCTACAGTAACCGGCTGGGCTTTCTGTAAATGTGTAAATCCCGGCATATAGGTATGCAGATTTTCCTTCATAATATGCAAAAGTGAAGTAAGAAGTTCCTTTAACAAACTGTCAATCTCACCGATTTCATCTCTTACATACATTTTCATATCAAGAGCCACCTGGTCATTGCGGCTTCTTCCGGTATGAAGTTTTTTACCCACTTCACCTTTTCTGGCAATAAGATTGGACTCCACAAAGCTATGAATATCCTCATATTCCGGTGAAAATTCCAGTTTTCCCTCTTCAATATCTTTTAAAATTTCCTGAAGTCCTGCTGTAATTTCTTCTTTTTCCTGCTGGGTTAAAATCCCCTGTTTTGCCAGCATTGCCGCATGAGCCATGCTCCCGGTAATATCCTGTTTGTACAGTTTCTGGTCAAAACTTAAAGATGCGTTAAAATTATAAACTAGCTGGTCCGTTTCTTTGGTAAAACGGCCTCCCCATAACTGTGCCATAGACGTTCCTCTTTCTTTCTATATGTATCTTGTAGAATTTTATCACTTTATGACAATCCCCGCAAGCACTTTCCTACTTTTCCACTTCACATTTTTTATGCATTGAATTTTGTCTCTGTCTTTCCCGTTCCTGTCTGGAAAATACACAGCCACAATAATCCTGACGATATAACTGATATTCTGCAGACAATTCTGTGGAGCGCTTGTAACCATTGCGCTTCTTAAAATCAGAGGAAGATGCTTCACATGGTAAATTTTCTCCAACTCTTCTCCGATTTCATTTAATTTGGCTGCATTTTTCAAGGGACTGATGGTCAGAGTGGTTGCAAAATAATCATAGCCTCCTTCTGCTGCCAGTCTGGCTGCCTCTTCCAGACGCAGGCGGTAACACTTAAAGCAGCGTTCTCCGCCTTCCGGTACATTTTCCAGTCTCTTTGCCATTTCAAAAAAATCTTCCGGACGATACTCTCCCTCCAGAAAAACAGGTTTGTGTACCAGGGGCATTTCTTCAATTAGCTTCTGGAGCTCTTTCGTCCGCTTCTCATACTCTTCTCTTGGCGAAATATTGGGATTGTAAAAGAAATCCGTAATCTCAAAATATGGGGAAAGGTACTCCAGCACATAGCTGCTGCATGGAGCGCAACAGCTATGCAGAAATAATCTGGATACCTTCTCCTCTTTTTGTATTTCTTCCAGAATCCTGTCCAGTTCTTTTTGATAATTTCTGTTCACTATACTTCTCCTTTAATCCACAAAAAAGTCCTGTAGGTATTTTTGTTTATTATAACCTACAGGACTTCTTTTTTCTACCCTTTTTCTTTTTTATCCAAGATGCCAGATTTCATCATTATATTCGGCAATGGTTCTGTCTGCAGAGAAGAACCCAGCCTGACTGATATTTATTAGTGCCATTTTTGCCCATTTGTCCTGATTGAACGCATAATCACTAATGGCTGATTTTTACGGACAATATATCCATTGAAATCCGGAAATGTCTGGAACCAGTCTTTATAAATCAATTCTTTTTGTAAACGCTGCAGATTTTCTCTGGAGCCCTCAGCACACATAATATCACTAGTCAGAAAATCTACTGCCCTCCGCAAGTTGAAATCAGCCTCATACCACGCTGCGCATAATAAGCACCATTTGCATAGCCCTCAATAACCTGTTCACTGCTATGTCCAAAAATGTAAATATTTTCATCTCCTACACGCTGTGCAATCTCTACATTTGCTCCATCCATAGTTCCCAATGTTACAGCTCCGTTCAGCATAAACTTCATATTGCCTGTACCAGATGCCTCCTTGGATGCAAGACTAATCTGCTCAGAGATGTCGCAAGCCGGAATCATTTTTTCGGCTGCTTCTACATTATAATTCTCAATCATCACTACATGAATCCATTTAGAAACCTCTGGGTCTCTTTCCAAAATCTTTGAAAAAGTAAGAATTCCATGAATGATATCTTTTGCAATGGTATAGGCAGGCGCTGCTTTCGCTCCAAAAATTGCGGTAATCGGCGCTACTGGCAGATGCCCGTTTTTAATTTCAAAATACTGATGAATAAGATAAAGCAAGTTCAACTGCTGACGTTTATATTCATGAAGACGCTTTGACTGAATCACAAATACAGATTGAGGGTTTACCGAAATCCCCTGCTTTTCTTTCAGCCAGGAAGCCAATTTTTCTTTATTCTCTTCTTTAATCTCCATGAGACGTCTGAGAACCTTTTTATCCTCTGCATATGCTTCCAGTTGATTAAGTTTTAACGCATCTTTTTTAAATTCAGGCCCAATCAATTCTTCCAAAAATTCTGTTAATTTGGGATTACAGGACAGCAGCCAACGTCTAAACGTAATACCGTTTGTTTTGTTATTAAATTTCTCCGGATATAACTGATAAAAATTATGCAACTCACTGTTTTTCAAAATTTCTGTATGGAGAGCAGCCACACCGTTTATACTATGACTGTAATGAATATCCATATGCGCCATATGTACCAGGTTATTCTTGTCAATAATATCTGTCGTTCTGTCACTTACAGACGCTTTCACCATTTTATCTAATTTTCGAATAACAGGGGTCAACTGAGGAACTACAGTTTCCAAATATTCCATCGGCCATTTTTCCAATGCTTCTGCCAAAATTGTATGATTTGTATAAGCACACGTTTTTGTAACTATTTCTACTGCCTCTCCAAACGCAATCCCCTTTTCTTCCAACAGACGAATGAGTTCCGGAATTACCATGGAAGGGTGTGTATCATTAATCTGAACTGCGGCATATTCGGCCAAATCATGCAAATTACTTCCTCTTTTCTCGCACTCTTCCAAAATCATCTGCGCTCCTGCGCTTACCATAAAATACTGCTGATAAATACGAAGAATGCGGCCTGCATCATCACTGTCATCCGGATAAAGAAACAGCGTCAGATTCTTATCAATTTTCTCTTTATCGAAAGAAATCCCATCTTCAATAATACTTTCATCCACTGTATCTAAATCAAAAAGATTCAATTTATTGGTGCGACCTTCATACCCTGTCACATCTACCTGATACAGACGTGCTCCATATTTTTTATTTTTTAAGCATGACCGGATACACAACATCTGTTCTGACTGCCCAGCTATCCTTTTCCAACCAGTAATCCGGCTCCTCATTCTGCATATTATTCTGGAATTTCTGGTGAAACAGACCGCAATGGTAACGCAGTCCCACACCATCTCCCGGCAGATTTAAAGTTGCCAGGAATCCAGAAAACAGGAAGCCAGTCTTCCCAGACCTCCGTTTCCAAGAGACGGTTCCGGCTCAGTCTCTTCCAGTCCAGCCATAGATTTCCCATGTTTTTTCAAACATACTTCACCTCTTCATAAATTCCCAAATTAATCAGATTATTACTTAACAGCTTTCCAATTAAAAATTCTGCGGAAATGTAGTAGAGTTTTCTCCCAGTTACGGGCTGTTCTCGTTCTTTACTTTTTTCCCGCACAATTTCCATTAATGCAGGATACAATTCTTCATAACTACATGCTTCTATGTCTTTGCCGCAAAGCTGCATCCATCTTTCTTCGATTGTTGTCATAATTTCTCCTCTCCTGTCTCAGGATTTCTGCTCTAAATCTGGAAGTAAATATATCTGGTATCCATTACGATTAAGCTCAAAGGTCTCTCCTAAAGAAATTTTTTCTTTGCAAATACAATCCACGCATTCTTTTCCTCTTAACTCCAATGGTACTGGATATGTATGTCTTTTTCCTTCTTTCTGCATAAATACATAAAGCATTTCCTTTTCCCCTGTTTTCTTAAAGAACAGACAATCCTCTGTCCCTTCCTGGTTCAGCCACTGAAACTGTGCTGAACGGAAACTATCATGCTCTTTTCTCAATTCTATCATTTCCTGTACAAATTGAGACAATTCCTGATTCTGTCCTGTTTTTTCCCAAATCATGCATTGGCGATTACTATGTTCACCGCCTCCCATACCTATTTCTCCTCCATAATACACACAAGGTGCTCCTGGAAAAGTAAACAGAAAAATATAAGCCAGTTTCGCCATATCTGTATCACCATTTGTTCTGTTCAAAATTCTTTCTGTGTCATGGCTTTCCAGGAGATTAAACATATTTCGCGCCACATGTCTTGGATAGGATGTTAAAACCTTTGATACTCCGTTGCGAAATTCTTTTGCAGAATATGTGAAGCTTCCCTTTTCCTCTTTTTTAAAGTAATTCCACACGGGCATGGCAAATTCATAATTCATAACAGCATCGAACTGATCCCCTTGCAACCATGGAAGTGAATTATCCCAGTTTTCTCCCAAAATATAAACATCTGGATTGATTGCCTTAATTCTTTTTCTAAATTCCCTCCAGAAATCATGTGAAACTTCATTAGATACATCCAGTCTCCATCCATCAATATGATATTTTTCTACCAGTAGCAGGCCGCATCCATCAGATACTTCTCACCTTTGGATTTCCAGTATTCCATTTTGGCATAGTGGGCGTATAGGCAAAGGTTCTGTATTTTAATCTTTCTCTTGGAACCTCCTGTGGAAGTCCGTCTACAATTTCCCCATCAAAAACAGGCATAGATTCATCCAGAATATAAAAACAGTCATAATACTCAGATTTTTTTCCTTTTCTTAACACATCCTGCCAGAAAGGATGCTGAAATCCACAGTGATTGAACACTGCATCTAACATAACACGAATCCCTCTTTTATGTGCTTCTTCTACCAGTCTTCCCAGTATCTCATTATCTCCAAATTCAGGATCTACTTTAAAATAATCCGTTGTATCGTATTTATGAGAACTTGGAGATTCAAAAATAGGGGTCATGTAAATCCCTGTAAATCCCATTTTCTGGATATAATCTAATTTTTGAATAATGCCTTCCAGATTTCCCCCAAACTTCTTCAATGCGCCATCTAATTCTTCACTGCCCCACGCTAAAACTTCTCTTCCATCATCTGGAGTTCCATTACAGAAACGTTCTGGAAAAATCTGATACCACACTGTATTTTCCACCCATGCAGGAGCTTGATACAAATCTTCCTCATTAATATATGGATAGTTATAATAATTGAAAAGATTATACAATTCCTCTTCCTTGCCTGAATAAGGTATTTTGTCATGGCAGCCCACAATAAATTCCTTGCCACCCTCTTCTACAAGAAAACAGTATTTGCATCGCCTGGAATCCTGATTGCCAATTTCTGCAAACCAGCAATCATATTCCTCCGTCACCTGCTCTTTTTCCATAACACCTTTAATAATAGACTTTTTATCCAGGTCATAAATCATAGAACCATCATTACGGGGAATCCAATTAAATGGATCCAGAGCCAGCACTTCCACTCTCTGTACTTTTCCTTTTGTAGTTTTCAGTCTGAGATGCAATGTATTTTCATCATATGCATACGCATACTCACTCTTTGCCTGATGCAGAATTGTTGTAAAACTCATAAAATTCTCCCCTCTACTCGCTAGCTACCAATGCATCAAAATCACTCTGCGCTTTTGCCGCACCTTCTTCTGGTGTCATTTTTCCATCAAATACTGCACTTAATACACTCTGCATGGTAGTCCAGTAATAAGAAATCCGTTTTACCTGCGGCATTGGAACGGCATCCTTGAATGCCTCTACGTAAACTTTTAATGCTTCGTCATCTTTCAGACCTTTTACATCATCTGCATTTTTTCTGGCAGTTACATTATATGCCTTTTCATAAAGAAGTTCTGCGCCTTTTTCTGAAACCAAATACTGTGCAAAAAGCTGTGCTGCCTGTGGATAATCAGAGTATGCGGAAACATACGCGTTCTGTACACCAGCCATTGTTTTCATCTGTTTTCCATCCATAGTCGGAAGTGTTGTTACACCAAAATTAACATTCTGCTCTTTTAAAGTTTTAATTAACCATGGACAATTGGATAATAAGCGGTTCTTCCTTCCATAAAGTTCTGTTCTAACTGGGTAATCGTTTCAATTTTTAAATCATCCGCATTAATAGGAATTAACTTATGCAAATCTCTTACTCGTTCCAATGCTTTCAAAAATTCCGGTGTTCCAAATCCAGGATCGTCATTGTTTTTCCCGTCTTGGCCAAATGGCATAAATCCATCCACACTCAAAAATGGAAATACATTATATCCTTCTGTCACAACATTTAAAAACCAGAATTTATTTTCAGACGGATTGTTGAACTCTTTTGCCTCTTCTATAATCTGCTCCATAGTTGTTGCAGGTTCCCCTTTTACCAAATCCTTGTTATATAACAACGCATAACATTCAATTGATACAGGAACACCATATAACTTGTCATCGGTTTCCACTGTTTTTACTGCAATATCACTGACCACATCCCTGACTTCATCTTCTACCTTTTCATCCAGTTCCAGAAGAATCCCTGAATCCTTTGCTGTCAAATATGCGTCATGAGGTGCCATAAATACATCTGCACCATTTCCACTTGGTCCATCTAAAGTCATTTTGTTTACGATATCCATTCCTGCCTCTTCTACTTCTACAGGAACTCCGTATTCTTCCTCAAAAGCCTCTGCAACAGCCTGTCCGTATTCTAATTTTCCTCCTCCTACCCAGAATTTCAACTTGGCATCTTCCTCTGGAGCCAGTTCTTTTGTGCTTTCTTTATTTGTCTCTTCTTCTACCGGAATCTCTTTCTTTCCACATCCTCCAAGCATACTCAGCAGCATCATACCTGCCAGCATCATTGATATTACTTGTTTTTTCATGTCAAACTTTTCCTCCTGCTTCTTTTTTCATCCTTTATCTGCACCAGCGGCAACACCCTGGACAAGATACTTTTGAAATAAAATAAATACAATTGTAATAGGAACCGCCACTAAAACTGCACCTGCTGCAAAAACTGTAAAATTAGTAGTATCTGTTCCATTAATCAATTCAAACAATCCTACTGCCAAAGTCTTACTTTTATTTCCCGACAGAAGAATATTGGGCAGGATATAATCCATCCATGGCATCATAAATTGTGACACTGCACAATATGTGATAATCGGTTTTGCCATAGGTAACACAATCTTCCAAAAGGTTTGAATCTTTGTGCAACCATCAATATAAGCAGCCTCATCCACTGCCATAGGCAATCCATCCAAATATCCTTTAACTAGCCAAGTATTATAAGGAACAGCCCCAACAGAATACACAATAATCATAGAAATCGGGTTTCCAATTAACCCAAGTGTAAGAAACAATGTATAAATAGCTGTCATAGACAGAAAAGTAGGGAACATAGACAAAATCATGACTGTCAGAAGTCCTGTCTTTCTGCCTTTAAAACGAAATCTTGACATAACCCATGCAGTAAGCATGATTAAAGTTACTGCGCAGACTGTACTAATTACAGCTATTTTCAAAGTATTTAAAAACCACAGACTATAGTTTGTCTCTGAAAATAATCTACGAAAATTATTCAGGGTAAGACCTGATAGTGAAATATTTCCAAGGGCATTACCTGACTGAAACGCAGATAAAATAATCCATACAACAGGAATCAGAACAATCAGGGACATGAATACAAGTTCAGCATTAACCAAAACTGCCATAATTTTTTTCTTCATTTTTCCTGCCTCCTATAATTCCTTAAATGATGTAGTTCTTCTGAAGTTCCATAGAGAAACTGCGCCGACCAAAAGGAAGAGCAGCACACTCATAACAGCCGCAATATCGTACATCTGCTGATTTAATGTCAATTTATAAATCCAGGAAATCAATATGTCCGTATCTCCTGCAAACTGCATTTCTGTGTTTGTAGGACCACCCTGTGTCAGGAAATATATCAGACCAAATCCATTAAAGTTTGCTGCCATACTCATGACCAGGTTGGGCATTGTTGCCCTGAATACCAACGGAAGTGTGATTTTCTGAAAGCTTTGTATATGATTCGCTCCATCAATGGAAGCAGCCTCATAAAGACTTTGGTCCATATTTGATAACACACCCATCATCATAACCATAAACATTGGAAATCCCAGCCAGAAGCTAACTAGAATAACTACTACTTTTGCTGATACAGGATCTGATAAAAATCCAATATTTTCTGAAATCACGCCAATATCCATTAAGAACTGATTAATCGGGCTAAACTGGCCATTCAAAAGATTTCGAAATACCAGCAGACTTACCATCTGTGGAATTGCCCATGGCAAAATAAGAATTGCCCGGAATACTTTTCGGAATTTTACTGCCTCATGCTTTAAAATTAACGCCTGGAATAATCCAAGAAAATAGGGTCCTAAAGTAGAAAATAAAGTCCACACAATCGTCCATCCCAAAACTTTAAAAAAAGTCTTTGACCAGATTGACACAGTAAACAACTTTTTAAAATTATCCAGCCCTACCCAATCCAATAATTGTCCCGGTGGCAGATGGTTTCTGTTATAGTTCAAAAATGATGTCAAAAATGTAAAAATAATCGGCATAACTACAACAAAGATAAAAGCAATTCCTATAGGAAGTACAATCACATAGGGAAGATTTTTTGAAAAAAGCTGTTGTAGCGTTAATTTATTTCGTTCTTCCTTTTCTTCTTGGTACTTCCATACATCATACAGATTCCATACATAGATACCAAATACAATAGCTAAGATAATTAACGCTATAATTCCGTTAATCAATAGCATTGTTGAGTGGTCTCCATACTTTCCTCCTGCCTTTTCCCCTAACGTAACCAATCCCCAGATTCCTTTTGTAAAAAATCCTCCGTGAAGCCGCATGGAAAAGTCAGGTATCAATCCTTGGGCATATTCCAACCAATATCCGCTCATTAATTCTATAATCAGAATCAATGTCTGGGATAAAAATAACGCAGCTCCTTTCATACGCTGTTTATAGACAAAAAATTGTCCGCTTCCACAGAAGAAAACAGATAATAACAGCGCTCCTTTCTTTTTCTTCATTTCTATGTTCCTCCTCTCTTTTTCTTTTCAGAGCTTTAACTTACGCGTTTAAACGCTTATATTATATGAATTTTATGATATACCGTCAACCATTTTTCGTCATTTTTCTACTTTTCATGATTATGTATAAATATATTTTGTATATTATTACTTATGATAACTTAATATATATTTTGTTAAGTATAAAAAAGCCTACTTTTTCCTTTTTCCTTCTGAATTTATATTTTTTATTAAGTGCTTAATAAGTTTTCTTGCAAAAAGAAAAGAAATTGTAGTTTTATGCAATTCCCACAATTTCTTTCTACTTTATGTTTTTTACTTTTCTTTTATTCAATGAATGTCAACATAAACAATGTCATGAACCGGCTCTGAATCTTCTTGTTTTCCATCTACATGCAAAAGTTTTCTCATCACTTCTATTGCCTTTCTGGCTTTTTCCTTATTGCTTACCACCAGAATTTTGGTGTCTGGAAGCAACATCAAATCCATATCCGACTGAACAACCACACATAGGTTTCTGTTATCCACATAACTTTCTGCCTGCATACCTAAAATCTCGCCAATAACCAATCCTTTTGCTGTCTATGTGTCTGCAAAAATTCTGGAAGACTATTTCCCTTTTTATGAATAAAGATATTTTGGTCATCAATTCTTTTCTTCACACTTTTCAGCAAATTATCATTAAAGCAGTCTTCCATGACAACATAAAAATCCTTTCCCAGCTGTTCTTCCGCTTTATTCAGCAATTCCTCTCCATTTACTAATATTTTACAAAATAAAGGGTCTGAAACATATCCATCAATAAAAATAGCTGGAACATAAAACTGACTTGCCAGTCTTTTAAATCCTTCTTCTTCCATATCCACAATAAAAACAGCATCTAATGCTCTTCTAAATCCCAATGCTGTCCCCTGTTCCATCTCCTCTGTTGAAATCAGAAACATATCATACCCCATAGCATTCAAAATTGTACGTATCTCGTCAGCTAAGTCATAATATTGATACACCATACTCCTTCTGCAATTCTCTTTCTTGTTAATAATCACGCCTACCATATAGCTCTTTTTTCCAGAAAGTGATCTTGCCTCAATATTAGGTATATAATTCAATTCATTTGCTGCTTCAAAAACTTTAAGCCTTGTTTCATGGCTAATTCGTTCTGTATTGGAATAATTCAGCACATAGGACACAGTTGCAGTAGAGACACCTGCTCTTTCTGCAACATCTTTCATTGTGACACGCCTTTTCTTCATCACATTCCCTTCTTCCTACACCCATGTACAACTTATTTGTGTACTTCGTTCCCTGTGGTTTCCCCATGCAAAAATGCCATTGCATTGTCCAAAGTTGTCTGTGAAATCGCTGCCAATGCTTCCTCTGTAAAAAATCCCTGGTGAGAAGTAATCATCACATTTGGGAAGGACAATAATCTGGCTGTTGTAGAATGTTCCAGAATCTCATCGGAACGGTCCTCAAACACATTTTTTGTTTCTTCCTCATACACATCCAGCCCTACTGCATAAAATTTTCTGGCCCGGATTCCTTCAATCAAATCATTGGTCTTTACCAGACCGCCTCTGGAAGTATTTACCAGAATAACACCATCTTTCATTTTGGCAATGGTGTCTTTATTAATTAAATGATAGGTATTATCCATTAACGGGCAGTGCAGGGAAATCAAATCACTGGTTGCCAGCAGCTCATCCAAAGACACATAGGTAACAAACTCCTTCAAATCCGGATTTTCATAGACGTCATAGGCAATCACCTTCATGCCAAAGCCCCGGCAAATTCTTGCCATGGCTGCGCCGATTTTTCCGGTTCCTACGATTCCTGCTGTTTTTTCATAAAAGTTCATGCCCATTAGGCGCCCAGGCTGAAGTCATTTTCTCTTACTTTTACATAGGCTTTGTGAATGCGGCGGTTTGCAGCAAGCGCAAGAGCCATAGCGTGTTCTGCTACTGCCTCCGGAGAATATCCCGGCACACGCATAACTTTGATTCCGTATGCCTCTGCTTTTTCTAAATCTACGTTATTAAAACCTGCGCAGCGCATAAGAACCAGTTTTACCCCAGCCTCATGAAGAGCATCCATGGTAGCGCTTCCCACATCAGAACTTACAAAAGCGCACACTGCCTCATAGCCCTTTGCCAGAGGCGCTGTCTTGGGAGCCAGGTCTGTTTTTAAATAATCAATTTCAATTTCCGGATATTTAGAAATCTGTTTTTCAAAAGAATCCTTATCATAGCTTTTGGTGTCAAAAAATAAAATTTTCATAGTCTGTTCCTCCTTATGCTTATCAGATTTTATCAATCATGATTTCAATAATTTTCTTATCTGTTTCTCTCATTCCATCTCTGGCAAGCTGAGCCACATTCTCAATGGTTTCTTCAATTCCTTTTGCTACAATTCCATCACCCCCATAAAACTGACTGCCAAATTGATACATTTTCATACCCAAAGTACCTGCTTCCACAGCAGAAGCAATTTTTGCTGCACAACTTGCTTTTGCCCCATCGCACACCACACCAGAATTAATGGCCAGAGCATTCACAATCGTATGCGCCACCTGTGTGTAACCTCCTCCGTAAAGGTATGTAATTCCAGCGCCAGCGCCGCACCCTGCACTAGTAGCTCCACAATATGCTGATAAGGTTCCAATTCCAGATTTTAAATGGATGGACACTAGATTAGACACTACCAGGGCGCGAATGAGCAGTTCCCTGGACACCTTCATATCCTCTGCATAGACAATAACCGGAAGAGATGCTGTCATGCCCTGGTTTCCACTTCCAGAATTAATTACCACCGGCATCTCACAACCATTCATTCTGGCATCAGAACCTGCTGCTGCCATGGCTTTTGCCCTGTTCTGAACACTATTGCCATAAGACTGGAGAAGAATTTTCCCAATATTGGCTCCCCAATTGCCTTTTAAGCCTTCCTGTGCAATAGCCGTATTATATTCAATTTGTCTTATAATGTTTTCCTCTACATCCGAAATCTTCACTTCATCTGCAAACTGAATAATACGCTCTACTGTAAGCAGCTCTTTGTCTGTACCTCCACAATTCTCTTCCTCTGAATATTCTTTTCCAAATAATGTCTCTCCGTTTTTCCGAATCTGAACAATATTGGTGTGCTGACCCTGAATCTGGACTTCTGCGCTGTGTTCTCCATCCTGCACTTCAATATAAATGTCAAAAATACATCCTGACTGAGATGCAGTAAGCTGGAAAGACACCTCTTTTAAATAGTCTGAAATCTCTTCTATCTCCTCCTTGGTAATCTCTGCCAGAACCTCCAGCTTCTTCTCTGCTTTTCCTGCCACAATACCAGCAGCCGCTGCTGCCGCAATACCGCGAAGTCCTCCTGTATTGGGAACTACCACACTTTTTACATTTTTAATAATATTGCCGCTGGCGCTGATTCGCACAGATTTTGGCATACTCCCAAGAGTTTCCCTTGCCACTGCTGCCGCATAAGCAATCGCAATGGGCTCTGTACAGCCCATTGCCGGCACAAGCTCCTCCTTTAGAATATTCACATACGCATCATAAATTATTCCATCCATAAGTCTTTTATCCTCTTCTTTTTTCTTTGGTACTACTCTTCTTCCCGATCAAAATGCCAGATTTCCACCAGTTCATCCTCCAGTTTTTCCTCTTCACAACGGAAATTCACCTTATCACCCGGCTTTGTATTATAAAGCTTGTAGGCATCTTTCTCACAGTCCAGTACCAGGCTTTTCTCATCCATAGTAACCGTCATCTGACTGTTTTTAATATCCACCGCTTCTACCATCCCCCGAAAACATGGCGGAGGAACAAAATTGCACACACTTTGGCTCGTCTTATTTTCATAATCTTTATAAAGAAAAGTTCCTGTCATCAGCAATCCTGCTAAAGCAACGCCTGCCACAGCAATCCATACTTTTTTTTGGTGTTTTTCTCATAAGCATTTCCTCCTTATGGTGTCCCTACCTCAATCAAGGTTCCATCTGGGTCATACATTCGCAGAATCTTCTTTCCCCAGGAATATTCTGTCACTGGACCTGCATACCTCACAGTTTCTTCATAATGCTCCAATTTTTCTAAAAACTCTGTAAAATTCCGTTCTTCAAAATACAGCTCCATGGCATGATTCTGAAACTGCACTTTCTGGTTTATGGTATTTTCCCAGATTTTAGCTTCCTGCAGCACCAATCCTTCTGTGAGAATCACATTTCCTTCCTGTTCCAACACAACGTCCAGTCCAAATAGTTTCTTATAAAACTGTTTGGACCTTTCTATGTCTTTTACCACAATCATTACGTTTTTCAGTTTCATAGAAGCCCTCCTGTAAATAATAGATTAGCAGTCCTGGAATCTTCTGTCAATCTGGAAAGTTGCTTTCTTTGGGTAACAAAACCAAAATACAGACTAAAAAGCTAACAAATATTCCCAGGATGCCAAAAGCCCAGGATATGGAAAATTTCTCTGACAGCCATCCCACCACCGGACTTAATACCACCATAACAACACTATAAACCATGCTTTCTACTGATACCATGGTAGCGCGCACTTCACTGGAAAATACTTTCTGATTCTCATCTCCAATACGAATTGCCAACATTTCTGATATCCCATGGGCAAAAGCCGCTGCCAGCACGCATCCCGGCAATGCCGGCATACCGCTAAAAACAATCAAAACACCTTCCAACACTCCACCTGCAAGCAGCAGAAATTTTATTTTCACTTTCCCTGTCTTTTCTCCAAGAGACGCTCCTGCCATGCCTCCAAAAGAAATAAGCAGAAGTGGAATTCCTATCCATTTTGCCTGTAACCCTTGCTCTACTAAATGCTGCTGCAATAACATAAAAACGATATAATATCCAGCAGCAGCCACACCACTGATCAACATTCTGCGTGCGGCAAAGCCATGAGTGACAAAAAATTTCCCACTTTCTATAACATGTTTTCTTAGAATCCTTGTCCAATTTCTATTTTTTTCATGCTGTTTTGTATTTTCTCTCCCGGGCTCCCAAATCCTGAATGCCACTATGGAACAGCAAATCCCCTGCACCATTGAAATCAAATATCCTTCTCATATCCCAGGGATACGGTCACTACACTGAATAAATTTGCTGCTGCAAAAACAAACAGATACAATTTCTCCTGTATGGCTGACACCCTAAGATATTCCTCCTGTGCTCCTGCCTCCAAAAGGCTGTCATAGGTCAGGGCTTCTCTTGAGCCGGACACCAGGTTATAACTTAATGCATTCAGACCCATGGCAACTAAAATCATGGGAAACGCATTGGTAAGAATCATGCACAAAGACCCTGCTGCTGATACCAGTCCAGACAACACCAAAGTTCTTTTGCGTCCTATCAAATCTGCCACCATACCGCTAGGAATTTCACAGCACATACTCACCACATGAAAAACACCTTCTGCAATCCCAACCTGTGCAATAGAAAAACCACGCTGCAAAAGAAATACCACCCATACTGCATCTACAATTTGAAAACCACTGATAAGTTCATAAAGATATAATTTCCGAAGTTGTTTTTTGATATTCATAACGCATCACCTACTTAAAATTTTTTAGAATGATGCCCACTTTTTGAATTGAAACAGACAGACCATGCTTCTGGTCTTAGACTAAAATTCCTTAAAAATGGGCGCACTGATAGCCTGAACACCAAAAAAGTTGCCTTTTTGAATCATCAAATACGGTGTTTTCCAGCCCATCTGCGCGCCTCCTTTTCTCAAAAATTTATGTGAATCATATCACAATCTGATACAAAAGTAAAGCTCTTTTTCCTACACTTCCCCTTCTTCGGTAAGCGCAAAATATTGCTACGCTACCCATGAATTACGCTTGCACCAAAATGATAGATGCAAGCGTTTTACTCTAGTTTAGTTTTGACAGTTCGCTTTCGCAGTCTCGCTCCATGGGGCAAGCTGTT
>ENA-OQAA01000389-OQAA01000389.1-human-gut-metagenome-genome-assembly--contig:-NODE-389-length-31103-cov-3.262332_pt1 | contig 31103 bp, 35 predicted proteins | sample MGYA00242489_ERZ504515 | MGnify/ENA primary metagenome ERZ504515 (study PRJEB26092, sample SAMD00036237) | human gut metagenome | host: Homo sapiens | study: EMG produced TPA metagenomics assembly of... | reverse complement strand
TTGGAGTAATTCACTATAATTCACATGCGATTTTTGATAGATTGGAGTTTTTCACTCCAAGGTGCCAGATCTGCAAGCTGTTCATCGGTCATATCTTTATCTGGCCGGTGCTCCAGCAGAAATTTAAGATATCCATAAATATTCAGCCATGTGCTTTTGCCATCGTATACGGTAAACCATGAGTACTGGCTCATTTTTTGACCGCCGTTTCCGGCGGCCAGGTTTACATATTGGTTGTTTTTGACTTGCTCCGGCAGATCTCCGGCAACCGATCTGACCATGTGAATATTACGGTGCGGCGGAGCGTAAGCGCCAAATATTAATGCGGTAAAATTTAAAATTACCCCAGCCCTTTGCGAGTTGGAGTAATTCACTATAATTCACATGCGATTTTTGATAGATTGGAGCTTTTTACTCCAAGGTGCCAGCTCTGCCAGCTGTTCATCGGTCATATCTTTACTTGGCCGGTGCTCCAGTAAAAATTTGAGGTATCCATAAATATTCAGATCGTATGCTTTTGCCATCTCAACCATTGTGTAGACTACCGCACTGGCATTCGCTCCGTCAACGGAATTGCTGAAGAGCCAGTTCTTCCGGCCTACTGCGAATGGACGAATTGCATTCTCACTGAGTTATTCATATATGAAGATAACTCAGTTTATCCTCAGTTTATTTTTATCCTCATCTTTTTGCCGAAAGTAGTTTAACAGCTGGTAATTCATATCCTAAAATGGGGATAACAAAAACGAGAAAAATATTCCATAATAAAACCATCAAATATAGGAGGTGGTTCTTTATGGATCAATACGATATTCATGTAAATCTTGTTATGGAATTCCTGAAAACAAATGGCTATAGTGCATCTGTCATAAGTGCTCATCGCATTTGCTATAAGGAACTCCGAAGATATCTCGCCAGTACTCATACATCGTATACTTTATCAGAGTCCTTGGCATGGTTGGAAAACAACCAAAATGCTTGGACTTACAGGATGTATACGAGCAGAAGGCTCTGTATTTATCAGCTGGAAGATGTCTACATATCTGGTACTGTTTCGCCAGATCATCTTGGCCCACATGCATCAGCCTATACGATGCTTATTCCAGAACTGCAAGAAGAACTGGATGATTTTATTAATAATGACCAACATGTATATGGAGATGGCCGGTACAGGATTTCCTGTTCAAGATTTTTATACTATCTCCAGAAACGTGCAATTACCAGTATCTCGCAGTTAAACTACGAGCTATTGTTAGATTTTCATGCTGATGATTATCATCGTTCTTCAAAGTCAAAAGATGTTTATGAAGATCAGATCCATGTATTTTTACGCTACTGTTCTTCGAAGGATTGTGTAGTGACGGATTGGCAATTGCTTGAATAAGTTGATGATTCCTCAGATTGTTAGTCTTAACGATAACAGTATCATTACAGGTACGGAGAACCAGCAAAAGATTACTTTGAGTGAAATAGACCGTTTTCTTGAATCTCTCAGTACGAAAAAGTATGGTTTAAGTGTCATGAAGTACAGTCGTCATATTTTATCCTTACTCTATATCTTTCTTGACATGCATCATCTTGGAATAAATGAGGTTATTCTTTGGAAATGGTTTGAACAGGTCAAACCGCTCCTTGGTACAAACTGGAAACAGGCCAGACGCACTCTCTGTCAGTTCTGGATTTTCCTCTCAATAGGGGAAATTTATACTGGATTTACAGGTGATCCAGCCACAGCCGATACTTTAGAATCACTACCAGACTGGTGTTCTGTTCCCTTAAGGCAGTATCTTGAACTCCTAAAAAGGGAAGGCTGGAAAAAATCTACGATTGCCATGCACCATTCCAGTAACTTCAGATTTTGCCGGTTCCTATGTGCCATCGGTATTAATAGGTTTTCAGATATCACGCCCCAGGTCCTGCATAAATTCAATGAACAGGATATGCATAAAACTGCGGAAGGAAAAGCCGCTTATAACTGTAGAATCAGAAACTTTCTTCTTTATCTTTATGACGAGAAGCTTGTTGTGAGTCCATTTTTTATATAAGGCGCTTTCCGTGCAATCTGCACCCAGAGAGCGTATTGTTGAAATACTGACACAGGATGAAATCCGCAGCTTATGGTCAGTTAATATCCAGACGCTGTCGCCCAAAGCATTACGTGATTATGCAACCGTGTGCATAGGGCTTACTATGGGATTCCGGGCTTCGGACATTGTATCTATCCGTTTTCAGGATATCAACTGGAAAAAGAGAAGTATTACCATTATCCAGCAGAAAACCGGAAAGTTACTTGAAATGCCCATGCCGGTGCGAACCGGAAATGTGCTCTTTCGATATTTGAGCAGTGCAAGACCAGTAAGTTCAAGCCCATACGTATTCATTCTGCATGAAGCTCCCTATAATGAACTGGAACGGAATGTCTGCAGAGCGGCACTCATTCGCTTTCTTCCAGATAGAAAATCCGAAAACAAAGGCTTTCATGTTACAAGAAGGACTTTTGCTACAGGGCTCCTGATGGGAAATGCAAAAGTTGAACTTATTTCCGATTCACTGGGACATTCGACAGACAGTACCGTTCATAAATATCTGTCTTTAGATGATGAGCGTATGCGCTTATGCCCTCTATCTTTAGAGGAGACAGGTATCTCCTGGAAGGGAGGCGCTTTTCATGCATAAAGTCTACAAATACAACAGTTGCTTTTCTGAATTGATAACACAGTATATTTCTGAACGCCGTAATTCAGGCTTTATGTTTGACAACCCGGCCTATTGGCTGTACAGGTTTGACCAGTACTGTTTAGATAATAAGATACAGGAAGTTTCTATTTCAAAAAAACTGTATCAAGAATGGGCTTCTATATCGGCTTCAGAAACAAAAGTCACACAGAATAATCGTTTACAGGCGTTACGGGGACTTTCGGTTTACCTGAATACGCTTGGAATTATCAGTTACATCCCCCACGTCCTTCCAAAAGCAGAAAAGAATGTCCCTTACCTTATGGAAGATACTGACATACTTGCATTTTTTGAGCAGCTTGACCGTTATAATCCGCACTCAACTGTTAATTCGTTTAACCGAATGGCGACAGAATATAAAGTACTTTTTCGGGTAATTTATTGTTGCGGTTTACGCAATAATGAAGCCTGTTCCTTGAAAATCAAGAACGTTGACACCGTTCATGGAGTTATTACCATCATCCATTCAAAAGGAGACAAAGACCGTGCAATCTGTCTTTCAGAAGATGTGCGGAAACTTTGCAGTCAGTACAAGGCGTGGTTAGTTTCTCTATGTCCTACAAGTGAGTGGTTCTTTCCAGGAAAATATCCGGAACAACACATTCCGAAAACTTCGGTGGATCGTAAGTTTAATGAATTCTGGAATGCAACGGAACTTTCAAAACAAACAGACAAAAAGCCGACTGTACATAGTCTTCGTCATGCATATGTTACAAAACGAATGAATCTATGGATGAAATCCGATACTGATTTGAAAGTAATGATGCCATATCTCAGCCAATATCTGGGACATAAAGGACCAGTTGAGACGTATTACTATTACCATCAGGTACAGGAGATTTTTGAAACTATACGCAGAAAAGATAAGATTTCATCAAGGGTAATCCCGGAGGTGCGATATGAAAAAGACTGATTATGATCATCTATTCTTTTCCAGAACACGGGATTTTCTGGATATCTATCTGTCAAAACAATGCAGTCGAAGTCCTTACACTGTAAAAACTTACCGTGATGCACTTACTGTCTTCCGGAGATATGTTACTCATCAGGGAATATCTCTGAAAAGATTTTCATTCGAGGACTGTACACGTGATTTCATGCTTAGCTTCATGGAATACCTTCTGCAGGAAGGTTATGAAAAAGCTACCTGCAACCAAAGGCTTGCCGCAATCAAAGCTTACCTGTGGTATGTGGCAGATGAAAACATTGATTATCAGCAGACTGCATTGGCAGTTTCACATGTACCTTTTCTGAAAAATCCTGAGAAGGTTAAGGAAGTCATTTCCGAGGATTGTTTAAAATCGCTCCTTTCAGCACCGGAACATTCAAAAATCGGAATACGAGACACTACAATCATGGTTATCCTATACGATTCTGCCATCCGGCTCAGTGAACTTTTAAATCTAAAAATCTCAGATGTTAATCTGCAGAAATCCACCCCTTACCTGAGAATCCATGGCAAGGGAGATAAGGAGCGCATCGTATCAATTTCAGATAACACTGTTGCTCACATAAAACGATACATGAGGTATTACCATGAGGAGTCTATTCTGACAATGGATACCTCCTGAGTTTTAAGGAGATTGTAGCAGAATAAAAAATGAAAAAAAAGATACGGATGATTACTTACTTACGCATAAATATAAGAGCAAGTTTTTATAAAAGAAAAATCAGGCAAAGATAGTGAATTTTCTACCTCTGCCTGATAGGAATACATCTGCTTAATGTCTTAACTAAATGACATTGCCTTTGCGCGTTTACGGGAGATTGTGTCCGGGATTGAAAATAATTCAGATTCAGACCCTGTTGTTGCTCAGATCAAAGATTACATCAATGAACATTATAATGAAAAACTTGATCTGACAGATATCGCCCAGGAATTCGGGTTTAATTATCATTATATTTCTTCGTATTTTAATCAGCATATTTCAGAAGGGTTCAGCGGATATCTGAATACGGTGCGGATTGAAAAATCCTGCGATCTTTTGGCTGAAACAAAAATGTCTATTTCAGATATCAGTGCAGCGGTGGGATATTCCGATCACGGGTACTTCTGCAGGATATTCCGGAAGCTGATGGGGCAGACGCCAAGTCAGTACCGGCACAGGAAAAACTCAGGTGGTCAGCGAGATGAAAAATAAATGTAATACACTTTTTTTTAAGATTATTATTGTGGTGCTGGGGGCGATTTTATGTCTGGCAGGGGCATTAAGCGTGCTGAATATTAAGACCTCCCAGGATGTTTTTGTAGAGAATTTTGTGGAATCTCAGCAGAAAATATTCAGACAGATTGATGAAAATATTTATGAGCTTTTTCAGAATGTAACTGCGGCTACCTCCGTCATCTGCGGAAGCTCTTCCGTACGGGAGTATCTGGGCAGGGAAAAGTGGGAGGCGGCAGAGGAATTCCGGAATATTCTGGATGTGAAAAAAATTCTTCAGCAGCAGCCTCTTGCGAAATACAGCGATATGAGTCTGATTTTAGTTGGAAACAATGGAAAAACATATAATTATAACAGTACCTCACGTCTGATTCTTTCAGGGGAAGAACTGTTGGAAACAGAGATTATCCAGCAGGCATATGAAACGCCTAAAAAGCTGATCTGCCGATATAAAAGCGGCGGATATACAGATGTAATGAAAAGCTATCCTGTTATTATGATGGCAAAGGCAATCACCAATAATGGAGGAAAAACCATAGATGGGGTGATTCTTCTTACAATTAAAGAGAAGGATTTCCGGAATAATTATGAGGTATTTACTACAAGTTCCAATGATATACTGATTTTTAATCAGGATAATGAAATTATCTCTTCCAACTATACAGAATATCTGACCTCATCCAGTGAAATAGAAAAGGTCTGGGACGCACTTGAGGAGATGCAGGATAAAAAAAGTTCTATGATCACCAGACAGGAAAATGGCAGAGAACCGTTTATCTGATGCAGAATTTTCATAATACGGATTATAAAGCAATGGGAGTAATTCACCCGGATCAGGCCTTTGAAAGTGTATATGATTTCCGATATATTATAGAAGTAACAGTTGCTATTACAGCTGCAGCTATTCTGATTATTTTTATATTGGTAAGGCAGCAGACCAAGCCTCTCTCCAAGCTGATAGAGAATATGCGGAAGGTGCAGGACGGAAGACTGGATAAACTGGTAAAGGAGGAGGGAACTCAGGAGATCCGGGAGCTTTCCGCTACTTATAATGACATGCTGGGAGAACTGGATAATTATATTCAGAAACTGATGCAGGTGGAAAAATCCAAACGTGAGGCAGAAATCCATTCCCTGCAGATGCAGATCAATCCTCACTATATTTATAATACTCTGGCAAGTGTCAAGTGGCTGATCTGGCAGGGGGATAAAGAAAAATCCGTTCAGGTGATAGATGCATTTATACAGCTTCTGCGGAATACCATCAGCAACAAAAATGAATTTATTACCCTGAAAGAAGAAATTGAAAATCTGAAAAATTACGTGCTGATCAATCAGATACGGTATGGAAATCAGGTGAACGTAGATTTTTATGTAACACCGGACTGTGAGGAACAGAAAGTTCCCAAGCTGATCCTGCAGCCCTTTGTGGAAAACGCATTTTTTCATGCTTTTCCTCAGGGCGAAAAAGGGACTATCTCTATTTTTGTACGCCAGAGCGATGGACTTCTGAGGGTGGAGATTGAGGATAACGGGATCGGAATGAGCAGTGAAACTTTAAGGGATTTATTGAACAAAAAGAATGCCTCCAGGGAACATTTTACCGGGATCGGCGTCAATAATGTGGACGACCGCATGAAACTTATTTATGGTGAAAACTATGGGATTCTGATAGAAAGCCAGGAAGGCAGAGGCACAAAGATTACCGTATGCTTTCCGCTGAATAAGTAAAGCTTATCTCCTTCTTCAGGGCAGAAATGTTCTGTGGAGGGAGATTTTGTATTTTTATGATACATATTTATAAGAATTTCTTGACTCTGCACCAGGTTCAGGGTTTATAATTTCCACAATTTCAGGAGAAAGGTCTCCGTAAAACAGATTAAGAGGGAGGAAGATATAATGAAAATCAGTGAGGCTGCAAAACTGACAGGCCTGAATGTGAGCAGTATCCGCTTTTATGAAAGAAAAGGGCTTTTGATGCCACAAAGAGAAGATGGAAGTAAATACCGGGATTATACAGATGAAGATGTGCAGCGGATCAGGCAGATTCTTCTGTATCGGAAGATGGGGATTTCAGCGGAAACCATTGAACTGATTTTAAAAGGGAAAGCAGTTCCTGGGGAGATTTTAGCAGAACAGAAAAGGGTGCTGGAAGAGCAGATTACTGAACTGAAAGGCGCATCAGAGCTCTGTAAGCTGGTAATGAAGGAGGCTGAAATACCAGAAAACAAGAAGCTGGAAGAGTATCTGAATTATGTTTATCAGGAAGAGAAAAAAGGCGGAAGATTTGCAGAGGTACGGGAGCTTCTGGAAGATCTCGGAGATTATTCAGCCACAGCAGGAGTGTGGGGGATTTCCTTTATGGGTATGGGCATGAGAAAGTGGCTTGTGGGAGCAGGCGCTGTGGGAGTTTTGCTTTTTATGATTGTTATTTTTGGCATACGTGTATGGGATGCTATACAGAATATGAACGCACCTTCCATTGGTGCGGCAGTGATATGGGGAATGTTGGCGGTTGCTTATGGAACAGGATTTTTAAACTATCTGAAGAGCAGGAATTAACTTTCAACCGCTCTGCTCAAGCTTTGTTTCCAGTGAATTTAACAGTCCAGCATAAAACACTGATGTGGATGGAGATGTTGTTGATTTTATAATTTACCTATACTTATATATAAAAGTGCAAAAATTGCATCTTATATTGACAATAGTGTAATTTTTAGACGGGCCCCCTGCCTTCGAACAGGAGAAATTTTCCTGGTGATGCTGATCAGACTGCGTTTGCGGAAGCACGCAGTTGATGATTCCATGAGGATTACCTTTTTCTGGTGTGCTTTATTCTAAAATACAGCAGGAATGCGTATTACGGTCACGGATAAAACCAAAACTTTCTGCATGGCTCTCTGGTTTCTTGGACAGACTAAGAAAATATGATGAAAAAAATTTACCAAGAAATCGGAGGAATTGGATGAGGCAGTCAATCTGGGAAAGGGATGTGGAATTTCCCTCTTTTCCGAAGCTTGAGGGAGATATAAAGACGGATGTGCTGGTTATTGGCGGCGGTCTGTGCGGAGTACTTTGCGCCTGGTTCCTGAAGCAGGCAGGAGTGGATTATGTGCTTGTGGAGGGAGATGCTGTGGGGAGAGGGGTTACCTGTAATACAACGGCAAAGATTACCTCTCAGCACGGGCTGATTTATGAAAAGCTGCTGCGTACACAGGGGAAAGAGAAGGCACTTCAGTATCTGGACGCCAACCAGTGGGCTCTGGGCAAATACAGGGAGCTGGCAGAGGAAACAGAGTGTGATTTTGAGGAAAAGGATGCCTTTGTTTATACTCTGACAGACTGGCAGAAAATAGAGCGGGAGGTGCAGGCTTTGGAGACTCTTGGCTTTCCTGCGGAGTTTGTGCAGGAGGTAAATCTGCCTTTTGACACTGAAGGAGCGGTGAAATTTCCACGCCAGGCACAGTTTCAGCCCAGGAGATTTCTGGCTTATATTTCCAGAGACCTGAATATTTATGAGCATACCTTTATCCAGGAGCTTGCGCCGGGATGCGCCCGATATGACGGGGGAACAATCACGGCCAGACGGATGATTGCAGCAACACATTTTCCTTTTCTGAATAAGCACGGCGCATATTTTTTGAAATTATATCAGCATCGTTCCTATGTTATGGCACTGAAAAATGTTTCAGATGTAAGGGGAATGTATGTGGATGAGGCGCAGAAGGGCATGTCCTTCCGCAATTACAAAGATTATCTTCTGGTAGGTGGAGGAAGCCACAGAACTGGAAGAAAAGGGGGAGGTTGGGAAGAGCTTCAGGAGTTTGTACAGGAGTATTATGGTATCGGCAAGGCAGGTTATTATTGGGCGACCCAGGACTGTATGAGTCTGGATGGCATCCCTTATATTGGAGAATACTCCCCGAACACACCGGGGCTGTATGTGGCATCCGGTTTTGGAAAATGGGGAATGACTACCTCCATGGCAGCAGCGCATATTCTGACAGAGATGATCTGCGGCCGGGAAACTGGGTGGGAGGCAGTTTTTGATCCATCGCGAAGTATATGGAAACCGCAGCTGTTTGTAAATACACTGGAAGCTCTGGCAGGGCTTCTCACTCCTACTATGAAGCGCTGTCCCCATATGGGCTGTGCGCTGAAGTGGAATCCTCAGGAGCACACATGGGACTGCTCCTGCCACGGATCCCGGTTTGAAGAGGATGGAAAGCTGATCAACAATCCGGCTGCCGGAGATGCAAATGTGGCGAAATAGACTGGTTTTGTACAAGCGCATTTCAGAGGGATTTACCAATTATCTAAAAAGCAGGGAAAGATAAAGGGCCCCTTATGTGAAAACATTCTCCCTTGCATTTATCGGACTTGCAGTTTATAGTGAAATTATAACTGACAGTCAGGTTTCGCAGCGGAAAAGGGGAGGAGTGCCTATGCTCACATTATTAAATTCCGAAAGTCTGTGGATCGGAACAGACATGAAATTATTTAACAAATTGCGTGAACAGCTGGAACAGGTCGGAATCACCTACAAACATAAGGTGAAAAACCGCATGGGCCAGTGGGCAGAGGCAGGGACCATGCGCGGCAGGACAGGAAGCGCCGGCATTCCTGCAGACGAGACATATGAATATGAAATTCTGGTTCACAAAAATGAACTGGAACATGCGAAAAAAATTACAGGGCTGATGTGATCATCGGCTCTTTCTTTATAAATAAAAATTTGATGAAATAGGTAAGTTCTGTTTTTCGTCTAATGTATATAAGAAAACAGAGAGGAGAGCAGTAAAAATGGAAGAACTGGTAAGAAAGGCCAAAAGGGGAGATTCTTCTGCTTTTGCAGAGCTGGTTAGGCTGTGTACACAGAGCATGTACCGAGTGGCCTGGACGTATCTGGGCAATGATGAGGATGCTGCGGACGCCATTTCGGAAACTGTTCTGGTGTGTTACGAAAAGATTGAAACCCTGAAAAAAGACGCTTATTTTAAAACCTGGATGATACGGATCCTGATTAACCAGTGTAAGGATATTTTAAAACACAGAAGCAGGATACAGTCAAAGGCAGAAATGCAGGAATCTGCTTTTGAGGACAGCGGGTACATAGACTGTGAATGGAAAGAGGTTCTTTCCTGCCTGGATGAAAAATACCGGATCATTCTTCTTTTGTATTACACAAGAGAAATGGATACAAGAGAAATCGCGGAGCTTCTGGATATCAGCCGCAATACGGTGATTACCAGACTTGCCAGAGGCAGGAAGTTGCTGAAACGGGAGCTGGAAGGAGGAAAAATCTATGGATAACAAATTATTTGAAATTTTTCGGGAAAAACAGAGGTGCCGGAGATCGTTACAGACAGGATAGAGGCAGCCCTTAATAAAATTCAGGAACAGCAGCCGGATTTCGGAAGAGATAAAATTGCTTCCTTCTCTCTCCAGGCAGAAGCCGTAAACGCAGACGTGTCCTGATCTTATCCTTTGCCGCTATCCTGATTTTGGGCGTGTCTGTTTTTGCAGCAGAAAAATATCTGGGGATCACAGATTTCTGGAAGCTGAGAGGACAGGAGCTGCCGGAAAATGTGCAAAGTGATATTAACAAGGAAGTTACTTATAAGGAAACAGGAGATTCTATGATTAATTTTTCAGTGAAAGAGGTTCTGGTTCAGGGAAACAGCATTCATGTTTCTGCACGGGCAGAGGCGTTGGAACCGGGAAAATACCTTCTGATTCCACAAGATGCTATGGAAGAAGACTCTGTATATTACCTTGGTAAGGAAGGGGACATGACGATTGGTCAGTATTTAGAGAAGCATAATCTGGAGCCTGTCAGAATTGGGTTTGGTGTAAAGCATGGAGGGGAGAATACAATTTTTACAAATTCTATGGATTTCGTTCTTACAGAGGATGACTGCATGGAAATCTATGTTTCTGCAGAAAGAGAATCCACAGAAAGTGAATTTCCCGAGGAGATCATCTGCATGGGAACTGCGTACTTGGAAGACGCCAAAAGCGCGGCAGATGTAATGAAAACAGAGCTTCATGTAACTCTTCCGGAAGAATCAGCACAGGAAACAGATGCTTCTGAAACTCTTCAGATGTATCAGGAATGAGAATAGGGAAGTCTTTTCTTTTTTACAAAGATTTTACGCAGGCAGGATTTTGGTTTTAACTTTCCCTGCCTATAATGACACTTGTCAATGAGAAATACAAAACATTATTTATAAAAAAGAGGAGACTTATCATGAAGAAAAAAATCGTAGGAATTTTAGCAGCAGCAGTAATCGGAACAACAGCATTTGCAACTGTAGCAAGTGCGGCAAGCGGAACGATCAATGTAATTTCCCGTGAGGATGGTTCCGGAACAAGAGGCGCTTTTATTGAGCTGTTCGGCATCCAGGAAGAAAAAGACGGCGAAAAAATTGATATGACAACAGTTGATGCCAGCATCACAAACAGCACTTCCGTTATGATGACAACTGTAGCAGGCGATGAGAATGCAATCGGATATATTTCTCTTGGATCTCTTAACGATACTGTAAAGGCTGTAAAAATCGACGGAGCTGAGGCAACTGCTGAGAACGTTGCAAATGATACATATAAAGTTTCCCGTCCGTTTAACATTGTAACAGGCGAGAAAGTAAGCGAGGCAGCACAGGATTTTGTGAACTATATTATGAGCGAAGAAGGTCAGCAGATCGTTGAGGACAACGGTTATATCAAAGCTGATGCAGAAGCAAAACCTTATGAGGCAGCAGATGTGGAAGGTAAGGTTGTTGTAGCCGGTTCCTCCTCCATTTCTCCTGTAATGGAAAAACTGAAAGAGGCTTATGAAGCAGTGAACAAAAACGTTACAGTAGAGGTTCAGCAGAGCGATTCCACAACAGGAGTTACATCTGCAGCAGAAGGCATCTGTGATATCGGAATGGCTTCCCGTGAACTGAAAGATGAGGAAACAGAGATGAATCTTACAGCTACTGTAATTGCAAAAGACGGTATTGCGGTAGTCGTAAATAATGAAAATGAGGTTGAGGATCTGACAAGCGATCAGGTAAAAGCAATCTTCACAGGCGAGACAACAGAATGGGAAGATCTGGCAGAGTAATAAAACCTGCATAACATGATAGAACGCAGAGGAGCCCGGAAATCCGGGCTTCCGTTCTGCAGTCAGGAAGTTAGAGAGGAAGAAATCATTTTATGAATAAAATCAAAGAACGGGGAATGAAAATTGTATTTATGGTTGCTGCCTGCGCTTCTGTACTGGCAGTATTCCTGATCTGTCTTTTTCTTTTTGCCAGCGGAATTCCGGCAATAGGAAAATAGGTCCTCTGGAATTTCTTTTTGGAACAGAATGGCGGCCCTCCAACGATCTGTATGGAATTTTTCCAATGATCGTGGCAAGTATCTATGTAACCGGGGGAGCAATTCTGGTAGGAGTTCCCGTAGCTCTGCTTACGTCTGTATTTATGGCCCGTTACTGTCCGAAAAAAATCTACAGACCGTTAAAATCAGGTATTGAACTGATGGCAGGAGTTCCTTCTATTGTATATGGATTTTTCGGTCTGGTGGTCATGGTGCCAATGATCCGGGAAACCTTTGGAGGAACAGGAACAAGCTGGCTGGCAGCGTCCCTGCTTCTTGGAATTATGATTCTTCCAACCATTATCGGACCTACAGAATCAGCGCTCCGCAGTGTTCCGGAAAGCTATTATGAAGGCTCTCTGGCTCTTGGAGCCACAAAGGAACGCAGCATTTTCCGCGTAATGCTTCCGGCGGCAAAATCCGGTATTCTTGCAGCTGTGGTTCTTGGAATCGGACGTGCCATTGGCGAGACTATGGCGGTTATTATGGTAGCGGGAAACCAGGCCAGAATGCCTCAGGGGATTCTCAAGGGACTTCGTACTATGACTGCAAATATTGTTACTGAAATGGGATATGCGACAGGTATGCACAGAGAGGCGCTTATTGCTACCGGTGTGGTACTGTTTGTCTTTATCCTGATCATTAACTTAAGTCTTTCATTACTGAACAGGAGGGCGGAAAATGCAAACTAATGCTGCGGCTTTGAATTCACAGGTCAATTCAAAAAAGAGAAACAGCTCTTCCCTTACAGATCAGCTTCGTTCCTACCTGCGCCATCCGGGCTCCGGTATTCTTGCTTTTCTGACAGGACTGGCTGCAGTACTGACCTTTGCGGTACTGATCTTTCTGGTAGGGTATATTCTGATAAAAGGTATTCCTTATCTGACACCTGAGCTTTTCAGCTTTGAGTATAATTCTGAGAATGTATCGCTGATGCCTTCTCTTATCAATACCTTTATTATGACTGTTCTGACACTTGTAATTGCGGCTCCCATAGGCATTTTTGCCGCTATCTATCTGGTGGAATATGCTCAGAAGGGCAACCGTCTGGTAAAGGTGATCCGTATTACAGCAGAGACACTTTCCGGTATTCCTTCTATTGTATTCGGACTTTTCGGTATGCTGTTTTTTGTGACAGCCTTCAGTGGGGAATGTCTCTTATGGCAGGTATTTGTACACTGGTGATCATGGTTCTTCCCCTTATTATGAGAACTTCTGAGGAGGCTTTGAAGGCAGTTCCGGATTCTTACAGAGAGGCCAGCTTCGGACTGGGAGCAGGAAGCTGCGCACGATTTTTACCATTGTGCTTCCTTCAGCGGTTCCGGGGATTCTGGCAGGAATTATTCTTGCAATCGGACGTATTATCGGTGAAACAGCAGCCCTTCTTTATACTTCCGGTACAGTTGCCCAGGTTCCCAATCTGATGGGATCCGGACGTACACTGGCTCTTCACATGTATGTGCTTTCCAGTGAAGGCCTCCACATGAATCAGGCATCTGCCACAGCGGTTGTAATTCTTGTTTTTGTACTGGTTATTAACTGGCTGTCAGGAAAAGCAGCAAAACGAATTGCGAAAGGATAAGGATACATGAGTAATAATACAAAGCTTTCTATTGAAAATATGAATCTTCATTACGGCAGTTTCCATGCCTTAAAAGACATTAATATGCATATTCCGGAAAAGGAGATCACTGCTTTTATCGGGCCCAGCGGATGCGGAAAATCAACTCTTCTTAAATCTTTGAACAGAATGAATGACCTTGTTGAGGGCTGTGTGATCACAGGAAAGGTGGAGCTTGACGGAGAAGATATTTACGGGGATATGGACGTGAATCTTCTGAGAAAAAGAGTGGGAATGGTGTTTCAGAAGCCCAATCCATTTCCAATGAGTATCTATGACAACATTGCCTACGGCCCCAGAACCCACGGCATCCGTTCCAAGGCAAAACTTGACGATATTGTGGAAAAATCTCTTCGGGATGCTGCAATCTGGGATGAGGTAAAGGACCGGTTAAAAAAGAGCGCTTTGGGAATGTCCGGAGGCCAGCAGCAGAGGCTCTGTATTGCAAGGGCTCTGGCAGTGCAGCCGGAGGTTCTTCTTATGGATGAGCCGACCTCTGCCCTTGACCCTATTTCTACCTCAAAGATCGAGGAGCTTGCAATGGAGCTGAAAAAGGACTACACCATTGTTATGGTAACTCATAATATGCAGCAGGCAACACGTATTTCTGACAAAACCGCTTTCTTCCTTCTGGGAGAGTGATAGAATTTAATGATACAGATACTTTATTCTCCATGCCTGCGGATAAAAGAACGGAAGATTATATTACAGGGAGGTTTGGCTGATATGGCAACACGTTTTGAAAGACAGCTGGAAGAGCTTCATGTACAGATCATTACCATGGGAAGTCTCTGCGAAAAGGTAATTGCTCTTTCTGCAAAGGCAATCCAGGGTGAGGACTGCGCCGGAGAGGTTTTTGAAACAGATAGAGAAATCGACGGACTGGAGCGGGAGATCGAGGCCATCTGTATGCGGCTTCTTCTTCATCAGCAGCCGGTGGCAAGAGATCTTCGTGAGATTTCCGCGGCTCTGAAAATGATCTCTGATATGGAACGCATCGGAGACCAGGCGGCAGATATCGCAGACCTTTCCAAGTTTATTGACCGAAGCGTTGTGGAGATTCCGGATGAAATTGCCAGAATGGCGGAAAAAACCGTTCATATGGTAACAGAAAGCATTGACGCGTTTGTGAAAGCGGATCTGGCGCTTTGTCGTAAGGTTATTGATGATGACGATCTTGTAGACGAGCTGTTTAATCAGACAAAAAACAAGCTGGCTGATCTGATCTACAAAAATATGGATGCCAAAGCAGGGCTGGATCTTCTGATGACTGCAAAGTACATGGAGAGGATCGGAGACCATGCGGTGAACATTGCAGAATGGGTGGAGTATTCTATTACAGGCATTCACAGAAACAATGAGCACCAAATGGGAGGAAATAAGAATTGACAAAAAAGATTTTTAAGTCTACAGTTCTTGCTTCAGCAGCAGTTCTGATACTGGGGGTTGCCTTTGTTATGGGAATTCTTTATCAGTATTTCGGAAAGCAGCTGAACAGTGAGCTGGAAAAGGAAGCCAGATATCTGGCTTACGGAGTAGAGCAGCAGGGGCAGGAGTATCTGGAGCAGATCAAATACGGTGATTCCAGAATTACTTATATAGATGAGAATGGAAATGTCCTGTATGACAATACAGCAGATGAAAACAAAATGGAGAACCATAAGAATCGTGAAGAGTTTCAGGAGGCGCTGAGCAAGGGGAAAGGCGAGGCGGTACGTATGTCCGACACGCTTTCAGAAAAGACAGTCTACTCTGCAATAAGACTTTCCGATAATTCTGTTCTTCGTGTATCCAGTACACAGTATTCTGTATTTGCTCTGATTCTGCAGCTTGTACAGCCGGTACTCTGTATTATTTTTGTAATGCTGATCATAGCAGGAGTGATCGCGTCAAAGGTTGCTTCAAAGATCGTGGAACCCATCAATGAACTGGATCTGGAAAAGCCCGGAGAAAATGAAATTTATGAAGAGGTGGCTCCTCTTCTGGGAAAAATAAACCGGCAGAACCGCCAGATACAGAAACAGCTGGAGGAAGCAAGGAGAAATCAGGAGGAGTTTTCTATTATTACAGAAAACATGCAGGAAGGTCTTCTGGTGATCGATCCTTATACTATGATACTTTCCGGTAATTCAAGCGCCTGGAGGATTTTTCAGGTAAATGAACCCGGCATAGGCCAAAGCGTATACTCTCTTGACAGAGATGAGGATTTTAGAAAGGTGATAGAACATGTTCTGGAGGGAAAACACGGAAACGCTCTTCTTCGTCTGGATAATGAATTTGTGCAGCTGATCGCAAATCCGGTTACAAGAGACGGAAAAATCGTAGGCGCAGTGCTGCTTCTGATGAATGAAACAGAAAAAATCCAGCGGGAAAACCTCAGAAGGGAGTTTTCTGCCAATGTTTCTCATGAGCTGAAAACACCTCTGACCTCTATTTCAGGTTTTGCCGAGATTATTCAGGACGGCTTTGTGAAGGAAGAGGATGTGAAAAAGTTTGCAGGCAGGATTTACCGGGAGGCTCAGAGGCTGATTCAGCTTGTGGAGGACACCATTAAGATTTCTCAGCTTGACGAAGGAGAAAATCCTTATGAGTGGGAAAATGTGGATATCTATTCCGTTGCCCGGAATGTATGTGGAAACCTGAAAGAAATCGCGCAGAAAAAGAACGTGCATCTTTACATTGACGGAGAAAGACTGATCTGCCGCACTGTGCGTCCGATTTTTGAGGAGATTCTTTATAATCTCTGCGATAATGGAATCAAGTACAATAAGGACAATGGCACAGTGACCATTCATCTGAAAGATATTGGCAATGCCATTCAGATTTCTGTGGAGGATAATGGAATCGGAATCCCGAGAGAGGACAGAAACCGGGTGTTTGAGAGGTTCTACCGGGTGGATAAAAGTCATTCCAAGGAGATCGGAGGAACCGGCCTGGGACTTTCTATTGTAAAGCACGGAGTTGCCTTCCTGGGAGGAACACTGGAGCTGACAAGCGAAGTGGATTCAGGAACTGAGATTACAGTGACCCTGCCGAAACAGGCATAATCATACCCTGCAGGACAGGATGGATTTCCGGGAAAAGGAATTTTGAGGAGGACTGCAGCGAAAGCAAAAAGAGTACGGACATCATACCAGATGATGTCCGTACTCTTTTTGTGTGGGTGTGTTCAGTAGCAGTAGGCTCCCTCATAAGCAGAGCAGGATTCTTTTTTCCGGGACTGATTTTCACAGGTCCGGCAACGGTCACAGAATTCCTGTTCATAGCAGGTGGCACATACACAGTTTCCGCAGGAGCTGCGGTCATATTCCGGCGTACAGGTAAAAGGAACCTCTGTTTTTTCGTCATACTTTTCCTTCATAAAGTATCACTCTCCTTTATCTGATTATAATTCTGGAAAGCGAAAGAATCAAGAAAACAGAAAGAAAAAATACAATTTTTTAATAATCGGTTTTATAATAGAATCTTCCGTTGATAAAGTCTGTTTTTATAATGTTTACAAATGCCTGAGGATCCACTTCCGTAACTTTTTTCACAAGGACCTTTGCTTCGTCCCTGGACACTACAGAATAGATCATTGCCGTATTGTCGCCGCTGTAGCAGCCGGTACCGTCGATTCTTGTGGCAGAGTGATGGGACAGCTTGGAAATTTCTTCATAGACTTCATCAGGATGCCTTGTAATAATAAACAGAGTGTGTTTTTTGTAGCGCTGATGGAGCATCTGTACCACCTGAGTGGAGGTAAACTGGAAGATAATGGAATAAAGCGCTTTATCCCATCCGAAAAGCAGGCCTGCAACAACCAGGATCACTGCGTTTCCGCAAAGGATGTAATTCCAGATATCCTGTCCGTTTTTTTCTGAAAAATAAATGGCAATAAAATCAGTTCCGCCGCTGCTTGTATTTCCGATCAGGCAGAGACTGACCACAAAACCGTTGATCAGTCCGCCGAAAATACTGATCAGAAGCGGATCGTAGGTAATGGGCTGTGAGGGAATAAGGTCTGTCAGAATACTGGACAGAACGATCACCACACAGGAACTCATGGTAAATTTAACTCCGATAAACTTCAGTCCTATAAAAACAGGAATGGCATTCAGGATAACGTTGATCAGGGTGTAGGGAATTTCCATTCCCGCAAATTCCTGAAAAATGCCCTGGATCAGAAGCGTGAGACCGTTAAAGCCGCCCGGATACAGTCCTCCGGCTTTTACAAAGGTTTTTATGTTCACGGCAAAGAGCACGGCAGCAATCACTGCACAACTATATCGTTTCAGTTCTATTTTTGCGTCCATGTTTTTAAAGGCTGACGAAAAATTACTCATTTGTAATTTCCTCCAATAATTTTATCTGAAATCAGTTTTACACAGATTCCCACCGGCCGGAAGCGCCGCAGGGAAGAACCAGACCGCTGGAGGTGACCGGAAGTCCGATTTCCTGGGAATCTACGGTTCCGTTAAATTCTTTCAGTTCAGTTGCCAGCATATAGGTAAGAACAGCCGGAGCAAGACCTGTTGTGTAGGAGTTGATCAGGAAAAACAGCGGGTCAGGACTGAGAATCTTTTTACACAGCCTGATAAGAGGATGAATAGCATCTTCTATCTTCCAGATTTCTCCTTTTGGACCTCTTCCGTAGGAAGGAGGATCCATAATAATGGCATCATAATGATTGCCCCTGCGGATTTCCCGTTCTACGAATTTTACGCAGTCATCAACAAGCCAGCGGATAGGAGCGTCTGCAAGTCCGGAGGCGGCAGCGTTTTCTTTTGCCCAGGTAACCATGCCCTTGGAAGCGTCTACATGGGTAACGCTTGCGCCGGCAGCGGCAGCGGCCAGAGTCGCGCTCCTGTGTAGGCAAAAAGATTCAGTACTTTTACCGGTCTTCCGGCATTGCGGATTTTTTCCCCAAACCAGTCCCAGTTTACCGCCTGTTCCGGAAAAAGTCCGGTGTGTTTGAAGCTGAAGGGTTTCAGGTGGAAGGTGAGATGCTTATAATGAAGATCCCATTGTTGGGGAAGATCAAAAAACTCCCATTCTCCGCCGCCTTTTTTGCTTCTGTGATAATGGGCGTTCATATTTTTCCAGCCCCGGCTTACCTTTGGGGTATCCCAGATAACCTGCGGGTCCGGACGGACCAGGATATATTTTCCCCAGCGTTCCAGTTTTTCTCCGCCGGAGGTGTCAATTACTTCATATTCTTTCCATTGATCTGCAATCCACATAAATGATAACCTCTCATTAGTTTTAATAAAATCAGCATACACTGATGCTATCCCCAGTATAGGGGAATTGCCGTAAATCTGCAAGTGAAAAAGAACAAAGTAAACAGTAGAGGTTACTGTTCACATGGCATTATCCCACGAGGTGTTTTGGTGTATATACCAAATCCCGAGATATGCAGGTCAAAATGCTATTACCGAAGGTGATTTGGAACGCATTTTGATCAGATTGCTATGAACGGAGTGAACAGAAAACGGCAGAGCGAGCAGTAATGAACAGAGTTTTTATAAATACAATGCTTACAGGACTTGACAACAGGGAATTTAGCATACTAAAATAGACGGGATAGTATGGTTTAGCAATGTAATAGAAAAAAGTCCGAAAAGAGCGGAACGAGGAGGAAAAACATGGAAAAATACAGTGAAATGAGCAGAGAACAGCTTCTTGCCCTGAAAAAAGAACTGGATCAGCAGTATGCAGACATTAAGGCACAGGGACTTGCCCTGGATATGTCCCGTGGTAAACCCGGAACAGATCAGCTTGATCTTTCCATGGGAATGATGCAGGTTCTTGCAGATGGCGCGGAGCTGAAATGTGAGACAGGAGTGGACTGCCGTAACTACGGTGTGATCGACGGTATTCCGGAAGCAAAACGTCTTCTTGGAGAAATTTCCGAGGTGGATCCAGAACATATTATTATTTATGGAAACTCCAGCCTGAATGTCATGTTTGATTCCATTGCCCGTTCCATGACTCACGGGGTTATGGGAAATACTCCCTGGAGTAAGCTTGATAAAGTGAAATTCCTTTGTCCTGTGCCGGGGTATGACAGACATTTTAAGATCACAGAATTTTTTGGAATTGAAATGATCAATGTTCCCATGACTCCGGAAGGCCCGGACATGGATATGGTAGAAAAGCTTGTTAGCGAAGATCCGGCTATCAAGGGTATCTGGTGCGTGCCGAAATACTCTAATCCTCAGGGCTATACTTATTCAGCAAGAACAGTCCAGAGATTTGCCAATCTGAAGCCGGCTGCTCCTGACTTCCGTATTTACTGGGACAATGCATACAGTGTACATCATCTTTATGATGAAGATCAGGATTTCCTTCTTGAGATCCTTACTGAGTGTGCAAAAGCCGGAAATCCGGATATTGTATATAAGTTTACTTCAACCTCCAAGATCAGTTTTCCGGGATCAGGTATTGCAGCAGTTGCCGCATCCAAGGCAAACCTTGAGGACTTCCGTAAATATATGCAGATTCAGACCATCGGTCACGACAAGCTGAATCAGCTCCGCCATGTAAGATTCTTTAAGAATCTGGAAGGCGTTCATGAACACATGAGAAAACATGCGAATATTATCCGTCCGAAATTTGACTGGTGCTTGATATTCTGAATAAAGAACTTGGAGGCCTTGGAATCGGACAGTGGACAACTCCAAAGGGAGGATATTTTATTTCCTTTGATTCCATGAAGGGCTGTGCAAAAAATATTGTGGCAAAGGCAAAAGAAGCCGGCGTTGTAATGACAGGAGCAGGAGCTACTTATCCATACGGAAAGGATCCGGAGGATTCCAATATCCGTATCGCGCCTACTTTCCCGTCTATGGAGGAGCTTGAAAAAGCAGCTTATGTATTTGTAGTATGTGTAAAACTGGCAAGTGTAGAAAAGCTGTTAGGAGAATAAGAGAGATTCCGATACTGTTTTTCAGCAAAAGACACATGTCAGGCAGCTTGTCCTGAGAAGCAGAAGGGAGACTGCATGGAAGAAAAAATGAAAGAGCAGGAGCCTGTGAAGGAAAACGGTACAGAAGAAAAGATAAAAATGAGCACAGGCAGAAAACTGGTGGTCAGTCTGATCGCTGTGCTTCTGGTATTAACAGCAGCCGTCTACGGCTATGGAGTTTATTATTTTTCCGGACATTTCCTGCCGGGAACTCAGGTAAACGGATTTAACTGTTCCTATATGAATCAGGCAGAGACAGAAAAGCTCCTGGAGAAAAAAACACAGGCCTATGTTCTGGCAGTACGTACAAGAGGGAACGGTCAGGAGAGCATGTCGGCAGAGGAAATCGGTCTGGTATATAAGCCGGATGGAAGCGTAAAAAAACTGATGAATGACCAGAATCGTTTTCTGTGGTTTTTATCATTTGGACAGCACAGCGCTCTGGAGGTTCCGTCCTCTGTTTTCTATCAGGAGGAGCTTTTTGAGCAGAAATTCCAGAACCTTAAGTGCCTTCAGGACAATGTGCAGCCTGTGGATGCGTCTATAGAAGATACAGGAAATGAATTTGCCATTGTTCCTGAGACAGAGGGGAATCTGGTAGATCAGGAAAAGCTTCGTGAAACAGTAATAAAGGCGCTGACTACAGGTGATCCGGTGGCAGATCTTGAAGAGGACGGATGCTATATCAATCCCCAGGTTTACGGAGATGATAAAAGGCTCATAAAGGACTGCAGTCAGATGAATGAGCTGACAGATGTTGTGATCACCTATGATTTTGATGACCGCAAAGAAACTGTGGACCGGAATGTGATCCGTACTTTCCTTTCCAGAGACGAAAATGAAGATCTTGTTCTTGATAAAGAAAAGATCGCAGATTATGTAAAGACTCTTGGAGCCAAATATGATACTGTAGGTACAGAGAGAACCTTTGAGACTTATGATAACCGACAGATTTCAGTTTCCGGCGGTAATTACGGATGGGTCATTGACCAGGAAAAAGAAGCTGAGGCGCTTTATCAGGAGATTATAAGTAAAAAAATTCAGGTTCGTAAGCCGGAATACAAACAAAGTGGAATGAGCCGCAACACCAATGATATCGGTTATACATATGTGGAGATCGATCTGCCGGCTCAGAGGCTGGTGGTATATCAGGACGGTACTCCTGTGGCAGATACCGGGATCAGCGCAGGAAGCGGAACGGAAACTGGCGTTTACATGGTTGGAGAAATGAAATCTCCCGCAGAGGTCAACGGAGGGACTGTAAATTTCTGGATTCCCTACGAAGAAAATGCAGGAATTTTGGATAATCCCAATCTGACACAAAGTGATGTAGGCTTCTGGGAGGAAGGTATTCCCGCAGTCAGTGATTTTGGCTCAGGAGAAAGCAGTACAGACGGAGGCATATGGACAGATAACAGTGGTTATATTGAGATTCCGGGAGATATGGCGTCAGAGGTTTACCAGAATGTCAGATCCGGTATGCCGGTAGTGATTTATAAATAAACAGAATGAAAATGCTGCAGAGATTCCGGCAGGGATTTTTGCAGCAGTTTTTACATTAAAAGTACCCGGAGAAGCTGTACAGACCAGACCTCCGGCAGTAAGGGAGAATAATTATGAAGATTGTTGTTTTAGCAGGAGGAACAAGTACAGAAAGAGATGTTTCCATTGTATCAGGAACAGGGATCTGTAATGGACTGAGGGCAAAGGGACATCAGGCTATTCTTGTAGATGTTTTCTGCGGAGCGGAAACAGTTGACTGGGCAGACCCTTTTCCCCGGGAATATGATGTGGAAGCTGCCAGCGCATATATAAAAAGCTTTAATCCGCATATTGAGCAGCTGAAAAAGATGCGCAAGGATTTCTTTGGGCCAAATGTACTGGAATTGTGTAAGAAAGCAGATTTTGTGTTCCTCGGACTTCACGGAGCAAACGGTGAGGATGGAAGGATACAGGCCGCTTTTGACCTTATGGGAATCAAATACACAGGAACCGGATATCTCAGCAGTGCTATGGCCATGGACAAAGGTGTGACCAAGTGGATGTTCCAGATGAAGGGAGTACCTGTTCCGGGCGGAGTGACCATGAAGCGGCACACACGAAAAGAAGATCTGGCAGAGCTGGGTCTTGCCTTTCCTGTTGTTGTAAAAACATGCTGCGGCGGTTCCAGTATCGGCGTTTATATTGTAAAAGACCAGGAAGAATATATGAAAGCTCTGGATGCAGCTTTTGTCTATGAGGAAGAGGTTGTAGTAGAGGAATTTATTCAGGGTACAGAATATACAGTAGCTGTGGTGGATGGAAAAGCTTATCCGGTTGTTCAGATCGTACCCTGTCAGGGATTTTATGATTATGAAAACAAATATAAACCAGGGGCAGTAAAGGAAACCTGTCCGGCTCCCATTTCTTCAGAGCTTACCAGACGCTTCAGGACTATGCGGTTCAGGGATACCGGGCTCTTGGACTGGAAAGCTATGCAAGACTTGATTTTATTGTTACAGATGATGAAAAAATCTACTGTCTGGAAGCAAATACACTTCCGGGAATGACTCCTACCAGTCTGATCCCTCAGGAGGCAGCAGTTCTTGGCATGGATTATCCTACGTTATGTGAGGAACTGATCCGGGTATCTGAGAAAAAATATAAATAAGAATTTCCGGGAAATCTTTTATCCGGAAGGTAAGGAACAGATATTATGAAAAATCTTACATTAAGAAATATAACAAAGGTATGCGGCGGTACTTACCATGGACCGGAAGAGCTTCTGGACCGGGAAGTGACGTCTGTGACCACGGACAGCAGAAAAGCGGAAACAGGAGCTCTTTTTGTTCCCATTGTGGGAGAGAGGGTGGATGCTCACAGGTTTATTCCGGATGTAATGGAAAAGGGCTGTCTTGCAACCCTTTCTGAGAGACTGCAGGAAGGGGCAGATTACGCTTATATCCAGATAGAATCTTCGCTTCAGGCAGTAAAGGATATTGCAGAATTTTATCTGGAGCAGCTTCAGATTCCTGTTGTGGGAATTACCGGAAGTGTGGGAAAAACAAGTACAAAAGAAGTTATTGCCTCTGTTCTGAAGGAAAAGTACAGAACATTGAAAACCCAGGGGAATTTTAATAATGAGCTGGGGCTTCCTCTTACTGTATTCCGACTGAGAGATGAGGATGAGATCGCAGTTCTGGAAATGGGAATCAGTGATTTTGGCGAAATGACCAGACTTGCAAAAATTGCAAAGCCGGAAACCTGTGTCATTACAAATATCGGAACCTGCCATCTGGAAAATCTTGGAGACAGAGACGGAGTTCTGAAGGCAAAAACAGAGATCTTTTCTTCTATGAAGCCTGACGGAAATATCATTCTTAACGGCGATGATGACAAGCTTGGCACAGTAAAAGAATATCATGGAATCCGTCCGGTATTTTTCGGTTTAAATAAAAAGTATGATGTATATGCGGATGAAATTCAGAGTCTGGGTCTGAAAGGAATGTCCTGCAGGATCCATATGGGAGAGCAGAGCTTTTCTGTACTTGTACCGATGCCGGGAATCCATATGGTATATAATGCTCTTGCAGCAGCGGCGATCGGAAAAATTTATGGTCTGACAGCAGAGGAGATCAGGAGAGGGATTGAAAGTCTGGAGCCCATCAGCGGCCGTTTCCGAATGATCGAAACAGACAAGCTTCTGATCGTAGATGACTGCTATAATGCAAATCCTATGTCCATGAAGGCGTCTCTGGACGTTCTGAAGGACGGAGCTGGCAGGAGGGTTGCCATTCTGGGAGATATGGGAGAGCTTGGAGAAAATGAGGTTCAGCTTCATCAGGAAGTAGGAGCTCATGCGGCATCCTGCGGAATTGACAAATGTATTTGCGTAGGAGAGCTTTCTGCACATATGGCAGAGGCGGCAAAGAAAACAGATCCTGATTTTGATATCTGCCATATCAGAACCCGTGAGGAGCTTCTGCAACATTTAGGTGATTACATACAGCCCGGAGATACGGTTCTGGTAAAGGCATCCCATTTTATGAAATTTGAGGATGTGGTTCAGACACTGGAAAAACTGTAGAAACCAGGGAGAATTTGACGAACGATTTTTGTTCCCTCTTTGACTTTCCGGGTGTAAAATGAAAGGCATAAGCCGGCTGGAGAGATGCTTCAGAATCTGGCTGGCCGGAATATGAAAATCAAGGAGGGAATCATGCTGGAACGAATTATGGATCTGCATCTTCTGCTCTATACCATGACTGCGCTGGGCGCACTGGGAGCAGTGGGAATGCTGGCCGTACACCTTACCTACAGAAGAGCCATGCGAAAAACAAAAGCAGTGATGAACCTGAAAGAAAAATGGCTGAACCTCTGGAAGACCAGGGACAGGCTTCTCAACAGGATGAATCTTCTTGTGTGGGGACCGTCGCTTCTTTCAGCGGGGTGCCTGGGACTGGCTCTTTTTTTAGCCACCAGGCTAGAACTTAAGGACGGCCTTTCTATGCAGTATCTTTATATCGGAACAGCAGTACCTGTGATACTGCTTCTTTTAAGACAGGCCCTTGATTTTACTTACAGAGAAGATCTTGTTATGAATTCTCTAGCAGACTATATTCTGCAGGCCCGGGCAAAGAAGGAAGAAGCTGCTGCATCCAGGAGAGCATCAGAAACAGTGGTATGCGAGAAGCAGGATCCTGCGTTCCAGGAGGAAATGGTAGAAAAGATCACTGCAAGCATCAGGCAGACGGCGGCTACGGGAAGTCATTTCAGCAAAATGCTGAGTCCGGAAGAAGAGGAAATTATGAGGGAGATCATCAGAGAGTTTATGAACTGATACAGTTCAGAAATCAGCTGCTGTTTCCAAGGCGTTGGTTTTTATACTTTGTTAGGATCTCCTTCTTGTAGAAAAGGCAAGTTTTTGCTATACTTAGCGTGGACAGCATCAGGAAGAGATGCTGAAGAAAATTCAGATATACCGATCCGTTTCTGTATAAGAAATACGGATTGAAAATAGTAAAAGGAGTGAGAGCCATGAGCAAAGTAACATTTGATTATTCAAAAGCAGGCTGTTTTATCGCAGATCATGAAGTCGAGGCAATGAAGCCACTGGCAGAGGCAGCGGCAAAAACCCTGACAGAAAAGACAGGTGCAGGAAATGATTTCCTTGGCTGGATCGACCTTCCGGTTGATTATGATAAAGAAGAATTTGCCCGTATTAAAGCAGCAGCTAAGAAGATTCAGGAAGATTCAGAGGTTCTTCTTGTAATCGGTATTGGAGGTTCCTATCTGGGAGCCAGAGCAGCAATTGAGTTTCTGAGACATGGTTTTTATAATAATGTTTCCAGAGAAATCCGCAAAACACCGGAGATCTACTATGTTGGAAACAGTATCAGCAGCAGCTATATCCAGGGGCTTATTGACGTAGTGGGAGACAGAGATTTCTCTATTAACATGATTTCTAAATCCGGTACTACTACAGAGCCTGCCATTGCTTTCCGCGTATTTAAGGAAATCCTTGAAAAGAAATACGGAAAAGAGGGCGCTGCAAAGAGAATCTATGCAACAACAGACAAGGCTCGCGGAGCCCTGAAAAAGGTTGCAGATGAAGAAGGATATGAAGAGTTTGTTGTTCCGGATGATGTAGGAGGACGATATTCTGTACTTACAGCCGTAGGACTTCTTCCGATCGCAGTAAGCGGAGCTGACATTGATAAGCTGATGGAAGGAGCTGCTTCCGGACGGGAGATCGCGCTTAACAATGCCTTTGAGGATAATGACGCGCTGAAATATGCTGCAATCCGTAACATTCTTCTTCGCAAGGGAAAAACTGTAGAGGTTCTGGCAAATTACGAACCAAGCCTTCACTATATCAATGAGTGGTGGAAACAGCTTTACGGAGAGAGTGAAGGAAAAGATCAGAAAGGTATTTTCCCGGCAGCAGTAGATCTGACAACAGACCTTCATTCTATGGGTCAGTTTATCCAGGATGGAAACCGTATCCTGTTTGAGACAGTTATGAATGTAGAAAAATCCAGCGCAGAGCTTGTTCTCGGAGAAGAAGCAGTGGATCTGGATGGACTGAACTATCTGGCAGGAAAAACGGTCGACTTTGTTAATAAAAGCGCAATGAACGGAACAATCCTTGCTCATACAGACGGACAGGTTCCGAACCTGAGAGTTGATATTCCGGAGCAGAACGAGTTCTATCTGGGACAGTTATTCTATTTCTTTGAGTTTGCATGTGGCGTCAGCGGATATCTTCTTGGAGTAAATCCGTTTTAACCAGCCGGGAGTTGAAAGCTATAAGAAGAATATGTTCGCTCTTCTTGGCAAGCCGGGCTATGAAAAAGAAAGAGAAGAGCTCCTTAAAAGACTCTGATACTTTATGAAAATTATTTTTCTTGAGGGAGAAAATCTGGGTGAGGACATGGTCTTCACCCCTTTTCTTCATCTTGGGGAAGTTACAATTTATCCATCCACTTCAGAGAAGGAGATGCCTGAACGGGTAAAGGATGCGGATATTATTGTGGCGAACAAGCTTCCCATGTGTGAGGAAACTCTCAAAGACGCAAAAAATCTGAAACTGGTTTGTCTGACAGCAACAGGAATCAATAATCTGGATGGAGAATATCTGAAAAAACGCGGCATTCATGCCTGTAATGTAGCCGGTTATTCCACAGATGCGGTTGCCCAGTATACTTTTGCCATGTTTTTTTATCTGTGGGAAAAACTTAGCTTTTATGACGACTATGTAAAATCAGGCGCTTATATAAAAAATCGCAATTTTTCGTATTTTTCCCAGCGTTTTTATGAACTCAGCGGAAAAACATGGGGAATCATCGGAATGGGAGCTATTGGGCAAAAGGTTGCGGACATTGCGGAAGCTTTTGGCTGTAAAGTGATCTGTTATTCTGCATCCGGAAGAAAATACCAGCTGACCTCTGACAGGAAACAGGTGGATTTTGACACAATATTACAGGAGTCGGATGTTCTGTCAATCCATGCGCCGTTAAACAGCCAGACAGAAAATCTTATTGATCTTCAGGCGCTGAAAAAATGAAACCTACATCGGTTCTCATTAATGTGGCAAGAGGTCCTATTGTAAATCAGGAGGATCTTTATACTGCGCTTACACAAAATATGATTGCCGGAGCGGGGCTTGACGTACTGAAACAGGAACCTATGGCAGAAGATAACCCTCTTATTAAGATTCAGGACAGCAAAAAACTTCTGATCACACCTCATATAGCATGGGCGCCTGTGGAAACAAGATTCCGATGCAGAGATGAGGTAGTAAAAAATATAGAAGCATTTCTGGCCGGAGAGGACAGAAACAGGGTTTACTGATATGAATAAAAAACGAATTACGTGGATTGAACTGCTGCGCATAGCAGCCTGTATCGCAGTGATCGGCCTTCATGAAGGTGCTCAGCATTTCAGGGATATTCCCATAGACACCTTTACTTGGAAAGTATCAAATTTTTTCCATGGCATTAACCGGTTCGCGGTAGCTGGTTTTATTATGATCAGCGGAAGTCTGTATCTTTGGAATTTACCTGATCCATGCGCTGGTGCGTGATCTTCTTCACAGAAACGGCATTGACAGTATGATGATGAGCAACACGATCATTGCAATTCCCATTGTTATATTTCTGATTTTTATAATAAGCTGGATCGCAGCAGCCTTACTTAGGAAAATTCCCTTTGTAAAAAGGTGGCTGATGTAGAAAAATGTCATTAGGAGAAAACTTGATATGAAAGACAAAAGAGAAAAAAGAAAAGAAACCGGATGAAGGCACTGAGACAGGCAGTGAATATGGAACTGAAGGAGCACAGAAGTACCTTTATTGTATTTTCTATACTGAGGATTCTTGTAATTGTGTGTATGGTGCGTCAGATTTTTCTGCACAATTATGAGAGCTTCTTCCTCAGTGTACTGACGCTGCTTCTTTTGTATATTCCAAGCTGGCTTCAGGTAAAGCTGAGGATAGAGATACCGATAGGACTGGAAATTTCTATTTTGTGCTTTATTTTTGCTGCGGAGATCCTAGGGGAGATTAATGCTTTTTATATTGTAATCCCCGGATGGGACACCATTCTTCATACGCTGAACGGCTTTTTGTGTGCGGCTGTGGGTTTTTCCCTGGTCTTATTATTAAATGATAATGAAAAACTGACCTTTGACCTGTCGCCCTTTTTTCTGGCGCTGGTAGCATTCTGCTTTTCCATGACTGTAGGCGTAATGTGGGAATTCTTTGAGTTTGGAGTGGACCGGTTCCTGAATTTTGATATGCAAAAGGATACCATTGTAAATATGGTAAGCAGTGTTATGCTGGATCCGGCAAAAGCCAATCACTCAATTGCTGTCAGGGAAATCGCGGACGTAATTCTGGTTCATGGAGATGGGACACAGCAGGCGCTGGGACTTGGAGGATATCTGGATATAGGGCTTTATGACACTATGAAGGACCTTTTTGTGAATTTTATAGGAGCTGTGGTATTCTCAGTGATCGGTTTCGTTTATGCAAGAGGAAGAGGAAAACGCAGTGTGATTTCCCTTTTTGTTCCCCGCAAAAAAGCAAAGGACAGAGATTATCTGTCCATTACCAACAAAAAACTAAAATGATCAGTCTTCTTCGATAACCTGAATTTCCAGATAATCGAATTCTATCTGTTCTATAAAACTATCCTGGTAAAATCTCGTTTTGGAATGACGCTTAAAGTCCGTAATGGTACTGTCAAGCCAGATGGGATTTTCCAGGTCAAATTCATAGCAGATCTCTTCCAGGCCTCTGAAGATTTTATGAGTTCTGGTGTCATCTGAATCATCGCATACTACGGTATCTTTTATTAAATGATTACTTTTCCATATTTTTCCCCATAAACGAAACATAAAAAATCCTCCATTCCGCTGCCTTTTTGCTGACAGCACAGGCTTCTGCTTAAACAATATCAGTAACCAGTATACAGATTCTCTGTGTATAAGTAAAGAAAATTCATTGCAGATTTTCTGAAAATGCACTATAATAAAATAATTATACAGACCATATTTTATGAATGGAGGAGCTATTATGAAACTGTACGAAGCGGTGTTTATCTTGTAAACGGCCATGATATCGTAGAAGAAAACAGCATGACTCAGCCGGTATCCAGGGAAGAGGCAGCGAAAAATACGATGGCATATGGAATTCTGGAAGCTCACAATACTTCCGGTAACATGAAAAAACTGCAGATTAAATTCGATAAACTGACATCTCATGATATTACCTTTGTAGGAATTATTCAGACGGCCAGAGCGTCCGGTCTGGAAAAATTCCCGGTTCCCTATGTACTGACAAACTGCCATAACTCTCTGTGTGCAGTAGGCGGAACGATCAATGAAGATGACCATATGTTTGGACTTACCTGTGCAAAAAAATACGGCGGTGTTTATGTACCTCCTCATCAGGCCGTGATTCACCAGTATGCCCGTGAAATGCTGGCCGGAGGCGGAAAAATGATTCTTGGCTCTGACAGTCATACCCGATATGGCGCTCTGGGAACCATGGCAATGGGAGAAGGCGGAGGTGAGCTGGTAAAACAGCTTCTTTCTCAGACTTATGACATCAATATGCCTGGTGTTGTTGCTATTTACCTGAAAGGTGAACCTCGGCCGGGAGTTGGTCCTCAGGACGTTGCGCTGGCTATTATCGGAAAAGTTTTTGCAAATGGTTATGTGAAGAATAAAGTCATGGAATTTGTGGGACCGGGAGTGGCAGGTCTCAGCGCGGATTTCCGAATCGGCATTGATGTTATGACTACAGAGACAACCTGTCTTTCTTCTATCTGGCAGACCGATGATACTATTGAAGAATTTTATGAAATTCATGGAAGAAAAGAAGATTATAAAAAGCTTCAGCCGGGTCAGGTGGCTTATTATGACGGCTGCGTAGAAGTGGATCTCAGCGAGATCAGGCCAATGATCGCTATGCCGTTCCATCCGAGCAATACATATACTATTGATGAACTGAATGAAAATCTTGATGATATTTTAAGTGATGTTGAGAAAAAAGCTCAGGTAAGTCTGGATGGAAAAGTACCGTTTACTTTAAGGGATAAAGTAATTGACGGTAAGCTTTATGTGGATCAGGGAATTATTGCAGGCTGTGCCGGAGCGGATTTGAAAATATCTGTGCAGCAGCGGATATTCTCAGAGGAACCAGCATCGGTGCAGATGTCTTTTACGCTTAGCGTATATCCTGCAAGTACACCAATTTATATGGAAGCTTGCAAAAATGGTGTG
>ENA-OQAA01000388-OQAA01000388.1-human-gut-metagenome-genome-assembly--contig:-NODE-388-length-31136-cov-4.087845_pt1 | contig 31136 bp, 28 predicted proteins | sample MGYA00242489_ERZ504515 | MGnify/ENA primary metagenome ERZ504515 (study PRJEB26092, sample SAMD00036237) | human gut metagenome | host: Homo sapiens | study: EMG produced TPA metagenomics assembly of... | reverse complement strand
ACAAAAATGCCAATACAGAAGTTCCCCAAAAAGTGTCAAAAACAGTAGAACCACACCTTCAGCTGCGTCACAGCAGTGATGAATGGAAAGCAATCTGGTGGATGGAGGATTATAATCTGTCACTTAATTTTATATGAGCTATTTTCGAGAAGCAGCAGTCAGCTTCATAAAAGGGCATTAGCCTTTTATGAAAGTGACATTTTTTCAAATAAATTTCTATATTAAAAAGTGACATTTTCATAAGTTATTGACAGTTTTAGATTTTCCGAAGTATTTTCATCCGCTTCCAGAAGGGATGTCAATTTTCATGGATGGGTTTCAGCATTTTAATAGTTCTCTGCATGTATTTCAAAATAACTTCTCGGATGCGCACAGGTCGGACAGATCTCCGGCGCCGCAGTTCCTACTACAATATGTCCGCAGTTTCTGCATTCCCACACTTTCACTTCACTTTTTTCAAATACTGATGCCGTCTCTACATTTTTCAGCAGCGCTCTGTATCTCTCTTCGTGGTGCTTTTCGATCTCCGCCACAAGACGGAATTTTTGAGCAAGTTCCGGAAATCCTTCTCTCTCGGCAGTTTCCGCAAAACCGGCATACATTTCTGTCCATTCATAGTTCTCGCCTTCTGCCGCCGCTTTCAAGTTATCTGCCGTATCTCCGATCCCGTTCAATTCTTTAAACCACATTTTTGCATGTTCTTTCTCGTTATCCGCCGTATCCCGAAACAACGCGGCAATCTGTTCATACCCTTCTTTTTTCGCCACAGACGCAAAATACGTGTATTTATTGCGCGCCTCCGACTCTCCCGAGAAAGCGTTTCTTAAGTTTTTTTCCGTTCTCTGTTCCTGCATATTTACTTCCCATGTTATTCACCCTTTCTGCTCCTCTCAAAAGAAACAGCCTTTCCTTTTTTATATCCTATTATAACACAGTCAGCTTATATTAAACAATTAACATTCAAATGCCGGATATTATGTCAGTCCTTCCTGTATATTCTTCTTTTTCTACATAGAATTATAAACGCTCCCGAACTGAATATCAGTAAAAGCAATGACAAAGCCGCCGAGCTTGTATCTCCTGTTTTCGCTCCTTCCGTCTTCTCCGTTTCCGTATTTTTATCCGGCATTTCAGGATGCTGCGGCGCTTCCGTGATCCACTCGCTTTTTGGTTTCGTTACAACATCCCATATATAGCTGCCGTCTATTTCTTCCGGAATACTGATCAGATACGGCGATGCCTGATAACTGCCCTGCTTCTCATCGGTCCACACCTTTGTCTGGGCAATCAAATACAATCCCTGTTCTAATCCGCCGATCATTGCGATTCCATTCTCGTCCGTTTTCAAAGCGTTTCCCTGTATACTTTGCCGAACCGCATAGTTGTATAACTGCTTTGCCTGTTCGTTTTTTTCAGAAGATTCGATTCCTTCCAGAGAAACTCCCGCATTACCGAAATCTCCTGCAAGCGTCCACTTTCCATCCTCCATCTTTCCGACAAAAAAAACAGAAAAATCCGCATTCGCAAATACAACCTCTTCATTTTCCTGTGTCCTTCCATGATATTCAATCTGGATAGAGCCTACATTTTCCGCCCTGCAGGATAAACTTGGAATCAGTATTCCGAATACAGTCAAACAACCTACAAGAATATTTTTCCATCTATTTTTCATTTGAAACATGATCTTCCCTCCGTGTTTTTTCTCTCTTTTTCTTTCTCTTTTTCACATACGCAGCAACACCGCAAAAGAACAAAATAAGAAACAAAATGAAAAGTCCTATAAATAAAACTTTCATCTGGAACGGTAATCCTATTGCGATTTTTTCATCCGGAACTTTTTCCACTGCCTCTTCATAAGGAATCCTATACCCCCTTACAAGAAGCCTGTGTGTATTCACCGCATAGGGTGTACAAGTAACTAATGTAACATAATCTTTTCCCGGTACGATCGTAAGCTCCTTTGTATTTTCCGGCAGCACAGTAAGTATCTGATCCACTTGATAGGCAAATGTTTCACCGAGAACTTTAATATAGAAGATATCTCCTTTTTCCAAATTATCCAGATCCGTAAACAACAACTTAGAAGGAAGTCCCCGATGCCCGGTTAAAACTGCATGGGTACTTTCCCCGCCTATCGGTAAAGACGTCCCCTCAAAATGGCCTACCCCCGACTGAAGCACCTTTTCTTCTGTTCCGTGATAAATCGGAAGTTCTGCATTAATCTTAGGAATACGGATATATCCGATCATTCCCGACCCGTTTACATTTAACAGGCTTTGATATCTCTCGTCTACCTCTTTCTTTATAGATGAAAAAGGATCTAATAACTCAATATTTCCCAAAAGCTCTTCGTTATACTGTCTTGCTGCCTCGAGCATTTCACGCTTGTCACTTTCGCTTAACCGCACTGCGTTTTCATCATAAGCCGAAATCACTTTTGAGCCGTTCTTTTCATAAAGATAGTTGCTGACTGTCGGATATAACAGTACGGAGAATGCAATAATCAATCCTATCACGCGAAAAATATCCCCAATATAAAATTGTTTTTTCTCTGTCTTTTTTCTGCGCATCTTTATTTCATTCTCCCTGCTGTTATAACGAATGGGAAGACTGCCCGAAGGCAGCCCTCTCATCCATATGTCTGAATTATAAATGATTAAGCACGTTTTCTTCTGCTGATCACGAAGCTTACCGCAATACCGAGAATCATCACAACTGCAATCACTGTGAAAATTACAGTACCCATTCCACCTGTTTCCGGAAGAAGTGTTCCTGTAGTATTCTCAATGTCGATGATTTTATCATCCACCACCCCATCATTTTGCTTGATTGTCCAGTCATCCACATTCGTAGTATCAGATTTTGTAATTGTAATTTTAACCGGAGCTGTCAACTTGTTGTAACCGTCCGGAGCCTGTGTCTCCACTAACCAGTAGCTTCCTTCCGCAAGACCGTTTAACTTTAAGTTCATTCCTGTGCCTACTGTTGTCCCGTCACCGATAGATTCCATATCGTACATCTTATTATCGCCGACCTGTACCGGGTCTACTGTGTAAGTACCGTTAGAACCTGTAACTGCGATTGCATTCTGATTATTGTTTGCATCCTCTTCGCTTCTATAAAGACGGAATATTGCACCCGCAAGGTAGCTATTCTGCTGATCTTTGATTAATTTGTGAATCTGTACCGGATAAGTTGGTGTTGTTACTACGTCCGGTGTTGTTGTAGTTATGTTATCCGGATCGTTACCATACTCTAAGTGAGCGCTGTTGTTTGTCTGTACTACGGCATCAGCATTAACTTTTGCATAGTAAGTAACTGTAAAAGTCTTTCCTTTATGTGTCTGATTCTCTCTAATCCACTGTGATAAATCCAATGTCATCTTTCTGGCATTATCCGGATCAATATCTGCTTCTTTTATTACTGAGTCTTGCTCTCCTTCAATCTGAACGGATACCTCATATTTTTTTTCTGTTGGCAGTTTCCCCATTGTATCTTCTACAAAATCAAGACCTTCTGTCAATGTATCGTGGATTTTATATGTATACTGCGCATATCCTGTTGTATCCGGAATTGTTCCTGTAATTGTATAAGTTACAACCTGTCCAATTTCAACTGTTGTTTTGTCTGCCTCTTTTTCAATGCTCGGCGCTTTACCTTTTAAAGTAATTGTTTTGCTATCTTTATCCACAGATACGAGAGATGACTGAATCTCCTTTGTTCCTGTCTGATATACAAGATAATAACCGTATGCTAAATTATTGAATGTATAACTCTTCTCTGCACTTGTAATTTTTCCGGAAGTTCCAGTTTCTGCCGTTCCTGCTTTCAATGCAGCTGCTGTAAAGTCATTTGCGAATTTCTGAATTCCTGAAGGATTTTCCTTATACTCAGCAAGTTTGTTATATAATTGTTCACTTGTTGCTTCCTTCGATAATCCTAAAGCTGTTGCGATTGCATTTTTATAGTCCGCATTGACTGTATAAGCATAATGTGTATCGCTTACACTCAAATCAAAGAGCTTATAGACTTTAATTGTCTGACCCTTTAACGTGTTTCCTTCATTGACGTTTACTGTCAAATTTCCTGTTTTTATTCTGTCTGCGGCAAAAGCAGTTGTTGCCATTGCCAGTGTCATGATGCTGCTAAACACAATGCCATCATCTTTTTGATTGAGTTTTTTACTTTTCTCATTCTTTGTGTCTCCTTTTCTTTTTGTTCTTTATTATTTATAGCTACTCTGACTTCTTGTGCTTTTTCTCTTCCTGTATTCCGTAGCTGTCACTAAGCAAAGAAGCAGAACACCTAACGTGTAGAGCAAAGCTTTTCCCATTCCTCCTGTTTCCGGAAGAAGCTGTCAAACCAGTTTTTCGTATTTGTCACCGTAATACTGTATTGACGATCGCCTTTGTAAGTTATTTCTGTTGTATATCCGTCCACTTTCATCTCGCTGACATGATATGTGTAATAATATTTCTTTCCATCCGTGCCAACATGATATGCTGTATATTCAGCTCCCGTAAGAACCTTTTCCCATATGTCCGATGTTTGTGCATCTTTTTTTGTCAAAATAACTTCTTTATTGAAGTTTGTATCTACAACCGGTTTTCCGTCTTTTTCATAGCTTCTTGTAATGTTAAAGATGACCTCATTCGGACGATCTTTTTCCTCGTCCCTTTTCCAAACCTTTTTCAGACGAAGTTCAATAAGATCCTTACACGGGTCTTGAACATCCGGCGCTTCCTCATTGCCACCCGGTTCTGTCGGGCTGCTTGCCGTATTGTTCATCAGAACAGCCATCGCGCCGTCCTCCTGATAAACATTGACAGGTATTTGCCCTGCGCTGCCGCTCATCATAGCGTCTTTCAGATCGGTAAACTTCACAACTTTGTCTTTCGTCATATGCCGGATTGTATATACATTCTTCCATGCATCAGATGTTTCGTAGTTGTGCTGAAGTTCCTTGCCCGATTTACCAAACAGCTTCTCATATGCGGTATCACCATTACGATAGATCCGGTAATAGTTTTCATTGCCTTCAATGCCTTTCACATCGTTAAATTCCCAGTTGGAGTTCAGACTTGACTTTCCGGTAAACGGTCCGGTCAGATCCTTTGCACCTCGGATAACGTCTGCAAAGAACATGTTGTTGTTCTCAAGTAAGCCTTCGTTATTCCATCCGACGAAACCTCCGGCAATACCGTATTGACCTGTGCCGTTGGCATTGTTTCCGGCGCCGCCTCCATAGACGTCATAGCCGTCTGCAATACCTGTCACTGTACATTTATCAATCTTTGTACGGTTTGCCTTTATGAGTGAAATATTGATTTCATTTTTCAGGCTTTCTTCATCGATCGTACCGCTCTCTGAGCAGTTGATCTCAATCTTACTGTCTCCGATATAGATGGTCGCAAGACTCTTATCCTCTGCTAAGCCAACCTTAATATCCAGTCCAAGCAGATTCAGAGATACCAGTTTCCCATCATATAAAGCATCAATTTCAATAATGCCTAAATCAATTTTAATTACCTGACCTTTTTGAAGTTCATCTAACCAAAGCGCCTTCAAAATCTGATTCACAACCGTCACTAATCCTTTAACCAACTCGGAATCCAGATTAATATTTGCAAGATAAGCAAAGGTTGTCTTTCCTGCGAACCCTCCGGCGATCTGACCGCTTGTCACCTGTTTTAACCCGGTGACTTTATTTTCTGACAATCTTCCAAGATCTGCATATCCGGTAAATCCTCCGGCGATTTCTGATTTATTTTTCTGGTCTATCGTATTATTACTGTGTACAGTAAAGCCTTCGTTGACACCTTCGACACTGCATCGGTCTACATGAGAACCGAATACATCCATTACACCTGCACCTGCGCTTAATAAATCACCCAACGCACCTAAATTGTCCAAATCGACCGTACCGCTCTTTCCGAGATGTCCGATAAATCCTCCGGTGTAGTTCATACCGTTGACCTTGCGAAGATTTGTCACTTTGGAATCTTTGACAGAACCGTTAAGCAATGCGCCTCCGAATCCTCCGGCTGAACCCGAATAAACAGGATCGTTGACATATTCTGATTTTTTACTGTCTCTTGCCTGTACTTCCAGTCCTGCTTCTGCAGAACCGGACACATCGGAATGATAAACATAACTTCTAAACGTATCTAATACGCTTGTTCCTCCAAGAGTCAATAGGGCGCTCAATATACTTGTATTCCCATTGCTAACTTGCAATATTGCAGATACATCTGCAAGGCCGACAAATCCTCCGGCGTATTCTCCTCCTGTCACACTTCTGACATTCGACACATGAACGCCGCTTTCTGACTCATTCATTTCTCCGATAACAGCTCCGTTGATCTCTCCTGCGAAACCGCCCGCCGCCTTTGCATAGGCTGTATTGCCTGTACCGTTTGTATAAGCGCCGTTGATAATGATTCCCCAGTCATCCCACGCTTTGACATCTGCGCCTCGCACTGTAGAAATAGTTGCATCTAATAACCGTGCAAGATCTCCCGGAGTTCCTATCAGATACTGAAGCAATCCGCCAAGTAATCCTTCACTGCTTGCCGTGTCTAAATTCGCTGCGCTTGCCGGATCGATCTGTCCTGCAAATCCGCCGATTGCTTTCGTACCTTCCACTTTTCTCAAATTAGCCACGAAGCATCGCTTATTATTCGGATCAGGTACGGCATCTGTTGCACTGTACGTATTCGCTTTTTCAGACCAGTTGCCCCAGATCTGTCCGCCAACCATATGACCGACATACCCTCCGGCATAACCGACTTTTTCTATTTTCAAGGTTGAATCCTTAACCGGGATTCCTGTTGCCTTCACCGTCATTCCTGACTGGAAACCTGTAATATCCGAATTTCTTATAACCGGAACGAAAGTCTGCACGGCGCTGATAGAATTTGCAATATCCAAACCAATCAACTCTACTTTTCCGACTTCTGCAACGCCGCCGGTTTTCATTTCTCCGGCAAATCCTCCGGCGCTCTTGTATGCCATCACAGATTTCGCATCCCATGCATGAGCATTGGTAACCACTCCTGCTTTCATGCGTCCGACGTAGCCTCCGGCTACGCCTGCTTCCATATCCTGTCTGCCGACGCTCGTTCTGCCCGCCTTAACATTGTAACCATAGGCATATTGTGTGATTAATGCCTGTAACTGTTCTTCATTCTCAACAGGTGTACTTGTGAACTGATCTCCGTAAACACCGTTGTTGCCGACAGCCTCCGCCCACTTGTTCCATGTGTCCATATCCACTTTTCTAAGCGGTCCGTAAACGGCTGTGTTCGTTTCTGTCGGATAAACAGCTCCGAGAAGACTTAACACATTACTTGTTTTCAGTAAGCCAAACAGAAGCTGTAAGTTTCCTGTTCCTGCCAGATCCGCCGTTTCCATCAATCCGGTAAATCCTCCGGCAAACTCGCCGCCGTAGACTGAACGAATACGAATCGTGGCACATTCCTTCCCGCCGCCTTCTGCCGCATATCCTTTAATTCTTCCACCATGGTTATAACTACATAGCCTCCGGCAAGACCTCTCACACACTGGGTGTCAGTGATGCCGTCGGCACGAACCGCGCCGCCGCAAGGCACGCTGCTCGTCTGACTGTCTTCTATAATCGGAATGAAAGACTGCACCAGACTGGCAAGACTATCTGTTACATTTAACAGTCCATCTAAAATACCGGCATCTTCGATTACGGAAGCAACATTTCCCGGTTCCATGATACCGGCATAACCTCCGGCTGCCTCGCGTCCGATAATATAGTTGAATAAATTCGCATCACTGTTTTTGATGATGGTACCGGACATTTCTCCGATAAATCCACCTGCTTTTCCTAACTTCTGATTCTTATCATCTCTGCCATCTGCCAGTACGGAATAACCGCCGACACATCCGTTGACATCGGAGTTTTCAATGGTAGACGCCACTACATCCAGCGCCTTCAAAAGATTCGTCAGCTCGATGTTCCCAAGAAGCTTTAATCCGCCTCCGACTGCTGCCGCGGAATCAATATCCACACATCCTGCATAACCTCCGGCGTATTTTCCACCTTTGACTGCATATTGTGAATCCGTTCCGAAATAGCTGTCTCCATTTGCAGATTCCAGACTATCGCCCGGCGGCGTCACCTTTGTATGCTTTAAGGATGTCACATCCGAATCTTTAATCTGCACACCGCCGCCATATCCAAGATAACCTCCCGCATAGCTGTCTGTATCCGTCGCTTCTACAGTAAATCCTTTTTCTGTCGACTTCACGCCCGCCGATTGAATGATCGGGATGTAAACTTGAAGTACATCGAGCAGCTGACCGATATCAAGGTTTAAAATACCACCAAGAAGATTCAGTCCATTTGAAGAAGCCGTTGCCCCTGCGTCAACTTTTCCGGCAAAGCCTCCGGCGTGAGATTCACCCTTGACTTTTTCCAGACCATAAACTGCATAAGCCTCTGTCCTTGTACTGTTATCGACCTTACCGCTTTGCATTTCTCCAAAAAATCCGCCGGCATAATCAGCCTTGACCTGAGGTTCTTCATTAGCTGAGCAAAATGTAACGGTAGTATTTGTATATTGAGGTATCAAATACGGAACTAAATCCAACAGCCCGCTGACATTTACAATTCCGGGAAGTTCAATGCTCCGTCTTTGTCTTCCTGGGCCAGACCTGCCAGCCCGCCTGTGTGGCTTCTTCCCACAAAGCCTCCGGCATAACCTTCTTTATCTTTTGCAGCTTCTGCATAAACTGCCTTCAGATTTGTCACATGTGAATCTGCAATTTGTACCCCTTCTGCTTCGGAAATAAACCTCCGGCAAGAATAGATTCGCCTTCCGTTATCTCAACCTGTCCACTGGCTTTGATGACTGCGCCGTTCTCTGTTCCGCTCACAGATACATTGGAAACTTTTGTGGCAACACCATCAACCAGACTAAGTAAGCTGTCAACTTTAATCAATCCCAGGCCCAGAAGATCCAGACCGCCTTCTTTTGCAAGACTGCCTGTTCCTGCCCGTCCGGCAAACCCGGCGGCATAATTTCCGGCAGTCACAGATTGAATACCTTCAATTTTAATCTGCTCTGCTGTTCCTCCAAGCATTAAACCTGCTCCGCCGGAAGCATACTTATTCGATGCTTCGATTTGAAGATCATTACCACCTAGATCTACATTCGATACAGTAAACGAAAGATAACTTCCGATTCCCAGTGTATCGTTCAATACGCCGACCGCATCAGCTACAGTAACTGCTCCTGAAATTCCGCCTGCATAATTATTTGCTTTTACAAAACTTACCCCTTGTATCGTATTTTTCTCAGTTCCAGAGGATGTGATCTGTACGCCGTCTCCCTGTCCGATCAGACCGCCGGCATAATCTGCCGCTGCCTGAACACTAAAGTTTGTTCCACTGACAGAACTTCCTTTTATTTCAGAAGGCTGTGCACCGCTTAAGGAAAGAAGCACACCTAGTTCTTCTTCATTTCCCGAAGCAAGTAACTGTTCCAGTAGTTTTGATACAGATTGCAATAAAGTATCATTTTGTTCATCGTTTGAACCTACGGCCATTCCATAGCCCAACGTAGCTCTTCCCGCAAAACCTCCGGCATATTGATTGGCTTTAACCAGTTTCACTCCCGAAACATTTGATTCGATGCTGCTACTATTTGCCATTACGCCATTAAAACCTCCGGCATAACTATCTGTCGCCGTAACTGAAAGGTCGCTTGCGTCTACATGACAATTTCTCTGTGTAGAACGAATATCAAACGTTTTGATTTCCGCTCCCAGATCACTTAATAATCCTTTAACCTGTGCATCTTTTTCGATTCCGGCAAAGCCTCCGGCTCCGATATCTGCCACTACCTGATTCAAACCGGTTACAGAACAGTTATTTATATCTGTTCCTGTCTGGCTTCCCACAAATCCGCCGTTGTAATTGACAGTTTCTTTCCCCGTTCCTGTCGTTCCGATCGATCCCTCTGAAAGAGAAACACTGCTGTTTTGGATCAGTGGCTTATAATAGCCATTCGGCAATAACTGTCCAAGAGGAACATCATTTTTCAAAAGAATCGTAATCAAATCTCCCAGTCCCACGCCCGGAAGAATATTCAGCAAGGTTGATAATAGCTCTACGACTCCCGCTGTCACATTTCCGAGAATATAGGTTGCTTCTCCTGATGTATATCCGACAAATCCTCCTGTCATTCCTTTTACATTCGTTACAGAAGCGTTGGTTACCGTACAGTTTTCAACAGAAACATCCCCTACAATACGTCCTGCAAAGCTTCCGGTCGCAAACATATCCGGACTGCTTTGCTTTAATGTCAATAAGTCTTTAATGACATCTCCCAGTTTTAAGTTTCCGATTACCGGAACCAGTCCTTCAAGGATTCCACTTATCAGATCCAGAATTCCACCCAACAATCCACCCAGCACTTCCAACAATCCTTCTACTAATGATTTTGGATCATTATTTACTGTCACAGATTGATTATTAACTGTAACTTGATCTAAATGGAGGTTTTTACTCCCGCCTTCCCCGCAGACTCGAAACCACCATTCCCACTTTTTTTCATTTCATTAGAGATCGTTCCGAAAAATCCAATTCCGCTGTCTTTTTGGATATCCAGTTCCCCTGTCTGATTCACTTGAATATTACTAATGGTAGGCACGCTGCCCTCCTGCATATTCAGGCGTCCTTCCATTTTTCCCGAAAAGTGAAGCGGTGTCCAGTCATCCTCTTTTCCGTCGGAATATTCTCCCTGCAATAAATCAATATCTCGAAAAATAATATAATTGGCATCCGGAGAATATTTTAGCGATTTTAATTCATTGCTTGCTTCTGATAGAGAAGGATAACTTTGAACGTTGTTTGATTAAATTCCTTATCCACGATAACAATATCATCTGTCCGCTCACCGATAAGACCTGCTAAAAGATCCCCTAATATCGGTATATCAAACAAAGGTCCTAACAGTGCATGTAAAATGTCACCAAGCAGCTCTCCCAGTGGTCCAAGCAAGAATCCAACTAATCCTTCTTTATCATATTCGATATTCATCAAACCTTCTGTTTTGTTTGTATTTGCTTCTGAAAAATAGATGAAATCTTTTTGTTCAATTCCACTTTCTCCCAAAGCCTCACCTTGTTTTAGATTGAAGTCGGCATCGCGGGATAATATGGGGTATATGTTATTTTATCATCCCACGGCCAAGGCAGGTCTACTATGGATTTCACATACAGCATTGGGGTTACTTGCATATACTGATTGCCTTTTTCTTTAGGCTTCGCATCTTGTCCGATTGCTCTAAGCTGCCATTCGTTTCCGATAAGTATATATGGCTCTCCTTCAACTTTGGTATAAACCTGACCAAGATACTCACGCCCTCCAAGCTGTCCCGCATCTGCCTGAACCGTTGCTTCTTTCTTAATCTTTTCCGCCTTTAGTTCCGGCATCTGTTCTGTAAAGGACGGACTTAACACATAATTATGTTCTTTGCTGTAAGTCAGATATTCCTGCGCCGCTTCCGCGCTCTCATCTGCCAAAGTTCCGTCTTTATACAGAAGCTGACCTATTCCCACTTTTTCAGGGATCATATCATAAGACATGATCGGTTCTTCCGCCGAATTTTCCGAAGCGATCAAGAGAAGCTGATAGTTATTGTAAACATAAACCGTATCGCTTTCTTTATCATACAACGGAGCATCCTCTTTCGGAGCTTCTGCAAATGTTCCGGTAAATCCCTCCGGCAAAGTCCACATCGTTTTCGCAGTCAGCGGGATTTCATTCATCAGCATGTAATCCGCATCTGACGCATATGTAACCGCATTTCCGCCGTCAACAACTTCTTCGCCTGTGCCGAACAGTTTTTTCTCTGTATCGTTCATCCGTACAGAACTTCCTGTACCGATCGCCTGAAGCTGTTCGATGTTGTAAATCTTAATAATGCCGTTTTCATATAAATCTGCGTCTTCTGACTGCTGATCCGATGACGGATCTGTCTGTCCGTTTTCTGCCGAACCTGACTGATCTCCTGACGGCTGAACTGCCTGTCCGTTTTCTGCCGAACCTGACTGATCGCCTGACGGCTGATCTGTCTGTCCGTTTTCCATCGAACCTGACTGATCGCCTGACGGCTGACCTGTCTGCCCGTTTTCCATCGAACCTGACTGATTGCCTGACGGCTGATCTGTCTGTCCATTCTCTGTCAGCTCTGACTGCTCACCCGACGACTGAACGATCTGTCCTTCTTCTGACACGTCTGACTGCATCGGCATTTTTGCTTCCTGCAGCTGCTGTATGAGCTGCATATCGATCGGCGGCCCTTTCGCTATTCCCTGCGCCGAAACAGTCACCGTCTGCAGCAATACAGAAAATACCAACAGACATGCAGTTCCCTTTTTCCATATTTTCCACTTAAATAATTTTTTTATGTCTCTATTCTTCACTGTCTTTTTTTCACGCTCCCTCTTGTTCCAAAATTTCTTTCAATGAAATACTGAAAAATTGGGTCTCTAATTTTTCCTGAACTTTTGCGTAATATCTTCGCACCGCACAAAAATCTACCGCCTTTCGACTACAATAAGCATCATCCTCCAGACATCGGTTTATTTTTGTCGTGCTTTCCATAAGGCGTATCACATCTCCCAATGTAATATCTTTTAAAGTCTTATTAAGTCGATATCCGCCTCTGGCTCCCAGATCTGCGGAAATATATTCTGCCTTTTTCAGTTTTGAAAGCACTTTCTCAAGATATCCTCTTGGAATTCCCATTTCATTCGATATCTCTGTAGCGGAAGCAATCTTTTTACATTGCCCCAGATATAAAACAGTTCTGATCGCATAATCTGTTGTCACGTTAAGCTGCATAGTCCGCCTCCTCATAAGTTATATACAAAATAAAAAAAACGACCTCCATGTGAAAGAATGCCGCCATCATACTTACAATATATAAATCTCTTTTTATATAATACCTCTCAGGTAGGTATTATATTTTTAACATAACAAATGCCCACATATCTGACTATGTAGGCATTTAAAAGCTTTGATCGCTGAATTCTTTCCTCTGTTCTATTTTTATACTACAGTAAAATTATACCCCCCCCATGAAAAATTGTCAAGTTTTCGCCCTCAATTTATGTAAAATAATTTATTTTTCCTACTATTCCACTTTTCACTTATACGAAATGTGAATTTTGTATATTTTTCAGTTTTTTTACATTTTCTTTACAAAATTTAAACCTGTATCACAGTCCCCACACACATCTCCCTTAAAATATAAAAACTCTCTTTCCCACCTCAACACAGGAAGGTCATATGCATTTCCTTCCTTATATAAAATGCAAAAAGAGAGTTTTCATATGTTATATTATTTTCGGTTCTTTTTTATAAACAATAAATCTTTAAATTCATCTAAAGCAATCTCTTTCCCTGCCCTTTTCAAGCGCACGACTTCCAACACTTCGGAATAACGTTTTTTCGTCAGAGGGTTTGTTGCCATTGTCACAATGGACAGCAGCAGACAGACAGAAGTTCCTATTACAAATATATTATGAAACCCTTGAACTGTCTGCATACTTTGCACGGATACCGCCGGATTATATCCGACATAATCTATAATCATCCCTAAAACACTGACGCCGGACGCAGCGGCTAATTTCTGGGATACGGTTGCCATAGAATAAAACAACCCTTCCCGTCTTTCACCGCTCATCAATTCATCGACTTCTACGCAGTCAGAAATCATGGCATAAATAACCTGATACAGTGCGTTTAACCCAACTACGAGAATGCTCGTCATAATGATCGGCGCTGCGGTTGAACCCGGCTTTAAGAAGAACAAAGGGAACACGATCATACACAAAAGCCAGATTCCCATAGAAATCGTCCATGAAACAACTTTTGAATATTTCGTAGACCAATGATCTATCGGGAAACCCAAAACAACGCTACGATCCACATAATGATATTCACAAGGGATACCTGCGTGTCGTTCAGGTTCAGGTTATATCTCAGATAATATACCAATACTCCGAGAAAAATCGCCTGTGCCAAAATTGCAAATATAAACGCAATCGTTAAATGAAGAAACGGCTTGTTCCGAAGAGGACCTTCCAGCATTTCTTTTATGGAATAAGATTTTTTTGTAATAATATCTTTATTTTCGTATCCTTCACTCGCCTTATAACCGATCCAGATACTAAGCGTACAGATAATGCCGAAAAATGCAAAACATACGGACCAAGCTTGTCTGCTGCCGCCGACAACAGGCTCTAAAAAATCGGTATATGCCATGATCCCGCCGCCGATTGCCACTCCGATGATCGCCCAAAACGTTCTTATTGTAGCCAGCTTACTTCGCAGGTCATAGTTATCGGTAACTTCGCCGCTTAAGGAAGTATACGGAACGTCGATCAAAGTCTGAAATGTATAAAATAACAAAGCAACTATAATAAAATAAATTTTCTGCTGAATTTCAACAAAATCCCATGCCGTAAACAGTAGCCACGTTACAATTCCAAACGGAATCGCACATACTAATAAAAACGGTCTTCTTCTCCCTTTACGGGGATCGCGGTTATCTGAGATGATTCCGACCAAAGGATCTGTAACAGCATCCCATAAAGTTCCGATCGTCATGATCAGACCCGCGAATTTTCCTGACAATCCGACAATATTTGTAAAAAAATACAAGCCATATGTCGTAAACATGGTAAATGTAAAAAGCGTTGCCAAGCCGGGCAGTCCATATGCTATCGCCCTTGCAGGTGACATCCTTTTCATCTTACTTGCCTTTCTTATTTTCTTTTTTCATTCCTGCCACAGCAAATGAGAACGGCTCAATAATCCCCATCAGCCTGTCTATGATCGGTCCGTATGCAACAACTGCGATCAATGTTCCGATTCCCCATGACGATCCTAACGCCACTCCGATTACAAATAAGATTGCATAAGATATGATCAGACCGATTCCGTAACTCTTTTTAACAAGATCAGCCGCCATAAACGCAAATATATCGGATGTCTGATATCCTAAACCGATCGGGATATAATAAGCCAATGTCAAAATAATAATGATCGAACCTATTAAAATACACGCTATTTTCAGTCCGACACTCATTTCCGGAGCTGTCGGCAGCATCGGTGCAAGAACGTCTAACCAGAAATTTTCAAAAGGTCCTATTAAAAAGCACCATGCAAGAGTTCCTAAATGTACCAAATCTCTTCTTACAAAGAAAAATACAAAAAACATGATTCCTTCAAACACAAGAGCAACAGTACCAAACTGAACGTGAAATACATTTGATAACCCAATCTCAAATGTTGTCAGCGGATCACATCCCCATTCCGGCCAAACCAAAAGCGCTACTCCAAGAGCACAGATGAAAATAGAAGGGATAATTGCGAGCAGCCTTCTGGCATAACTCCAGATTTTTTTCGCATCCATTATTCTTCCTCCACTGTACCGCGATCGCTCTTACAGGCGAACCGTCGCATCCTATAAGTTTCATCGGCAGTGCGATAACATACGGACGTTCAAAATCGATCTGATCAAAAAATGCCCAGTTTTCTCCGATCATCAATCTTTTTTCAGAGAACAGATCGTGTACCGGAAATTCCGTTCCACCAGTCTGATCCGCATTGATCGTATCAATTCCGATAAAGCGAACCCCATTATCAACTAAATATTTTGCTACATCTCCGTTTACATATGGATGGTGGAAAAATTCATCTGTACCTCTTGTTTTATACCAGTTTGTATTAAAAAGAACGATTTTTCCTTCACAAATTTCTTCTTTATACGGTTCGATATCTTCTAATGTAATTGCTTCGTCAGCCTTTTTATCCGTTACTCTTACAACAACAGCTTCTCCCAAGAAGAAATCTAATTCCATATTATCGATCGTTTCACCGCTGTTTGAAAAATGATACGGCGCATCTACATGAGTACCGGTCTGTGTTCCCATTACCAATGTAGATAGATTGTAACCTTCGTTTTCCAGTGTAGTAGCAACTGTAACAGACGGTTCCGGATCTCCCGGGTATATCGGTGTTTCGGCAGTAAATTCCCATGATAAATCTACAATCTTTTTAATTTTTCTCATAATCTCATATCCTCATTATTCATTGTAAGCTTTTTTTAACAGCTCCAAGTAATCTTCTTTCGTAATTTTTCTGGCATTGTCATTTGATAAAACATTGTTAGCAGATCTTTCCGCGATCGCCTCAAATCTCTCTTCCGTGATTCCTTTGATTTCTTTAATTGTAGGAATGTTTAATTTTCTGTTCAAAGCTTTCACATATTCTACCGCTTTCAATGCGTATTGCTCGTCAGACATACTTTCTTCTCTTTCGATTCCCATTGCATCCGCAATATCTGCAAACCGCTCAGGACATGCCGGAATATTAAATTCCATGATATATGGCAGAAACAGTGAATTTGCCACACCGTGCGGCGTATCAAACCAAGCGCCTACTGTCTCGGCAAAAGCATGTACCGCTCCGACATTTGAAGAAATGAACGCCATACCGCCGATCGTACTTGCGATCATCATGTTTCTTCTTGCTTCTCTGTCTTCGCCGTTCTCGTATGCTTTTTCCAGATTCTCTGCGATCATAGAAATCCCTTTCAGCGCCAGAGCATCTGTGATCGGCTGATGTAACTGAACCGTATACGCTTCGATACAATGTGTTAAAGCGTCGACACCGCATGCCGCAGTTAAAGATTTCGGCAGTCCGATCGTAATTTCAGGATCACAGATCGCTAAGACAGGAATCATATGAACAGGATCTCCGACTGTCATTTTGTACTGTCTTTCTGTATCTGTTATAACGGCACACCATGTCACTTCTGCTCCTGTTCCCGAAGTAGACGGAATGCAGATCAGCGGAAGTATATTTGTATCCAATTCCGTATCTCCCCACTCTACAGTGGATTTTCCGTTCGTGACAACCGCGCCGACAGCTTTCGCCTGATCCATCGCAGATCCCCCGCCTAACGCGATCAGTGCATCAACATGATTCTTTTTCGCAAACTCTGCCATTTCGTCACAATCTTCCGCTCTTGGATTCGGCTTCACATTCGTCAGCAAAAAGTTTTCGATTTTCGCATCATCCAAACTTTTCTTTAGTTTTTTATAATGCTCGGAAGACGCTAAAAACGGATCTGTAATAACCAACACTTTTCCAAAACCAAGATTCGCACATTCTTGTCCTGTCGTTTCTATTACTCCATACCCTTCTATAATACGTGTAGCATGAAATAAATTATTAACTTCCAACATACTTTTACTCCTTTTCTGTTTCTATACGTATTATTATATGGTATATTGTTACTATATACTCAAGCCTATTTATAAAATTTCCATTTTACGCAGGAAAGGATTGCTATTATGTACGAAAATCTATTAAATCCAAATGAATTTTCCAGTATTTCAGGAGTTTCCAAGCAAACTTTACTTTTTTACGAAAAGAAAAATGTATTTAAACCGATATTTAAAAATGAAAAAGGATTCCGATTTTACAGTTTAGAACAACTTGATATTATAGTAACTATACAGGCCTTACAGACAATCGGCTTGTCTCTCAAAGAAATTCAGAATTATATAGAAAACAGAAACGCCGACTTGATCTATGATCTATACAGCAACAGAATGATCCCTCTGAAACAAACAGTCAATAAATACAATCGGACAATAGAGATGATGCACGTAAAACTTGATCTGATAAATAAGGCGAAGTCTGTCTTATTAGATACGATTTATCTCGAATACAGACCCGCCATCCAAATTGTTAAAAGTAAAGAAATCCCCGCAGATGCAAGCGATACACTCCAATATAAAATCTTAGGAGAACATATGCCTACCGCAAGGAAAAAGACTACAGCTTAGGACATGCGGTCGCCGGAATCGTAGATATGAAAACAGCGCTGAATCCGAATATCAATAAAACTCAATATAAATATTACTATACAATCCTTCCGTCAGATCACGATGAAAAAGATTATGACATTATTGAAAGCGGAACTTATATCGTAATGTATCATAAAGGTCCGTATAACCAAACTTATCAAGCTTATCCTTTTATGATAGATTATGCCGGAAAGAACCATTTTGAAATCGAATCTATGATCTACGACGAAAGCTTAATAGACGAAACTACGGAGTCAGATCCCGCAAACTACATTACTCAGATATCCATTAAAATAAAAGAAGTAAAGGGGTCAGATTAAGACCCTTTTACTTTCTTCATATGATGAAACAACATAATCCGCTTCGCTTACGTCCTGACCGTTCCCTGAACCGGTAAATGCCGCGACTTCGATCCCTGCCTGTTTCGCGGCGTGAATGCCGACAGACGAATCTTCAAACACAAGACACTCCTGCGGCACAGCGCCTAATAATCCCATCGCCTTTAAATAGCATTCCGGATCAGGCTTTCTCTCGGCACACATATCACCGCAGACGATCACATCAAACAAGTCCGTCATCTGCATCCGATTCAGTCCCATAATAATAAGATGGGTTGCAGTAGAAGATACGAGCGCGGTTTTCACTCCGCTTTGTCTCAGCCCTTGTATCAGCGGAACAATTCCGGGAATCGGAGCAATATTTCCGTTTTCATATGTATTTCCAAGTTCTTTTCGTCTCCGTGTAAGCTGCTCTACTGTCACTTTGCGAGGCGCCCGCGACAGGAATTCTATAAGAAGTTCCTGATCATGCGTACCGATCAACCTCTGCTTGTCTTTTTCCGTCAGCTCAACTCCGAACTCTTTCAGTGCAAGACCGAGATAATGACTGTTGCTTTCTTCCGTATCTGCAATTACACCGTCAAAATCAAATAAAACATATTTTTTCTTCATAACCGCTCCTTTTCCGATCCCCGATTGCTTCTGATCTATTTTCCTTACTTTCCCTATGGAATATCAGGCGAATAAATGACGCGCTTCTTCCTGGATTTTTTTGATCTCTACTTCTGAAAGATCGCAAAAATCACTGTTTTCCATAGAACATCCCGAATCCTGAACATAAACCATCTTTGTATCTTTCTGTGTGATCGAATAGAACCAACATTCTTTCGGAACATTATAAACTTTTCCCTTTTCCATAAGTGTCAGTTCTGTTTCAAATTTTCCGTCCTTTCTTTCTGCCGTGATCAGAATCGCTTTTCCGTTTACAAGGATAAACTGTTCATCTGTCGTATGATGAATCTCCAGGTGTTTCAGTCCTTCGATATCATTATCCGGCTTCCAGTTTTTAATGCTTACAAGCCATTTTTCATTCGTATATACACATTTGATTCCTTCTTCTTTGTTTTCATATACATTCGGTCTCATTTTTTCCTCCGTTATTATACTATATTTTTCATTATTTTTAACTGGTTGATCTCTCTTTTACAGTTATCTTTTTATAGCTATCCTTTTTATCTTTTCTTTTATCCTTTTGTATCTTACCTTTGGATCTTTACACAGTTGTCTTTCCCAAGATCGGAACTCCGTATCCGAAAGCTCCTTCTAAAGCACATACTTTCGCCGCAAATACCGCGCCTTTTCCCATTGCCGTCTGAAGTCTTTTTGCCATTTCTTCATCTGTTCCCTCAACGATCTTTCCTTCCTTTGACGTTTCAAGAAGCGAACATAAAAATGCTGAGAAATAAGAATCTCCTGCTCCCATTGTATCGATCACATCGTCGGCGTGTACTGCAGGCGCATATAAGATCTTATCATTATAAAGAACGTAAGATCCGTCTTCTCCAATCGTTCCGAGAACAACTTTCACTCCGTAAGACTGTGCTTTTCTCATTTCTTTTTCCCGCTCTTCATCTGTCAAATGCGCGCACGACATAATCGCAACTGTTACATACGGACATATTTCTTTCAAATACTCGTCTGTCCAACGAGTAGAAAAATCATATGCAACCGGAACGCCCGTCTGATATAAAACAGGAAGTTCTTTTTCAATATAAGAATTCAGATTTGTGTAAATAAGATGAAAACCTTTGATATACTCTAAATCTTCTTTTGTAAATCCGAAATCATGCTCTTTTGCGATACCGCCTTTATTTGAACCTAAAAATACTCTGTCAGTTTCTTTCAAAGTTACAAGAGCGAATCCATTTTCACCTTCATAACGACGGCAGTGACTGTCATCAATTCCGATTTCTTTCAACGTATCCTGAACACAAGCTGCCACTTCATCATCTCCGTATTTTCCAAGATACGCAGACTCCATATTGTTCATCTTTACATAAACACATGTATTAACGCACTGTCCGCCCGGATACATCTTTCCTCTTGACAAATATTTATCACATACGTTATCTCCAACTGCAATAATCTTACAATGCTCCATCTTTCCGATTCCTTTCTTTTCTGACATTTTCTGCAACAGATCGCCTAATCGAAACTGTCACCGCTGAATTGTTACTCTTTTTTCATGCCGTATTTTGTTTCTTTGTTTTCCGGCATTTCACGATATCTTTCGCTACTTATAAGGATTGAACTGCTGTATAATCTCTGTCGCACGTTGTCTTCCGCGCCGCATGCACTGCATGATATCTTCTCCCAAGCTGACTCCGTATGTAAAAGCCGCGATATAAGAATCACCTGCTCCTACCGTATTTACTACTTCAACTTTTTCTGCATCCAACTTATAAAACTTCCCGTTCTCATAAGCAAGGCTTCCGTATTCTCCGAGCATGGCAACGACTGTTTTCGCCCCTTTTTCGTTCGTCTTCACCATGAAATTTCTTATATATTCGTCATCCCGATCATAAGAAAAGAATGCATAATCAAGATACGGAATGATCTCGTCGTTACTTTCCTGTTCCAAACGTTTAGAAAAAATCATATACCCATATCTGCCCTTCCTGCCTGATCTCTTTTATATATCTGCCGACTTTCGCCCAACGCTCCGCATAAATAATATCAAACTGTTTTACAAATTCCAGATCATCGTCCTGAAGTTCGATCTCTTCCATCGCATTTCCTTCAAAATGCAGATGCTTTTTATCCCCGTCAACAAGATCCATTTTTGCGGCGGCTGTAGGGCGGTCGGTACGCTTTAGTATCCTCAAAGGAATTTCTCTTTCTTTTAACCTCTCTTCTAAAGCGTCGGCAAACACATCATTTCCGAGAATCGTCATTTCCGTGACATCACCGCCAAGATCTTTATAATTCAATGCAAAATCAATACTGTTTCCCGTCAGATAGTACCGATCTAGTTTATAATAAACGTCAATGCAGTTATCTGCCATCGCAAGTGTCCGTTTCATAATGATCTTAACCCCTTTCCCCGACTACATAAACCATATAACGTCTGTTTTTTATCCCATCGTATTCACAAAAATAAATATCGACTGCGTGTCCGAGTTTTAATGTGCCGTCTAAAACAGGAAATACGCAGTGATTTCCTGTCAGAAGCGATTTCAAATGTCCGGGCGCGTTTCCTCCGATCGTTCCGTAAGTCGGAAGGTAATGATTATGATGATACGGATAATCTTCAGGCGCGATCCGGTCAAGACATTCCATAAGATCTTTTTCTACACACGGAAGACTTTCGTTTACAGTGATCCCTGTCGTTGTATGCTCTGTAATTACATAGACAATTCCTTTTTCGACTCCGCTTTCTTCCACAACCTTGCGTACGTCATCTGTAATCTTGATCATCTCAAATTCTTTATCCGCACATATCGGAACTTCTTTTAGTATAAAATCCATCTCTCTCACTCCCTTCCAAGAAACCGCTCTGCATTTTCTGCATATATTTTTTCAAGTGTTTCTTCCGAGAAACCAAGACTGTCCAATCCTCTTTTACTTCTGACCGGGCGAATTCTCGGCGAACCCGAACCAAACATAATCTTATCCGCTATATTGTGTTCTACCCAAAGCGCTCCCATATCTTCGGTAAATACTTTCTTGTAAATCTGATACGGTCCGTCAAAATTCATCAGCGCCGTATTTGTATAGCAATTCTCATATTTCAAAAGCAACGCCGCCGTTTCCTGAACCCACGGCCAGCCGACATGAGAAAGACAGATGTTCACTTCGGGATATTTACTTAAAACCTCCTCAAATTCAATCGGACGGCAATATTTTGCCAGAGAGTTATTTTCCATACTCAATCCTGCCTGAAAAATGATCGGCCTTTTATATTTCTTACATATATCATACAGCACAAATAATCTTTCATCACAGGGATACATATGTAATCTTGCCGTATTGATATAAAGTCCCGCCAGATTTTGGAACTTAAACGCCTTTTCCAGTTCTTCTGCCGCCGATTCCTTTCTCGGATCTGCAGACGCAAACCCGACAAAAAACGTCGGATCACATTGTACGATCTTCTCGATCTCGTCGTTTGATATATCCGGTTCTCCCGTTTCAAACGAACAATCTGACGGAAGCAGAAATACTTTTTCAATTCCTGCCAATGCATATTGCTTTTTCAAAAGTTCGATACTTGACGGCTTCATCAAATGATAGTTCATCTGATCGCATCGCTTTTCAAAGCGCTCTTTATTTTCACAGATTGGTGAGAAAAGCGCCGGACGAATATGTGTGTCTATTACCATTTTTGTCACTTCCTCTTATTTTTCGCTTTTATTTTTCGCTTTTATTTGCCGCATTTCTTTTATATATCTCGTTTCTTATTTCTTTTGCTTCATTTTGTTGTTTTTTATTTTTTTGCTTCAATTTGTTTTCTTCTATATTGAAATTGTTTAAATTCTATGCATCATATCTTTATTATTCAAATACAAGTCTCTGAACATCTTGTAATGTTCTTTGTAATATATATGGTTCTTTTCATTCGGAACAAGTATTTTCCCTTTCGGAAGAGAATCTCTAAGCTCCGTAAAATCACGAAACCTCCGATCTCCAAGCGCCGCCATTGCAGCATCTCCGTATGCCGAACACTGATATCTTTTAGGAATACATATCTGCCTTCCGATCATATCGCATATAATCTGCATCCATGCCGCATTTTTTGTGCCGCCCCCTGCCGTAATAACGGATTTCGGCGGAAGGTTCATTTCATCAAACAAGATCATATGCTGAAGAGTCGAATATCCGACCGCTTCAAGCGCGGCTCTGTTAATCTGCTTTCTTGTATGTGTTCCTTTTAAACCGAATAGCATTCCCGATGCTTTCGCATCTTGTATCGGGCTGCGCTCTCCATAGATATAAGGAAGTATGATCAGCCCTTCCGATCCGGCTTCTACCTCTGCCGCCTCTCTTGCCATCACTGCGTATGCATTTTCACCGCCCGCTCGTTCCTTCTTCAATTCTTCCTCATAAAACGTATCCCTCACCCATCTCGTCAGCGTTCCCGCCGCATTCGTTCCGTCTCCGATACAAAATGTTCCCGGTATCGTAAATTCCTTTCCACCTTTTAAAGAACCGTTTCCGTTTGCCGACACATAATCATCAACATAACGATCAACACAGTAGTAATAAAACATAGACGAACCATACTGGAAAAATACAGTTCCCGATTCTACCAATCCTACGCTGATCGCTTCTGCAGTGGAATCTCCTGTACCGACGATCACTGGCGTACCTTTTTTCAAACCACTCTCTTTTGCCGCCTCTTCCGTCACTGTCCCTGCAATTTCAAAAGAATACGCGCACTCCGCGATCTGATCCGGCCGACAATATAAGCTACAATTTTCTTTATTTATCGTGCCGTCCCGATTATAAAGCGGACGAAACGATCCTTTTGCCAAAAACTGATCGATCACATACTTTCCGGTTAATTTTGCAGTGAGATATGAACTTCCCGTCAAAAACTTATATGTCTTTTCATACACTTCCGGCTCATGGTTTTTGAGCCACAAAATTTTCGTCGCCGTATCGCCTGTACAGATCGGATGACCGAACATTTTTTTGACGTCATCTCCATAATATTGAGTCAACCACTTAATCTCTTCTTCCGCCCGCGAATCGATCCCGTATAATATTGCAGGACGCAGCGGATTACAGTCTTTATCTACAGGCAGGCAGTCCGTACCAAGAGCGCTCGTCCCGACACATCTGATCTCGTCAGAACGAATGTTACTCTTTTCAAGAAGAAGCCTGCATAATTTACAGAAATCTCCCCACCAGACTTTGTCCGCATCATGTTCAAACCAACCTTCCTGCGGATGATCCATTCCATGAGTTACCGAACAATCTGCAACAGGGATCATATTTTCATCGATCAACATTCCTCTCGACTCATATGTACCGATATCTATTCCCAGATAATATTCTTTCACTGTTTTTCTTATCAAAGATTCTTCTTTATTGATTTTTCCTTACAATCCTTTTCTTATGTCTGCCACAATCTCCATAAATTCTCTTACACGCTCTTTATCTACCCTGCCGTTAAATACGCCGTCTTTTTTAAATGCAGTTCCCATGCAGACGCCGTCACAGTTTCCCAGTTTCTCTCTGACATTTCCGTGATTGCATCCTGTATTACAGAATACCGGAACTTTTCTCGGCTTCGCCACTTCATGCACTCTGGATAGTATCACATCGTCCGGTTCTGCTCCTGCTGCCGCTCCCGACACACATAATCCATCTGCAAAATCGCCGAACATAATGGATTTTGCAACAACCTGAACGTCTCTTTGTACAAGATAAGCATCCGCTTCCGGGTTTACTTTAAAAAGAAGTTCATATCTTCGATTCCGAGCGCTTTTCTGTGACGGATCGCTTCTCCGCTGTTCGAGACATATACTCCATATTCTCCCATATATGCTCCTGAAAAACAGCTTCTTCCGAATTTTGCTCCTGTTGCAGCTCCGAGATCGATCGTTGCAATCGGGTTTTTTACGACATTAACGCCAAACGGTACGCTGATCTCGTCTTTTAATTTTCCGATGATATACGCCATAGCCGAAACAACCGCGATATCCGCTACCGGCTGGTACGGCAAACTGAATTCGTTTGCAAAAAGGATTCCGTCAACGCCTCCGTCCTGCAGCGCCAGCAAGTCTTTCCTTGCGTGTTCTGTAACTGTTTTCATATCTCCGCAATATCCCGGATCTCCCGGAAGCGCGTCAAGATGCAGCAGCGCTATAATCGGTTTCTCTACTCCAAACATGTCTTGTGTCCACATAACACTTTCCTCCGTATAATATTTGTTTCTATGTTGTATTCTCCTTTATATAACAAGATTTGTAATTTATAATTAATCAAACTCGTTCGTATTTGCTTTCATCCATGCGACAATATCATCGATCGCCTTATCAGGATCGCGATAATATCTTCTGTCGCATATTTCAAACGACACCGTTCCGTCATAACCTCTGTTTTTAATCGAATCATAATATTCTTTCATCGGGAAATCTCCGTCTCCCGGAACAGTATGACCTCTGTCGTTAAAGTGAATATGCTGAAGTTTATCTCCTAGATTATCAAAATAATCATCGATCGTTTCCTTCGCATATGTCATCTGATCCATATCAACCATTCCGACGATTGACGGAGACTCGATCTCTTCCAGCATCTTTGCGATATCTTTGCTTGTGATAAGCACGTTTGTCGTCGTTACTTTTAACTCTTCCAAAAGTAACCTGACGTCTTTCTTTTCGCAATACTGCGCCAGTGTCCACAACGATTCTCTGCAGTATTTCCAACCCTCTTCTCTTGGCTGATCGAAGTATCCGAATCCGGTACTGATCTGCACACACGGACAGTCAAGAAACTGTGCCGTGTCGATTGCTCGCTGATAATACCGAATGCTTGACTCTCTTGTAAGATCATCCTGCGTACAGAAATTAACCGGATACACACAGTTTTCAGGCGTCATCGCCATCACACTTAAATGATGTGCTTCAATCTCCTTTTTCAATTCGATCAATCTTAAAAGCGGATAATCGAACAGATTAAGCTGCGGTGCCGAACAATACAAATCGATGCTGTTAAACGGTGAGCGTTCCACTTTATCAAGAAATTTTTTGATCGGATATCTTAAATAATGATAATTCATAGGCGCGAATTTCATTGCCATATTCCTCCGTTTCAATACTTAAAATTTGAAAAGACTGCCGCCCGTTCCATACGGATACAAGGCTGCAGTCTCTTTTTGCTTTTCAGCTTTCTTTCTATATTGCCGCAGCACATTGTCTTCTGACTTCTTAGAATACAACCGCTCCTATAAGAAGTGCGACTACTACTGATACGACCGTACATACAAGCCCCGGTATCATATAGCTGTGGTTCAATACAAATTTACCGATCTTCGTTGTTCCCGCCGAGTCGAATGCAAGAGCTGCAACACACTGTCCCGAAGCCGGAATAAAATAGTTAGATGAACATGCGATCCAACCTGCCACGATTACGTTTGCCGGAAGTCCTAAAGCGATTCCGATCGGAATCATGATCATTGTTGTCGAAGACTGACTCGTTGTGATCGCACCTACGATAAATACCGCTACAATGAAAATCCACGGATACTTATTTGTCAGCGCCGACATATTGTCTGTAATAAATGACGACTGATCTCCGATAAATGTATTTACAAGCCAGCACAGACCAAACGCCAGAACAACCGCAAACATACCTGTTCTAAATACCGGCTGATCAAGAACTTTGTTGCTGTCCAGTTTTGTAAGAAGGATCATAGCCGCCGCAGCTACGAGCATAAAGATTTCGATTACTGTCGTAAGCGGAAGTTTGCTTCCGTCTGCCAGCGTCGGAACTAAACCGCTGACTGCGCCGAGAAGAACGATTCCCACCATGGCAATGAGGAAGATCGTAACGGAAATTTTTGCTTCTTTGCTGACTTTTTTCTCTTCTTTTACTTTCTTGGAGAAATCCTCGATCAATCCTGCCTCAACACGAGCCTGAAATTCAGGATCATCTGCAAGCTCTTTGCCTTTCTTAATTACTGCGATTGCCGCAATGACTGTTCCGATCAATGTAGCCGGAACACAAACAATAAGTAATGTGAAGATATTTACTTTCGTATAATTTGTTGCCTCTGCCATGAAAGCGAGGATTCCGACTGTTGCCGCTGAAATCGGACACGCTGTGATCGCCTGCTGTGAAGAAACGATCGATGCGGAAATCGGTCTTTCCGGACGAACGCCTGTCTCAATGGCAATTTCGTTGATAACCGGAAGAAGACTGTAAACGATATGACCTGTACCACACATAAATGTAAAGATATATGCTACAACCGGAGCCAGTACCGTAATCATTTTCGGGTTCTTTCTCAGGATTTTCTCCGCTATGCGGACGAGGTAATCCAAACCTCCGCAAGCCTGCATTGTTGCCGTCGCACAAATAACTGCTATCATGATCAAAATTACTGTGATCGGCGGATCAGAAGGAGTAACATGGAGAATAAATGTCATAATAAACATTCCGATTCCTCCTGCCATCGCAAGGAACGTACCTCCCACACGAACTCCGATAAAAATGATCGCCAAAACGATAATCAATTCTATCCAAAACATAAGCTAACCTCCTAAATCACTCTTTAGTTTACCCTCATTTTGAGTTTTCCTTTTAAAGAACTATGCGCATATTCTTTAACTCTACAAACCAATCCAGTGCATTGTATTCTTTTGTATCGTTCTGTATTGTTTTGTATCTGATACAATCAGTATATTTGTTTTGTTGTTTTGTCAATTTATTTTTGCAACTTTGTGTATTTTATATGAATATTAATTACATTTTTGTGCATGATGCTGTATTTCTATTATTTTATATTATTTATATGTATTACCTATATTTTCCAATTTTTTTCATACCATAAGCATTACTATTCGCCCAATTTAAAAGAAGCCCGCACACTGTGCAGACTCCTTTTATAAAATAAGTTATATCGCTTAATTGGTCATAAATAATTTGTTTTTATATCCGTTTTTAATACTCTACTTTCCACATATAGCGGCGTGTTGCAAGCGGGTGCTCACGTTTTGTCGCAAGAGCATGGTTGTAGATCGGGTATACATTGTTAAACAAAGCATGATTAAAGTAATCGACAACAGATGCGTCGATTGTTGACAGTCCCAGTTCTTTTGCGTCGAGAACTTCAATACGTTTTGCGTATTTCTTAAGGAATGTAAGAGCTCTTTCATCTAATTCTCTCGTTGTTCCTTCTGAAATCTGGATCATAAACGGGCGGTTTGCATCTGTGATCTCAAATGGACCGTGGAAATACTCTCCTGTATGAATGCTGCTTGAATCAAGCCACTGCATTTCCATAAAAATACAGATACTTTCCATATAAGCAGCTCCGTAAGAAGCGCCGCTTCCCATTGTGTAGATTACCGAATCATTCTTATATTCTTCTGCAAAAGCTTCCGCTCTTTCTGCTACATGTTTGCGGGCATTTTTAATAATGTTGCTGATCATGCCAAGTCCTTCATAAAACTTTTCATAGTTCTCATAGCCTTCTGTCTGCGCTAACAGTTCAACAGCTACGAGCAGCGCGCACTGTGTTTTTTCTCCTGCATAATCGATGTCTCCCGCAAGGTGATCCAAACTTGCATCAAATGTATAACGAATAATGTAATCTCCGAACTCAATGATCTCAGATTCTTCAAGCCATGTAAGGATAATAACTGCGGCGCCTTTTTCTTTTCCGAGTTTTGCCGCCTGAATCGTCTCAGGTGTATTTCCTTTATGACATGCCAGACATATGATTGAGTTTTCTCCGAAATCCTTCGGTGTACTATGAACAAACTCGTTACTGTTGATCCATGCTGAACGAAGTACCTGCGCCTCTCTTTCCATAAATGTCTTTGCCGGATAAAGCGCTCCCAGAGAACCTCCGCATCCTACGAAATAAATATTTTTTACTCCGCCTTTTTCTTTTTTGTTTTCGATAATTTCCGCAATGATTTTCTTAATATCTGTACTTACATATGACATTGTATTACATCTCCTTCTTGTTGTGTATTTCTTTGTTTCTAACCAGAGTGTAATACAATATAATACTTATTGTCAATATATAATTTATTTTCTATTTATTATATACATTTTTATGCAAATGTATTATAATGTGAACAGTAATACTTTATACGGGAGGTTGTTTATGGAATTAAATAATACGATTGCAACGCCACTATACAAACAATTAGAAGAAAAGCTTCAGCATGAGATCGAGACAGGCGAACGCCCTGCCGGAAGCCGCCTCCCCACAGAAAACGAACTAAGCGAAACTTACCATGTAAGCAGAGTTACTGTTCGGAAAGCGCTTGCCGGATTATCCGAATTAGGATATCTCGACCGCAAATCAGGAAAAGGAACTTTTGTCGCAGAAAAGAAGCTCCACCGCAGTATAACGGAAGTCATCAGCTTTACTGATATGTGCCGTATGATGAACGCCACTGCCGGAGCAAAAACGATCAAAATCGCATTAGAAGAGCCTTCCGAACGTGAAATAAAAGAAATGTCTTTAAAACCCGGAGAGAAAATACTTGTATTGGAAAGAATCAGATATATGGATGATGAGCCGGTAATTATCGAACTCAACAAATTTCCCGAATCATTTTCCTTCCTGTTCGGCGAAGACTTAAACGATACTTCTTTGTTTGAAGTTCTGAAAAAACATAATATTATTTTAGATCACTCACGAAAAACTTTAGATATCATCTTCGCTTCTCCTCAGGAAGCAAAGGCGCTTAATATTAATAAAGGTTATCCGCTTCTTCGGATCAAAAGCACGATCCACGATGTTGAGAACACGATTACAAACTTATGTCAGCAGTTATGTATCGGTGATAAATTTACTTTTATTGTCTGACTTTACATTTGGACATTTAATTATGCTCCCCATTAAACAGTTCTTATCATAAAAATCTGTTTGATGAGGAGCATTTTTTAACTTATGTCTGATTTCTATTTACACTTTACACTTGGACTTCCGCATTTGTACACTATGCTTACACTCTATGACTGTACTTACGTTCTGTCCCAACATTTCTTTTTATCTTCTTCCGTAATCGGACGGATCACCTTACATGGATTTCCTACAGCCACGCTGTCCGAAGGAATATCTTTCACGACTACGCTTCCTGCGCCGATCACTACGTTGCTTCCTATCGTTACTCCGGGCATCACCTGTACACCTGCGCCAAACCATACGTTATTTCCTACTTTAATTGGATATGCATATTCCAGACCCCGATTCCTCCTCTCGAAATCAATCGGATGTCCCGATGTATGGAATCCGCAATTCGGAGCAACGAACACATTATCCCCGAAAGAAACTCCGCCTGCATCAAGCACAACCAATCCGTGATTTGCATAAAAGTTTTCACCTGCCGATATACAATATCCGTAATCGCACCAAAAGTCAGGTTCAATGTGAATTTTTTCTCCCGTTTTTCCCAGGATCTTTTTTATTAACCGACTTCTTTTTTCCGTCTCTTTTATCGGCAGATGATTATATTCCTGACATAACGCCTTACACTCTATTCTTTCCCTTTCCAATTCAGAGTCATAATTTGCATCATATAGTTTTTGAGACTGCATTTTTTCTTTTTCCGTCATTACCTTCTTCTCCTTCCCATCGCTGTAAAAATTATAGCTGTTTTTATATTCGATGTCTATCGCCCCTGTGAAAAATAGGGTGAATATTTTTCTCTATATCTCCTCTATGTAAATATTGATCGCAAGATGTATAAACGTATGATATTCCCGCAGATCGACGCCGGTAATCTCTTCAATTTTATTGATTCGATATAAAAACGAATTACGATGGATATGCAGTTATTTAATGGCCTTTCATTTTCACAATGTAATCACTTTAGCATCAATCTCCTTTTGAAAAGTAACATCATGCTCCACGAGAAGCATTGCAGGAGAAAACTGCCTGATCAGCTGCTCGATCTGGATTCTTGAATACACATCGATATAGTTTAACGGTTCATCCCATACATATAAATGCGCCGGTTCACAAAGACTTTTGGCAATCAATACTTTCTTCTTCTGCCCTGCCGAAAAATCTTTCATATCCTTTTCAAACTGCACACGTTCAAAATCCATTTTCCTCAATATCGCTTTAAACAGACTTCATCTATTTTATGAACCTTAGCAAACTCGGTCAATGTTCCTTTTAAATGTGACGTATCCTGCGGAACATAAGAAATGACAAGTCCTGATCCACTCGTAACAGTTCCG
>ENA-OQAA01000387-OQAA01000387.1-human-gut-metagenome-genome-assembly--contig:-NODE-387-length-31164-cov-2.163676_pt1 | contig 31164 bp, 38 predicted proteins | sample MGYA00242489_ERZ504515 | MGnify/ENA primary metagenome ERZ504515 (study PRJEB26092, sample SAMD00036237) | human gut metagenome | host: Homo sapiens | study: EMG produced TPA metagenomics assembly of... | reverse complement strand
TGCCGTTGCTGATGTCGCAATGGATTACGCTGTCAATATCTACCATACAAAAATGATCTTCCGGTCTTATGGAGCAACGGAAGGAAGTGGGGACTAAAGACAGCTCGCTCTCCACTCTGCATAATACATTTCTCTTTATCGCTTTCCTTTTGTTTCCGGCTTTTCTACCGCTTCCGCCTTTTCTGTTTGTTGGGGCTTACCTCCTGTGTGTTCCTTCTTTCTTTTTTGTTTTATCGGACTCTGTATATTTCCCACACTTTTACCCTGATTCTTCCGTTTTTTTGCCTTTCGTCTTCCCGCCTATGGTGAAACGTGATGACATACGATGAAACGGATAGTCCAATGCATTGAAATATAATGTTTTATCAAAATTATGCCTATATATTTGCGGTGACAACAATAGTTTTCAACTCTAAAAATCACAGTTATGGCAAAGAAAAATGTAAGGGACGAACCCATGAAAACACAAGTCACCGAGAATGACCAGCTGAGTGACATTGTCTTCATTCTCGACAAGATGGAACTGCTGTTGCAGGCTATATCCGAAATCGACAAGAACGGCAGGTACAAGACGGTTCCGGCAGACAAGGAACACCGGAACTCCTTTCTGAAAATAGACCGTTATGCCAGCATGTTCGAGAATTTTCTGAAAAACTTCTGGAGCCAGCTCAAGGACCCGACCCGTTTCGGACTGCTCACCATCAAGGAGGACACCCTGGACAGCCCTGAAGTCAGACAGGCGGTGGAAGACATAGCCGCAGGCAGGAAGTCGGATGCGGTGGATGAATTTCTGAAAAATACGAGATTGTACCACGCACCAAGGAAAACCAAAGTATAAACAATCAAAATCAAGAAGAAATGGCAAAGAAAAACCAGACACAGCAGCAGGCCGCCCCGGAAACCGGGCAGCAGCCCAAGTACCGCTACAATGAATCAATGATCAACTGGGAGGAACTGAAACACTTCGGACTGTCCCGGGAGGAACTTCAGGAGCGCGGACTCCTTGACCAGATGCTCAAGGGATACAAGACCAACCAGGTCGTACCCATCAGCATGAATTTCGGTTCCGCTGTTTTGCGCACGGATGCACGACTGTCATTCCAGCAGTCCGTGGGAGGTCCTATCGTATTGGGCATCCACGGTATCCGTCAGAAACCCGAACTTGACCGTCCTTATTTCGGACACATCTTTTCCGAAGAGGACAAGAAGAACCTGCTTGAAACAGGCAACATGGGGCGTGTCGTGGAACTGAAGGGACGTAACGGGGAATACATCCCTTCCTTCGTGAGCATTGACAAACTTACCAACGAGGTGGTTGCCATGCGTGTGGAAAATGCGTTCATCCCGAAGGAAGTCAAGGGCGTGCAGCTGACCGAACAGGAACAGAACGACCTGAGGGAAGGCAAGAAGATATTCGTTGAAGGGATGATTTCCAACGGTGGAAAGGAATTTGATGCCCATATCCAGATCAATGCCGAGCGCAGGGGTATCGAATACATCTTCGAGAATGACAAGCTGTTCAACCGCCAGTCGCTGGGTGGCGTGGAACTGACTAAACAGCAGATCGAAGACCTCAATCTGGGAAAAGCCATCTTCGTGGAGGGAATGGCACGCAAGGACGGTGAGATATTCTCCTCGTATGTAAAGCTGGATGAAGCCACCGGCAGACCTTCCTATACACGCTACACCGGATTCTCCGGAAGGCGCACGTGAAATCTACATCCCGAAAGAAATCAACGGAGTGAAGATAACTCCGGAAGAACAGCAGCAGCTCCGGGAGGGCAAGGTCATCTTCCTCAATGACATGGTCAACCGCAAGGGCGAGGAATTCTCCTCATTCATCAAGGCAGACCTGGAAACCGGACGGCTGAGCTATTCACGCACACCGGACGGCTTCGAGCAGCGTGCGGAGTTCAAGATTCCGGACAAGGTATGGGACGTGCAGCTGAACCGCCGGCAGCGTGCCGACCTCCAGAGCGGCAAGGCCGTGCTGGTAGAGGGCATCAGGGGCTATGACGGAAAGACCATCTCCCAGTATGTCAAGGCGAACTTCAACCAGGGCAGGCTGGACTTCTACAACGAGAATCCGGACCGCAAGCGTGACGCTTCACAGCGGAATGTCGTGGCCAACGCCCAGAAACAGGGACAGGAGGCGAAACAGAGCAGCCGCAGATCCAAAGGTGCAAGCATGGCCTGAAGTAAAATGAATGTATAATCCTAAAGAATCAGAAACATGGAAAAGAACAATGGAAACAATGCGCCTTTCAAGGCGGAAGACGTGAACTGGGAAGAACTGGCCGGAATCGGCATTCTCAAGGACGAACTGGAAATGTCGGGAGAACTCGAAACGCTGCTCAGCGGGGAGAAAACGAAAGTAATGTCACTCAGCCTTGTACTTCTCGGTGTGGACGTGGTGATGGATGCCACCCTTCAGCTGATACGCAAGGACGGCGAACCGCTGATGGAAATCCTTGGCGTGAAGCCGGTGGCATAGCATCCGCTTTTCACCCGATACGACAATCAACCGTCAAATGTCAAACCGCCGTTCCCCGTCATCCATGCCGGTCACGGGGAACGGCTTTAATTTTACAAAAAATGAAGATGAAGCAATCATAGCAGAAAAACCGAGTGTGGGAATGGATATAGCCCGTGTGGTCGGGGCTACCGAAAAGATGGACGGCTACTGTACAGGCAACGGATACATGGTGACATGGGCTCTGGGGCACCTCGTGCAACTTGCCCTGCCCGGCACGTATGGCTATACGAAGACAACCGCCGCTGACCTCCCGATGCTGCCGGACCCGTTCCGGCTTGTTCCCAGACTGATCCGCACGGACAGGGGCACGGTGACAGACCTGGCCGCTTCCCGGCAGTTGAAAATCATTGAGGGGGTATTCTCCAGATGCGAGAGCATCATTGTGGCAACCGATGCCGGTCGCGAGGGTGAATTGATATTCCGTTGGATATATGACTATCTGGGATGCACCAAGCCGTTCATGCGTCTGTGGATTTCATCGCTTACAGACGAGGCTATCCGGGAAGGTATGGCCAATCTCAGGAACGGCAGCGACTATGACAGTCTCCATGCGGCCGCTGACTGCCGGGCAAAGGCTGACTGGCTGGTGGGCATGAACGCCAGCCGAGCGTTGGCGATAGCCACAAGTTCGGCCAACAATTCCATCGGACGGGTGCAGACTCCGACACTCGCCATGATATGTACCCGTTTCAAGGAGAACCGGAATTTCGTGTCTGTTCCTTATTGGCAACTGCATATCACGCTGACACAGGGAGAGGCGCACCGGCAATTCATCCATACGGAGGAATTCAAGGACAAGGCAGCAGCGGAAACGGCATTCGGCAACATCGGCACCGGTTCTCAGGCGACAGTCACACGACTGGAACGCAAGAGGGTCTTCCGGCAGCCACCGCTTCTCTACGACCTGACATCCCTGCAGAAAGACTGCAATACCCATTATGACCTGACGGCAGAAAAGACCCTTTCCATAGCCCAGTCCTTGTATGAGAAGAAACTCATTTCCTATCCGAGAACCGGCAGCCGCCATATTCCGGAAGATGTCATACGGATCATTCCTTCCCTGCTGGAAAAAATCACATCCATATCGGATTTCAAGGCATACGGGGAATCCTTCGACTTGTCCGACCTCAATACCCGGTGTGTGGACGACACCAAAGTGACGGACCATCATGCACTGATCATTACCGGTATCATCCCGAACGAACTCTCCGAAGCGGAATCGGCGGTCTATACCCTGATAGCCGGCAGGATGCTGGAATCTTTCTCGCCACCCTGCGAGAAAGAGCAGCTGACCATGGAATGCACCTGTGAGGGAATGGTCTTCCGTTCACGTTCCTCTTCCGTCATCCGTGCGGGATGGTGCGGTGTTTTCTCACGGAGGGAGGAAAGAGACGGAGACGAACCGGAAGGGAAAGTCGGTACGGCTGTATTTGCCGAAGGGGAAACCCTTCCCGTCATGGGCCGGGGACTGGTACAGAAGAAGACCCTGCCCAAGCCGCTCTACACGGAAGCGACCCTGCTGGGTGCCATGGAGACTTGCGGAAAGGACATTACCGATGAAGAGGCGAAAGAGGCCGTAAAGGATGCCGGAATCGGTACACCTGCCACACGGGCAGCCATCATTGCCACCCTGTTCAAAAGGGACTATATAGAACGATCCGGAAAGAGTATCCGCCTACGGAAAAAGGGCTCTATCTGTTCGAGGCCGTAAAGGATATGCAGGTGGCGGATGTGGAAATGACAGGCTGCTGGGAGAAGGCACTGGCTCAGATTGAAGGGCATACACTCGATACGGAAACGTTCATGCGTTCCATCCGTGACTACACGCACAAGGCCACCGATGAAATACTCCGTCTCGAATTTCCTCTGCCCAAGTCACGTTCCTTCACTTGCCCCAAATGCAAGTGTGGTCATGTCATCATCCGGGGGAAGGCGGCCAAATGTGACAAGGAAGGTTGCGGACTGATGGTATTCCGCCGTTTTCTGAACAAGGAACTGACCGACCAGCATCTGGAACAGCTTTTCTCTTCAGGCTCCACCCGGCTCATCAAGGGCTTTAAAGGGAAAAAGGGGATCTCATTCGATGCCATGGTCGCCTTTGACGAGAGCTTTAACCTGAAACTTGTTTTTCCAAAGCCCAAAGGTGGAAAAGGGAACTGAACCAGTCATTCCATTTCCGGGACAAAGGTAGCGGACCGCCGGTTTCCACCTGCAAGGTCGGGCCTTGCAGGTTTCGGGGAAAATCATCCTCGCCGGGCTCCGGTATTTTCCCCGAAAACCTTGCCTGTGGAGGCAGTCCGCTTTCCGGCCCCGAAATAGGAAATGACATGTTTCACCGATTAATACTGTACGGTCATGAAACAAGAGAGTTTATCGCGAGGTTGAGAACAGACAAACGGATCAGGATGGCGGCATTGGTGCTTGTTGCCTTTGCCGTATTCAGTTATCTGTATTCACGGGGAATATCCCCCGTATGGCAGCGGTAGCCATTGTCTGCTTCAGGGGATTCTTCAGGTTTCTGTATAAGATAGTCTGCCTGCTTGTTGCCGCTGCCATACTTTTCTGCATCCTCAGTTATCTGGTCTTTTAGCAAACAGGAGGAAACATGAGCCGGATATGCTATACCTATTATAATATGGATTCCGACAGAAACAGCGTACGGAACGGAGCTGCCTTGAGGGGCGGCTCTTTTTGTATCTGCATGTCCGTCATTTAGGGAAAGTAGAAACAGCAGGAACAGGAAGGATGAAAATACAGCCATTGACAGACCGAAGAACTACAGGGCAAAGGTGGCAAATGCTTCTGTACGGACGACAAGGTCAGGCCCCTTGCGGGGTTTCCCGGGAAAATCATCCTCGCTCTGCTGCGGTATTTTTCCCGAAAACCTTGTCTTTCCGGAAGCATTTGCAGTAAAGGCCCTTGTAGTTCAACGGGCTGCCAAAGCCCGGATATTCTCAATTTAAATAAAAGGAGTATGCAACAGACAATCATCGCAAGACAGTCACCGGCTCCGGCATGGATTCCGGTGATAGAGAAAAAGAAAAAAATCCGGATACCGGAACCGCACATCAAGCTGCCCGGCAGGGGAGCGACAGGTCCCGTACCTGTTTCCACGCTGTTGAATCCGGTATTGGAAATCTGCAACCATCCCGACAGGAACAGGCTTTTGGCTGAATTTTTCCAGGAATATTGAAACAAATCGTTTTACCATTAAATAATTTAAGTTATGTTTTTCACAGCAATCCACCAGATGATGACAGAAAACGTGGATCTCACGATTGTCATCCGCAAAGCGAACGGACAACTGACCGTTGCCACATTACCCAAGTCAAACGGGCTCAAGGACGAGGCTCAGAACCATATTGTTCCGCTGACCGTTACAGGCACACCGCAGGAACTTGACGCGGGATTCCTTCAGACCGTCACACGGCCGATACAGAAGGCCGGCGGCCTGATTGCGAACATGGCCCAGTTCGAGGCACAGGCAGACAAGGCGGCAGCCAACAGCAAGGCCGCCAGGGAAGCGAAGTCCAAAGAGTCAAAGGAAGAGAGGGAAAAACGGGAAAAATACGAGAAGCTGATGAAGAAGCGGAAGAAATGACTACCGCCAAGAATTATCGGGAAGCCCTCAACCTGCTCGGACAGGCAAAATCCCATGCGAATGAAGCACAGCTGAAAGGGATTGAAGAAAAGATTCAGGCTGTCGACAAGGAAATGAACAAGGGAAGCCTCTTTGACCTGATGGAACGGCAGCCCCAACCGGAACAGCAACCGGTAGTACAGAACCGTACACAACCGCAAACCGCAGCAGGTCATGCAGCCACAAGCGGCTTATGCCCCTGCTCGGCAAGCTCCAGCAAGCAGGCAACCGCAAAGGCAGGCTCCTATGCAACAGCCGGAAAGACCGGAATTCGGACAGCCTCCTGTACTGCAGGCACAACAACAGTCAGGGTTGTGGATGCCACAGCAACCGGAACAGCAGCCGGTACGCCAGCCACTGCAACCGCATCCTCACTATGCTTCACAAAACACCGGATCCGGACAGGATATGTATGGAATGCCTCCGGCAACGGGAGGATGGCAGGATGAATCCTTCCTGCAGGAGGATGAACAGCAGCAGCTTTACTTCTCCGATTCTGAACAACCGGCCTACAATCCGAAAGACTACGAGGATTACATAGACTTTCCGCAATCCATGCTGGAACCGAAATATTCACCTTATCAAACCCGATAAACTATGGCTCTTCAAATCAAAGGGATGTCACGTACATTCAAATTCAAGAAAGGAACAGAGTATGTAACCCTTCAAGATCCGGAACCGAACCTTTCTCCGGATATGGTCATGAGTTATTATTCGAACTTCTATCCGGAACTGACCACGGCAACCGTACATGTCCCTCATCCGGGATGACAGGACCATGTACGAGTTCAAGACAACCATCGGGACAAAAGGCTGACGGTTATGGATAAAGACAACAACAAGAAACAGAAGAAATCATGTGTACCATTGGACGAACAGCAGGCGGAACGGCTGGCAAGGCTCATCATCGGACAGACCGTGCGCAATATCCGGTATGGAACGGACAGGAAAGAAAGGATAACGGTGCCAAGCGGTGCCGTTCCTCTTTTCTGAACACCACGTTTCTGCCCAGACCGCTGCCGAGTCTCTTCGTGGAAGACACCGGAGGAAACAGGTACAATCTCATCACGCAGGAAAATTATGAATTCCTGCGTGATTCTTATTTCAGGTATGCCTGCCTCTTGGGAAAGGAAGCGGTACATACTCCGGGACGTACATTCGGCGAAGGAATCGCAAAACTGCACGAAGAAATGGAAGTCCTTGTCGGAGAAGAACTGAATGTCAATATAGAAGAGCAAAACGGACGGTTGCTGTTCAGGCTCTGGAAAACCCATTGTTGGGGCGTACTGACATTGTATTATTTTCCGGTGAAATTCGTGGAAGATCTCGGTCCGGAACTGAGACGCATCTCCATCACGTTTATCCATCAACTGATGAAGGCAAACGGAATACAGACCGTGCTGGACGAGGACGATACGGACTATGTGCTGACATGGATCTCGGAAGGAATTCCGGACGAGACAGCAGAGGAAAGAAGAAACCATCTGAAACTTCTGCACTCCTACGAGAACGGCAGAATACAAGCACTGCTCCGTAGGGTGGAAGACAGGTGTTACTACAAGAACCTTCCGGAAGCACTTGACCGGTATGAACCCCAAAATGACTATGAGCGGTCGCTGGTCTCCGCCATGAAGGAGGGGTTGGACTTCCTGTCACCGGAGCATGGCATCATGGAATACAGTTACGACCCTTTCTTTGAAGAGGAGCCTGAATGCCTGCCGATGTATCTCCACCAGCAGATTCGTGTAGTCTATGACAGCAACGATATGGTGACAGACTACCTGGTGGATTACTACAATTCATACAGCAGGGAGACCTATGACATCATACCTGCAACGACACTCGCCCTGTCACCGGAAACGGAAAAGTTATTCTGCATGGATGACTATCCGGAGCGATTTCTACAATGGGCGGACAAATTCATCAACATAATCATTTGAACATCATGATAGAGACAAACGAACTTACAAGGACTTTGAAGACCTTGCTTATCCCCAAGGCGGCACTGATTGCTTACGCCTCGGAGAATGAGAAGAATTTCTTTTTGGAGGTACGGGATATAGACGACCGGGGAAATATGACGGAAGGAAGGCCGGTGACCCTGGAATTCATGAACGAACTGGTGAAGGGGTATTCGGAAAGGCACAGTAGCACGCCCTACGGAAAAATACCGTCCAACCTGATGTATTGCGATTCACGAAAAGGAAGCGAACGGTATGTATGGTACAATCCTCCGGGTAAAAGGATGATGTTCTTCATTCCGGGGCTTGAAATCGAGAATGCGGAATACAACCTGCCGGGAGTGATTTACAAGGCGGGGGAACACGGATGAATATATATGCCTACAAGGGCGATACACCCGACGAGGATACGCCACTATATGCCGCACCGTTCTTCAACGTGACCGGATCCAGCGTATGCCTGGGTTCTGCCAATTTAGAGAAACCGAAAGATATGAGCTACGAAAAGCTGCTGCAATACTGGGAAAAGAAATTCTGGCTGACGGAGTTCTCCCACTTGGGAGGCAACGGAAACCCGACTCGATCAAACCTTGTATTGGTGACGAAAGCAGCCAGGAACAGACCTTTCGACCTCGAAGAGTTAAAACCATTGAACAATCTGAAACTTAAAGACATCCTGAAATGAAAAGAGTACACTATATTGACAACTATCTGGTAAACCCGCAGCATCCGGTAACAGTAAATCTGATTGGAGCGGGAGGAACAGGCTCGCAGGTGCTTACCTGTCTGGCCCGACTTGATACTGCATTGAGAGGACTCGGACACCCGGGGCTGTTCGTGACCCTGTATGATCCCGACATCGTGACGGAAGCCAACATCGGCCGTCAGCTGTTCGGGCCGTCTGATCTGGGACAGAACAAGGCGCAATGCCTTGTCTCCCGGATAAACAATTTCTTCGGCAACGACTGGAAGGCGCAGCCGGACATCTATCCGACCGTATTGAAGGATGCCCGACGGGATAATCTGGCCAATATCACAATCACTTGTACGGACAACATCAAATCCCGGATAGACCTGTGGAACCTGTTGAAGCTTTGCCACAACCGACATACTGCACTTACGAAACCCCTTTGTATTGGATGGATTTCGGAAACACGCAGACCACGGGACAGGTCGTTATGGGTACGGTGCCGAAAAAAATAAAACAGCCGGCATCCAAACTGTATGAAACTGTCAGTTCCTGAAAGTAATCACACGTTTCGTGCGGTACTCTCGGGTAAAGGAAGAAGACTCCGGTCCGAGCTGCTCGCTGGCGGAAGCATTGGACAGGCAGGACCTGTTCATCAATTCCACGCTGGCACAACTCGGCTGCAATATCCTGTGGAAAATGTTCCGCAACGGGATGATCGAGCATCACGGGCTGTACCTGAATTTGGAAATGATGAAAGTGAATCCGATAAATATATGAATAGATAGTCAACCGCATTTATATATGTACTTGTTCTTCATACGCCCTCATCCGCTCCAATAAAATTTCTTTCAAATTATCGTTTTTATCTAGGTTGAGCTTACTTCTTATGCTTGAGCGCTGACTTGTAATGTTGCCGCTACTTCTATGCAGTATTTCACATATCTGACTGACTGTCTTATCCTGCACAATCAGCCGGCAGATGCTCAACTCAGATGGGGATAGCTCGGGAAATATACTCCGAAGCATCTCTATATGGCTCTTTTCTGCCTTCATGTGTGAAATGATGGCGGCATAGAGGTTCTTTTTTGTCTTTTCCCCCAGTATGCTTAGCAGCGAACCGTTCTTTTCTTCTGTATTGTCATTGTTTGCCAGTTCAGCGAATGCAAACAGCTCTTTCCTGCTCATCTGAAGCGATTTTAAGAGGGAGGCCTCTTCTGCTTTCAAGGTTTTGTATTCCTTCTGAATGGAATTGATGTTTTTATTTAACAGCCGTCCCAGTATTGCTACCATACCATATATAATGATTATCAAAGGGAGAAATGAGGTCAAAAAAGGTCCATGCGTGGCAATAACACAGGCTATATATGAAGCAACAGCTAATATGGATAACTGGATGGATACTTTATACATATATGCACAGATAGCAATCATGATATATAATATTGATATTACCATATTACTCATAATGAGTAATCGTTGAAAAGAGTAATCGTTATAAATAGAACAATAGATGATTTCTATACTTGTTTCCATATGTATAACGATTAAGATGGAAGAAAACGCTGTATTGATATTGATTTTCTTTGTGAAGTAAAGTATAGTAAATACCAACAATGCCGCAAACTGAATCGCATTCATATAATAGTACAGTGTTCCTGGGAATGGTATACTGAAAGTGTAAGTTGGGATACAGAGAAATACAATACCTAAGAAGAGAACGAATACGTTCTTTTGCTGGTGTTCCATCATTGTACCTTCTTCTATCGAATTATCAATAAATTGTCGATATATAGTTCCTATTGTCATAATTAGTCGATTTTCAGTTGTTAATACACATGTTTATCTTTATCATGTGCAAATGTAATTAGTTTTTTATTGAAAACCAAATATTTATCTATGATATGTAATCATTATAAGTATATGGGGTTTTATCGAATAATTAGGATAAGTATGTAATAAAAAGCATTTAAAGTATTATAAGTATCATATAATTGATGAGATAATTATTATAAGCATATAGTACTTTTACTTTAAGTATTAATAAGTAGTTATGGGCAGCAAATCAAGTATTATAGCACAAAACTTTAAGTATAATCAAGTATAAAATAGTTATTTGACTATTTGCTGAGGAGAAAAATCGGCGTTAATTTTGCACTCAAAATAGATAACGAATGTATAATATATTAGTATGAACAGAAATTTGACAACCCTATTATGTAGCTTGATTGTTGCTCTCTATTCTATATATGGAGCGAACACGTTACATGCGCAGGTGCAGAAAGATTCTGTCCGAATTTTCTTTTATCAAGGGAGAGCCGACCTTGATATGAAATTAAGAAGCAACAAATTGGAGTTGGAGCGTCTGTTGGATTTGTGTTCGTCAATTGAGGATACTACTTTGTATTATAATAATATATCTATCAAGGGGTGGACTTCTCCGGAAGGGGGCATATCAATTAATGGCAGTCTTTCGAAGAAACGAACAGATGCGATTATTGAATTTCTTTCGACCAATGTGCAAAAAAAAATAAACACAATTGACGTGCAATTTAAAGGAAGTGACTGGAATCGGCTTCTGGATTTAGTTAGAAGGGATAAAGGCATTCCATTTCAAGCAGAAGCAATTAACATTGTGGAACAGTTGATGATTTTGGATGAAGCGGAGAAATATAAATACTTTGATAAAATTAGGACTCTACATAGTGGTAGGATCTATGCTTATCTATATCAAAAAGTATTTCCTGAACTACGTTCCACTATTATCCAGTTTGCAAAAAAAAGAAAACCTTGTTCATCCGTTTTAATGGCTGATACGGTTTATATCCATATGACGGATACAGTCTATATACCAGTCAAAGAAATAGAGCGCGATACCATTTACGTTTCGATAATTGCCAATAAAAGACCGTTCTATATGGCAATAAAAACGAATTTGGCGTATGATGCTTTGTTAATTCCGAATATCGGCATTGAATTCTATCTTGAAAAAAAATGGTCAGTCAGCTTGAACTGGATGTATGCTTGGTGGAAAGTGATCAAAGCACAACTACTGGCGTACCTATGGCGGTTGATTTTAGATAAGACGTTTGGCTGGGCAAAAAGTCTGACATAAAACCTCTAAGCGGACATCATTTAGGTGTATACGCTCAGATGTTAACTTATGATTTCGAATTGGGTGGCCGTGGTTATCTGGGTGATAAATGGACCTATGGATGTGGTGTAAGTTATGGTTACTCTCTTCCACTGACCTCACGCCTAAATATGGATTTCACATTGGGTCTAGGCTATTTAGGTGGCATTTACAAAGAATATCTTCCTATTGATGATCACTATGTATGGCAGAAAACTCGCAGGATGAATTGGTTCGGTCCGACAAAAGCAGAAATATCTCTAGTTTGGTTGATTGGAAGAGGCAACAAAAATGCACAGAAAGGAGGTATAAGATGAGAATGGGTATCATTTCGATATTGTTTTGCTCTTGTCTCTTGTCTCTTGTCTCTTGTGAGCATAAAGACTTGTGTTATAGTCATCCACATGACCAAGAGGTAAGAATCCTTTTTGATTGGAGCAATATTCGCGAGGAGAATATTCCGAAAGTGGTTGCTGTCGTCTTTCGTAATGAAGAAACAAATACTGTCGTAGAATTTGCCTTGCCACCGGAAGGTGGTATAGTAATGATTCCTAATGGAGCGTATGAGTTTACAGCTATAATGTGGGTCAATATGGAAACATCTTTAAGGAGACAGATGCAGGCAAAATAGTAACGATCCTGTTTCTCGCAAATTGAAAGGAATATATTATGAGGCTCCTGATTTTTTGTGTTTGGAAAACCAAAAAGTTGTGTTGACAGATTTCGAAAATACCAGGTTAATAACAGCAAAACCTATCAGGCGAACAGCCAAGGTGGACTATAGGATAAATGGCATTGAAAGGTTGGAAAAAGCAGATGCTATCTATGCTGTACTGTCGGGATGTTCAGCCGAATTGGAACTCTATACCGGATGTTGTGTGGAAAGGCATGAAGATGGAATACAGCATAATATAGTATTTGAAGTAGATAAATGGAAGCAGCAAGGATGGTTCTATATGTTTGGAGGCGGATTCACCCCTGAAAATAGAAGAACGAGCGAACATGTCCACATTCTGTCTATATACGCAGTGTATAAGGATAATAAATACAAAAAGTTAGATATTGATGTGACACAACAGATACATTGCGAGAATCCGATAGGTTTACCCATGGAGGATTTTAGTATTGTAGTTGATTTAAATTTGGCACATCCCGATGGTGGTGATGACACCGATGACACTGAAGGTTTTTTCGATCCGGAAGTGAAGGTTGGGAAGACATTGAAATAGATATTCCATTGTAGAATAATAATTTTTTAATTAAACAATAAGAAACGCAAAATTATGAAAAAAAAGAGCTTTTACATTCTTGCATTGGCTGCATTGGCAGTAAGTTGTACTAACGATGAGTTGACGACCAACGAAACTAACGCCGTTGTAGGTTTTCACGCACTGACATCGGGAGTAACCACCAGAGCTGTCAACGAAACCAATAGTGTTAACCTTAAAGACAGTCCGTTTGATGTCTATGCTTTCACAGAAACTGATGGCAAACTGTTCATAGGAAAAGCCTGAGCGAATCCGATTACGAATTAAGCCAGGGTGTTGAAATCCGACACAATGGTTCTGCGTGGGATTATGCTAACCCGGCAGACAAGGCATACTGGCCTACGGACAAAAAACTGAATTTCTTTGCATTCCATCCACAACCAGACCCTAGCGGAGGATATAGCGTGGAGGTCTTTTTCTGCCTCAAAACAAGTGGTGCGTTATTCTGTACCTACCAATGCTAAATTTCAGAAAGACTTGATGTACGCCATTTCACGAGGGGTGGACAAAAATACGAACGCAGGAAAGGTTAAGATATTAATTCAAACATGCACTCTCACAGGCATGCTTCAAAGCAAAAACAGAAATGAATCCATGAGAGTTGATGTTGAAGATATCCAGATCCACAACATTGCTGTTGATGGTGACTTGACATTACCACAGACTGGTACAGATATTTCCATGAAAGATTGGGATACTCAAGAAAAGCAACACATCGCGTTTGAACCGAAGAACCTTGAAACTCCGATTATGGAAATTGGAACAGAAGCCAAAGAATTAACTGGCAAGATGTATTTGCCGCAGGAACTTACAAAGTGGACCCCAGAAAGTAATACCATAGATCAGGCTAATGCAGCCAAACAGAGTTATCTTCCGTATTGTGCAAAATCAAGCAAAATGGAGTTTATCTGTGGGGTAGCGAAGAAAAGGCTTTGAGATTATTTGTTCCTTTTGGTGTAAAATGGGAACCGGGTAAGAGATATGTATATACGCTGATCTTCGGTGGTGGATATAAAGATGACGGTACCCAAGTTCTTGATCAGATTAAATGGGAAGTTGAAGAGATGCCTTGGCAAGATGCTCCATACGATGTGAATGCAGACATAAATGTAAATGTCAACTAATGGTTAGGTTACATAGCCTTACATTGTAAGGGCTATGTTTTTACATAAGAATCCATTATATCTAACTCAAATGATTTACTCTAATATTGAGAGATAATGGAATGGGATATTATATGTTTTGAAAATAATTAGTCGTAAATTCATACATGAGAATCATCTTAATCACAATATTGCTTTTTGCAGCAACCAGTCTGTTTGCCCAAAAGACACGTCATATCTCTGTCGAGATTCTGGGTGCCCAAAACACGGTAGGTATCAACTACGACAGCCGTTTCAAAGGTACATACGGTTTGGGATACCGGGTAGGTATCGGTTATGGCTATGGCAGAAACTCGGGCTGGTTTGACGAGAGTATCAAGGGCGTAGGTGTGCCGCTGGAGCTGAACTACCTTCTCGGAAAGAAGAACAGCAAGCTGGAGCTGGGCTTCGGTGCAAGTCTGGGGATTTATCGCGTGAAGGGAGAAGTGGCATATTATAACAATCTCGAATGGTATTCAGATAGGTATAATACCTATGAAAAGGTTTCTGAATCTTATTACTATACGTCATCGGGCTGTCAGTTCGGTTATTTCCTCTTCGGAGACATCGGCTACCGCTATGAGCGCGCCGGCGGATTCATGTTTCGTATAGGAGTGTCTCCGTCCTTTAATTTTGGTGACAAACATGGAGTCACAAAGTCTTTCTTCTACCCGTACCTCGGCTTCGGATGGTCGTTCTAGGGTTTTAGCTGGAATAGACGCTCCCATCGTCACGGTAATGGCTACTATATTTCACCTCTGATTCAATTAAATAAAGTAGTATGAAGCTTTCTATGTTTAATCAAACTAAAATAACTCTCAGAAGACTGTTATTCTTGCTGTTGTCTGCTCTTGGATATGTTACCTGCTGTCACTGCCTTACCTCCTGCGGCGATGAATATGAAAAATTTCAAGGTATTGAGTTTAAAACGACAGGGGTAGTTCTGTCTCCCATAAACTCACTTTTATATCATGGCAAATTGGATGGTTCCGCGACTGATGTCACGATTACAGCTATAGGCAAAAACGCTAACTATGGATTCCTGTCTCTGATCAATACAGATGACTGTCTCTATGAGGTCACGGATGATGACTGGAAGCAGGCATTGCCTTATACTGTATGCGAAAAGACATGGGGAAAGATAGAGCTCCTGTCCGCGTCACCTTATTCCATCCGTCTGACTCTGAATGTAAACCAGACAGGGGATGACAGAAACCTCGAACTGACATTCGGCGGCGGATATGTAATTTCTACTCTGACATTGAATCAAATGAAGAGGCAGTAAAACATGACGAAGTTATCATTCTTATTCTTTATAATGACAATTGTAAAGTATTTAGAATAACTGCAATAACAGGAATCCGAAAATAAGATTTATATGAAAAATTGTATAACAAAACTTCTTTCTTCATCCGTGCTTATTTGCTGTTTTTGGAGTTATTCTAAAGAAGATACAGGAGCAACATATAATAAACATATATAACAGGATACCTTAGTCCAGAGTCTGCAATTATTAAAGAACAAGTTTTCAAGAATAAATCTACGAACACTAAATTGGTTTCGCGGAAATTTGTATTAAAATTCAACAAATAGCCAAAATATAAGCAATGAGTACCTATAATCACATACCCATTCCAAAACAGTGTCTTCTCTTTCTTTTAGACATCTCTGTATAAAGATGAATTTTTCAATGGAATTTATCTATTTTTTATTGTTCTGAAACTAAATATGAAATTATTATTACAGCATAAAATTCTATTCGGTTATTTGATATGCATAGTAGTCATAGGAACATGGTCGCTATTTTGTTACACGAACGTAGCCGAGTTCTTCAGATAGAGACTGAAATGAAACACCTTCACCATGTACAGCACAATGTGAATACAGCCCACCGTTACATCACGCTTCTTGCTATGCATGGCGAAACTGCACTTGCCTGGGAAGAGGACGATTATACAAGCTATTGTTCACTCCGTCTCCGCGTAGACTCTATACTGCAATCCATGCACAAGGAAAACGTGGAGTTTGTCAGCAAAGAGCAAATTGACTCCCTTAGACATATGCTTGCTAGTAAAGAAGAGCATCTTTACCAAATCATGCAGGCGTTTCGTAGACAAGAGAATTATAATGATTTGCCACTCAAAAGCTTACCCAAAGAATTTCAATCTAAAACCATTATACGCAAGAAAAAAGGACTTGCTGGTTTTTTGGGTGCAAAAGAGACAGTAAAAATTACACCTTCTGAATCTTCTGTATTACAGTCGTTAAATAAAAAAATTCTCTCCTTTCAAAGAGAACATCAGGAGTCCATAGATACGAATATTGATAGTTTGCGTAAACACAATAAGGAACTCAATAAGGAACTTCGCACCTTAATTACCTCAATGGATGAGCAGACTAAATGTATTCTTCAAGAAAAGGAACATAATCTTCAAAAATCGTACGATCAATCTACTCTTATTATAACATGGCTCGTTTCATCTGCTCTTTTTATGCTTGCTATATCTTACTTGATTATTCAAAGGGACTTACGAGAAAAAACAAGGACGAAAATACAATTGGAGGAAACAATCAAACAGAATACGGCACTCCTTAATATGCGTAAGAGTATCATCCTTACCTTGTCGCACGACATCAAGACCCCTTTGAGCATCATAACCGGGAACCTTGAATTGGCCATGAAAACGGAGGAGGAAATGCAGCGGAACATTTTCCTGAAACACATCGGGGACGAATGCCTCCATGTGGTACACCTTCTCAACAACCTGCTGGATGTGTATCACCTGAACGAGGCGAACGAGAAACGCTGGGATGTCCCGTTCAACCTTCAAGAAATGCTGGAGCGTACTGCTGCGGGATTCTCGCATATAGCCAACGACAAAGGCATCCGGTTTGTCAGTGATTTCAAGGATACGGAAGTCAGGCTGTATGGCGATGCGGTCCGCATTGAACAGATTATGCACAACCTGCTTGCCAATGCGGTTAAATTCACCGAATCCGGCACAATCAGTTTCCATGTCCGTTATCACAACGGAATTCTGACGCTGGAAATCAAGGATACCGGCATTGGAATGACCGAGGAGACGCTTTCACGTATCTTCCGTCCTTTCGAGCGCAAGGATTCTGCCGCCAATGCCGACGGACATGGCTTGGGACTGTCCATCACGCAAGCTCGTAAAGCTGCTTGACGGAAATATCAAGGTGACAAGTTCCATCGAGCAGGGAAGCACGTTCCGTGTAACCCTTCCGTTACGGCAAACGGATGAACCGGTGGAAAACGAGGAGCCGGTTGAGCTGCATCTTGAACACCTTCCTCATCGTGTACTGATCATCGATGACAACATCATGCAGAGGGATGTCATCAAGCAGATGCTGGAACGCAACGGTATAGCATGTACGGCATGCGCTTCGGTCAAAGAGGTGGTCAAGGCCATGCGCGACATGGATTACGACGTACTTCTCTCTGACATACAGATGCCCGGTACCGACGGATTCGAACTGCTTGCTCTTTTACGTGGCTCAACCATCGGCAATTCGCGTACAATACCCATAGTCGCCATGACCGCACGCAGCGATTACGGGAAGAAAGACTATCAGGAAGCTGGATTTGCGGCCTGCATCTATAAACCGTTCTTTCTTTCGGATTTGTTAGGTCTGCTTTCGACCATAAAGACTTGCCGGAAGGATGAAAACCGGAAGGTGGACTTCAGCACGATGCTGGCAGAGGTCGATGACAAGGCAAAACTGTTAGGCTCCTTTATTGAGCAGTCAAGACAAGACGCGGATGAACTCGCTTCGGCTATGCATGGCAATGACCGGAAAAGGCTGCGTGAGATTGCCCACCGTATGCAGCCGATGTGGGAACTGTTGCAGATGGAAGATACCTTGTCCGCCTATCGGAGCCTGCTAAAAGACAGTACCACAGGCGATGACACCGTATGGGAATATACAAAACGAATCATGGAATATACCGCCAAGCTAATAGCGGAAGCGAAAGAACGAAATAAAAAAACTAGAAAATGAAACGGAAAATACTGATAGTTGAGGACAACATAAGCCTGTCGCAGATGCAGAAGGACTGGTTTTCACAGGCGGGGTATGATGCGGTGACGGCCATGAACGAACCGGCTGCCCGCTCGTTGATACGTAAGATCGCATTCGATTTGATTCTTTCGGATGTGCGTCTGCCGGAAGGGGACGGCATCTCCCTGTTGGAATGGCTCCGTAAGGAAAAGAAGGATATCCCATTCATCATCACAACCGAATATGTATCGGTTTCGGATGTAGTACGTACCATCAAACTGGGTGCAATAGATTACCTGCCCAAACCGGTACACAGGGAGCATCTGCTGGAACTGACCGAGGATGTGTTCCAGCCTATGGTCACGGTACGGAAGAAGGAGAAGGTGCTGTTTCACCGGACAAGTCCAAAAATTGAACAGGTGGAAAAATACGCCCGTCTGGTGGCCCCTTCTGAAATGGCTGTAATGATACTCGGTGCCAACGGAACCGGAAAGGAATCGGTAGCACAAAGTATTCATCAATGTAGTGAACGCTGGAATAAACCTTTCGTGGCGGTGAATTGTGGGGCATTGCCCCGTGAACTGGCAGCCTCTCTTCTTTTCGGACATGAAAAAGGAGCATTTACCGGTGCCGATACCGCCAAGGCGGGCTACTTCGGTATGGCGAAAGGCGGAACATTATTTTTGGATGAGATCGGAACAATGTCTTATGAAATTCAATCCATGCTTCTCCGTGTGTTACAGGAAAGTACCTATACACCAATCGGCAGCAGTAAGGAACGAGTAGCAGATGTGCGGATCGTCTCTGCCACAAACGAGGATTTGCAGCAGGCTATCAAGGAGGGGCGGTTCAGGGAAGACCTCTATCACCGTTTGAACGAATTTGAAATTCAACAACCATCGTTAGCTGAATGCCCGGAGGACATCCTTCCCTTGGCTGAGTTTTTCCGTGAACGCTATTCAAGGGAGCTGAAACGGGAAACAAGTGGTTTTTCCGATAATGCCAGAAGCAGGATGCTTGCCTATTCATGGCCGGGTAATGTGCGTGAACTGCAAAACCGGGTGAAACGCTCCGTGCTTGTTTCGGAATCACCGGTATTGGAAATGGAAGGTTTGGATACAGAAATCCATCAGCATGATAGTGAATCAACTGCCACACCTGCTATCCGCCCACTAAAGGACGAAGCGCAGGAGAAAATGAACATCATCAATGCCCTTAAAGCCTGCAACGGACACCGGGAACAGGCGGCATCGATGCTCAAGATCAATCCGGCAACGCTGTACAGAAAGATGAAAAAATACGGGTTGAATTAAAAAATGATGTCCGTAGCTAATGCAAATCTCGCTGAATATGTGTACTTTTGCAAGTAAATAGAGAAAAAAGCGGCATATCGTCTGTGAGACGGTTGCCGATTGTATATAACATAAGAGCGCAAGCTTCTCAGACAGAAATCTGGTAAATTGACGTTAAAGGAGAATGATTGCGTAATGCTTATGCTATGCTTTGTCATAGCGTGGTATTGCGTATTCTCCTTTAGGCTTTACCAGAGCCGCTGTCTGAGTGCGTGATAACCACGCTTCTTTTTTTGACAGATGGCATGGCAAAGATACAGGCAGTAACGGTAATGACGCTGGACGGTTTCCTGCCGGAACCTGACAACGTGCTGACGCAATGGGTAATGAACCATAGAAAAGGGTTTGTTCATTGGCGGGAACACTGTAATGCCTGGATTCTACCTCACTCCATTCTGGATCTGCTCTGCGAGAAAGACCACAAAAACGCTTCTTTTACCTATCTGGCAGAAGTTCATGATGCAGAATCCCTTGAACTTCTGCGGGGACTTTTCCACTACAATCTTGTGGATGAATTTATAGTTTATCTGTTTCCTTATTCTATGGGAAAGGGACATTCCGTACAGAACATTCTTCCTTCCCGGCAGTGGCAGTTGCATAAAGCCGTTGCTTTTTCCAACGGTATCTGCCGTCTGATTTACCGCAATCCTTGCAGGATGTAACTTGCATTTTGCGAGATTTCTTGCATCCTGCAAGGGCTTATTTCCATCATTTCTTTTCTCTGAAATTTTTATTTCACTGTATTTCAATGGAATATCGATGCTATTCCATGAAACATGGTGACATTGGCATACCGTTAGCCTATACCATAATATAACCTGTTGCGCGACAAGGTGTAATCACCCGATTATTTACACTCAAAGACAGACCGTATTATGATACAGATAGACCGTGAAACCTTCCAGATGATGCTCCATCAGATCATGGAACGGTTCGACAAGATTGAAGACAGACTGAACCGCATGAACCGCCAGACTTCTGCCCTTGACGGCGACAAGCTGCTGGACAATCAGGACATGTGCGAGCTGCTCGGCATAACCAAGCGTACCCTCGCACGGTACCGCCAAAAGAAACTCGTGGCGTATTACATGATTGACGGGCGTACCTATTACAAGTCTTCTGAGGTAGAGGCATTCCTCAACCAGAAGGGAAAACGTATGCCGGCAAGACTGAAAAACCAGATGGAATAATAAAACAGAAAAGAATATGGAACTTGTATGTATTGACAAACAGACTTTTGAAGAGCTGCGTATCCGCTTCTGCAAATTTGAGGAACGGATGACACACATTTGCCGACCGGTAGAGGACCTCGGCCTGAAAAACTGGCTGGATAACCAGGAAGTGTGCGATGTGCTCCGCATCAACAAAAAGACTCTTCAGGCATATCGGGCCAAAGGGATACTTCCCTTCAGCCGTATAAAGAACAAGCTCTTCTACAAGCCGGAAGATATACAGAGATTGTTGGATTTGAGTTATCACCCTTTAATAAAGAGCAGATTATGAGCTATCATTTCATAGACAGGAAAGACCCGCACATTGATGTGATGTTTCAGGGATTGGAGAAATTGGAGAAGATGCTTTCGGTATTGGAGGAAATCCCGAGAACGCTCTTCAACGGTGAACGCTTCCTTACGGATGAAGAACTTTCCAATGTCCTGCGGGTGAGCAGACGCACATTGCAGGAATACCGTACATCCGGTGTAATCCCTTACTACCTGGTACAGGGAAAGGCTCTCTATAAAGAGTCCGACATTATGAAAATACTGGACGATGCCTATAAGCGGTGCCGGGAAGAACAACGCTGGGTATAGCTGGCATCATTAAAGTCAGAACGGAGAAACGACCTGCCGGGTTGCGGTTGTTTCTCCGTTCTCCTTTCATACGGCTTGCGGTTTCCGTTTCCGTTTTTTCTTTGTCGTGAAATCCTCTTCACATAATTCTATGCTGTTACCGAAGCCGGTGGCTCTCAAGCGTTTCATGTCCTCGTCCACTTTTGTGTCCGTGACCTGTGCGTAAATTTGCGTGGTGGAAATGGAGGTATGTCCCATCATACGGCTTACCGTCTCTATCGGGACACCTAAAGAGAGAGTGATGTGGGTTCCGTAATTATGCCGGGCCTGGTGGAAGGTCAAATCAAATCCATAGGTCTTTCCCAATTCTTTTGTCAGCATGATAAAATAACAGCGTCCGTAAATGTTGAATACCTTGTCCCCGGTTCTCTGGCTACGGTACTTCTCTATGATTTGGAGAGGAATATCCAGCAGACGGACAGAGGAAAGCGTATCGGTCTTTTGGCGGTGGATATGAATCCACCAAGTGCCGTCGTCTGCCTGCGTAATATCATTTACTGACAACCTCTTCAAATCCGCATATGCCAGTCCGGTAAAAGTCGAAAAGATGAACATATCCCTCACGAATTGTAATTGCGGCTTCTCTACGGGAGTAGTCATCAATGTCTTGAGGTCCTCCAGCTTCATGTGGCGGCTTCTTCTTTTGGGGAGTTCGGGGTGCAGACGGCAGTATGGGTCTCGTCTCAACGTGCCCTGCTGACAGCCGCACCGTGAGTTTCTTCAAGCGGTACAGATGCTCATGCACGCTTTTGGGCTTCAGATTGCGGTCGGTGCGCAGGAAAACTTCAAAATCGTCATAGAACACCCTGTCAAGACTTCGCAACGTGACATCTTCCATACCCTTCTTTTCCCGTACAAATGCGGAAAGATGTTTGTATGAACGCTGATAGGACTCGTATGTCTCCCGTATGCGGTCTATCCCGACACGTTTCTTGAATTCCTCATTATGTTCCCTGAAGAGAGCCAGCAGGGTAAGCGGTTTCTGTCCGATACCTTTGACTGCATTCTTGACCAGTTCTGCCGTGATGAAACCCAGGCTGTTCTTTATCCGATCATAATGTCCGGCTATCTCGCTTGTCAGGTCATCTATGGCGCGGTTCACAGTAACGGCATTCTCGCTTCGTCCATCTGCACGCCCTTTCTCCGGATTCCAGATAGCCGGATTGACAGATACTTTGGTACCTATCTGAGCCCATTCGGCATCGATGCTCACCTTGCACAACAACTGGCACATCCCGTCCTTGCGTATTTTTGTACGGTTGATATAAAACAGCACGGCAAATGTGCTGCGGTGTTTGGTATTCTGTTTCTCAATATTCTGTTTCATATACTTTCCATTTAAGGGTTTATTAAATGACGACAGAAAAGCGTTCTGAAATTTTCCGGTTCAGTGCCTTTGTATCGGCATCTATCTTGTCATCGGTTACTTTCGCATAAATCTGGGTGGTTTCTATCTGACTGTGTCCAAGCATTTTGCTGACTGTTTCAAGGGGTACGCCATGGGAAAGCGTTATTTCCGTAGCGTATGTATGACGCGCGGCATGAAAGACCAACGGACGGTTTATGTGGCAGATTTGCGCAATCTCTTTCAAATAATGGTTCAGCATGGAATTGCAGTACATCGGCAGCAACTTGTCATCGGGAGCAGTGTCGCTGTACTTCTTCAGAATCTGTAGCGGCAAATCAAGCAGCGGAATCTCAAATTCTATTTTGGTTTTCTGTCTGGCACTTTTTATCCACCATGTCCCATCTTCTGCTGAACATAGGTTGCTTTTAGTCAGCAGACACATGTCTCTATATGAAATCCCGGTAAAACAGGAAAACAAAAACATATCACGGACATGGTATAATGTCTGTCTGTGAAGCGGAGTGGTCATGATTCTATGTAACTCTTCTGCCGTGAGATATTTCTGTACGGCTTTAGGACGCACCGGCTCGTATCCCAAAAACGGACTGGCGGCAATGATACCGTCAGCGATGCTTCGCCGACAATCGTTTTCAGTTGTACGGTCAGATTGATGATTGTTCCGGGGGCGAGATTGCGTTCTGTCCGAAGGTATAAATCATACTTGTCAATAAAGGAACGGTCCAGTGCTGAGAACGGAATATCGGAGAGTTTGTATTTTGCCTGCAAGAATCTTTCGATATGGTTGTAGGCATTCCGATAAGCACGCAAGCTTTTCATGGTACGGTTTACTCCCACACGCTTTTCAAAACAACTGATAAATCGTCTGAAGTAGCCCAAAAGAGTTTCCTGTCCGCTGGCCATTCCTAGCAGAATACTTTTTATCTCTTCTGCTGTCACACCGTCACGTACAGCCGACAGTTCTGAGTAGATACTTAAAGCCATTGCACGAATCTCGTCCAGACGGTTGTTTATCTCCTTTGCCGCCACACTCTTGCCTGATGCACGTCCGGAAGTCCAGCGCGACTGTGACACTTTCATCTTAACACTGAATGCCGCTTCCGAGTATTTCCCGACGCTTAACTTAGCCATTACAGGGCAGTTTCCGTCAACATCCGCCTCGCTCTTTTTCAGGTAGAACGATACCTTTACATTTGCTTGATTCATAACTAATTCCTTTGTTTGCAAAATTTATTATATAGCGAGCAAATGAATGGCATGAAAAATATAGCGGAACGGAGAATAAGGTCCTTCGCCTAACAAACAAACCCTGTCTTTTTTTCTAATACGGAAAAATATGACTAAGTTGCATGATAGACATAGCAAGAAACATCGTTCCATGCAGTGATAAACAGGATATGAAAAGTAGAAATGGAAGCTATTTCCAACCCTCTTTTTCAACCCGAAAAAGGCAACGGATAAGTAGCGATTTGTTTTCCTAACTCCCTCAAAAACGGTCAAAAACCACAAATGGAAGAATCTGGAACAAAACTACATATTCCTTTAGTTCTCAAACACTTTGTACTATTTCCTCAAAAGTTATCCGTATGTGGGCGAGTTTGATTATCTTTGTTTCATGTTAGAAGCGATTGATTTAACGAAACGATATGAGGATGGGCATCTGGCTCTGGATGCTTGAACCTCCGGATCGAACCGGGAGAGATCTTCTTTCTTTTGGGGGCGAACGGGGCGGGGAAGAGTACGACCTTAAACCTCTTCCTCGATTTCATCCGTCCCACTTCCGGGCGGGCCTTGGTGAACGGGGTAGAGGTCCGTTCCAAGCCGGCGGAGATACGCCGTCATATCGCCTATGTCTCCGAGAACGTCATGTTGTACGGAGACTTTACCGCCCGGGAGAACTTGGAATTCTTCACACGCCTTACCGGGAAACGCTTGGATCGGAGGGACTATTATCAAGCGATGCGTCGTGTCGGCCTGCCGGAAGAAAGCTTCGAGCGTAAGTTGAAGACCTTCTCCAAGGGAATGCTGCAAAAAGTAGAGATCGCCGCCCTCTTGTTGAAAGACGCCGACAATATCGTGATGGATGAGCCTACCTCCGGCCTGGATCCCCGGAGCACCGCCGAGTTGATGCAACTCTTGCACCATCTCCGCTTGGAAGGAAAATCGATACAGATCTGTACCCACGACCTGTTCCGTGCCCGTTCCTTGGCGGACCGGGTAGGGATCATGAAGGATGGGCGCTTGGTCATGATCCGTGCCCGTGACGAGTTCTTGCATGATGACCTGGAACGCATTTACCTTGATTATATGCAGGAGGCTATCCTATGAGGAATGTATGGATATTCGCTCGGAAGGAGTTCCTGCTAAACGTCCGCTCGTCCCGTTTTGTGGTAGGATTATTGCTCTGCTTGGTGATCGTGCTTTTCACGATGATTGTCAGCGTCAGCGATTATCAGATACAAAAAGAGGTATGTGAGGCAGAGGCGAGACAGGCGGGGGAGGAAATGCGCTCCTGCTTGGTATGGTCTAAAGTGAGTCCTAAGCTCGTCCGTGAGCCGGAGCCTTTGAGCCTGCTCAGCCGGGGGATCACGAATAAGTGGGCTATATCGTCTCCATCGACTTATGGGAAATCCCGTTTCTGCCACTTCAATTTAACTGGGCGCAAAACAGCCCGTTCATGAAAGTGTTTCCCCCGTTTGATTTCTCGGCGGTATTGAGCGTTATGATCTCGCTCCTTGCGCTGGTCTTTTCCTATGATGCGGTGACGAGGGAAAGGGAAGAGGGGACGCTTCGTTTCATCTTCTCCTCGTCCGTGAGCCGGCATAGCTTCTTGTTGGGGAAGTGGCTAGGCGTGGTATTGACCGTTTTGCCGATCTTGCTGGCTTGCTTTTTGCTGGCGCTCGGCTTGGTGGTGTTGGGAGGCGGCATCCGTTTTTCGGGCAGCGAATGGATGGGCGTAGGGTGGATGTTTTTGGCTTCGTTTGTCTATTTGGCTTTCTTTGCCTCGTTCGGTATCTTGGTGTCGTCGCTGACGGCCCGGTCGGTAACCTCAATCGTGCTCTGTATGCTCAGTTGGCTGATATTCCTGTTCGTGATTCCGGCTTTGTCCTCCTACGCTTCCCGGAGCATGGTGGCCTTGCCCTCCTATAAACAAGTGGAGAATGAGAAGGTGAAACTTTTCTGGTCGATGAGAGGAGAGTGTAATAAGCGATGGGTGGAGCTACGGGATTCCATGAGGCTCCAGTCTCTTCAATATTTATTTAACATGGAGGATGGGGAAGGCATGAAAGATATCCGGGGAGGTTCTCGCTTGGTGCTGGAACATACCCGCCGGATGGCCGTCGTAGAGGCTAATATACGGATGGATCATGCGGAGCGGCTCTGGAAACTGGATAAGGAATACTCGCGTATCTTGTCTGCACAGCGGAAGTGGCAGGATATCTTGAATCTTCTCTCCCCGTCGGCTACTTATATCCGTTTGATGGCCCGGCTGGGTAATACCGATGCCGATGCGCTTTTGTCTTATATGAGCGATGCCCGCGACTATCGCGAACGGTTCATCCAATACTTGACGGATCAGGACCTGTTCTATTCGGCCTCTTATGTGACCCCTTGCCGGGAGGATGAGTTCATGCCCCAAGCGGAATGGGAGGCGTTAGAGCGACAATGGGAGAGACTCCAGAAGGAAGATCCTGCCGCTTTTGAGAAGACCATGAAAGAGGCTGAGAAACAGTATGCCGACGCGAACTACTCGCCTGTGGATGTTCGGGATGTTCCTCGGTTTTGCCCACGGGAATTATCCGGCTGGCAACGGGCGAAGAAAGGGATGCGGGCATTTGTCCTCTTATCCCTCCTGCTTATCGGGTTCTTATCGGGTGGTATATATATTTTTAAAAGATATGATTTGCGATAGTCTTATAGTATATCGTCACGAGGTGAGCCGCCTGCTGCGTAGTTTGCGCTTCCGGGTATCGTTCGTGCTTATCGTGCTGTTATTTGCCGGCGGAAGTCGTTTGTTTGTCTCGCTCTACATGGAGCAGCAGGCTACTTATAAGCAATTGGTGGAAGATGAGGAGCAAAAGGAACGTGAGTTGAGCGATAACCTGACGAATTTCGCGAATCATCTACGAATATTCCGTTACTCTCCCCGTACGGACGGTTTCCTGTATGGCTGTAAAGAGGAGGAAATGGTAAACTCCATTCAATATAATGTATGGAACGCGGGAAGGCTGGAGGTGGAACAAGGAATGTTGAACCCTTTGCTGGACACGAAAAGCTCGGTGGACTGGACGTTTATCGTCTCGATTTTCATTAGCTTTATTGCCCTGTTATTCTCTTATGATTCGATATGTGGAGAGAAACGGGATAAGGTGTTAGGCTATTTGTTATCTTATCCCATTTCCCGGAGGAACTATTGGATCAGTAAGATATTCTCGCATATATCCGTTGTCATGCTCTTATTGCTAGGAGGCATATTCGTGGGATTATTAGCCTTAGGCGATATGTTACCATCCATCTATACGCCCTCTTTCATTTATAAGTTACTCGGATTTATCGGAATCAGCCTTTTACTGATCACGTTATGCGTCTGCTTTGGACTTTTCGCCTCCGTCATGACAAGGCATTCGAATGTAAGTCTGCTGATCTGCGTATCCTTCTGGCTGTTTGGGACTATTATCATCCCGAATAGCGCCACATTCTGGGGCTATACCCTTTATCCGACCCCTTTATTGCGAGACATAGCCCAAGAGGTAGAGGCGAAGGAGAGCCAATTGACCAAAGAGGCACCTCCCGGTAGCATGGCGCAACAGAGTGAGAATCCGTTTTATCCCTATCATGAACGCCGTGCGATCCTGTGGATGAAAAAGAAAGAAGTAAGGGAGAAATCCTATCGGGATTACTACGAATGCCTGATCCGCCAGTTCGAGGGAGTCCGTCGATTGACCCTCCTGTCCCCAACCGTCCAATACGAGCGGGCGATGGAAGCCCTATTAGGAGGAGCCATTTACGATTCCAGCAAAATTGGCGTGATTTACAAGCCTTCCAACTTACGTTCCTCGCATGGTTCAAGCAAAAAGACGCCGAGGACCCGGAAAGCCCACATTGGTATAATCCTTATGAGGATGTCTCTACCAGCCGAAAGTCGTTTGATATAAAAGAAGCGCCTCGATATCAAGAAAGAAGCGTTCCCTTAGAAGAACGTCTTGCGCTTATCGGCCTGTATGCGCTGACCACGTTTTTCTTTATCGCCTTACTGGTATGGGGAGGGTTTCGCTTATTGGAAAAGTACGATGTGCGATGATAGAAATGATTAGTAGATAAGAATGGGCATTGTAGCCACCTTTGAATGGGCATTATAAGAAGGTTACAATGGGCATTCTAATCACCTTATAATGCCCATTGTAATATTGGGTTACGCCTTAGCGCTTTTTTGTGAGAGCTTTTCTAGGAAATATACGATCCCGAAACCTAAGATCATCAATCCGACGGCCTCCCAAACAAACTGATTCGGAGCGATATTCGCCTCAACCAACGGCTTGGTCATGCCATGGCTATCCACATAGGTCTCGATCGTTTCTTTCCAAGGCCATACCTTGTTAAGCGAACCCAACATGAATCCGGCCAATACGGCGATCGTTATATCATGGAATTTACGAAGGGCGAATGACAACACGCGGGAGAACGTCGTGATACCAATAGCCGCACCCGCTATAAACACCAACATAACGGGAACGTTAAACGTCTTGACCGCCTCCATGATATAGAAGTATTTTCCGAGCAACACTAAGATAAAGCTACCCGAGATACCCGGCAAGATCATGGCGCAAATAGCGATCGCCCCACAGAGGAAGATAAAGAGTAAATTACTCGGAGTCTCGGCGGGAGTCGCCACGGTGATATAAAAAGCGATCACCGCCCCGACAACAAAACTCAAGATCGTCTTCCAGTTCCATTGCCTGATATCCTTAGAGACGAACCAAGTAGAGGCCAGCACCAAACCAAAGAAAAAAGACCATACCAAGATCGGATGGTACACCAAGAGATACGTAATGATCTTCGCCAGCGAGAATATACTAATACCAATACCACCCACGATAGAAAGCAAGAAATTAGCGTTGATCCCTTTCCAGAAGGCCGCTATTTTCCCCGTGAATAATTGTTTCAATGTCGTCCCGTTAATACTTTTGATAGAGTCGATCAGTTCCTCGTAGATACCTACGATAAAGGCGATCGTTCCTCCCGACACGCCGGGAACGACATCCGCCGCTCCCATACCCATACCTTTTAATACTAAGAAACCGTAGTCCTTGAGATTTCGTTTGTTAGGCATATTACATTATTAATTGTCTAATTACTGTTATCTTTATTCTTTAAAAACTCTTTTACCAGATCCTCGGGTTGGATATGTTTCTTCTCTTTATCGGAATCGATGGTAAAGTCCGCGAATACTTCTGGTCCCACTTTACGAAGCAAATAAAGAAGATCATCTCCGGATATTTGGCCGATATGCTCCATGAAATTTTCCATATCACGGTTATCCAGATAAGCCATAGCCAAATGGATGTGAATCATTGGAGTCTTCGGGTTGATTTGAAGGACTTTCTTGTAATAAGAGATCGCCTTATCTACATCTCCCTTAGAAAGCAAATATTGTCCGGCATGAAGCAGGCTGTTGCATTCTTCTTGAGTTTCCGGATTAATACTTTTCTTATCGATGATCTTGAATATCTTATTCGTAATAGCGATAGCCTCCTCCTTTTTCCCGCTATCAAGCAAGCAAAGCGCTAAAAGAGAAAGGAGACGGACATTGTTCGGATACAATTGCGCCGCCTTGAATAACATGATGGAAGCCTCGTTGTCGCGCTCAGTCTCGGTACAACAACGGATATAATTGATATAATTGGTCGGCCCATCCTCCATATCCGGATCGTTTATGATCGTGGAAAGCAGTTGGTAAGCCTTCTCATATTGCTCCAGCTTCATATAACATTCCGCCATGAGTGGAGAGATACGGCGCATCACCTCCTCATCACCCTCGATTTCTTGATATTCCTCGATCGCCTTCTCATAGCTCTCGTTCATATACAGGCAGTACGCTTTCAATATTTTCAGTTCCGTATCGGAATCATCACACGTCAAGGCGAAGTCGAAAGCCTCGATCGCTTTCTCGTAATCGCCAACCATGGAATGTAGCCTTCCCAGCGTAAACCAATACTCGTATGAGAAAGGATTCTTATCGATTAGCTCATTACATAACTCGATCGCCCGGGGAACGTCTCCTTCCGTCTCGAGGATGTAGCAAAGCTCATTCTTAAGGATCAAGTTATCCGGAAATAAAGCCAAGCCACGGTCCACGAAATCGCGGGCCTCTTTGTTCATGTCTAAATCATTCAGGATGGGAGAGATGTACTCGAAGACTTCCTCCAAATAGTCACAATCCCTAGTGATCAACTCTTCCGTGATCTCCAGAACCTTGGGATATTGGTTGAGCGAGCAATAGCATTCCATTTTTAACATATCCAGATCTTGGTTATCAGTCTCCGCTATATTCTCGAGCAGAGTGAGAGCGCTCTCATAATCCTCGTTATACGCGAATTGCCTGCCTTTCTTGATTTGCAAGGCGGAATTACCGGGATGAAGCTTTAGCCCGAGGGCTAAGACTTCATCAAAGTAAGTATAATCGTTCGAATCTTCAAAGCTGTCCAACATTTCATCGATTTGATCAGCGTCGAAATAAGGCTCCTTACCCTCTTCCTTCGCTGAAAGATAATGTTGTAACAAGCGTGAGATATCGTCTTTTTTCATTTACTATTCTTTATTTATTAATCTTGCTCCACGTGTCCTTTAGCCCTACGGTACGGTTGAATACCAAGTTGTCGGGGGTGGATTCGCTATCTATGTTGAAATAGCCGATACGCTGGAATTGAAGGTAGGAAAGCTTGGGCAAGGTAGCCACGAACTTCTCTACGTAACAGTTTTTCCGGATCTCCAAGGAGTTCGGGTTGATGATTTCCTTCATCGCCTCTAGCGGGGAGCAATTCTTCTCCTCCCGGATAGCGGCCAATTCGTCTCTGGGGTTCTCCACCTTCCAAAGGCGGTCGTATAAGCGTACTTCCGCTTTTTGGCAATGGGCGCAGCTTACCCAGTGCAAGGTACCTTTTACTTACGGTTAGCGTCCGGCTATACCGCTGCGGGTATTCGGAT
>ENA-OQAA01000386-OQAA01000386.1-human-gut-metagenome-genome-assembly--contig:-NODE-386-length-31267-cov-7.537829_pt1 | contig 31267 bp, 37 predicted proteins | sample MGYA00242489_ERZ504515 | MGnify/ENA primary metagenome ERZ504515 (study PRJEB26092, sample SAMD00036237) | human gut metagenome | host: Homo sapiens | study: EMG produced TPA metagenomics assembly of... | reverse complement strand
CTCCCTGAGCCTCACCGAGCTGTATGCCGCCGAGCAGCCCGGGAGCCATCGCCCGGGGGACTGGGTGGACCTGGCACTGGCGCCGGTGCCACCAGCAGCGAGATCACCGACATCCCCATTGCCCACGAAGAACTGCTGGTGTCCCTGCCTGCCTCCCACCCACTGGCAAAGCAGGAGACCATCCATCTGGCAGACCTGCGGACACTCCCTTTGTATTGCAGGTCCCCGCCACAGCATCCGGCTCATTGCAGAGCAGCTTTTCCAGCAGGCGGGGTTCCAGCCCGTAGTCGCCTTTGAGTCCAACGACGTTATCCTGCTGGACTCCATGATGCATCAGGCAGTGGGAGTGGGCTGGTAAGCAACGCTCACGTATTTCCCTGCAGCGAACTTGCCTACCGTCCGCTGAATCCTCCTGTGCACCAGACCCTGCACCTGCGTTTCCCGCTGGGGCACACCCTTACGGAGCCGGAGCGGTATCTGGCAGGTCTGCTGATCACCGAACGCTCCGCGATCCCCGGTACAAGCCCACCGACGACCCGCTGGTGGACCAGCTGCTGCAAGAAGTGCACTCACCCTCTCAGCTGGTAGACACCGGCAGCCTGCCCCGGGAGGCAGTGGGCACCGCCCTGCAGACCATGCAGGAGGTGAACCTTGACAGCCGGGTGATGGAGTATTTGATTTCTATCGTGGAGGAGCAGAGTCTTTCCCGGGCGGCAGAGCGGCATTTTTTGGCGCAGTCCGCCCTTTCCCGCCACCTGCGTGCCGTGGAGGAGATGGTGCGCACTCCCCTGTTCACCCGGGAGCACAACCGGCTGCGTCCCACCAGTGCCGGAACCATCTTTGTAAACAACGCCCGGAACATCCTCCACATCGAAAACGAGATGTTTGCCCACACCAAGTCCTACCGGCAGGGACGCGGCGGTAAACTGTATATCAGCTGTGACCCCCTGTTTGCCAAGCGCTGCGGGACCACGCCCTGCCTGCATTCTGCGCCCGGCACCCGGATATCCAGCTGACCATCCGTGAGGAGAACCGGGAGCAGACCCTGGAATCCCTGATGAACTCCTCCACAGATCTGGGCATCTTTCTTTCCTCCCAGCCCCGGCAGGACCTGCTGCACTGTCAGGTACTGACCCTTACGGAGATGGTCTACTGCTTTGCCCCCTGCCGCTGCCCGGAGGGATGGCAGCCCGGGGATCTGTTCCCCGGGGGGCTGGACCCCCGCCCCCAGCTAATGGCATCGGCAGGCTCAACCCTCCGGACCCTGCAAGACGCCCTGCTGCCCCAGATGTTCGGGCAGCTGCCCCCCGCTGCTTGTGAGGCGGATACCTCCATCCTGCGGCAGCTAGCAAATATTGGCGTTGCCGATTCCCTGCTGCCTCTGAACCTTATGGAGCGCCGCCACCATTCCCGGTGCGCTGCGTTGGACCCGCCCCAGCCTTTGTATCTGCTGCTGGCACACCATGTAGGACGCACCCTGCCCCCGGTGACCGACGAGCTGATAGAACTGATCCGCACCTCCCTTACCGATGTGCTGGCGCTTCCATAAATCAGTCGGTGCACCGTCTTTTGCAAAACGAAACATCCGCAGCAATGGTCTTCCCGGTCTGAATGTCGGCAAGCCTGCTGAGGAAGTCCAAAAACCGGGAGAATTCGCCCCCGGCACCGTCCTGTGATATGCTACCCCCAGAGTAGACAGAGTAAAAAACAAAACTCTAAATACTCTGGGGGTAGCATGTCAATCTGTGTGGGGGTGCTGTTGCTATTGAAGGTCTGAAAGCAAATTCGACCGTTCAAAGTCGCTGTTTTTTTATTTTCCCGATCAATTTATCTTATCTATCCGGACATAGCAGTTACACGCCCGGTTCAGAAATTCATAATCGTGCGTGACGACAAACAGAATATTCATATCGGGTCTGAGTTTTCTCGGTGGTGCCCTTTTCCTCCGCAAAAAATCGTTCTACATTTTTCTGTGCCCGAACCAGTTCCTGCATCTCGTTCCGTGCCTTGCGGTAGTCCGGGTAGGCTGCTTTCTTTTTGGTCAGCAGCTCTGCAAACTCCGCATCCAACTCCTTGACCTTAGGCAATTTTTGCAGTCCGGCCTCGTCAAAGGCAGTTTTCGCCGCCTTGTGCAGAGTGATCTCCTCTCGGTGGGCTTCCAAAAAGGCTTTGCTGTACCCGGCTTTCCGATAGGCGGCGTACACTTCACGGGTCTTGGCATAGTTGATAATGTGGGTTTTCAGGATAGCAATTTCTGTCAGCCTTGCTTCCGCTGCTTGATGGAATCCCCCATAGCATGATAGCGTTCTGTTGCTGCCGTTGCACGTTCCCGCAGCTCCTCGGCACTGCTGATTTTCTGCTCTTGCAAGAACAGCAGAGTTTTGGACATCTCCTTCAGGTTGAACTTGGTTGCCCACTTTTTATAGCCGACACTTTTGCCCTCTGCCATTCTTCCCTGAATGTCCACCAGCAACTGGAAGGGCTGTTCTTTGGGCGGCTGCTTCTGGTACGGTTGGTGTTTCGCCTTGCCCTCCAGCACCGCCTTGATCTCGTCCTCACCATAGCCGGTGCCCAGAGTGCGGAACCGGATAAAGCGCTTCTGCCCTTTTCCCTTCACCGACGTGTACTTGCCACGCTTCGCCTCATAGCCCTGCTGCTCCAGTTTTTGCAGAAAGACTTCAAAATCCTTCGGCTGTTCTGCAAGGATGGTGTCGATGATTCCGCACAAGCGGTCACGATTACTCTCCTTGGGAGGATAGAGAACACGCTTCTGCCGTTCCCGGTAGGTTTCTTCTCAATGATGGACAACTGGTGCTCTAAACAAATCAGGTCACTCAACCGCTGCACTGCCAACGCCGAAAAGAAAAAATCCCGAAACTTTCTGGTGCCATCCAACACTGTTGAGTTGAAGATCACATGGTTGTGGATGTGCTGCCGGTCTGTGTGCGTTGCCACCACAAAGGCGTGCTTGCCCTTGGTAAAGCGCATGGCGAGTTCGTAGCTACTTTGTTAGCCTCCTCTGCGGTGATTTCCCCCGGACGGAAGGACTGCCGTATCTGATAAGCGATTACATCACTCTTCTGCCTGCGTCCGTTTACGAGATCGTACTGCCGCTTGGTAAGCATAAATTCTTCATCTGCTGTCAGGGCGCTGCAAGCATAGCTGCTGACAAACTGCCCCTGCTCGGTCTTGTCCGGGTTTTCAATATAGTCCGTGCGATTTTTCAGGCAGGCCGCAACGGTCATGCCCTTGTTTTTGTGCAGCGCAATCAGCCGTGTTGCTGCCAGCGTCATCACCCCCCCTATTGCAAAGAAAAATGCCGCCCGGAGGCGGCATCTGAATCATTCTTCTAGTTTTTTGCAGTTTGCTGCCCCTGCAAGATACATTGCTTTGTATCGGGCGCATTCCAGCTCGTTGCCGATCTCATCTAAGGCAAGATATTGCTTCCATGCTTCTTTGCTGATGACGTTCTGCAATGCTTTCTCGGCTGCTAGTTTGGCTTTTTTCAGCCGCTGATAGTTTTCGTCCTCACCCAGCATTTCAGAAAAGATCGTGCTGCTGTGCTCAGAATAATAATCCTCTATCTTCTGGTTTTCCATAGCATCCCTCACAATCCGGCAACCCAGCCACTAAAACGCTCTGCTGCATCTGCGATCAAAGCGCCCATAAAAATCAACACAAAACAAGCAAACTCTGCCACCAGTAAGATCAAAAACTGCAGCCACTCCCGGCAGTACAGCGTATAAAGACCGCAGCCGAAAATATACAGCATGGGCAGCGCCAGTACGAACGCCGACAGGTTCAGCGTCCATTTCAGCATCAGCGCAAGGAAAGCCGTAAGCAGCCAAAACGGGAAAACGATCATCTTAAAAACGAACCTCATATCTAGCACCTACCTTTCTTTCACCCCGATTATAAAGGTATCAACGATTGCGTTGCAAGGATGTCAACTGTTATGTAGCCCCCGCAGTCCTCCAACTGCGGGGAAAATTTTAGAGTTCTGCCAGCCGGGAGAGAATCTGCCGACCAATCTCAATTAACTCATCCAGCCGTTGCCGCAGGTCCTCCATGTCGGCGGCGTAGACCCGACCATTTTCATTGGCGGCTTTGGCGTACTGGTTCAGGTTGTTGCTGCACATCTGCAAAAGATACGCCATGCGCCGCAGTTGCGGCAGATCAAGGTTCAGGCAGTAGCCGTCCAGTGCCATCTTTCGGATATAGGCACTCAGGCTGCGGATGCCCATGCCCAGCATTTTTTCATAAATGCGGTTCTTCTCCGCTTTTGTGGTTCTTAAGATGATGATCTCGTCCCGCTTTTCCCTCACCGGGCATCACCGTCCTTGTCGTAATAACTGCGGAAGGGCTTCACCGGCTCCGGCTTGTCCGACTTTTCCTCCAGCGCTGCCAGCACCGAGGGGCGGCGAGAGACATTCTCCTGTTCTTCCTCGTCCTGTTCCGGCTCATGGCTCTTTTCGTCCACATCTAACTGAGCGTTCAGTTCCGCAAGCCGTGCGGACTTCTCTGTCAGTTCTTCCTCCTGTGGGAAGGGCTTTTCCACCTCAATCTGCGCCGCCGCCTGCTGCTGATGCAGAGTGGCCAGCTCATTCTCAGCAGAGTTAATGCGCTCCGGGAAGTTGTTCAGGGAGTTATCCAGACGGATAATGTTGCCCAGCGGTCGGTGCCCAAGGGCACCGTGTACTTCCGCTGCCCTTTCAAAAGTGCCTGATACTCTGTTCGGAAAGCATCGAACCGCAGGGACAGTTCAAAGCCCCGGTAACTGCCGATGACTTTTTCCTCGGCGTTGGGCAACTCCGAACAGGCGAGCACCAGACGCTCACCGGCGGTCTTTTTCTCATCGTAGGTCACGCCCCTGATGGTCATGCCACAGAACTCCTCCTTGCCCTGCGGGTGGGCAGCGGCAAGCTGTGCATCGGCTTTCAGCCCGGCAATGTGGGCATTCGTTTCCTGAATGTCTGCCGGGAACTTGGTCAGCAGCTTGTCTTGTAGACGAAATTTCTGGCTCTGGTGGTCGGCTTTCAGCACCTTCAGCTTTGCGACCTGCACGTCCAAGTCCATCTTCTCCTTGATGAGCGGATTTCCAGCGCACAGTGCCTTGATTTCCGCATAGGAAAGTGCCTGTTCGTCTACATCTTCGCAGGAGCGCACCGGGGATTTACTGGTCATAATCTGTGAGATAAATCGCTGTTTATTCTCAAGGGTCTGATAGAGGTAGCTGTCAAATGTCCCTTCCGTGACGTAATTGAACACCTTGACTTCCTTATTCATATTGCCCTGACGGATGATGCGACCATTGCGCTGGGTCATGTCGCTGGGCTTCCAGCCAACATCCAGATGATGCACCGCCACAAGTCGGGACTGGACGTTGGTGCCCGCTCCCATTTTTGCCGTACTTCCGAGCAAAACTCGCACATCGCCAGAGCGCACTTTGGAGAACAATGCCGCTTTTTTCGCCTCGGTGTCGGCGTTGTGGATAAACTCGATCTCGTTTTCCGGCACACCGGCGGCAACCAGCTTCTTGCGAATGTCATCGTACACGTTAAAGTTGCCGTCGTTTTTCGGCGTCGAGAGGTCGCAGAACAAAAGCTGGGTCAACTTCTGGTCTTTGCCTTCCTCCCAGATCTTCAGCACGTTCTGCACACAGACGTTCAGCTTGCTGTTGGGGTCATCGGGCAGCATGGGGTTCATCAGGCGAACGTCCAAGCCGATCTTTCTGCCGTCATTGGTGACGCAGAGCATATTGTCCACGGAGGCATCTACTGCACCGGAGTGGATTTCTGCAGCACGTTTGCTCAGTTCCTGCACCATTTCCTTTTGAATCTCCGAGGGTTTTGCCACCACGGTTTCAAACTTTGCTTCGGGCACAGGCAGATGAAGCTGGTCGGATGTTTTAATGTCCGCAACCTCCTTGAACATGGACATCAGTTCCGGGAGGTTGAAGAACTTGGCGAACCGGGTACGAGCACGGTAGCCCGTACCTTCGGGCTGGACTTCGTCAAGAGGTTTTCGGTAATTTTTCTAAATTCATCAGGTTGTCTGCAAGGAAGTCCCTTGTGACCTCATGTCTGCACATATCCTTGAACATCTTTTCAATCGGCTTTTTGGCGATTTCGGACTGCTTCACGCACACAATAAAGGTGGTTTTGCCAATCTGCACCGAATAACTCGAATTCTGATTTTCCATTGAATTTCTCCTTTTATCGTCATTTTCTGAATTTGGCTGGCAGACTGGCAACTGTGGGTGTACCATGATTTTCTTGCCAGCCAAATTTTTCTGCCAGTCAAATGGCTTATTCCATCCAAAAGACCTTTTTGCGGCCTTCCACGATCTTGCTTTTCAGGGCATCGCCCAGTTCTCGCTTGGCATCCCGGACGGTTCTGCCGGGGATGCCCCTTTCCAGCGCCGCCTTGTCGATGTCCTCGCTGAGCACCTGCTTTCCTCCGGCAAGCAGGGTGCAGATCAGGTCTTTGGCTTGCTGGGTCTTGGTTTCCCGCTGCGGCTCGATGCCGGACAGCATCTCGTCTGCGGTAATGTCGTACTCGCCGACCCAGCGGAAGCCACCCTCGTCCCCCAGAGAGAACGCCAGTGACGCTCCCGGCGGGGCAAGAGAACTTTTCTCGTGGGTCAAGATGCGCATGGTGGGGTCGTGCTTCAGCTTGCCGATGAACATGACGCTGCGGACGGCGGCAGCAATGTCGATGGAGCCGAGGCCCCGCTGCAAGCTCTGCATTCCAGCGGCCTTGTTCAGATGCCCAATCAGCAAAATAGCGCAGCCTGTTCGCTGCGCTACTTGTCCCAGCCGCATGAAGATGGGGCGCACTTCGTTCGCCCGGTTCATGTCCACATCGGCACCGAGATACGCCTGGATCGGGTCGATGATGACCAGTCGGGCGTTGTTCTCAATAATGGCTTTTTCAATTCGTTCATCCGAAAGAGTAAGCTGCACCTCGCTGTCGTCAATGACCAGCACCCGGTCAAGGTCTGCGCCGGCTTCGATTAGACGGGGCTTTACCGTATCGCCCAGACCGTCCTCGGCGGTCTGGTAGAGCACGTTGAAGGGTTCCATGCGCTCCATGTTGGGCAGCAGCTTTCCATTGGTGCAGGCAGCGGCAAGGTGCATGGCAAAGTAGGTCTTGCCCTCGCCCGGATTGCCTTGCAGCACGCTGAGCTTTCCAAAGGGCAGATACGGCTTCCAGAGCCATTCCACCGGAGTCAGTTCCACATCGCTCATGCGGATGATCTTCACCGTTTCCGGTTTTGACGGCTCTTTCAGCACGATGCTTTTGAAATAATTGCGGTTCGGAATCTCTGCCCGGTGCACCAGAACATCGTTCCAGTCTTTCATGCAGGCTGAATGCGGGTCACACTCACGGTGTCCGGCAGCAGAGCAGCCAGACGCTTGCAGGCATCCTCTCCGGCTTTGTCTGCATCCAGACAAAGGAACACCCGCTCCACGTCCGGGCGTTCTGAGAGAAACTGCCGCAGCGCCTTGCCCGACACCCCGCCCAGCGACAGATAATTGTGTTGCTGCCAATTTTTCGGGAACAGTTCGATGAAAGACAGCAGGTCGATGGGCGCTTCAAAGACCAGCAACTGTTTGTCGGTGCCACGATGGGCAAAGCCAAACGCCTTTTCTGCACCGGCTGCATCCTGCCGAAACTTCTCCTGAATCCCACGGCTGCTTGCGTAGCGGGGATGCCCGTCTGCATCCCGCCCCACAAAGACCACGTTGTGGTGGGAGGAATCCTCGTAAATATCTCCGGCAGCGATGAAGAAATTCACCAACGAGGGGCTGAGTTTCCGCTCCTGTGTCAGATAGTTCAGGATGTTGCATTGGTGACGTTCCGCAGTGGCAGACGAAACGCCGGAGAGGGGGCGGGGTCAGCCTCCGGCTGGCTTCGCCCGGCTCTCCGGTCAGCATCTGCACCGCTTCGGGGAAGGACTTGCCGTAAAATTCCATCACGAAATCCACAGGAAAGCCGCCCCTGCTCTGGCTGTGCCGAAACCATTTGTTTCCGCAGACGGTCAGGCTGTCGTGGGCTTTCCAGCGGTATTCTTTTCCGCTGCGCACCAGCGTTTCGCCCTGTGCCCGGAGAAATTTTTCCAGATCCACCGCATTGGCTTTGTCGATCTGGGCTTGGGTGTAGGTCATGCTACTTTCTCCTTAAAGCTCCTGTGTGTGATTTTTTTGCTCGGCCTTCTTCTGGGATTGCGCCGCCTTGGCTTCTTCCAGCTTTTTCAGCACCGATTCCTTCTCCGGGGTCTTGCCGCCCGGTGCGGAAAGCTGCTGCTTATTCAGCACCATGTCAATATACTTGCGGATATTTTTCAGGGCAGAGATGTCCGGCTGCAAGGTTTCCAGTTGGGTGCGCAGCTCTGTGCTGCTCGATTGCAGCGCAGAAAATTCGGCATCCAATGCCGAAAAATTCACCGCTGTGCTGCCGTTCAGTTTCATCAGGGTGCGGACAGCTTTATTAAAGGTGTCAAGCTCCTCCTTGTGCTGGGCGGCATAAGCGTCCTTGGTCAGCTTGAAGTTCTTCTTGATAAAGGTATCATGGATGGGCTTCAGCTTGGCATGGACGGTGGCAGCGTCCTTGATCTGGCGATTGCCCGCATACGGTTTTCGTTCTGCTTCAACTGCCTGCAGAGTGGGGCGGCGGTCTGGTTTAAGCTTTCAATGGCTTGGTTCAAGTCCTCAACGGTGTCCAGAGAATGAGCTTTCAGGTAGTCCACCGCCCGTTTGACTTCCTCAAAGTCCCGGACAGTGCATTTCAGTTTTGCCTTGCCAGACCAATCGCTGCGCTGCTCGTTGCGTAGATTGAAGTAGTCCACCAGCAGGTCGGACAGCGTAGGCTCCTTCGCCTTTTCCAGTGCGTCCAGAAGAAGCTGCTTCTTTTCGTTCAGGTCTGCGATCCAGCGTTGCAGCCCACGGATGGCGCTGCGGATGGACTGCATCAGGCTGTTGGCTGCACGAATGTCCCGATTCAAGTTGCCGAGAAAGGTTTCCACCCCACGTTTTCCATCTGGTGTGCGGCGGGGCCAAGATGCACGGTCGGTATCTGCTGGATGCCCTGCCGTTCAAAGGAGCGCAGGTCAACACGTTCCGGCCTTCCAGCAGCTTCCAGATAGCGGTTGGTGATGGTCTCCCAGCTGTGCCGCCAGACCTCGGCGTACTTCTGGTCGTTCCAGTCCACGGTGTTTTCCTTGTGACACTTCCAATTCCCGGATGGAAGCTGGATGCGCTCGCCGTTTTCATTAAGGTCATATACCTTTCGGGATTTCGGGAGCCATTTGCCGTGTTCGTCCATTGCCCGGAGCGTCAGCAGAATGTGGGCGTGGGGGTTGCCATCTCCCTTGTCGTGGATGGCAAAGTCAGCAATCATGCCCTTGGAAACAAACTGCTCGTTGCAAAATTCTTTGAGCATCGGAAGGTACTGTTCTTTCGGCACCTCTACCGGGAACGCCAACACGATGCGCCGGGCAAGCTGGGAGTTCCACTGGTTCTCCACGGCTTCCACGGCGTTCCAGAGGGTTGCCCGGTCTGCAAATCCGGGCGGCGCATTAGGTGGCAGCATGATTTCAGCATGGACGAGTTCTTTCCTCTTGTTGTAGAATTTCGTTTTTTGGTCGTATTCGCTGAACAGCCGTTCGCCGCTCTGGTAGGCTGCGCCAGCAACAGCAGACTGCCCTTGGCTGCGTTTTACGATGGAAATTTTGAAGTGCGGACACGGCATAGGCATCACCCCCAAACAAAAAGACCGCCCAGCAAGATGGCTCTTGTTGAACGGTCAATAATCATATTCAGTTTTGCTCACCGCATTGGTTCGGAGTGCTGCGCACTTCGGTCTTAGGCGGGAGCCGCAAAAGGATAGCTGCAAGGCAGCGCAAGGAAAATGCAGTTTTCCTTGGGATGGAATCGGGCTGGCGCACAAACGCAAGCTTCGATTTCATCGAGCCGTCTGCAAGACCGCAATTTCACCGGAACGGTGTATAATTGCGCCCTATTTCATAGGGGGTTCGGAACGTTCTGCTTTTCGTGAACGTCATGCACCATCTTTGCAAGCGCCAGCACGACTTCCGGCTGACGGAACGAGATTTTCAGAAGTTCCATCACCTGATCGTCGGTCAGTTCTCCCGGACAGACCAGAAAACTTTCCAGCATTCCGGCACGGGTACAAAGACGATGCACGCGCTCTCTCCGGTTCAGCTCTGACATCTGGCGTTCAAGGATCTTCTCCCGGTGCTGACAAGCGCGCAGCTTCTGCTCTGCTTTGGCTTTTTCGTTGCGGAGGTAGGCAAGGTCGGTTTTCGGTTGGGTCAATGGCATCACGCTCCCTTCCTTTTAAATAAAAAGCAGCGAAGCTTACAGAAGTCTCGCTGCTTTAGAGTATGTAGTACTAGAACGGATAGTCCTCATCAATAATACTGAATTCATCCATCAAAGGATCATCAGGTCGAGGAGTATCTTCTTTGAACACAGATATGAGATCGCAAATTTTCTGATGTAATTCATCAAAGGTTATAATGGTCAAGTTGTTGAAACTGTTTCGGTAAAGTTCAAATGCTTTCTGCTGCTTAGCATTCAAAGTGTTGATTTTCCCGATAACAATAACACATTTCGGCGAGAAAGATCGAACAGTGTCATCATCTTCCAAATCTCTAGTAAGTTCATTGAAATTCTTTTGAAGTTCATCACGATAGTTAAGAACTTGATTAACTGCGCCACTCATATCAAGACTCATGCTATATGTTTCACGATATGGTTTTCCAACAATCTCAGTGCACGGTGTTTTTATTTCAATCAATGCAACATTTTGAGTCATTTTATTTCTGTAGATAAAGTCACATACATTGCCGCCTTTATTATTAAGCGACTTTCCACCAACAAATGCTTTTTGAGCATATATTGTGCATGGACAAGAAAAAATTTGTGCTAGCACCCACTGATTTTCATTAAAAACAGTTTGCTGCCAGAATTCTTCTTTCCCATTATTAAGGTTTTCTCGCATAAGTGTTTCCACACGCTTCAGTCTCTCCAAACTGGCAGAAGTGGTTAAAGCCTGCAAATTTTCATTTGCAAGATTTGCAAGACTGTTTTTTAATGATTCATGGGAATCTGCTTGGGTTATCATCTGGAGAAGAATTCTAATAAGTTCAAAATTTTGAGGTTCTCCGATCATTCTTGCTGCAGAAGGATCGCTGCGGATGACTTCAAGAAAACTTGAAAAGGTACTATCAATCTGCGCAAACCGTGCTGGACCAAATGGTATTCCGTCCATGCATCCAGACAGGTCATATAGCCTTTTTAACCCCATGAAGAGATTGTACGTTTCTTTTGAATGCAGTTCCAGTTCTATCCAGTCACCCTTTTTTGCCGTTCCTCTTGTTATTCTTTCGCAAGGCGCTACCGTATCTGTTGGAAAAAACTTATCATTTTGAGGCTTTCGCTCAAAAAGGATTTTTCCCCGTACTGTACACTCAGGGCTACTTTGGTTATCAACAATCGTTGGCACGAAACGAAATCGCATGCGCTCTGTCTCGCTTAGTACCACCGGAGTAGCATCCGCCGTAGTAGCGGATGTTGATACGACATCTATACACTGTCCATCCATAGGAAGTCCCTCCAAAGTTTCTGATTATACCGCAGTCTTTAACTGATAGGCTTTTTTCTCAACGAGTTCTCCGATATACTGTTTCCAAGAAGGTGCTTCCAAAATATCTCTCTGCGCTTCACATTCCAGAAGTAGCTCACAAAGAGTTTGAGGTGTTGCCTTATCTGCCTCGAACATTGCGACAAAGTATTTTTGGAATTGCGCCAATGTTAAAGGAACAATATTCAACCGTTGTTTGACATCATCCTTGGCATACCAAACACCATGCCGGAAAGTTTCAGCCGTGTTGGTATCAATCCGTACAGCAACAAACATTCCATAGACAGGTTTGTCGTATTTAAGGACAGCATCAGAAACATGGCGACGGACTGGCTCACCTTCCATTGCTTCTTGCCTAGAAGATGTAGACATTGTAACCTCGGTCAAAATGGTGAAATCCTCAAATTCACAGTACAGATCGCCCTTGCCGCCACCTGCCGCCGAAACAGGCATAAAATCGGAATCGAGTTTGAAACCACGCACCTCATAGGGCATATTCACCAGATGGTCAATGGCTAACGATGCTCTCCAAAGCGTCCACTCTAAGTAAGCCGGGGTTTCGTCTTTGGGAACCTCAATGGCGTTATCCTCGTCATATACAGTTTTTCCGCCGCCTTTGATTAAAAGCGTCATATAGTCGGAAATTTCTTTCCACTGGTTGCACTGCGCTTGAGCATACTGGATTTCATCAGTTTGGGCAATAACGCTTTCAAGCCGACGACGAGCAATATTGATCTCCGTTGGAGTGTCCAACGGAAGATCAGAAATATCAAATGCAATCCGCCGTTCTTTCATCTGGCGCATCAGGTCGTTCAAAACAGATTTCGCTACATCTTCATTATCTGTAGGCAACGGAGCACCATTACAGAGTATTCTGTATTCTTCGATAAGAGGTTTATCATTCGCTGTACTTTTTGCAAGAGCTTCTGCTAGCACATGCTTTGCAGGTGAAATAATAAGGCCACGACCTTTTCGTTGTAAAACACCTGAAATGCGAAGATACCGCATATTCATATCAGAATAGTCCAAGAAATTATCCGACTTCTTATCATAGTCTTTAGCCCGAACAGCGATTTCCTGCCGATCAAAGGTTTTCTTTGCGGGTGCTTTTGCTCGTCGCATTCTTAAATCCAAGATATTGTCCACAACCTCAGACAAAGAATATTTGGGATTTGTAGTGTGTCCCCACAATGCAAATTCAATGCGGCTCAACTCAGATGAGCCAGTTCTTTTTTCAAGTTCCAGCATAATGGCAAGAATCCATCTTAATGGCGAAAAATACGAAGATTCGCCAGCCAGAGGAAACTGTTCGACGCTCATTGCCCGCAAAAAGCACTCTTGAACAGCAGGATAAGTGTCCGCTTTCAAAAACACACGTCCGAATGGCGTTATATCGTCCATCTTTCCAAGAGCAGCTTGTTCACCATATTTTTTATCAAGCTTCGGATAGATCAAGCCGTTCTTAGAGAACATAAGCCGCCATTTTCTGGCGTGACTGCCGGATTCATCTTTTCCACCTTCATTTTGAATGATACCTTTCTCATTCAGAAGATTCATAAACGCAATATCGTTTTCCCGACCTCGGAGATTTCCAACGAAAGAGGATTCTGCAAATACAGAGAATCCATCCTTGATTCTATTAGGATTTCTGAGACCAGTGTTTCCAACCAGCCAAATATCAATCGGAGTCCCCATTTTGAACTTCCTCCTTAATAGCCGACAAATAAATACTCCTGCACAGAGTTTCGATGGGTTTTGGCTTCGCCTTGATTTCCAAAGGAATATTTATAGTCAACAGGAATCACTTCAACGTGCTTTTTGTACCGAGCCATAATCTCTAACATTTCGTCTTGTGTCGGAAGGCTGTTGGAAGAATAAGACACAATCAGAATACTGTTTGCAAATTTCTTAAAAAGCTTATCGAACGCATCTGCGCCCCTTTTCTGGTGGAAAAAGGGGTCGGGTAGGATTTGAATTTTTTGGTCTGGGTGTGTTCTTGAATTTCAACGCCCTTCCAATCACGAGCAAGACCCTCGACAAAATGATACCTTCTGACATATTCGTTGTCGGATAGCGGAGAATAATATGGAGGGTCCATATACACAAGGTCTGCCTTGTCTGCCCGGAGTTCCATTGCATCGCCGTGTTTAGAAAGACAACTCATTCCATTGTCAAATACGGCAGCATTTACGGCCTCGACAGCTTCCAAGAACTGCTGCTCTAAGCTCTTCTGTAAGTCCTTACGACCGTCATTGTACCGATTTCCTGTATAGGTAAAAATTCCGCGGGGTCTTTTTTTAGTACAGGCACGAATTAAAGCCGTCATAGCAATAGCACGTTTGTAAGAGTCTTTAACACCTGCAATATTTGTGCGAAGAATGTCGATCAGTTCGTTTTCTGCATCAGTATAGTATAAATCCTTAAAGGTGGTCGCAACAAAATGGTCTGATTCCTTTTTCTTTGCCAACAGTTCTTTGGCTTCTCTTTCGGACAAGGTAACATGGCTGTTCTCAATCATTGCTTTTGTAAAAGTCGCAGACATTGCCATGTAATCGTTACTGATAACAGATTTACCCTGTGCCTTGAACATATAACCGACAATACCAGAACCCGAAAAAAGATCAACCGCAGTTTCAAACTCAAACTGTGACGCGATTGCCCAAATCTGAGAAAGCAGTTTACTTTTAGAACCCATAAATCGTGTGGGAGGATAACAAGATACCTGCTGCGGCAGAGGTTGGGGAGCGAGTTTCATAAGAGTTTTATGTTTCGGAGGAACCGTAACGATAACATCCTCGCCCTTTCTGCTCTTTCCATTGCAGGAGATGTGACGTTTCGTTTGAATCACATCGATCTTAAAGGGAGAATACAGTTCGTGAACCAGCGGATGGTTAGAGTTTGTCAATACAACAGAGCAGCCCATTTCATGCAGCCGCATCACCATCTTTGCAAGTTCCACATGATCTTCCTCATAGAACTGTTCCTTAGTATACCGTTTGAAATCAGAATATTCAGAAATTGGAAGATAAGGAGGATCCAGAAAAATAAAGTCACCCGGCTTGGCATAATGCTCCAGCACCAGCAAATAATCACCACAAACGATCTCTGCTTTCTGCAAAGCCTTAGATACTGCATGAAGATTTTCTTCATCGCAGATTTTGGGATTTACATACTTTCCGTATGGAACATTGAATTGACCCTTGCGGTTGACACGATACAAACCGTTAAAGCACGTCCGATTGAGATAAATTGTTCTAGCAGCAGCCTCCGCAGGAGGAAGTTCTGTCCACTCTAGCGCACGAACCTGATAAAACATCTCGCTGGTATTTTTGTATTTTTTCAGATAGTCAATCACATCATCGAGATTATTGGCAACCTGACGATACATATTGACCAGTTCCGGGTTGCTGTCTGCTATAATTGCATTTTCAGGCCGCAAGGCAAAGAAAAGTGCACCGCCGCCGAAGAACGGCTCAATATATCTTCCATAGGAGGAAGGAACTTTAGGCAGAAGATCATTCAACATCTGGGTCTTTCCGCCTGCCCATTTCAATATAGGCTTTGCCTGAATATAACTTAAAGTTCTTGCGGTGTTATCCATAGTATGCCATCCTCCTTTCAATCTTCATTTTTAGCAGTTAGTTCCATGATGTCACCAATATCGCATTGAAGTGCTGTGCAGATTTTCACCAGAACATCTGTTGTGACATTTTCATTTTTTCCTAGTTTGGCCATGGAAGTATGGCTGATTCCGGCTGCAACACACAGATCTTTCTTTTTCATATCCCGATCGATCAGCAGCTTCCAGAGCTTTTTGTAACTTACTGACATTGATTTTCTCCTAATGCTTGTTTTCCATCATCTTGGAACTAAATTCCGCAATCGCTGAATTTCAAGCAATAGTATATCATTCTGACAAAGGATACTCAAGAGCCGCTAACAAAAAAGCACAAAATAAAATTCAGCAGAAGCCGAAAAGCCCTCCGCATCTGCTGAATTCTGTATTCTACCTTTTTACACAGGCAGGATTGATACCGCCGCATTTCTGACCTGATACGTCACCCCGCCAGCTTCGCCCCTTGCCTTCCGCTGGCACACCTCCGGGTGCTCCGTAGCAAGGGCATCAAGCTGCTTCTGCAGGGCAGGATTCAGCGTGAACACGCTACTTGTTCCGTCCTCACTGGCGTAGATCATGGTTTCCAGCTTAAACATTGTCATCGGGGTCGACAAAATCTTCCTTCCTCCATTCCTTATCCTCCTCAATGTCCTGCATCAGGAGCCGCATATTGGTGTAGCACTCCATCTCGGCACGGACAAAGTAGAACATCTGGTCGTACCAGTCTGCCAGCGTTTCGTCCTCCAGCTTCCGGCAGAAGTCATACACCAGCTTGTTCTGATTGGGGTCAACCGTCAGCCCGGCAATCTCGTACATCCGCTTGCGGGTCAGTTCCAGATTAGCGCAGCCATAGGTGTAGAGCAGCTTCTTTTCTTCAAACGTCAGTTTCATAGGTTTGTTCCTCCGTATAAAAAAAGGGGCCTGCCCTGTGCAGACCCGATGTAGCAAAAAGACCGCCGTGCGTTGTGCAGGGCGGTCTTGAACTCAGGATTGGAGAAAATCCCGGAGTTCATCAGCGAAAAAGGAGATTTTGGCGATAGCCGCTATCGCTATGTAAGGCAGGACGAAAACCACAAATGCGGTAATCAGCATTTTCAGGACTTCGCCGCCGTCTGCCAGCTTCATGACCCAGCTTGCCAGAGCCACGAAGAAGAACAGCCCCGCCAGCAGATTCGTCAGGATCGTGGAGAAGGTCGTGAGGAAGATGCCCACCCACTGCGCCAGAATCAGCAGCAGAAGCAGCGGAAAAAGGGCAAGTTTCAGCATCGGTTTCAGCACAGTCATCGTGGGCACCTCCTTATACAAAAATCAGCTCGGTCTTGATGATTTCCTCGGCACGGTTGCGGATGCTATTCATCCGGCGCACCCACTCCAGTTGATTGGCAGCTTTCAGGCTTCGGTCACGCCCTCGGCTTCCTGCAGCTGCCGGACGGTCAGTGCAAGCTGCTCCTCGGCTTGCTTGTCCAGCTTGGCAAGGTAGCCGCCCAGCTCACCGGACAGGAGCAGTTGATTGTACCGGATGGGATGATGTTCTTTCAGATACCTTTTATGTAAGCGGCCCCACCGCCCGGTGGGGTGCTGCTCTGTCGGGGCTGCTACGGTCAGATTCGGCAGATAGTAGCCGTTGACCATAGTGTAATCCAGACCGTTGTTGCTGTCGTGGAGCGTGTTCTTTAAGGTAGTCATGCTGCATTATCCTCCTTTGGTTTCGGCGTTGGGACTGCTTCTGGGTCAGGTTTTGGATTTCCTTTTTTCTTGTGATAGAATTCCAAGGTTTTCCTGTTGTGGTTAATTCTCCTGCACTCCTCGGAACAAAATTCCTGCTGGCTGTGTGTAGGCCAGTAGGAGTGACCGCACACGGCACAGGTGCGCTGCCGGTAGTAGTGATTTCCTTTCTCGGCTTCTCTATCCGCTTTCTTTTGCTCCAGTCTTGCCTGATTCCAGCATTCCCTTGAGCAGAAAAGCTGTCGGTTGCTCGTAGGTGTAAACACCTTCCCGCAGTGCGGACACGTTTTGGTTTTAATGATTTCGCCACCGTTTTCAGCGATTTTCTTTGCTTTTCGCTTTTCTCGATAGGCTTTTTCACGTTTGCGCTGCTTTTCCAGGCGCTGCCGTTCTTCCTGCTCCTTCTGCGCTTTCAGTTCGGCAAGTTCTTCCTCGGTATAAGCAATATCGACTTGGCCGACATAGTTGAAATAAATGTCAACCTTTTGTGTGCGGGCATTGCCTGCACCCTCGGCTTCATAAACAACGATTTTATCGACAAGTTCGTTAAACATTGAATCGGAGATTTCTGTTGGATTTTTGCACTTGCGAATCAGCGAAATGAAATGTTGAATATCAACAGAACTTGACCTATCTTCGGCAATTTCGGATTTCATCGTTTCCATCTTCGATTCCAATTCTGCCTGCTCGCTATCATACTGTGCCATCAGCTGCTTGTACTGTCGTTCGGGCAACAGTCCAGCCATAAGATTTTCGTACAGGCTACGAATAAGGGCAGAAAGCTCATCATAGCGTTTTTGACAACGTTTCAATTCCGATTGGTTCTGCTTCGGCTTTTCTTCACGTTTCTCTCTCCAAAGTGATTGCAGTTCCAAAGCGAAGGTTTCTTCATCTTTTAGAACAAATCTCGAAAAGCGTTTGACCGACGCCAATATCAAGGCTTCAACATTATCGGCACTGATTGAATGGGCAGTACAGCCATTCACCCGACTTGCATATCCACCACAACGATAAGAATATTGAGTAGACCCATCCTTTTTACTGTAGTGTGTTTGCAAGGTCAATCTTCTGCCGCAGTCGGCACAATACAGATACCCGCTTAAACGGTTGGTGTGCGTTCCCCAAGCAGAAGCACGATTCACTCGGCATCTGCGTTTCTGAACACTATCCCAAAGTTCTTGCGATATAATCGGTTCATGCGTGTTCTGGAAAACGTACTGTTCATCTTCATCTGTTTCTTTTCTCTTGTGAAGTTTGAAATTTGTGCTTACAGATTTTCGTAAAACAGTGTGTCCCAGATATTCCTGCCGACCTAAAATTGTTCTTACGGAGGAGGTGCCCCACAGGTACGGATTGGAGAACTTTGTCCCATTGTACTGCTCCGGGTGATATTTCTTTGCGTATGCAGCAGGAATCAGGACTTTTTCCTCTGTCAACAGTTCTGCGATTGTCCGTGGGCTTTTTCCTTCGTTCGCAAGAAGAAAAATGCGCTTTACGACTTCGGATGCCACCGGATCAACAACAAGTGTCTGCTTATCGTTCGGCAAACGGTTATATCCATACGGAATAGAGCCGCTGCAACGTTTTCCATCTTTCATCCGGGCATCGAACACAGCCTTGATTTTATTGCTCGTGTCTTTGGCATACCATTCGTTCATAATGTTCAAAAACGGAGCAAAATCATTGTCTGAAGCATTGTTGCTGTCGATGCTGTTGTTGATTGCAAGGAATCGGACGTTTTTCTGTGGGAACAGAACTTCCGTATAAAAACCGACTTGCAGATAATTTCGTCCTAAGCGGCTCATATCCTTCACAATAAGCGTTTCGACATTTCCTGTTTCTACCTCTTTTATTAGAGATTGAAAGCCGGGACGATTGAAATTCACACCTGAAAAGCCATCATCTGTAAAATGGCGGATGTTCTTGAAGCCGTTCTTTTGGGCGTAATCTTCCAGATATTTCTTTTGGTTGGTGATGGAATTCGATTCACCAGCAAGATCATCATCTCTTGACAAACGCTCATAGAGTGCGGTGATTTTTGGTTCTTTAGGCATTTGTTCTACCTCCTTTCTTATGGAATCTTTCAATTTAGGACAATCAAGTTTATCGTCCTATTAAAGTATAGCCCTCGGGGGCTAATTCGATGGCGGTGGTGGTCTCGCCAAAGGTGGATGCCCAGCAGTCGAAGTGGGTCAGCTTTTTCTGCTGGAGGGTGCTGTACTGCAGGTAGCGCATGACCGTGTACAGCTCGGTCATGGAGTTGCTCACGGGCGTTCCCGTGGCAAATACCACGCCACGCCCGCCGGTGATCTCGTCCAGATAGCGGCACTTGCCAAACATATCGCTGGATTTTTGCGCTTCGCTGGTGGATAATCCCGCGACATTTCGCATTTTTGTCGTGAGGAACAATGTGCAGCACCTCTGCGGCTGCGAAGCAGTCCGCAGAGTAGTCTGCTTTGTTGTGATAGGTAACTTTTTGAAGTAATCTCCAAGTTTTCCCCCACCTCACGCCGGGCGTGCACCTTTCAGCGCACCCGGCGTACCATCAAATCGATTTACTTTCTTCCTTCAGATTTCAACACTTTGCGTCCTCACGGACATAAAGTGGCTGTAAATTTCACATTTTAAGTTTTTCGCGGTATTTCATGATTTTGCCTACCGTCTTTGCATTAAGCTCAGGCGGTATTGGACTGTTGTGAACCATGCGGTGGCATGGTTCACACAGCCAAACCAGATTCGGTACTTTATTGATTCTGTCAAGTGGAAGCTTATTTTTAACGTGGTGACAATTCTTTTGAAGCATGGGTGAGAAGGCATTTCCACAGCATTTACATTTTCCTTTGTCCCTGCTGTAAGCATATTCCCGGTTCATATAATATTCGAAATTCATCCTTCCCTTTGCGTATGCTGATATTGCAATATCGTTCGGGGAGTTAACGGATGGACGGTCACATGGCAGTGGCTTGTGCTTAGCACGATAGCTCACATACCGTCTGCGCCCTTCCACCGTATACGGCGTCATTTTCTGGTCAAATGGCTTGGATTCATAGTGACTATGCGTGATGAACGCATAAGTTATACCAAACCAATTTCCTTCGACCATACAGCAAATGTCTTGCTGTCGTAGCCTTTGTGTCGGTCAGGAAGATTGCAGAGCACCTTCAGCGGCACCTGCATGGAGTTGTACCGTTTGGGGTACAGCTTTTTCCATACAGCCAGTGCAGCGTTATTTACTCTGCGGTCTATCGCATGGTAGGCATGAGCACAGATAGATGTCTGCAAGTACTGTGCCATACCCATAATGACAGAGTTAACGTACTGAATTTGCGCAGCCTGCACATTGACTTTTTGACAAAGTTCTATGCGGTGCACTTCTTCGAGCAGTTTCTTAATCTTCTTTCCTAGCCGCTCCATATCCGGCAGCGGCTTTCCAACCAAATGGTTTGTCCATGTTGCCGGGTCAGGAGTTTTCCGTTTTCGTTCGGCCTTTACCACAAAGCCAAGAAAGTGTATACCGTTTGTCCGCAGGTCTGTTACATAGGTCTTTTCCTGCGACAGTTCAAGTTTCATTCTGTTCCGAAAATATTTTGTCAAGACACGTTTCAAACGGAGTGCTTCCTTCTCCGTTGATGTCAGAATCACCCAATCATCGGCGTAGCGATAATTGTACTTTGGTGTTACGCCAGCCCATTTTAGTCGTCTCGTATCGTTGCCTTTGTGCTTGCACTGTCTGTGCGGTTCCATATACATACGACCAACATACCAATCAAAATCATTCAGATAGACATTGGATAAAAGCGGTGAAAGGATTCCACCCTGCGGTGTACCAAGCTCTGTTGCATGAAATAGGTCATTTTCCATATATCCAGCTTTTAGCATCTGACTGATGATTTTCAGCACACGCTTGTCATGGATACCGATTCTCCAGAGCTTTTGGAGCAGCAGGCGGTGATTGATATTGTCGAAGCATCCCTTGATGTCGCCCTCAATTGCCCACACGGTTGGTCAGGCGATTTGCATCCAGCATTTATGACATTGATGATACCCCGGATTGCATGTTTCTGTGCCCGATAGGGGCGAAAGCCGTAGCTTTGCGGATAAAATCTCGCTTCACAGATCGGCTCGATAATGATACGCACGCACTCCTGTATGATCCTGTCCAATACAGTGGGGATACCCAGCGGTCTTTTCTTTCCGTTACTCTTTTCAATATATTCACGGCGGGCTGGCTTGGGTCGGTAGTTGCGAAAACACGATTGAATCAATAAAATAAGCTCATCTTTTGGCATTTGAAGGTATTTGTCCATTTTTATCTTATCCACGCCAGCAGTTTTGCTACCTTTGTTGGACTTGATATTGTGGACGGCGGTTACAATGGTCACTTCATTTACCATCGCTTCCACCAGACCGGTGAACGATACTCCTTGACCGGACTTCTCATAGAGAAAATCCTGAATCTTTTTAAGTTCCGTTTCCGTTGAAAATCTGACGTTCAAATGCACAAGGTTTTCACCTCGCAGTTCGTCACCCATCTTTCAGGAAGTTATAGGATTTTCATTTTGTGAAATTTACAAATCGATTTGACTCGTATCCTTCGCCATGGAATATTTCAATTCCGTTTGACTGGCATTACCCAGCCCAGACTACTATGATACGGCTGACTTCCTGTTGCTTTCACTGCGCTGTAACGCTCCAACAACAGGCTCTCAAACGTTCCTTAATCTCTATCCTTGTTCTGAAACCCTTAGGCCGCTACCTTACACCGGGAAAATCTAACCATGCTTTGAACCACAGTTGCTGCATGATTCCTGATGGGGATTTCATCCCACAGGGCGTGTGCAGAAAAACCAGCCACACACACTTTTTCCAAGGGTCACCCTTTCGGATGTCGTTCGCTCTTACGATGCTGCATAGCTTTCCCTAACGGATAGCCATAGGTTTCGGAAGCCCGCACCATTATTATCCATGCCTCTTTGCAGAGGTTTAGGTTTTCAGGTTACGCCTTCACCACGCTCTGTACAATGCACACTTACAGGTGGCAACGCACAGTGGAGTATTAGCTCTCGTACTGTCTTGAATTTTGACCTATTCTCTGGAATTCTGTTCCTCGACATTGGTTCTGTACGGCAGAGGAATTTCACCTCTGATTTCGAGATTAAAGTTCTCTGTGATATTTTCTTATTGCTAAGTGCAATCACATGGTGCTTTTCGTCCTTGCTGTCAACAAGGGCTTATGCACAACGTTTCGCACAATTTTTGAACGCGTGTGACTCGTCCACAAACAGGCGGTCAACACCCAACTGCTCGAAGGTAACTACATCGTCCTTACGCTCATCGGAACGCAGTTTTTCCAGCTTGGCTTCCAGCGTTTTCCGGGTCTTTTCCATCTGCTTGATGGAGAAATTCTCGCCTGCGTGGACTTTCAGCTCATTGATGGCGGCAAGCGTTTCATAAATTTGCTCCTGAATGATACGCTCCTGCCGCTCAAAGGACAGCGGAATGCGCTCAAACTGCGAATGGCCGATGATGACCGCATCGTAGTCGCCGGTGGCGATGCGGGCGCAGAATTTTTTGCGGTTGGCGGTCTCAAAGTCCTTGCGCCGTGCCACCAGCAATTTGGCGTTGGGGTAGAGGTTCAGAAACTCGCTTGCCCACTGTTCCGTCAAATGGTTGGGCACCACAAAAAGACTTTTCTGGCACAGTCCCAGCCGTTTGGCTTCCATAGCAGACGCAGCCATTTCATAGGTCTTGCCCGCACCAACTTCGTGTGCAAGCAACGTATTACCGCCATAAAGCACATGGGCAATGGCGTTGCGCTGGTGTTCCCGGAGGGTGATTTCCGGGTTCATGCCCACGAATTTGATGTGGGAGCCATCGTATTCACGGGGTCTGGTGCTGTTGAACAACTCATTGTACTGTTTTACCAGCGCAATGCGCCGCTGAGGGTCCTGCCAGACCCAGTTGGCGAAAGCATCCTTGATGACCTGCTGTTTCTGCTGTGCCAGCATAGTCTCCCGCTTGTTCAGCACACGTTTGGGTTTGCCCTCGGCATCCTCGATGGTGTCGTAGATGCGGACGTCTTTCAGGTTCAGGGTCTCCTCCAGAATCTTGTAGGCGTTGGCACGGGATGTGCCGTAGGTCTCGGAGGAGATAATGTCGCCCCGCCCCGTAGCCGTTTTGCCTCCACACGCCATTCTGCGGTATAAGGAGAATAACGCACTTTGACCGCGTGGCGCAGATAGTAGGGGATCTGGAAAGTCTCGGTCATAAACTTCTGGATAACGTCCGGGTCCAGCCATGTTGCACCCAGCCGCACATCAATTTCGGAGGCTTCCAACTCTCTGGGCTGCGCTTGGTCAGCGCATCCACGTTGACAGCAAACTCCGGGTTCGTTTCGGCGGCAAACTGCGCCATCCGCAGCTTTGCCCGGACATCGCCGGACAGGTACTCGTCTGCCATCTGCCAGCCTGCTTCCGGGTCGGTGGGGTCGGCGGCAGGGTCTTTGAAGATCACGCCGGACAATTCGGTGGTAATGCGCCCGTACTCGCCGGGTGTGCCTAGCAGTTCTGCCATATAAGGCAAATCGACCTTACCATGCTCACCAATAGATACTGCCAGTGCTTCGCTGGGGGTATCCACACTGGTGACGGTGCGCTCCGGGCGGATGGTGCGTTTCGTAAACATCGCCGCCTTGGATTTAAGCTGTCCCTGCTCGTCCAGATTTTCCAGCGAACACAGCAGATAGTAGGAGGAATCCTGCTCAAACAGCCGCCCGTTTTTGCGGTCGTTCAGCAAGCCGTATTTGGCGGTAAAGGCATCGTAGGCGGCGTTCAAACGCTCCTGTGTTGCCTTGATGTCCTCGTCCGGGTAATCGTTCAACTGCTGTTCAATCAGCTCGTTGACGATCTGCCGCAGTTCCACCATGCCGGTGACACGCCCCTTGGCGGTGTCGGACAGCTCCACCTGCGTCATCACGGAATTTTCCCGGTAGAAAACCTCGCCGTTCACCACGGTGTAGGAGAAATTCTTCACTTCCGGGTCGGCAGGCAGGGTGCGCCGGGTGGTTTCTTCCTCAGCAATGTCGGGAGCGTCTATCTCGGCGGCGGTATACTGCCCCTCGATGTGCTGCACCGCTTCGGCAAGTTGATCGGCAAGGTTTGCGCCCTCAAGGGGCGCAACCGTCAGTTTCTCTCGTCCGTATTGGGTGCTTTCGGTGGTCAGTTCGCCCAGCACCATCTCCGGGTGGTCTACGAAATACTGGTTGATGGCAAAGCCATCCTCGGTCTTGCCCAACTGCACCCATGCAGGTTCGATGTCCGCAGGGCGGTCACGCTTCTGCAAAAAGATAATATCGCTGACAACATCCGTGCCTGCATTTGCCTTAAACGCATTGTTGGGCAGACGGATAGCCCCCAACAGGTCAGCACGCTCTGCCATGTGTTTGCGGGCGGTGCTATCCTTGCTGTCCATGGTATAACGAGAAGTCACAAACGCCACAATGCCGCCCGGACGCACTTGGTCGATGGCTTTCGCAAAGAAATAATTGTGGATGCTAAATCCCAGCTTGTTGTACGCTTTATCGTTGACCTTGTACTGACCGAAAGGCACGTTGCCCACCGCCAAATCGTAGAAATCACGGCGGTCAGTGGTCTCAAAGCCAGCCACGGTAATGTCAGCCTGCGGATACAGTTTTTTCGCAATACGCCCGGTGATGCTGTCCAGTTCCACGCCGTACAAGCGGCTGTCCTGCATGGTGTCCGGCAGCATTCCAACGAAGTTGCCCACGCCCATAGACGGCTCCAAGATGTTGCCAGACCGGAAGCCAATCTTTTCGACTGCATCATAAATAGAGCGAATCACCACCGGAGAGGTGTAGTGAGCATTCAGAGTGCTGGAACGGGCGGCGGCATACTCGTCCTCGGAGAGCAGCCCTTTCAGTTCGGCGTACTCTTTTGCCCAACTATCTTTGCCGGGGTCAAAGGCATCTGCCAAACCGCCCCAGCCTACATACTGGGAAAGCACCTGCTGTTCCTCGGCGGTGGCACCCCGATGCTCCTGTTCCAACTGAAACAGAGTGCGGATGGCTTCAATGTTCCGCGCGTACTTCTGCTTAGGACCTCCGATACCCAAATCATCATCCGTGATGTGGAAGTTCCCGGCAGGCTCCGGCGCAGGTTCAGCATTCAGGGCTTCATCCAAGGCAGCGGCATCTGGGAAGGTCTGCACCTTTCCGTCCATCACGGCAGAAATGGGCAGCGCATCCAGTTCTTCGTCCGTCAGCTCCGGCATGACCTGCCGCAGACCGTCCTCGAATTGTTGCTTATTGATTACTTCGTTATCCCACGACTGTCCCTGTGCGCTGGTGTCAATGCGAACATCCGTTTCGCCTACATAGCCGATTTTGCCTTCGATGGTTCGGGTAGGAAGGTCAACGATAACATCGTCCCCGACCTTATAATCAACGACCTTTTCGGGAGCAGCGTCAAGGGCCTCGTCCTGCTGTTCGTACAATTCCCGGACAACAGATAGCGGTTCTTCCCGAAAATTGGCATCCGCAGGTCGGCCAGTGCCATATCCTGCAAGGAAACCTTGCCCTTATCAAAATCCACTCCGTCAATCCGAAATTTCCGGCCATCCATATTGATGATGGAGCCGATGGCAGATAGTCCTCTTTGTGCAGATGTTTAGTCTGGTGATGAGTCCCATCTTCGTTCAATCCGGCAAGGTAAACATTATTGCCCGCAGACCACAATTCTTTTGACTTTCTTGCCCATAAGCTAGGTGGAAAGCCTGTGACCTGAACTTCGCCCAGTGCTGTTTCTCTCGTAAACAAAGCACTGTTGAGAACTTTTGCGACCTTGGCAGCATCTTCTCCATAGAACATAAAATTGCCGCCAGCTTCAAATCCAACCAGAGTATCCGGGTGCTGCGCCTTTAATGCAGTGTATTCGGCTGCACTGGCGGCGTTCAGTTCAAGGGGAAAGTCGATGGCTCTTCTTTCTTTGTCCGACAGGTAGCGGTCAGACTGAATCATCAGGTCAATATATTTTTCGACCCGATCCCAGCGGAGAAGCACTTTCTGATGGTCGGGATAATGCTCAAACGTTAGACCCTTGCTGTCATGGTCAAGCCAACCACTGCTTCCGTCCAGATAAGTGTGTGAAGAACCGCCGGGGCCATACGGTGCATATTCTTTGGCAAGAGCTTTTGCCCGGAGTTTTCGGTCAGGCTGCAACTGATAAATTTTCCATATCCGAAGTTTGCTGCCTTCAACATTGGAACCTCTCCGCAGCGCGTTTTCAATCTCCGCCTGCGACAAAACAAAAGCGGAGGGCGATTTTTCGCTCTCCGCTTGGTCGATGGATTCAATTTGTTTGGCTTCGGTGGGAATGTGGGCATCGAAGAAACTTAACTGTAAATCAGTTCGTTCAGCACCAGTTCCTCGGCCTGTGCTTTCAGACTGTTCATGTGCTGCACCCACCCCATCTGATGCTGCTCCTTGTTCGGAGCCGGGTTCTGCTTCAGCAGTCCCTGCATGGTCTGCTGCATCTGGCTCTCTGCCGTCTGCTCCACCTCCATCAGGTGCGGGTACAGGCTCCCCGACAGGAGCATCGTGTTGTACAGTACCGGATGCTGCTGCTTCAGAAAGTTCAGGCGCATCCTGCCGTACTTGCCCAGCGGTTTCCGGGGCTGGTTCAGGGTCAGGTTCGGGAGCTGGTAGTCCCCGACGGTCGAGTAGGTCACGTTCCTGCTGTTCATATTCATACTGGCTCCTTTCTACATTGCGGCGGCGGATTGTTGTTTTTACGGTGCGCTCGATATTCCGCAGCACCTCCCGGCTCATGTCGCTGACCGCTGCGCCGAGGGCAAAGACGGCATCCGGGGTTGAAAAATTGTAGATTGCCTGAAAATCGTCCTTGTCGAACCACCCTGTCGGCTCAAAGCCGCAGCGTTCCAGCAGCGTGTAGGTGACGCTGATGGCGGCGGCGGACTTGAACTGCATCTCCACCCCGGCATCATCATAATCCATCAGCAGCGAGCCGTCAACGATGGCGCGGACGTCCCCGCCGTTGTTGTCCCAGTAATCTGCCACCAGTTTCCCTGCAACGTCCGCAAGCTGCTGGCTGATACGCTCTCCGCTGATGCCATAGGTGGCGGCGAGCATTTCCGAAACCGGCTGTTTCAGGTCATCGTTGTACTGCCACACCTCCGGATCACGGGAATTGCGGCGCACCCCGGTGTCCGACACATCGAAAACGTAGTGCAGTCGGGGAAATCCGCTGGATTCGTCCAGCAGAGCGATGCCCTTGGCACCCCGGCGCACATAACGGTTCATCCTGTTGTTCCAGATGTCAAAGTCGGCGCAGGCAGTGGCATCCGGGCGCTGAGCATAGATCATCAACTGGTCCGCAAAAGGGTACTTGTACAGCCGGGATGCGGTTGTCAGGTAGTCCGTCCAGCTTTCCCAATACCGGGTCAAGCCGTTCGCCGTGCGCTGGGCAAGGGCGAGATATTCTTCGGTTTTGCTTGGCATAGCGTTCCTCCCTTCAATCTCGTTGTAAACAAAAAAGCGAGCGGCCTTTTCAGGTCACTCGCTTATGGAATTAAAACTGGTTTTAGTATAGCATGAATCGAAGCGTTCTATCAAGACCTCACTTTTGAGGGTTTCAAAAACTGGAACCGCAAAGTTTCGATTTCAAAGCAAGAACGTTCTGACGAATCTGCTCTATGACTGCTTTGAATTCATCATCGCTTTTTCCGGTAGGGTCATCCAGACCCCAATTCTCATCAAAAGGTCTGCCAATAAACGGGCAGCTGACATTGCAGCCCATGGAAATAGCGATATCCGGCTTTGGAATTGCAGAAATCAGCTTGGAATACTGTGTCTTTTCCATGTCGATGCCATATAGTTCTTTCATCAGGCGCACAGCATCCTGATTGATCTGCGGTTTGGTTTCGGTTCCAGCCGAGTAGCTTTCAAACACATCTGCGGCCAGTACCTTGCCAAAGGCTTCGGCAATCTGACTGCGGCAGGAATTATGGACACAGATAAAGGCGATTTTGGGTTTTGACATATAGGTGTTCCTTCCCCACAAACTGGAAGTTATCGCTTTGTTTCCAGCTCTACATTTTTATAACTAATTGCGATATGGCACGGAGCAAAGATAACAGCAGCCACTATTAGAGGGATATAACGACTCAATATTCCGCTCGCCAAAAAAATCACTGACGGAATAATTGATAATGCCAGTGCTCTGAAAATGCTGTTCCTCTTAAAGCAAATAATCCAGATTAAACAGTATGCTGCTAATAACACAACATTAACTATTAAATATAAGGAAAAACTCTCATCTGGCGAAAAGCCAAATCCACATCTCGGGATTATAAATACCATAAAGCCAAAACAACCCATTCTACCTATCTGCTCCAAGACTTCCACGAACTTATTTTTCCAAAGATTCTGAAATCCGTCCTTATTTATGGATGCAAAAATTATATTTGGAATCATTATAACAAGCATAAATGCAAGTCCATAAAAATTTATCCAGTTCATATATTCCCTCCTCCATAAATCCCGATTTGTCAATCAAAAACAGAAAGAAAAATATTTTTATTTCTTTCGGGTATCCTTCTGCTGAACTGCCAGCATAAGCAATGATCTTAACTAGAGGATATAAAATCCGCTTTACTCTTCGAATCTTCCTTCATGCGCAGTTCCTTCTGCCACAGCGCGAGCTGTCCTCGCGCGAAGAGGCTGTCGATCTCGAGCTCTTCATCCAGTACGAGGAGATCTGCGTCGGCGCCTGCGGCGATGCATCCCTTTCGGCCATCCTGCGCGAGCAGAGTCGCCGGTGTGGTCGTCAGAAGCTTCAGTGCCTGCTCGAGCGGCATGCCCATGCGCACCAGCGCCCGGATGGTTTTATGCAGGTACTTCGGCGACGCATAGGTCAGTCCCACGCACTCGCCTGCGTCGTTAAAACGCGGCTGGCTTCCGTAGGCGTCACTTGACAGGCTCACATGATCCGGATTTACGCCCTCGCGGTGCAGTAAATCAAAGAGCTTTCGGGCATCCTCTTTCACCGCCACCTCATCCGAGCCGGCGGTACAGTCGATGTAGCCGCCTCGCTTCACGAGCTCTACGCCAGCGTCGATGAGCTCTGGTGAGCGCAGCATATGCGTCGGGAGCAGGTTCTTCGCCGGTACATCCGAGTGATCCAGTACGTAGAAAATCGGATCCAGCTTCGCCTTCCCGCTGCCCATGTGCATCGTCACGAGCCCCGGTGTGCCGCTTAGCAGACCGGCGCGGCGTGCAGCTGTTGCCAGTGCGATCAGCTCCGCTCCACCCGGATTCGAGCTTCGATGATCAGATACCGCGACCTTCACACCGATCATCGGTGGGATCAGAACGATGTCCCGCTCGACGCTGCCGGTGAGTGTCGTCGGCGGGTAGCCATAGGACGAGGTCAATGTATACACCGTCATGCTTCTTCTGTCAGTGCACGGGCCTTCGCCACCAGGTTCTCGAGGCTTCTCGTGATGCCGTCCGTGCCCAGAAGCCCGACGACGGTCGTGATACCATTCTTAAAAAAGGTGCTGAGTGAAGACTCCGGCACACGGGAAGCCGGACCCTGCTCTCCGCCGCCACCGGTGATATGCACATGCAGATCGATGTAGGCCGGCACGAGGGTCTTTCCCGAGAGATCATAGACATCGACATCCGGAAGTTCATCATAACCTGTGATTTCTTCCGCGATTCGGAGGATCCTCTCCCCCTCGATCAGCACATCCCTTTTACCGAGAGGAGCTGGTGTGTAAACATTGGCATGCTTTAATAATTTCATAGAATCATCCTTTCTATGGCTTCGTGTTCTGGCCTTGATTGAGGCGATGTTTTATATGGACATGAGCTTACATCTATCTAGTATAAATTTTGACACGGCTTATGTCTGTACGTAAAATATGATTTTCGTGATTTTACGGAACCATTATAGACATTCTTTACTCAGATTTTACCTATTCTATGTGTTTTTTTATTTTGCAGAATTATCATACAGATAAATCCCGATTTGTCGAGTTCAGTATACCACACCGAATCCCATTGTAAAAGAGCCTATGTATGCCGCCCGCAGGCGGCGAAAGTCAGTCCGGGGGAAATTCCAACTCGCCAAACTCCGCATCGGTCAACAGTTTCAGCTTTTCGATAACACCTTCCGACAACTCCCGCAGGGCGGTTTCATCGGGCATCAGGTAGCACTGCATCAGCCGCAGTTCGTGGATAAGTCCCATCCGGGTGCCGGTGTTGTAGAGCATCATCAGCGTGAGTTCTTCATGGTTAAAGTTCATGCGCATCCCTCGCTTTCCGGCAGACGGTGGGATTGCACTCCGGGGCATCGCACTTTTCTTTGAGATTCATCAGAACCGAAGCACGTTCCGGCTTTTTATCCAGAAACCCCTGTAAATCTTTGAAGCCGATGCTGTCCACATAATGCACAGACACCTCGCCATTGCGTTTGAGTGCGATCACATCGCTAACCGACAGACTGTGTCCCTCAAAATCTTGCGGACGGGAGAGGTTAAACACCTGAAACAGTTCTTCCAAAACCTCGTTGCTCGGAACATCCTGCCACATGGCGGGCAGATCAGCATAGTAGGTGACCTCGTAATGCTCCGGGTCGGGCGTTTTGCCTCGACGATTCAACTCCCGCATAGAAGCAAATCTTTCATCGAAGATTTTTTCGTCATGCCGCAGCTGCATCACCATATAAACATCGCACCCTGCGCTCAGAAACTTCTGCGGGATGTCCGTCATGGGTTCACCGTCAAAATTCTGGTTCCATTTTTGCTGCATCGTCCACCTCACAGTTCTGGCGCAGAACGTGCAGAGGATTTTGGCGCAGCCGTATCACTTGCCAGTTCTGCCAGCTTTTCCATTGTGGAAGAGCGATGGTCTGCGCTCCGTTCCTCGGCTTCCGCAACTTTATCCATAACGGCATCGTAGTCCTGCAACAGCCGCCGCCCCTTTTCCATGTGGTGCGCTTCCAGAATCTGCTCACGGGCTTCCTGAATGGTCAGTTCCGGGGCATCCAACTGCCCGCCGTCCATCACAGAATAATCGCTGTGGTAGAGTGTGTAGTCCCATCCATCCTCACAGGACTGGATGGCAAGATAGCCTTTGCCGCCCAGTTCCCATGCAGCCTGCTCGTCCTGTGTCTGAATCTCCGGGTAGAAGTCTGCATGGTTTCGTTCCATGACCTC